>ERZ779942.877-NODE-877-length-18184-cov-69.7457_pt1 | contig 18184 bp, 24 predicted proteins | sample MGYA00511941_ERZ779942 | MGnify/ENA primary metagenome ERZ779942 (study PRJEB29588, sample SAMEA2148265) | human gut metagenome | biome: human gut; feature: human-associated habitat; material: faeces | place: Denmark | collected 2008/2010 ... | reverse complement strand
AGACAGCTTCGCTGGCTCCGTTCACGACAGCCCGCCCCGCCAGGGGGACGCCCGGGGAAGCCATAAACAGGAGAAGAACAGGAAAAACAACAACAGTAACAAGCACAGTAACCACAGAAATATAACATCAGAAAAAAACATTCCGGACACATCACAAACGGGAAGGGTAACGGGCGACGCGTCAGCGTGGCCCGCTTCCCTTCCGGCAGGCGTCAGCCTGCCAGGGGTTTTTCGCGCGGACTGACAGGCGGCCTCCACCGCCTGCCCGGGTATCACCTGTTTCTGCTGCCCTGAAAGATGTAGTGACCGCCGAGGAAAACAGCCTGCTGATTCACCACAAAATCGCAGATTTCATCAACAACCTGCGCGGTGGTGAGCGGTTTCTGCCCCATCTCACGACGTCGTGCATTAATCACGGCCCTGTAATTGCGCAGAATTTCGCGGGTTTCCGTGCTGATGTTCATTTTTCTTCGCCTCCTTCACAGGGGCGGCATTGCCGCCCCGTCCGTTAATCAGTCCAGTGCCGCGTAAATCGCGTTGCATTCGGGGTGAAATTCGATGTGGCTCCACAACTGCGCATCACGCATCCGGTACAGGTGTGTCAGCCCTGCATCACCACTGTCGTGGTACAGCCACAACTGACGGTTAATCACAAGGGAAGTCAGAATGATACCTGCGGCGTCGGCACTCACGGTACGGTCAAACCAGTTTTCACCGTTGACCAGATGAAAACGGTCGCCATCCGGCATCATGTAACCGCCACCGTCCGGCAGGCGGATGAAGTGCCAGAATCCACCTTCATATTCCGGCATCATTTGTTTCGCCAGCGCGTATACAGACGCTTCGGCATACAGAAAATCCTGGCCAAACAGGTAAGGCAGAAAAGACAGACGGTCGCACTCTTCAACGTTCAGAGTGACAGATTTCGCATATTGCATGATGTTTTCCTCCGTTGTTCACATATTCCGCGACACCGGGCGGTGCCGTGCCTCCATAAAAGCCGGGCGATAAGGCGGGGATGCAGGGGCGCAAGGGAAGCCGCAGCCTGACGCACACGGCTGGCGGGAGTTGAAGGGGACGGACGCGTTTTCGCGGACGGCCGGCCGGAAAATCACGGCAGACGGGAAGGAGGGACCGGGTGACCGCCGCGTTCATTTTACCCTTGCATCCCCGCCAGCCCGGCTAAGATGGAGGCACGGCACTGCCCGCACACGACACGGCGGTCACATAACTGAAACCCCACAAGGCCATGCCCTGCATGGCCGGGTAAAGCGGAGCCGGCGGCGACATCCTTTGTGCTCTGTCCGGAAACCGGCAGGAAAAAGGCGGGGATTTTCCCCGCCATCATCAGCCCCTGATTTTTGCGAGGGCATCCGCCATACTGCGGATTTCGGCCCGGGCCTCCCGGACCACCTCCCGCAGAACATCACGGTCAAACCAGCGGCGGGGCGGTTCGCCCGGTATACGCAGCACATCGCAGGCCAGCCCACTGGACAGGATATGCTCCACACACTCACTGACCAGGTACATTTCCACCGACGAAAAGCGTGCGCCCCGGTTCAGGATGGCATCGAGCACCACGGGCAGGTTTTCGTCATCTTCCTCGAGCCAGCAGGGGTGATCGCTTTCCTTCACGACCAGGCGAAAGCGGCGCGTCTGGCGGGTCAGCAACGTCTGACCGGTTGTGGTCAGCGCCGCCCGGATACGCCGCGCATCTTCTGCCACCCGGCAACTGACACTGCGTACCGCATCGCGCACCGCCGCAAGTACAGCCCTGATTTCCTCCTCCGTCAGCCATTCACCGGCATACGGGAAAGACACCTGCGTTCCGTCTGCCGGAAGTACCGGCAGCGACTGCCACTGACTGCCGGACAGTACCAGTTCCGCCCCGGTTCCGGTCAGTTTTTGCATGGCGGAAGCCAGGACCGGCGGCAGTACGCAATCGTGGAGGTTGACGAGCAACGTCGCCAGCCGGGGCGCATCCAGCCGCACGTAAATGCTGATCCAGCCCGGATAGTTCTGCGGATCTCGCTGATCAACATCCGTCTCCTCCGGCCAGCCCTGCGCCAGCAGCAGGTTACGGGCGTGGCGATAAATCAGTGCATTCAGCGTTGTATTTTCGTTCATGATTAATCGTTCTCCCTGTATCGCCGCCCGGAGGCGGCGATAACATCAGTCGTTTTCGTGTGTGTTGTTTTTCAGCAGGGTGCGGGCCTGATTAATCACAGCCTGACGGCGGGTGACGCATTCCGGGACGGCGAGGCCATGATCCCGGGCGGCCCATTCACGTTTCCACAATGCCTGTTCAGCGGTCTGAATCAGGGACGCCAGCAGTTCGGCAGGGACGGTCACCTGGCGGTTTTCGCTCACGTTGCTGATAATCTCCATCGCAGCGGCGGAAGAAATACCGGACTCAATCCGCTGGTCTTCCGGGATGTCCGCCAGGCGCGCCAGGACAGTCCTGATTTCATGATCGGTCAGAGAAATTTCCATACCGTCAGCCAGTGCCTGAATCTCTTCCGGAGACCAGACAACCAGCATCAGCGGCGTGTCTCCCGGATACTTTGCTGCCAGCTCCCGGCACAATGTTTCGCATGTTCCGTACATTCTCGTCTCCTTCTCAATCTTTAAAGCACGCATCCAGTTCCAGAATTTCGGTATATGCCTCCATGAACAGGCGATTGGCGCGATACAGCGTCTGGCGTGCCAGGCGTTCAACGAGCACATCGGAATCAAAGCGACAGCGATGCTCCATATCGTTCAGCCTGGCCCGAAGGTCACACATGGCATTGGCCACTTCCGCCACTTCAGCGCGAAGGTTTTCGTGTCCGGCATAGTTCATTTACGCAGCCTCCGGTTCAAACCAGTTATCATTCGCGGCCCCCTGCTGCATGGCCCGCTGCACGGCGGCCAGTCGTTGCTGTCCGGCACGGTGATACTGTTCAAGCAGCTCGATACCGATATACCGGCGTCCGGACTGGAGGGCAGCCACGCAGGTTGAGCCGCTGCCTGCAAACGGGTCCAGCACAATCGCGTTCGGATGTGTGAAGCTCTCAATCAGTGGTTGCAGGCTGGTAACAGGCTTTTCCGTCGGGTGATGACGATTGCCTGAATATTTCCAGCCCAGCACGTCGGGCAATGGCTTCTGAGGCAGCGCCGGACGCCCTTTTGCCAGGATGTAAGCGCATTCGTGGCGATAGCCCACATATGCGGCCTTCGATGTGTAGGTTTTGGTAAACACCAGGTGGCCAACCACGCTGAATCCCGCATTTTTCCAGGCGGTCATAAAGCGATCGACGCGGTTCCAGCCGTAGAAGCTCACCATCAGCGCGTCTTTTTTCAGCACGCGGTACATTTCATTACAGGCCGGTTGCAGCCATTCATCGGTTTTATCGCCGGCGATGGTACGCCCCTGACGGTCACGAAAACCGACGAGATATGGCGGGTCAGTTAATATGAAATCAATGGCGTTATCAGGGATACGCGCCATAACATCGATGCAGTTACCGAGGACAAAACGGGACATAACAGCACTCCTTCTCTTACAGAAGGCACCGGGAGGGCGCCCCTGTGGCGCCCGTTCCCCGCTGCCTGTGGGCTGTTCACCGCGTCCGGTAACGGGTCAGGCCGACCGTGGAATACCGCAGCCGTCGTCTTTCTGACGGCGAGGATATGCCGCGAAAGCGGCTTGAAGGGCGTTCATAAGAAAAGGGCGACGGGCTGGCGTACACTGTCACCGGTGCCAGCCGGGAGCGGTAAAAGCGCCCGTCTCGTGCCTGACCGGACGCGGGACACTGACCACAGGCAGCGTTCCTGCCGCGCCGCGTCAGCCGGCGCAGTAAAAAGAGGAGCACAGCGACATCCTTTACCGGAAAAGAAACGGGCGGTTGCCCGCCCGTCTCCGTCATACTTCATCCCCCGTAATGCGCCACCTTATCGACTATCCACTCCGGCGCGGTAACTTCCGGCAGCTCATCATCATCTGTCGGGGAAGACCATTCCAGTTCCCCCCACAGCACATCAACAAGCTCTCCACGCTCATATCGCTGCCAGCCACAGAAATTGCAGCCCTGCTCGGCGTACCAGTGCTCCAGCGTGCAGCCGAAACGGCGGCTTAATTCTGCAACAACGTCGCTTTCCGGCTGACACCACGGCGTGTCGAAATCCACCTGAATGAAGTTTTCTCCCTGACGGCTGATATTCACCTCATACCCCACAGGCCACTTCACGCCATACTGTTCCGTATACCAGTGATATGCGGAAGGAACACCGTTCAGAACACCACCGTTAAAGCCATTCACTTCAACATCCAGGCGGGTGGGCAGAACCGTCAGCAGGTCAAACGGCATGGTTTTTTCCGTCAGCACGTTGTCACACAGACGGTTCCACCACACCGATACATCCTCGTTACTCCAGAAGCCACACCAGTCACCTCTTTTGGCGGTGAAATGCACGGTAATGGTTTCCCTGACATCATCCGGTAATTCTTCCCAGCGACGCTGGCCAGTACCACTCTGCAGCCAGAGTTCATGCAGCATCAGGCAGTTTTGCTCATCCAGCAGTACACCGTCCTGCAGGTGTGTCAGCCAGCGGGTGAACGCGATATTCTCCGGCGATACAACACCACGTCCGACAGCCGTCAGTCCGGGGCACGGTTTAAACTGCACATCTTCAGTGGTCTGCAGAAGTCCGGCACTTCCGGCCAGAAACAACTGAATACCTTCATTTGTGGCGCGGCGATAAAGCGGTGTGACTGCACCGCTGGCCAGTCGTTTAATCTCAGCGATCTGTGCCGGTTCACCAGAAAAATACATACGATTCGAGCACCAGTTTGGCATGGGAATTCTCCTCTCACATGCGGCCTCCATCAGGCCGTGCCGCACCTGTAACCGGGCGACCGCATACGAATGCAGGTGCGGCCCCGAAGCCGCAGCGCGTGGAGGAGGAACGACGAAACGTGACCGGGTGAGGAGGCCGGCGACAGCGACACACTTGCATCGGATGCAGCCCGGTTAACGTGCCGGCACGGCCTGGGTAACCAGGTATTTTGTCCACAGAACCGTGCACAAAATGCTGTGGATAAGCTGGACACAGCACTCCACAGCAGACATACAGCCACACCCTCAGAGAATTGAGCATTTTTTAGTCAGAGCAATGACATTTGACTGTGTGCGGATTCAGTTATTAGAATACTGTATATACATACAGTGAAAGAAAAGGGAGATGAGAACATGATCCGCATTGAAATTCTTTTCGACCGCCAGAGCACAAAAAACCTCAAATCAGGCACACTTCAGGCGCTACAGAATGAAATCGAACAACGTCTGAAACCACACTACCCGGAAATCTGGCTGCGTATAGACCAGGGCAGCGCCCCGTCTGTATCTGTCACAGGAGCCCGCAACGACAAGGATAAAGAACGTATCCTGTCTCTGCTGGAAGAAATCTGGCAGGACGACAGCTGGCTGCCTGCAGCATGAGTACCGTTTATCACCGTCCGGCTGATCCTTCAGGCGATGACAGTTACGTGCGACCGTTGTTTGCCGATCGTTGCCAGGCCGGTTTTCCTTCGCCTGCCACTGATTATGCTGAGCAGGAACTGGATCTGAACAGCTATTGCATCAGCAGACCTGCAGCCACCTTCTTTCTGCGCGCCAGCGGTGAATCGATGAACCAGGCTGGCGTGCAGAATGGTGATCTGCTGGTAGTGGACAGGGCCGAAAAACCACAACACGGGGACATCGTTATCGCTGAGATCGACGGTAAGTTCACCGTCAAACGACTGCTGTTGCGCCCACGCCCGGCACTGGAGCCGGTTTCAGACAGCCCGGAGTTCCGCACACTGTATCCGGAAAACATCTGTATTTTTGGTGTTGTCACTCACGTGATACACAGGACGCGGGAGTTACGCTGATGTTTGCACTGGCTGATATCAACAGTTTCTACGCCTCATGTGAAAAAGTTTTCCGCCCGGACCTTCGCAACGAACCGGTCATCGTACTCAGCAATAACGATGGCTGTGTGATCGCGCGCAGCCCGGAGGCAAAAGCCCTTGGCATCAGAATGGGGCAGCCCTGGTTTCAGGTGAGACAAATGCGCCTGGAGAAGAAAATACATGTATTTTCCAGCAATTATGCGCTGTACCACAGCATGAGCCAACGGGTTATGACTGTTCTGGAGTCGCTTTCTCCCGCAGTTGAGCCCTACTCAATTGATGAAATGTTCATTGATTTGCGGGGGGTGAACCGTTGCATCTCTCCGGAGGTTTTTGGTCATCAGCTCAGAGAACAGGTAAAGAGCTGGACAGGACTCACCATGGGGGTGGGTATTGCGCCTACAAAAACGCAGGCCAAAAGTGCACAGTGGGCAACAAAGCAATGGCCACAGTTTTCCGGTGTGGTCGCGCTGACGGCAGAAAACCGTAATCGGATCTGCAAGTTACTGGGGCTGCAGCCTGTTGGTGAAGTCTGGGGAGTAGGACGCAGACTGACGGAAAAGCTGAATGCGCTGGGTATTAACACAGCACTGCAGCTGGCGCAGGCTAACACGGCATTCATCCGGAAAAACTTCAGCGTCATTCTTGAGCGTACGGTACGCGAACTCAACGGCGAGTCCTGCATATCCCTGGAAGAAGCACCACCGGCAAAACAGCAGATTGTCTGTAGCCGCAGTTTTGGTGAACGAATCACAGACAAAGATGCCATGCACCAGGCTGTTGTTCAGTATGCAGAGCGGGCAGCAGAGAAACTACGTGGGGAGCGTCAGTATTGCCGGCAGGTGACAACATTTGTGCGGACATCCCCCTTTGCAGTAAAAGAGCCCTGTTACAGCAATGCCGCTGTGGAAAAGCTTCCATTGCCCACACAGGACAGCCGGGACATTATTGCCGCCGCATGCAGAGCCTTGAACCATGTCTGGCGTGAAGGGTACCGCTATATGAAGGCAGGAGTCATGCTGGCTGATTTCACACCATCGGGTATAGCGCAGCCAGGATTATTTGATGAAATCCAGCCCCATAAAAACAGCGAAAAGTTAATGAAAACACTCGATGAACTGAACCAGTCGGGAAAAGGGAAAGTGTGGTTTGCGGGGCGAGGAACCGCCCCTGAATGGCAAATGAAACGGGAAATGCTCTCGCCTTCGTATACAACACAATGGACTGAGCTCCCCATTGCTTCATTCTGATATATCAGAATAATTTTTGCATTTTAAGGCGCACATCATTCATTGCCTCCTGCACCGAATCAGTAGCAGAAGGAGGCATTTTTTCAGCAGATTGCGAAGCACCGAGTTCAGTCAACACAGCTCTGATATCGGCCTGAGAAGGCTTCCATCCAGTCGTCTGACTGAGTAAGGTTACAACCTGATCTGCTGAAAACTCCTCGCTCAAAATGGCAGTCAGCAATACAGGCAAGCGAGGATCAAGTTGGTGTAACGCCATTCCAGAAATAAATGCATTCCGGAACAGCTCACCACGCTCAGAACGCGGAACGGACTCTATCGCTTCCAAAGTTTGAAAGTCTGCAGCTTTTTCCGGATGCAGATAAAGTGTGAATTTTTTCCTTTTCCGTTCATCGTCCACAATATTACTCCTCTTTGAAAGCCGCGATAGCTTCAACCAGTGCTGTCTGTGGCGACTCCATCATCACTACTTTTTGCCCAAGATGGTGCCATGCCGTTTTTATCGAATCATAGATCAACGGGGCCCCACCACCGACAACATAAACACGATTCACATGATGGAAATCACCGAGCTCATTGACTACTTGCTCCCCCAGACTGGCAATAGCCCCCTCAATGGTATTAAGGACCAGATCAGTTTTTGTTTCGTCATTTATAACCTGCCGAACAAAGTCCGGGTCATTACGACGTTTAATCAATTCATCTGCAACGAGGAAACTGGTATCACTGGATGCCATGCGCAATGCACTCATTGCAGCTTTCGTAACTGAAGACACACCAATGCCAGAATTACCATGAATGGCACTTACAGAGTCAAATTGACCAACGATAACACCAACATCAAGCGTAGTGCCGCCAATATCAACTACCAGCGATTTTTCGAACTGACCAACTTTATCCATGACCAGACGAGAAAACACAGCTGGCAATGATTCAGGCATCACATCAACGTGTTCAATGGTGAAAACATCGCCTTTATTAAGACGAATCGGCCTCATTAAATTCTCAATTTTACGCTGAATGTTGAGTTCATTTTTTTGACACTCTTTCGTGTAGAACTCACTGATAGGCAAAGTCACAGTCAATGATACAGGCTGAGGAGCTAATCCACTATTCAGTAAAGCGTGATGCACAGCTAACAGGTTAACATCCGTATATTGATACTCAATATGAGTCGTAAGAATAGATTGGTTGCTAACTTCATCATACGTGTATTTCTTACCATCCAGTTCATAGTTAAATGTCTGGCGAATCCCTAACCCGTCAACCTTCCATCCATGACGAAATGAGTTTTGAGACAACGACTTACAGATTTTCCCATTGTCATTCCATGCCAACTTGATTGTTGTTGAACCATCATCGCAGTATACGTTCATCTATAACCCCTTAAATACTCAATCTGAGTAAATCACTGTTTCTGGTTGCAAGGTAATACTCAATTTGAGAACTATCATAGTTATGAAATCACAAAACACAAGTGTTATTTATTACATCATATGACACACTTCATATTTCATACTTCATAAATATGAACACATATTGACACCTCAGGTTACCGTGTCAAAATATCATCATACTTCACACATCACATTTATGAGGTTGCAATGATTACTGTAGTTGGTGGGAACAAAGGTGGTTCAGGGAAAACTACCATTGCATCAAACCTGGCTATTGCTCTCGCAAATAAAGGAAGGGAAGTCTGCCTGTTAAACGGAGATCTACAACGAACTGCCGCAAAACATCATGCGGAACGAGAAGCTGCAGGACTGTTACCAGCAATAACCCTTGTTGAGAAATTTGATAACCTGACACAAACATTACAGGCTCTGAATGAAAAGTTCGATGATGTAATAGTGGATGTCGCAGGAAGAAACTCAAAGGAATTCATAACGAGTGGAGTTGTCGCACATCAAATAATTGCGCCACTACAGTGTTCTCAACCAGATCTGGATACTCTTACAGAACTAGAACAACAGATAGACGCAATGCGTAACCTTAACCCGGAACTTAAGGTTTATTGTTTACAAAGTATGGCAACAACCAACCCGGTTTTGAGGGGAAATGAGAGAAAAGAATTCCTTGAATATCTTGAAGAATTCCCAACAATTCAAGTCCTGGATTCAGTTATTTGTTTCAGAAAAGTCTATCGCGATTGCATGAGCAACGGCACCGGTGTAGTTGAAACGAACAATACAGCAGCCAGAGCAGAAATTGAACATTTAATGAATGAGGTATTTGGCCCATGGTGAAGAAACCCAGCCAGCAAGCATTAAACAGAGCTGCAGTTACGGTAGAACAAGCAGAGGCTCTGGCACAGCGCCTTGCGGATAAACCATACGGCGCGCCGGAAAAACCCGAACCAGAAAAACAATGTCGGACGACAATCTCTCTTGGTGAAAGCATGCTTGTCACAATAGAAGATCTGGCATTGAGGAATAAACGCAATGGTAAAGATCCAAAAAATGTAAGTGCCATCGTCAGAGTAGCCCTTGAGCAATACTTAAAAACACTAACGTAATAATCAAGAAGTTATAACTTATGAAATCACACTTGTGAATTCATACTGTTTAAACACCCTTGCATACAAGAGATCACATATTGCAGTGGTCTCTTTTTTATAGAATAAATCACAATTCATAATTATGATTTATGAATTATGCGTGTCTGTTTTTCAGCATTGTGACCGCATCGGACTCAGGCATCGAAAACTGCACCCGGTGCCGTGCTGCCACGTCCAGAGCAAACACCTTCGTGTAGACCTCCGTTGAACTGATGGACTTATGCCCCATCAGGCTCTGCAGGACCTTCAGCGGTATACCGGCATACAGCATGTGCATCGCATAGGAATGGCGGAACGTATGTGGCGTGACCGGAACAGAGAATGTCACACCATCAGCGGCAGCGGCGGCAACCGCTTCCCCAATCCAGGTCCTGACCGTTCTGTCCGTCACTTCCCAGCTCCGCGCTTTCTCTGTCCTGCCTGTTTGTTTATTACGCCGTTCCATGGGGATTTTCAGTGTGGCCACCATCGTCTGCAGCTGGCTGACGTACCAGGAGTCGGAGAGCGGAACCAGCCGGTGAGTCTGCTGCTCGGCGGGCGTTCTTCCTGCCGTCCTGGTGGCTTTTTCGGTCCGTTGTTTCAGGGTCGCAAGCTGCACAAACGGATACGGAGGCGTGAGCGAAAAATCCCCCCGCGTCAGCGCCAGTGCTTCATTAATGCGCGCACCGGTGTTCCACAGTGTGGCCAGCAGCATCTTGCGGCGCAGATCCGGGACGTAATGGAGCAGGGCGCTCACTTCAGGGGCCAGCAGGTATTTGGGCAGTTCATCATGAACCATCGACATCTGGCGGAGTGCCAGCGCTGCCGGATAATCGATGGCAACAGGAAGCTGAGCGGCATCCCAGGCATGGTGGATTGGTGCTGGCAGGTGCTGCATATCAGTGTTCACTCCACGGGGAAACGTCGGGCTGGTTTTCCACAACCCGGTATTTTCCCGGATAACGGAGCTGGTTACCGCCACGCGTCCAGACGGTGACAACAAAACCCCCTCCCTGGTTGTTTTCGGGGAGCAGGCGATCGCACTGCTCACTCAGCATGTGGATCACGAACGGCGCATCGCTGCCGTCTTCAAATACCAGTTCCAGCGCATCGCGGCCATGGAGCGTTCCCTTACTGATGATGACGTACTCAGCTCCCCGCATCTCCCTGAGTAAATGTTTTGCCGCATCCGGGACAAGCAGCCTGGCTACGCCGGCATTCCAGCTGAGGTAGACATATCCGGCCTGCGCCTGTACAGACTGCCAGTAATCCGTTCTGGCGACAGCCTGACCTTCATTCTCAATAAAAAACATGGGTGACTCCTTTTTTCTTTTCCGGGCAGGGACGGTCATGCGATAACGTCATCCATCATCACTGCCCTTACCGTCACACCGTCTGATAACATCATGCCGTTATCATCATCACCATGATAACAAGCATCCATATAACCACGCCGTTAAATTACCGGAGAGCCGTTTCCGTCAGATCCGACTTTCCGGAATATCACAACTTTCCGGAAGTGTACCACGCTGAGGAAATCATCATATCGCTGTTTTCCGCCCCTGCGCGGCGCATCACAGGCAAGGGAAACAACACAACATATAGTGTCATCAGCAGCTGAATGCAGCACTACATATTGTGCTTACAGGAGGTGGCGTTGTGTGGGGGGAGAGGAAGATCCGTGACAACCAGAAACAGGATCTTCAGATGGGAAAGAGCAATTAATGTAACAACAGCAATAATACATTATGATTTATGTCTAAAAATCATTATTACTGTCAGTGATATAAAAACTTTTATATATACCTCGAAGATATAAATACAGGATTGCACAGCGCAGCTCCCGTCTCAGGACAGGAAGTGTCAGAATACTGACGGCCTGCAAAAACTGCTGTCACTCTTCTGTTATAATCCCCCAACGTTACAACTCTGAGATCCCATTATGAAACCTGATGAGAACACCGTCGATAACAACGATCTGCTGCACAAAATGATTACCCGCACGGACAGTTATCTGAATTATGCCAATACAAAATCAACAATCATCATTACCTTTATTACGGCTCTTATTGCTTTTGTTGGTGCGCATGCAGGTAACGCCACTCATTATCTTAATGAGCGAAACTACCCTGAACTGATCATTATTTTTAAAATACTGCTTCTGATAAATGCAGTGATGCTAATCATCGGATTTTACCACGCAGGTAAATCAGTTATGCCTTATACACGCCCCAGCGCTAAAAATAACATCTTCTCCTTCATCGATATCATCCATCATTACCCTGATGAAATTACTTATACACAGAATATTATGTCCATGGACAAGGAAAAAGTTGCAGAGTCCATGATTTCATTACAGTACAATTTATCCGCTGGTCTGGTGAAGAAGTATGAAATGCACCGGAAAGCTATTTATTTTGTCCTGTTATCACTGGTTCCATTATTTATCTGTCTCCTTATCCTGCTATTTGTTTAGGTAATTCTATGAGAAATAATTTTAAGGATCTTTTTGGCAAAGCCATATTGGATGTCAATCGCGAACTGATGAAAAGCGATTTACGGAAATCGTCAGTATATGCCGACACACAGAACCGAATTCTCAACGAGAGTATACGTGAAGGATACATTGCCCTCGCCCATGAATCCACAGCTCTGGATGAAATGCCGGTTCTTATTAATGACGTAAAACGAGAAATTAGACAAATATTTGGGAAATATGGTAAAGTAAATGAAACTATTGGTTGCCATCCTGATTTCTCCCATCTGAAAAATACTCATAACCTGAGCGATGGTTATACCATTACTATGTTTTTTGATATTGCCGGCTCAACAAAACTTGGAAAAACCCATGATCCAAGAACGGTATTCAATATCAAAAATACGGTAATAAAATACGTAATCGAGATCATTCAAGCATTTGACGGGCATGTCCATCGTATTATGGGAGATGCTGTAATGGCTTTCTTTCGTAGTAAAGAAAAAGCACAGTCTGGCAGAGAAATTGATAGTGCTATCGACGCCATAAATGCTGGTATTTATATACTGGAATTTATGGAACAGGTTGTCAGGCCTGTGCTGGAGGATGCCAGAGCCGAGCATCCCATCGGTGTCAGAATAGGCATCGACTATGCAAAAAAGAAAGAGATCGTCTGGGGAAATTATGGCGTCTCTGGAGCATTTGAAGTCACTGCAACCTCTTATAATGTGGACGTTGCCGCAAAACTGCAACAAGCTGCCGAAACTGATAATATTATGATTGGTGAAAATATGAAGGAGCTTCTTGGCTTAGGTGATGAATATCTGTCCGTTCCCTTCCGTTATATTAAAGATGAAAACGGTAATGAATTCAGACGCCCCTATCCCTATGTCCGCCCCAATTACCGGGTCGACAACAAATAAATTACAAACAATATGTTCTAGATAACAAGGCATATTTCAAGTTCCTGCCCTATGGCCTCAATAACAGTAATATCTGCGTTAGCCTGACAGCAGAACGTGGTGATGTCTACAACCAATATTCTTGCCCCTGCTCCGAAAGTCTGGATAAAGGAATGTCTCTGACATTTCATATTACCTACACCGGATCACTACAAAGCCGCCTGACTGTTAAATCCGTCAAACAAAACACCGGCCCCGATGCCCAAGCACATAACGCAACTTCGCCGGTTACCCGTATCAAAGAAATGCAGTATTATAATGGTGCCTGGCATGCGGATGTCAGTGAATCGACAAGGTATCATGGGCTTCACCATATGAAACTGATCATTCTTGATGAAAAAAATAATGAACTGGATGAAACAGTATTCAGTCTCTATATCAGATAATACTGTTGCCAGTTAATCTGAAACCCGACTCCGAAAGAGTTGGGTTTCAGTACAGCACTGGTACAGTTCCTGTGATTTGTAAGCGCCTCATATCTCCACTTCTTTGTCGGCATCTTCATACCCTTTGACAGCTTCTGGAGTATTAAGCAGTTTTTGCTTTACCTGGGTGGAGATTTTCATGCAGGTATCCAGGCATGGTACATCCGTGACGAAACCTATTCCGCCGCCCTTGCAGAACTGGTAAACGCGCAGGGGAAACGTCCATTAGCAGCATTCTGGGGCGACGGGACAACATCGTCATCAGACGGGCAGAATTTTCGGGTGGGCAGTCACGGGCGTTATGCTGGTCAGGTTAATCTTAAATATGGCCAAGAGCCGGGCGTACAGATTTATACGCATATATCAGATCAATATAGCCCGTTCTACACCAAAGTGATTAGTCGGGTACGCGACTCAACCCACGTACTTAATGGCCTGTTGTATCATGAAAGTGATCTGGAAATTACAGAACATTACACCGATACCGCTGGTTTTACTGAGCATGTTTTTGCACTAATGCATTTACTGGGTTTCGCTTTTGCTCCGAAGATCAGGGATCTTCATGATAAACGACTATTTATTCACGGAAAGGCTGAGCGATATCCAGGGCTTCAGTCCGTCATATCAACAACCAGCCTGAATATCAAAGATATTGAAACGTACTGGGATGAGGTATTACGCCTGGCAGCTTCGATTAAACAAGGGACAGTCACTGCATCGTTGATGATGAAAAAGTTAGCCAGTTACCCAAAACAGAATGGACTGGTCAAAGCGCTGAGAGAAGTAGGTCGAATCGAACGGACACTGTGTCAACGCCACGATCTTTGACCGTCTTATATCACTGGCACTGACAGAGTTATCCGGCATGGTGTCAATCCGTTCACAATTTTTCCATCGGAGCAGCCTACCACCGGTGATAACCAGACTTTGCCTGTAGTTTGTATACACAATCCTTGGCATTGAAACACACATATGAAGTGTACTTCGGATATGACCGTACGCTCAGGAAGTACGGCAGATTCCGTCAAAAATTACCTGTAAAGACAGACATCAGAAAAAACAGTGCTCGCCGCAGACCGGTGACCGGGCGAAGCCCGCGAACCGGCGAGGAAGCGCAATGTATCTGTAGTTACAGGGAGCAGGTACGCCCTGAAGCCCTTTCATAACACGGTTGTGTGCGCTGCCCTTCTGGAATGATTTATCCACATATCCGGAGGCCCGATCCAGTAAACAGATCCATGAATGATCAACAAATGATCCATTAAAGATCCCCATATCGCTGCAAACCTTGTCACTCATGGGCCGGGACCACGATCACATAAGCTGTGGCATGTTACTGATAAACTGTAACATGCTAATGATAAGCTGTATTCAGTAATCCATATACTGAAGTAAGTTAATGACATAAACTATGGTCAGTATGCCAGACTCAGTTGTTAAATACAGGCTGCAGGTTTTTCTTCAGTCAGTTAGCGGAGTTCTGACACACGATTTTCTGTTTATTCTTTTACTGTCCACAGGCTGGAGGCTTTCTGGAAAACGAAAATTCAGACATCAAAAAACTGTTCGGCGAGGTGGATAAGTCGTCCGGTGAACTGGTGACACTGACACCAAACAATAACAACACCGTACAACCTGTGGCGCTGATGCGTCTGGGCGTTTTTGTACCGACCCTTAAATCACTGAAGAACAGTAAAAAAAATACACTGTCACGTACTGATGCCACGGAAGAGCTGACACGTCTTTCTCTGGCCCGTGCTGAGGGATTCGATAAGGTTGAGATCACTGGCCCCCGCCTGGATATGGATAACGATTTCAAGACCTGGGTGGGGATCATTCATTCCTTTGCCCGCCATAACGTGACTGGTGACAAAGTTGAACTGCCTTTTGTTGAGTTTGCAAAACTGTGTGGTATACCTTCAAGCCAGTCATCCCGCAGGCTGCGTGAGCGCATCAGCCCTTCCCTGAAGCGCATTGCCGGTACCGTGATCTCGTTTTCCCGTACCGATGAGAAGCACACCCGGGAATACATCACCCATCTGGTACAGTCAGCCTACTACGATACTGAACGGGATATTGTTCAGTTACAGGCTGATCCCCGCCTTTTTGAACTGTACCAGTTTGACAGAAAGGTCCTTCTTCAGCTTAAGGCGATTAATGCCCTGAAGCGACGGGAGTCCGCCCAGGCACTTTACACCTTTATAGAGAGCCTGCCCCGGGATCCGGCACCGATATCGCTGGCGCGGCTGCGTGCACGCCTCAATCTGAAGTCTCCTGTATTTTCCCAGAACCAGACGGTCAGACGGGCAATGGAGCAGCTGCGCGAGATTGGATATCTTGATTACACGGAGATCCAGCGGGGGCGGACAAAACTCTTCTGCATTCACTACCGGCGTCCCCGGTTAAAAGCACCGAATGATGAGAGTAAGGAAAATCCGTTGCCACCTTCACCTGCGGAAAAAGTCAGTCCGGAGATGGCGGAGAAACTTGCCCTGCTTGAAAAACTGGGCATCACGCTGGATGACCTGGAAAAACTCTTCAAATCCCGCTGAACATAAACTGTAGTCAGTGAAGAGCGCTCCTTTACTGACTACAGCTTATATTAACCGGTGCAGTGAGTGGTCTGCTCACTGCAGTTTATATTCTGTTTCCTGCAGTGCTGTCTGTAGCTGAGCTGCCATCTGCCTGTCCCTTACGTAAGTGATCCCGTAACCTGATGCTGAGGCATTGCTCCCTTCATAAAACATGACTTACTCACTACAGCTTATATACATACTCCAGCTTATGTTATGTCTGTTCTGCTGACCACAGCTTATATAAGGAAGCGCGTATGCCGTCACCTCAGGGGAGGCAGTGTACGCAGGATCTCCGCAGCATCCCGCCCGTCACCTGTGAAAGGCACTGCCAGCGTGGCAGCCATATCCAGTGCAAACACTCTGGTATAAACCTCCATAGAACGTGGATCCCTGTGCCCGGCCAGTGCCTGGATGACTTTCCGGGGCTGGCGGTGATAGAGCATGTGCATGATATAGCTGTGCCGGAAGGTGTGTGGTGTGACCGGAATCGAAAAGTGTACTCCGTCAGCTTCGGCCCGTCTGACAGCCTGCTTCAGCCAGTTGCGCATGGTTTCGTCGGTCACGGCCCATAATGGTTCACGACGACGGGGCCGGGTGGTGATCATCCAGCTTTCCATCTGCCTGACATAGCTTATATCCGTCAGCGGAACCAGGCGGACTTCATCTTTTGGCGGGCGTCCGCGTCGCGCACGCACTTTTTCGGACAGGATCCGCACAAACGGTCTTGCTCCATCCAGGTCAAATGATTCCGGCGTCAGCATCCGGGCTTCGCCAATACGCATTCCGGTATTCCAGAGGGTGGCGAACAGCATATGGTGACGCTGATCCGGCATATAGAAAAGAAGGGCACTCACTTCCGGGGCCAGCAGGTAGGCCGGTGTGGCCCCTGTGGAAGTGGCCATTCTTCTCAGGGAAAGCGCTGTTGCAAAATCCACCCCCGGCGCAATGGGTAACAGGGAGACGCGTTCTGGTGAATTCTGCAGGGGAATGACATTGTTCATGAGTTATTTTTCACGTAGCACACGCACTGTTTATGGATACAGGTATTCTGACCTGAACGCCCGGATCCTTCCACGACAATAAATCGCAGCGCGCGGATCCTTTTATTTGCTTATCACGCATTATTGCTGGTAAAACCAAATACGTAAAGGTACGTTTTGCAGCAGGGATCCCGTATTAAGCCAGTCGTGGCGCGGGATGAGGGCTGGTTTGCCGTTTTTGGGAGAATTGGGGTAATGCCAGGATGAATAGGATCGGAGAACACAGAGAAAGGGAACTGAAAGGGAGAAGATGTACCACGTGAATTCTGGCCAGCTTCCTCCTGTAACCCTGTCATTTTTCATGAAGCATAATATGATTTGTTAGTGCCATTCTTTAAGGTCTTGATCTGCAATTGCAGAAATTAAGTTACGTATTAATTATGATAGATTTTCATTTCGCTCAATATACTGAAAATTTTTATGTACAAAACATCAGAAGGAACATCAACATTCTGAGAAGAAAAGACCTTTATCTGGCATTAATTTAGAGGCTATTAAAGATATTCAGTTTGCGCGCAGGCTCTTTAGTTAATAAAGCTCAGTTATTATTACAAAAAGATCAGAATTGGTCCTCTGCCAGAGCGAAAATAAAAAACACTACAGCCAGATGATTTTTATGTGGTTATAGACTCCAGCTTGATGCTGACAGAGGATTTCTTGGCAAATGATGAGAAGAAAAAAGTAATACAAAAAACAAACTCTCATCTCAGCAGTGGTGATAAAAAAGGCTCTATTGAAATCCTGCATCTTGCCGGCATCGATATTGCCGAAACACAGTTACTAATGCCGCTAAAACAAACAATCGCAAAGGTGGATAAAGCCAGAAAAATGTTAGATGATGAAAAGTACTATGAAACAAACCTTGCACTGAAAGGTGCTGAACATGGCATAATTACTGATACTGAAACTATTATTGATAACTAATCCACTGGATTTGCCCCTATATTTCCAGACACCTGTTATCACTTAACCCATTACTGGCCT
>ERZ779942.872-NODE-872-length-18331-cov-4.2802_pt1 | contig 18331 bp, 34 predicted proteins | sample MGYA00511941_ERZ779942 | MGnify/ENA primary metagenome ERZ779942 (study PRJEB29588, sample SAMEA2148265) | human gut metagenome | biome: human gut; feature: human-associated habitat; material: faeces | place: Denmark | collected 2008/2010 ... | reverse complement strand
ATATATCATATATATACCGCCCTTCCCCCTCCTCCACCCTAAGTATAACATATTTTTTCTCTTGTGTCAAGAGATTTTTATAAAAATACAATAAAAATACAATCTTGAAATTGTATACAATTAAAAATCATATTTTTTATATTATTTTATAAATATATATTGACAAATAAGAATAATTATGTTATAAATTAGTGGCGAAAACCCATAGGCTTGCCTGTGGGATGAAAGCCACATATTTTTTACTTGGTTTTTGCATAGAATAGATGTATAATATATGCATAGATAAAAAGGAGGTTAAGTGCATGGGAAGACCGAAATCAAACAATGTACAAATTAACATTTCAATTCCTATGGAGTGGAAAAAAGAACTGGAAAATATTGCTCGTATCTATTCTGTTGAGGAAGGGAAAACAATTACATTCCTTGATTTAATGCGTCGAGGAATTCAGGAAAAGTATCAGTTAGGAGAACAGAATGATGAGCAGGAAACCCTATCATAGTGCTTCGCATTGCAAGTATCTGATACAGTATCATATTATCTGGTGTCCAAAATTTAGATTTTCTGTATTACATGGAAAAGCAGATATTACTCTCAAACAGATACTACAAAAAATATGCGAGGATTACGGATATAGAATTAAAGCACTTGAAGTAATGCCGGACCATATCCATATTTTTGTAGATGTGCCACAAACAGTCGCTCCCTGCGATGTGGTTAGAACACTCAAAAGTAAAAGTGCGATTGAATTATTTAAGGCATATCCAACACTGAAACGGTTTTATGCAAGATGTGGTGTTTTATGGTCGAGGGGATATTTTATATCTACAGTGGGACAGATAAGTGAAGCAACAGTAATGCAGTATATAGAGGAACAGAAAAGTCATGAATGAGAAGGAATATAAGAAAAGCCTAAGACAATTTCATAAACATTCTGACAGACATATCCTGGTCGTAGAAACCGATATGTCTTTTTCTGATATACAAAAGGTGGTAGCTCTTTCTGATAAGATTCGAAAAGCAGGAAATGAACTGGTTGGTCTTATGAGAAAGAATTACGACCAGCTTATCCGTACGAAAAGGTATCGGAAAGTACGGAAACTTTATGGTGCTACAGAAGAGAAAAAGAAACGAAAAGTACTTGCCAGTCAGCTGAATGAAATGCAAAAGCAATATCATGTTACATGGGATGATTGTAGAACATCTATGATACCAATCGGTAAAAAATATGGGATTGATGCTATATTTGCACTTACAAAAGCCGAAGATGTTTGGAGAGGGATAGAAAAATGCTTATATGCAAATGGTAAGACACTCCACTTTTCTAAATATGGAGTGTTGCCCTGTATTCGAGCCAAACAAAGGAATCGTGGGATTCCAATTTCTGTGAAAGAGAATCAATTGCAATTTAAATTTGGTAAATCTACGTTTGGAATACAACTGAAAGATAGATTTCAATCGGATGAAATTCACGCTGTTTTGGATTACCTTGCTGAACCTGAAATAATAGATAAGAAAGCAATCCAGATATTTATAGAGAAAGCGTATTGTATCAATACTTACAGACCCTGCTATGCTACGCTTGTACCAAAGTTGATTCGTGGGAAATACAGAGTGTATTTGCACTTAACGATTGAGGGGAAAGCAAAACCGAAATATGACAGATTTGGGAATCCAAGGCATAAATTTGGAAAAGGTATCATTGGTGCGGATATTGGAACGCAGACCGTTGCTTATACATCGGATACGGAGGTTGGTCTTAAAAACTTATCCGAAAGAGGGAACAGTATTCAAAAATCCGAGCGATTAGAAAGAATTTATTATCGTGCAATGGATAGAAGCAGACGAGCGACCAATCCACAGAATTATAATAAGGATGGTACGATTAAAAAAGGTCGAAAGATTTGGAAATACTCGAATCATTATAAAAGACTGAAAGCGAAACACGCAGAATTATGCCGTATTAATGCAAGAAACAGACAGCTTGCGATAAATGAAGATGCCAACTATCTAAGAAGCCTTGGAGATGTGTTGATTACAGAGCCTAAAAATGCCAGTAAACTTATGAAACGAGCGAAAGCGACTACGAAAAACAATAAAGGTAAGTTTAACAAGAAAAAGCGTTTCGGTAAATCAATAAAGAATCGATGCCCTGGTGGATTTCAAACGACAATAGAAAAGAAATTTGAAGTGTCTGGTGGCAGATATATAGAAGTGGCGAGCAATTATAGAGCAAGTCAATATGACCATACCGCAGATGCTTATGTCAAAAAGAAGTTGTCGGATAGAATGTATCATTTAGCGGATGGAACATTGGTACAGCGAGACTGGTATTCCTCATTTTTACTATACTGTTACGATGATAAAATAGAAGAGATAAATAAAACAAAATGTAGAACAGAATTTGAAAAACATTACAAGAGGGAAAAAGCCTTAATTGAATGGATTCAGGCGAATCAGATTAAAATTTTAAATAGCGGAATAAAAACAGCATAAATGAAATACGTTAGGGAGATTGACGATACTTCCTTATCAAAAGATAGAAATTTGCCGTCAATGTGGTCGTAGGACTGCCCGGCAATAAAAGTCCTTACTCAAATAGACTTACACTTGTATTCCAAAGTCTGAGAATGATGTACGATTACAAGCTAAACTTGGTAGTAAGAACCCCACGGGCTTGCCCGTGGGAGTCGTCAGAATACAATATATTATAAAAAATAAAATAAATTGTATACAATTTCAAGATTGTATTTTAAATAATTTTTTAAAAATTTTTTCAAAAAAGTATTGATGAAAGAGAATCATTGTTGTATAATGATTTTTGGAGAGGGAAATGATCTTAAAATACAGAATACCAAAATCAGCAAATTATAAGAATACTAACGATGATTGCGATATACTGATTAATTATAACATTGCTGATAATGAGAAAAGAGATAGTTATCAGCTTGCATTGGAAAAGCAAGAAGAAATAGCGGCAATGATGGGAATCAGCCCTATATACCTTGTTCCAATGCAAGATTGAATATAAAAAACAATGAACACAACAAAAAATATTTTAGATAAAAAAGAAAATGCATATCTTGAGGAAGAAGAAACGAAAAAAACTGTAGAAGAATATTCTAAAACCATTTTCACAAAAGGATATGCCCAAGGATATGAAAAAGGATTTAAAGAAGGACAAATGTTTCTAATCCAAAAGTTTAAAACAACTTTAGACAGTGTGGAAGAAATATTAAAATCTAAAAAGTCTTAGACTGAAAAAGAAAGGTTGACAAATTGGAAATCAAAGATATTGTTTCAAATGTTGCGGTTTATGGACTGGAAGAGAGTTTTAAGCGATCAAAATATCCAATGTCTGTAAATATTGATAAATGCACAACAGAATATACAAAAACAATAGAACATCTTGGAACTGCGAAACCTGGAAGTGGGCATGATAATTTTCTGAAAGGAATTGTTGTACAATTTGATTTAACATTTACAATCAAAGCATGGACAGAAGCAGAAAGATATCATTTTTTTGATATTGTTAGTTCTCAAAGTACAATGCATTGTATTTCTAAATTTGATATAAAACAACAATGTGTTGAATATGTGGATGATAGAATTATTGCAATTGTTCAAGAATTAGTTGACACATACAATAATTTAGACACAGAGAATGAAAAAGAAAAAAAAGAAGCATATCTAAATTTGCTGTATAATGTGCCTGTAGGATTTAAGCTTACAGCAGGAATGACTACAAATTACCAGCAATTAAAAACAATTTATCAACAAAGAAATAACCATAGACTTCCTGAATGGGTATTGTTGTGTAAATGGATGTTAAGCTTACCTCATTCAAAATTAATCACAGGAAAAGACAAATAATGGCGGAATGGATAGAAATTAGGCCACAAATATTTTCTTTTGTGTATGATACAATAGAAATAGTCACATTTACTGTCACAAAAGATAATCAAGTTTTTATTTATTCGGATTTCATAGATCAAGAATATTTTCAAAATATTTTTATGTTTAATGATTATACATTGTTTGATATTAAAAAAGAAATTACGGCGATAATGTTAAATTATTTTGAAAATAAAAATAAATCATTACTTGATCAATTACAAATTTCAAAAGATATTATGAAAATATTAAAAAAAGAATTATATTCTGTATAATAATATTTTTCTTAATATAATTAGTTTTGCTTATTTGTCAAAAAATAAGTTTTTTTCTAATAACTCTCAAAGTGTTGAGCGGAAAACATTCCGCTCATATTGTAAAAATAATTATGAAAAATATAGATTTGTACAACTATTTCAAAAATGAAAATATTTTTAAAGATCCTTTATCTTTAGATATATTTCCAATATATAGTAAAAATGATATTGTTGCTGTACAGTTGGAATATGAAAATGAATATTTTTACATAGAATATGAAATACGTTGTAACAAATACCAAAATGGAAAATATGATATTAATATCTATTTTATGAATCATCATAACGAAATGGAATTTGGTATCAATTTTCGAAGTATGCGAAATATTATTCATATTATAAAATTTTTAAATAAATTAATAGATTTAATATATCGCAGAAAAATAATAAGAATATAAAAAATAATTGTAATTAGTTAGTGCTTAAAATTGGAATTTTAAGTACAATTTTCTAAAACGTATAATATTTATATAATTTTATTATTTTTATCTTTTACAAATATGTAAAAACATTTGTTTTTTATGTATTTCTCAAAAATCATATATTGTAACTCTTGTAATTTGGTATCGTACTTAAAATTCCAAATATAAGTACAAAACAAAAGGGAGTTGCAATATATGATTATTAACGGATCTCGACCTAATGATGATAACGCAAGTAATTTAAATCAATGGGAAAAAATTGGTACTTTTTCATTGGATAACATAGTTATCAAGAACAAAAATGTAAATGCTGAAAGCACAAGATATTTTCCCATTTCAATAGATCAAAGTATTACTAAAGTGCGCTTTGTATTAAAAAAGAATTTTTCAGTAACTATAACACCAGATACATCCAAGATCACATCATATGGATCAGAGATTGACATGGATTTTCGTTTGTGGCTGAATAGTGATCCAGTAGAGTCTTCTATAAACAATATATTAATACATGAGATAGATGCACAATTTAATTATAAGCAAAAAACACCAGTAAATACAACATATTCTACAGACAAAATACTTTGGGATGGGTTGATTCAAGAGAATAATATATTTCATTTCTCAAACACCAACCCACAAATAGAATGCCTTACGTTGCATCCTGAATTATCTAATAATTTCATATATCAGATGCCTATATTTTATGAAGTGAGAATGATATATCGAGAGAGTGGCGTTGGAGTTGCAACAGGTTATGGTACGATAACGATCAATGGAAACGTAGAAATCTATGCGTGTTAATTACATATAGAAAAAAATTAAAATAACTTTCCAATTTGCCCTTGACATGAGATTGATCTTGATGTATACTAAGGTCAATCTCAAATATATCTTCATGATTCAGAAAGGACAAAAACAATGGCAGAAGCATTGGCAGGATTAATCATGATAATTGCGCTAACAGTTATTATGGGTGGACTATATTCATTAACAAAAACCGTTACCAAGCCCGAAAGAGATAACAGCGGAACAATTATTTTTGCTTGTGTATTCATAGTAATATTTGGATTGTTATTTGCTTGGTTGGGATAGGTGAAATTTAGTAGGTTGATTATGACAAATGCAGAATATTTTCAAAAAATTTTCCCTGATTTAAGTGTTCGAGAATTATGTCCAAAATTTTTTGACAAACAAGAATTTAAGGATGTAAATTGTCAAGACAGATCGTGTAATGATTGTCGTTCCGAGTATTGGAATCGAGAAAAAATGTAATAAATTATTATCATTATAAAAAATATGGAGGTCAGAGGTTGAAATAACTTAACATATACGTTAAGTTATTGGTTTTGAAAATCCACACTATAGGCGTATTTTTGAAATCTATACGGCGGTTCGACTCCGCCGGCCTCCTTTGATGGGAGTTGTGAGCGCGCACTTGAATACAACAAACGATCGGTATTTGGGGGTGGGAGATACCGAATTTTATATATTGTTGCAAAAAACTTTCGGCCCCACGTCTTTAGAACTGGCAAGCGGAAAGCAAGCCAACACAAGAAAATACATTGCCCTTACTCTATACATTCCTTGTATGTATAGAATCATAAGGGGATGACAGAAGTCTTTGCACCTCTTAACAATGTGTCCCAAAAGGCCCTGGTGTACTGATATTGCAATATATTGCATTATATATGGACGCATATATACTCCGGAGATTTATTGTGATATCTCAAACAAGGAAAGAGCTAAATCTTTATAAAGATTTAGCTCTTTTTGATTATGTAGATGGCAAAACTCCGAACCTTTAGATTCGGAGGAGTGTCAATATCTTGACATAATGATCCTATTGTTGTATAATGGTTTCAGCAGATTATAAACACAAATAAACCTATTTATGATATAAAAAAAGGGGGGCAGTATCTATATGAGTCAATGTAAAACAAATAAGGATTGGATATGTGGGAAAGAGGTTTATACATGTCCAGATTGCAAATTAGAAGTTCATAACCCTAATCTATTTGGTAATCATAGTTGTCCTCGTTGTGGATTTACTCCAACCAATATACATTTTGACTATCCTTTGCATTGGAAAGAAAATAAGCTTCATGCATATACATGCATATTGTGTAATCATATTGTTGCAAAAAAAATACGATATTGTCCTAATTGTGGATCTAAAAAAGTCATACGATGAATATATTGCATCTGACTCAAAATATCGTATAATGATATTTATTGCGTACAACATCGTTTTAGAGGTATATTTTCAATTTTTTACTCATCGTAATATAAATTATCATTACGCATGTAAAAAACGAAAATAGCACTCAAAAACGATGTTTCTTTATATAATTTTGGACATGTGAGATTATGTGTTTATCGACAATTATATGTGAGGTAAAAAATACTTTAACGCTTTAGTGTGTTAAAGTATTTTTATATCGCTTATTAACGATAAATGTTTATTTTATTAATTTTTTTGATTTTCTATTGACGAATCAGTTTCTTAATTATATAATAATTACAACAGATAAAACACAAGGTATTTTTATAAGAGGAATTGCAAATGACAAATTATGAAGTGTACATCAATAAAATAATAGAAAAACACTATTTTGCTTCAAAAAATGGCAAACTTATGTCGTGCAACGATATAACATGTGATGAATGTGATTTTCTCAATAATTATGAAGAATGTTATATAACATTATTGCGATGGCTAACACAAGAGTATCAAGAATCCGATCCGACACTGACAAAGAGCCAAAAGGGATTATGCGAAGCATTTGGATGTGGATGGCTTGCAAGAAATAACAATACTTCCTTGTGGTATTATAGCCTAAAACCTGAAAAAGATATTGAACAAAATAAATGGATCTGTTTTCATGGTATATGCATTTGGTTAGATATAAGAGTTCTCCCTGATTTTCCTTTTATTAAATGGGAAGATGAAGAACCGCACAGTATAAAAGAAATGTTGACATGGGAAATTCAAGATGAGTAGATATATAGATGCAGATAAGGTCATAGAACAGTTCAAAGAATATCTTGATGAATATTCTTTGGTAAATAGAAAAGGATTGCGCGATCTCCAGTGGCGTACTATGATGGAAGCTTTAGCAGTTGTGGAAGAAGCGGCACAACATGAACATGGACAATGGATAGAACGAGATCCATATGTAAACATATTTGAATGTTCAAACTGTAATTATTGGTTTGTGCTGAAAGACGGATCGCCAGCTGAGAATAATTACAATTATTGCCCAAACTGCGGAGCGAAGATAAATGTATGAGATATAGCAAAAAAAATTTGTTTACCAATAAACATAAAAAGGAGTCGAAAAATGCAAACAGTTATCATTGATGGAGTGACATATGTACCTGCAACAGCTTTAGATCATATAATACCAGCAGTTGATCTTAATGGTATGCCCTATCAAATTGTTCGAACATATAGTGCAGGAGTTTTTGCAGGATATGTAGAAAAACGCAAGGGCAAAGTAGTTACGATGCGCAATGTGCGTCGTATTTGGTATTGGGATGGTGCGGCAACTTTATCACAATTAGCTATGGAAGGAACATGCAAGCCTGAAAATTGTAAATTTGCTATGCCTGTAAATAGAATTGTGTTAACAGAAGCAATTGAAATATTAGACTGTACAGCAAAAGCACAACAATCTATTGAGGAAGTAAAGGAATGGAAAGTAGAGTAAACAACGATTTTGGTTTGAGCGAAGAAAAAAAGCACAAGAGTCCTAATGAAGTCAATAGCGGTATTGGTAGCGATAGTGGCAATGGTTTCGGTTGTGGTTTTGGTAGTGGTAGTGACAACCATAATAATTTTGGCTATAGTAATAGTTATTGTAGCTCAAGCTCTGGTATGGGTTGCGGAAATGCTTTAGGTGAAGGATATATTGATGGATCGGGAGGTGGCTGACACTAAATCAGAATATTGTAATTCGACTGGCTTATTTGATGAAAAATGATAAAAAATAGAAAGGAAGTTCCTATGTCTGAAATTAATATATCTAATGATTGTGAAAAAAGTAACACAAAAAAACCTAAATCTTTATATGAAATTGCAATTGAAGATCTACTTACACATTGTAAAAAAACACTTATTAGCAAACACCAAGAATATGCAACCGAAGATGATTTTCATAATTTCTGCTCTGCCGCAATATTGCAAGATATTACACCACCACAGGCTCTTATGGGTATGATGGCAAAACATACGATTAGTGTCTATGATGCAGTTAATGACGATGCACAAGGCATTGAGATCTCAATTGATTATTGGCGCGAAAAGATTGGAGATAATATTAATTATTTACTTATTTTATGGGCTATGATATCTCTTGACAAAGTGAGATAAATCTTTCACACATACATAAAAAAGGAACAACAATGAAAGAAATAAAAGGAATTTTTGCTTGTAATGAGTGTCACTATTACGATATAGAGCATGATTTCTGCACGAGGGGAGCAATAGATAATGGATATTCATCTCATATGTTCTTAAATGATTGTCCTCTTCCTGATGTCTCCCTTGTCGTATTGGCACAATGGGAAGAAACCGAAGAATACGATGATGAATATGGTTATTTTGAGAAAATCTATCATTGTTCTGAGTGTCAATCTTCCTTTTCAGTTAAAACAAATTATTGTCCAAATTGCGGAGCTAAGATAAAAAACAATGCGGCCAAATGATCTTTATTAACAAGAACGAGAGAAATATTTATGACTACCATTCAATTACACTATAGAAATTTTATACCCTTTGGTGTGATAGCACTGCCTTTTGTTCAGACAGAAGTTTCTGGAAATGATTATCAATCAGTGGAAAGGGATTTAAGAGAAATAACGAAGGCAATAGAAGAAAAATCTAAAATATATATGATTCAATTGTATTCTGATTTGGAAAAAATTTGCAATAAAATAACAAAAATCAATGATGCAATACAAACATGCAGAAAAAATCAAAAATGGTATGTATTGTGGACAACTAAAGAAGAAAAAGAATTACAAAATGAAAGAGAAGAATTTATCTTAAAACAGACCGAAATTCAAAACAATATTGATTATCAAAATCATAAACAATATAGAATAGATGTCAATACAAAAATTTATGAAATTAAAAAATATTTGCTAAATAATAATTATTGCTTGCGTCATGAATATCAACAGAATTACAAAACAGTTCAAATTTGGGAAAAAATAAAAGGAGAGGAACATGAGTAAGTATAAAGTAGGAGATAAGTTTCTCATTGAAGATTGCTTTGGTAAGGCATTGGGAGAGGTGCAGGATGAGTCTGATTAATGTATATAATGAATATCTTTGTTGCACACATAGATTTAATTACAGAATATTGCCCTGCCCTATTTGTGATGGAATAGGACAAATTTATATTTCTCTTTCTCCTTCTAATAATCAGGATACTTTCAAATGTTTTGTTCAATGTGAAACATGTGGACTTAGAACTACAAATGTTTCTACAAATGATCCAGAACAATTAGAAGAACTCAAAGTAGAAGCTATCCGCATATGGAACCATCGTCCTAAGGCTCAAATTATATGGTAATGCAAAAGCATGAATAAAATTAATATATTTCTTTAGAGGATACTTTAACGCTTTAGTGTGATAAAGTATCTTTTATTGTTTGTTATGAATAATATAAATGTATCTTATGATAGTTATATTTTATTTAGAAAATGATGTTTTGCATCCTATTTTTTTGTTTTTTATGTGCTCAATGATAGTTTATATTACAATAGGGAGAAAATCGAAAATAGCCTTTAAAAACGATGTTTCTTTATATAATTTTGGATACAAGAGGATGCATGTTTAGCATGTCGCAATTACAAATGATCTGTGTTTATAATTTATTTTATAATTATATGTTAAAACAAATATTTTGCTTTAACACTTTAATGTACTAAAGTGTTTACATGTTAATTTTAATTTTGTATTGTCTTTATGTTTGTATATCGTATATCTCCTATTAACGATGCATATTATTCTATTTATGTTTTCTATATAATAATATTCGATATATCGAATAAGATCACAAATAGAAATATATTTATTCATTATGTCTGATTCTTTATTACATTAATACACTAAAGTATTAAAGCATTTTTTACTTATCGTTAATAAACGATAAATGTTTATTTTATTAATTTTTTTGATTTTCTATTGACAAATCAGTTTCTTAATTATATAATAATTATAACAGATAAAACACAAGGTATTTTTACAAGAGGAATTGAAAATGACAAATTATGAAAAATATCATAAAGAGATGATAGAACATGGTTATATGGATGTACAAGATGGAAAACCTACAACATGCCAAACATCATGTTCTAAGTGCGATTTATACAGAGACGATATGGGATGTCTTTTTCCATTACTTTTGTGGCTTGCAGACGAATACAAAGAACCTAAACCCAAACCTACGCTGACAGAAAAAGAAATGTATTTATGCAAGGCATACAGTAGTGGATATATCGCAAGAGATGAAAGCCGTGTCTTACATTTTTTTACAAATAAACCTCAAAAAGGTTTGACTGGATGGTGGGCTACTAATAGTATATATACCACTATTCCCCCAAATTTATTGTTTTCATTCATTAAATGGGAAGATGAAAAACCATATAGTGTTGAAAAAATGCTGACATGGGAGATTAAAGATGAGTGATTGTATTAAAAAACAAGATGAGATCGACTGGTCAAAAGTTAAAATAGACACTCCTATTCTTGTGAGTAGTGATGGGAAAACATGGATAAATAGGTACTTTGCAGGATACACTAATGGTAAAGTACATGCTTGGGTTAATGCAGATACATCTCGGACGGTACAAGATTTCTTTTACACTTCTGTGCCTTGGAAATATGCCAAACTTGCAGATGGTCAGAAACAGGTGAGAATGAGTGATTATGAACATCTGATCGAAAGGTTACGAAGCAGAGCAAGGGATGCAAGAGAATTGCGTGGAACGTCTTTTTATTTTCCGGAAAACGAAACACTATCAGATGATCTTTTCTTGGCGGCTGATATTATAAGTGATTACGTTTGTCTTAAATAAGAATACGATATAACGAAAAAAACATAAGGATGACATATAATGAAAAATAAACTGAAACCTTGTCCGTTTTGTGGGAGTAACAACGTAATAAAAATAGACATTGTCCAGTGTCTCGATTGTCTTGCTATGGCACAAGATGAAAAGCTATGGAATATGAGAGTAAAGGATAAGCAAGAAAACAAGAAATATGATCGGCAGGCAGACGCAATAAGTGCAGATAATGAATGAGGAATGTATAATGGCTAAATATATCAACGAAGATAGTGTACGTTTGTTTCTTGAAGATGAGTATAACGAAACTGATGTAGATAATTTTATGAAGTATCTGAATCTAACTGCAGATATTATTACTGTTCAATGTGGAAGGTGGTTGAGTTGGGAAGAACAGTTTCCGGAAAAGAAAGTTCCCAAAAAGAATAATCTCGGTGTGTTTTGCTCTGTTTGTCATAATCATGCTGACAATCGGTTCGATTATTGCCCAAACTGCGGAGCGAAGATGAATGTATAACATGCAAAATAATACTATAGATAAAACGTCCTATTGTGCAAATGACAAATCCAAACGCGGAAAGTGGTTTAAGATCTCAGGGTATGATGATGCAAAAGGATGTGTTGTAGAATTCTTTTATTGCTCTAATTGCATTTTTGGAGTAAAGAAAAAACTTACACATTGCCCTCATTGTGGTATCGAAATGGAGCTTGGAAAATGAAAAAGTATGAATTTACAGACGAAACAAAGCTGGTTCACTTGATAGACCGATCCGTAGTATTACATAGAATACGAGCAGTTATGTCATTCGGTGATGTCAAAGCTGGAGATATAGGCGGTTGGATTGAAACAGAAGAAAATCTATCTCACGATGGTAATGCTTGGGTGGCCGAGAACGCACAGGTATACGACAACGCTCAAGTGTCTGATAATGCTGTAGTATTCGGCAATGCTCAAGTTCATAGTTCTGCCCAAGTGTTTCAAAATGCTAAAGTGTATGGTAACGCATGGGTTCGTGGACAGGCACGGATATTTGGTTATGCGAATGTATATCATAAGGCGCAAATATTTGACGTAGCATGGATATATGGACATGCAGAAGTATATGGATATGCGAAGGTGTTTGGCGATGCTACGTTGTGTGGGGATGCTATGGTGCATCGTACAAATCATGTTTTTTTGGTTGGGCCTATTGGAAGTCGCAATGATTCTACTACATTTTATAGAAACATAGATGGACAAATTGATGTAAAGTGCGGTTGTTTTAACGGAAATATTGAGGTATTTCTCGAAAAAGTTACACAAACACACGAAAACAATCAGCACGCATCTGCATATAGAGCTGTTGCTCAAGTGGCAAAAATGCAAATTAAAACTAATGGGTTTGACTAAAATATATTTATTTAAAAAATACTTTAACACACTAAAGCGTTAAAGTATTTTACATATTAATTATATATTGTCTTTTTTATATCGTATATCGCCTATTAACGATGTGTATTTATCTCATTAATATTTATATTTTTTGATTTCCTCTTGACAAATTGAAATCTTTATTATATAATTATAATAAATAATAAGAAATTATTATCTTTATTTATCAAATGATGCAAACAAAGAGTCTTAAATAAAGGAGAAAGCGGAATAATGGCGGAATATCATGTTGGATGTGGTGCTTTTGGTATATATGCTGGGACACTAAATAATAAAAATAAATCTATGTGGCAAAACAAGACGGAGTGTACAGACGAAGCTATAAATTCTGTTGTCTCATATATGGTCATGGACTGTTTAGGTGGTTATGATTGTAGCAAAGCTACCACCGGAGGATATGAATGGGATCTTAAAGACGGACGTAAGATTGAGTTAAGAATAACGATAAAAGATGAAAAGTGAAGAAATAATGGACAAAGAAAGAAAAAGGGTTTGCTGTAACTGTGGGCGCAATAAAAGAATTAAGGAGAATGATGGAAACATAAATTGTTACTGCGAAATAGATAATCATAGAATTGGTTATCTTGAAAATTTTTCCGATTGGTGCAGACGATGGACAAAAGAAAGGAAATGGGATGAATAAAAAAGCTATGTTGTCACAGCCGATGCGCGATAAAACCGATGAAGAAATTAGTGTTACAAGAGAGAAAGCTATTGAAGCTCTCCATAATGCTGGATACGAAATCGTCAACACCCTGTTCACAGACGAATGGTACAGCAAAGAGAGATTGGAAGATAAAGGCGTAGTACAGATTCCACTCTGGTTTCTCGCAAAGTCTATTAAGAGTATGAGCATGTGTGATGCCGTTTATTTTTGTAAAGGCTGGGAAAAATCTCCCGGATGCAGGATTGAACACATAATAGCTTGTGCTTACGGACTGACGGTAATTTACGAAGATGGATATAACATCTTATTAGATAAGAGGTAAAAATGACAGTTGAAGAGTTAATCGACTATTTAGAGCGATGCGAAAAGGAAGACAAAGTTGTAATTGTTAACGGCAACGACATTTTGATGAATGGTAAAGACATACAAAATGTTTTAAGAGTCGAGGACATTATTAATGAAAATATGGGCGAGGGCACCGTTTATTTATTCTAATAAAGAGACAGGAGATTGAAAATGAAAAGTGGTTTTGACATACGGAAGCCAAGGAACGTTCTTGTAAATAATAGCAACAGAATATTATAATTTTAAATAAGTTGGAACTGGAACTGGAACTGGAACAAAGAGTAAAAGAGTAATTAAAAATATTTTATAAAAATTTTCTAATTATTTTTCATTTTTTACAAAAGATATTGCTTTTGTTTTGAGATAGAAATAGAAATAGAAATAGAAATAGAAATAGAAATAGAAATAGAAATAGAAATAGAAATAGAATATTATAATTTTAAATAAGTTGGAACTGGAGCATATATAAGTATAAAAAGGAATAAAGGAATAAAGGAATAAAGGAATAAAGGAATAAAGGAATAAAGGAATAAAGGAATAAAAGTTTTCTCATATTTTTCATTTCTTCATTTTCTTCAGATTTTTTACAAAAGATATTGTTTTTGTAGTAGCCCCACCAACAACTTAACTTTTTAACCTTTGATAATTGAAAAGTACCCCCTGTCAATTATATGCACCCTCATTTATTCGCATACACATAATATATATAACCAATGAAACAATCAATAAAAAAATAAATTACAACTACCCCCGTAAACAAGTAAATTGCATGAGCCTTCAATAATAAGCATAACAATCATTTCCTCCATCAATATTTACTCACACCAATTATATACTTTACAAATAGTATGCATAAACAATAAAACACAAATAAAAAATAAAAAAGAGGGGAATTTTTCTTCCCCTCTTTTACAAGTAACAAATAAACTTTTCAAATTTTATCCAATCAATTCAACAAAATAAGCAATTCCGTTTGAAAGCTCAACACTTACGCCCTCACTGGTTTTTTTGAAATCCCGAACATCTGAACTTGATAAGTAGTATTTCTCGCCATTCATTGAAGTAAACAATAAATTGTTATCTGAAACATTGCTAACATCAACTATCTTGTCTGCACATACTTGATCCATGCAACTAACAGCATCACTATAGTTTACGTTGCAATCTTTAACATCAGGAACGGCAACCATGAAAAGGATAGCTAATGCGATAACTCCTGCGATAACGAAAAATGTTAAAATGTTAAAAGTTCTTGTCTTCATAATTGATAACCTCCATAAAATACTTGACAATAACAATAAAGTTGATTCAAGGGTAACGGGTTGTTACCCTTGAAATTTAATTAGGATTTTAAATATTTATGAGACGATTGCTTTGCAATCCGCAATATATTTGTCTCCATTTACCAACAGATGCGTCCAGTTTCTTTGCTAATCAAAAAATCCTCTGAATATTTGTCTTTATAACATTTAACATATTGATCAAAAATAAATTGATTCGGCAAGATCGCGTTAATAATGCCAATCAAAGTTTGGTCAATTAATTCATCCTCCAACAATCCGGCTTCTTCCAGATCGTAAATATTTAGGGTTTCATCCATATATTCGACGTAACCCAGACTGTCAATCGTATGTCGCAAATCATCATCGTCTATAACGTTTAATCTGTAGTTGTGCTTGCTTAATAATTCAATCATCTGTTCTCTTGTCATTTTTCATTTCCTCCGTTGTGTTTTCCGTTATCTTATATATATAATATAGCATGATTAAAGTATAAAGTCAAGAGGAATTTAAAATATTTTTCAAAATATATATACTTGTAATAGTCTATATATTATTGATATAATATATGTATGATGTATTTTGATGCGAAAGATAATAAGTATGCTCAATGATTGATATGCGGGCAGTAAACCTTTCACAATTATATTGTGGCTCTTTTAATGCTATGGATTTTTAACGTCTAAGTGTTTTACACGATAAATGTTACTTTTTAAATAATTGATGAAATATATTGTATGCTTTACATATAATATGTATGCTAATTATATGTATATAAAAAAAGAGGATTTTTTAATCCTCTTTTGTGAAATAATTTTTCAGTAAATTATTAGTTATATCATGTTCTTGAATATAATCAGCTAAGCCGTTATGTCCATCGTAACAGGCATCGTTAAAAGGACAAACTTCGCAGAAGTCTATTTCCTCTTCAAATGATTTATTTGTAAATATATTACAAATAGCTCTTGCAAAAGTCACAATTTCGTGCTTAGGGGTTTTCTCTTTCGGTGTTAATGATACGTCTGACCAATCATAATTATCAAATGATAAGGTAATTTTTGCATACTCATCATATATGTTTGTGTATGTATCATCATTAAACAAGTACACGGTTTCATCTTTATATGTCTGCCAGCAGTCAAATGAGATGTAGCTTTTGCCGGAAGCCCACTGTCTGCCGTGATCGTGCAGATACTGGCAAAAGATTTTAGCTTCTTCTTCCGTTCGGCATCTCATACCAATATTTGCGTCCGTCCAGTCACCAAGATCAAATTTCTGTTTCCTTCGCATTTCGTCCATCCTTTCAAAAATTATGTTTTCAACTTATATATCTATTGTAGCAAAATATATGTCTAAAGTCAACACGTTTTTTCATTTTTTATAAAATAAAAATATATCTTATATTTTGCTTTTTATATATATTATTATTATAATATATATAAAAAGAAGAGGATCATATATATGATCCTCTTCAATAATTGTTATATATTATATTTTACAATTCAATAATTTAATATATCAATATTTTAATCAATACATTGTATGATAAATGTTGTAGAATCAATTTTATACAAATTAATTTCTTCTGCTACAAATGTATGCATTAAAATATTTTCATCATAAACTTTTAACCGCTGATTAAAAGTTGCTATTAAAGAATGTTCTGTCAAATCATATTTATTTTACATGTAAAATATTATCAATATTTACTGTTATTACTGTATTTGGCTTTTTATTTGAAAACTCACTGGCTAAACAATCGGCAATTATATCTTCTTTGCAAACTTTTACGCCATTTCTGTAGTATTCGGTTTCAAATTTCGTGTTATCTGCAAGTGCCATCCTCAGATAGTAATTGTCTTTATGCTTGATTGTATAAGGGTAGTTTTCCCACTCTCCCCAAGGTAATGACTGATGAATTGCTTTTCCTGTTTCTTCATCTATTCCATTGAGTTCTTTTACTTTTTGCATATTTTCATATGAGACACCCAAACGGACAGCTTTTGCGTGTGTTCTTTTTTCGATAATGTCAGTGCATCCTTTTTTTGTTTTTAATTTCTTGTCCCATACAACAGAATGAAAAGTACCTTTTTTATCGTTTTCAATTAAGTTCATTAAACCGTAATATTTCATCGTGTTCCCTCCCTTTATTGTTTTACCTTATATTAATATAATAATATAAAAAAGACATAATGTCAATAGATATTTTATAATTTATAAAACACCTGTATATTAATCAAAATATATACTGTTCTTCTTTAAATGACAAATAATCATCTTGTCCTACAATAACATGATCTATAACAGGGATTTCAAGTAAATCTCCGCATTCTTTTAATTTTACTGTTAAATTATAATCTTCTTGAGACGGATAAAGATTGCCCGACGGATGATTATGTACAAGAATAATGCAATTTGCATTGTTTAAGATTGCTCTTTTAAACACTTCACGCGGATGAACAGGAGAAGCACTCAATGTCCCGTGTGAAATCTCATGTGTGCCGATAATATTATTTTTAGTATCTAAACAAAAGATGTAAAATACTTCTTCTGCTAAATCTGTAATATATAAATCTTTTGATGAATTATATATTTCTTGTGGATTATTACCTAAAAAATTATACTCACACGAACTTTCTTTTACAAGAACACACTTATATTTGTTATATTCCATAATTCAACCTCCAATTATTTAAAATAGTTTTCTTATTTTTTATATTATAATAATAGCATGAATTTGATATAATGTCAATAATAAATATAAGTTTATATTTTATTATATTGAATAAAATAAGTATACTTGTAATAGTCTATATATTATTGATATAATATATGTATGATGTATTTTTATGCGAAAGATAATAAACATGCTCAATGATTGACTTGCGGATAGTAAAA
>ERZ779942.834-NODE-834-length-19194-cov-30.4498_pt1 | contig 19194 bp, 10 predicted proteins | sample MGYA00511941_ERZ779942 | MGnify/ENA primary metagenome ERZ779942 (study PRJEB29588, sample SAMEA2148265) | human gut metagenome | biome: human gut; feature: human-associated habitat; material: faeces | place: Denmark | collected 2008/2010 ... | reverse complement strand
TCCGCCGTTCTACCGACTGAACTACAGAGGAATCGTGTGAACGGGGCGCATATTAATGGCAGTGCATGGTGATGTCAAAGGGTGAAATGCATTTTTTTGTTTGTTTGCTGTCAATTTCAACAAAGTGGTGAACTTTCAATCTTATTGGGTAATGAACCATCGTGGTGCATACCCTCCTTTTATAGGGCAGGGGAACGCGACAGCTGATTAAAGGAGCAAATGACGAATCTATCATAATCTCTTATTTGACAGTTGGTTAGCTTGTACATCAACGTCAAAATAAAACTGGCAAGCATCTTGCAATCTGGTTGTAAGTAATGGCGGCACTTGGGCCGATTCTTAAAAACCGGAGGCAACATGAACTTCAGACGCCTGAAATACTTCGTAAAAATTGTAGATATTGGTAGCCTGACCCAGGCTGCTGAAGTATTGCATATCGCACAACCAGCGCTCAGCCAGCAGGTTGCCACACTGGAAGGTGAGTTAAATCAACAACTTTTGATCCGTACAAAGCGGGGCGTTACGCCAACAGACGCCGGAAAAATTCTCTATACCCATGCGCGGGCCATTTTACGTCAGTGTGAACAGGCCCAACTGGCGGTGCATAACGTTGGTCAGGCATTATCGGGGCAAGTCTCGATTGGCTTTGCACCAGGAACCGCTGCGTCATCCATCACCATGCCCTTATTACAAGCGGTTCGCGCTGAATTCCCGGAGATCGTTATCTATCTTCATGAAAATAGCGGTGCAGTGCTTAACGAAAAACTGATAAATCACCAACTCGATATGGCGGTGATTTATGAGCATTCCCCTGTGGCTGGGGTATCCAGTCAGGCTTTGCTGAAAGAAGATCTTTTCCTGGTAGGAACTCAAGATTGCCCGGGGCAAAGCGTTGATGTTAATGCTATTGCACAAATGAACCTTTTTCTCCCCAGTGATTACAGCGCTGTTAGACTTCGTGTTGATGAGGCGTTTTCCCTACGGCGGCTCACGGCAAAAGTCATTGGTGAAATTGAGTCTATTGCTACGCTTACCGCAGCGATTGCCAGCGGCATGGGCGTTGCAGTATTACCCGAATCGGCCGCGCGTTCGTTATGTGGCGCAGTAAATGGGTGGATGTCACGCATTACCACGCCTTCCATGAGTCTCTCTTTGTCATTAAATTTACCCGCCAGAGCGAACTTATCGCCACAGGCACAGGCAGTGAAAGAGTTGTTAATGTCAGTGATTAGTTCTCCAGTGATGGAAAAAAGGCAGTGGCAATTGGTGAGCTAAGCGTTATATCGGGATGGAATAAGATGCGGGTTTTTATTATTTGTTATGCCGGGCGTTAGACTTTAACAATAACGGGATATCTGAACTGCCCGGAGTTTACCGTGAATTTCCAACAACTAAAGATAATCCGCGAAGCTGCACGTCAGGATTACAACCTGACAGAGGTTGCGAATATGCTTTTTACCTCACAGTCAGGCGTCAGCCGTCATATTCGGGAACTGGAGGATGAACTTGGCATCGAAATATTTGTTCGACGAGGTAAGCGACTGCTGGGCATGACTGAACCGGGCAAAGCATTACTGGTCATTGCAGAACGTATTCTGAATGAAGCCAGTAATGTTCGTCGGCTTGCAGACCTATTTACCAACGATACGTCTGGCGTTCTCACTATTGCAACGACGCATACTCAGGCGCGTTATAGCTTGCCAGGGGTCATTAAAGCTTTTCGCGAACTTTTCCCGGAGGTTCGGCTCGAGCTAATCCAGGGGACGCCACAGGAAATTGCGACGTTGTTGCAAAATGGCGAAGCTGATATTGGTATCGCCAGCGAGCGTTTGAGTAATGACCCGCAGCTCGTCGCCTTCCCGTGGTTTCGTTGGCACCATAGTTTGCTTGTTCCACTCGATCATCCCTTGACGCAAATTACACCATTGACGCTGGAATCAATAGCGAAGTGGCCGTTAATCACTTACCGACAGGGGATTACGGGGCGCTCACGTATTGATGACGCATTTGCCCGCAAAGGTTTGCTGGCAGATATTGTATTAAGTGCGCAGGATTCTGATGTCATTAAAACCTATGTTGCTCTTGGGCTGGGGATCGGATTAGTTGCCGAACAATCCAGCGGTGAACAAGAGGAAAAGAATTTAATCCGCCTGGATACGCGGCATCTTTTCGATGCTAATACTGTCTGGTTGGGACTCAAGCGAGGACAACTTCAGCGTAACTATGTCTGGCGCTTTCTGGAACTTTGTAATGCAGGACTTTCAGTTGAGGATATCAAGCGGCAGGTGATGGAAAACAGTGAAGAGGAAATTGATTATCAGATATAGCAAAAAGCCCGCTATAAAAGCGGGCTTTTCAGAAATTTGGCTCCTCTGACTGGACTCGAACCAGTGACATACGGATTAACAGTCCGCCGTTCTACCGACTGAACTACAGAGGAATCGCTGTTGAGGCACATCTTAACGGCGAAAAATCTTTTGTCAAACCCGATTTTTAAATTCCCCAACTGTTTGCCGTTTCTATCAACAGTTTGTTGCATTTGCAGACAATTTGTTGGCGAAAATCTTTGCAGCTTTGCTGATTCTCCCTCATTATTTGAAATGTGGTTTCACTTTCTGCAATTAAGGTCGGCTTTGAATATCTCCTCTGCTTTACGCCAGGTTGTTCACGGCACTCGCTGGCACGCTAAACGCAAGAGCTACAAAGTGTTGTTCTGGCGCGAGATAACCCCGCTTGCTGTTCCTATCTTCATGGAGAATGCCTGTGTCCTGCTGATGGGTGTCCTGAGCACTTTTCTGGTCAGCTGGCTGGGAAAAGATGCGATGGCCGGCGTGGGATTGGCGGACAGTTTCAATATGGTCATTATGGCTTTTTTTGCTGCTATCGATCTTGGTACTACTGTCGTTGTGGCATTTAGTCTCGGTAAGCGGGATCGACGACGAGCGAGGGTGGCGACGCGGCAGTCATTGGTGATCATGACGTTGTTTGCCGTACTGTTGGCAACGCTTATTCATCATTTTGGCGAACAAATTATTGATTTCGTCGCGGGTGATGCCACGACAGAAGTTAAAGCACTGGCGTTGACTTATCTGGAGCTGACGGTACTCAGTTATCCAGCAGCTGCCATCACTTTGATTGGTAGCGGGGCACTTCGTGGTGCAGGGAATACGAAAATACCGCTACTGATTAACGGTAGCCTGAATATTCTTAATATTATTATTAGCGGCATATTGATTTACGGCCTTTTCTCCTGGCCGGGACTGGGATTTGTCGGGGCTGGGTTGGGTTTAACCATTTCTCGTTATATTGGCGCAGTTGCAATTTTGTGGGTGCTGGCGATTGGTTTTAATCCTGCGCTAAGGATTTCGTTAAAGAGCTATTTTAAACAGCTGAATTTTAGCATTATCTGGGAAGTCATGGGGATTGGTATTCCAGCGAGTGTCGAATCAGTGTTATTTACCAGTGGTCGGTTATTAACCCAAATGTTCGTTGCCGGAATGGGGACCAGTGTTATTGCCGGAAATTTTATCGCGTTTTCAATTGCGGCTCTTATCAACTTACCCGGAAGTGCGCTCGGCTCTGCTTCTACGATCATTACAGGCCGAAGGTTGGGGGTAGGGCAGATAGCGCAAGCAGAGATTCAGTTGCGGCATGTGTTCTGGCTGTCCACTCTTGGATTAACGGCCATCGCCTGGCTAACGGCTCCCTTTGCCGGGCTTATGGCATCGTTTTACACCCAGGATCCACAGGTTAAACATGTCGTTGTGATTCTGATTTGGCTAAATGCTTTATTTATGCCTATTTGGTCCGCCTCATGGGTGCTACCCGCTGGATTTAAAGGTGCTCGTGATGCCCGTTACGCCATGTGGGTTTCGATGTTGAGCATGTGGGGTTGTCGGGTTGTAGTCGGTTATGTGCTGGGCATCATGCTTGGCTGGGGTGTGGTTGGTGTCTGGATGGGAATGTTTGCCGACTGGGCTGTGCGGGCCGTGCTGTTTTACTGGCGAATGGTTACTGGACGTTGGCTATGGAAATACCCTCGACCCGAGCCGCAAAAGTGTGAAAAAAAGCCAGTTGTGTCGGAATAAACGACAAAATGCAGATTATTTCAGCAAACGATTTCAAATTTAAAAAACAGGCTTTGACATTGTGGGTGGGCATCGCTAATATTCGCCTCGTTCTCACGATTCCTCTGTAGTTCAGTCGGTAGAACGGCGGACTGTTAATCCGTATGTCACTGGTTCGAGTCCAGTCAGAGGAGCCAAATTTTAGTTTTGAGACATCTCTATGAGTCTCAAAACAGTTAAAAAATAAAAATTATTTTTACCCGGTTACCTTGTAAAAAAGTGACCGGGTTTTTTGATTTCTGTGTTTCGTGCGCTTAATCGAGTCTCACGCTTCAGTGAGCAAGTTGCCCCCCAACAGACATCACGATTCGCAAGGTCAAAAACTCTGTTCCATGAAGTACCGTACAAAGATAAAGAGAAAAATGCCTTATGCGGGATGTCGCTATCGCGTCTTTATCGGGAAACTATGCGTAATTGCCACTTTGCCTTCTGTAATCAGAAAAAGAAGAACTGGAATTTTAATAAATATTATTTCTCTGGGAACGGGGATTTTTTATAATCAATATGACGAGTTGAACATTATATTTTTTATAAGGGTTATATGAGATTAAAGAAATCTGCCGTAAAGACAGATTTCTTTAAAATATAATTAGAGATTTGCGACGTTATGATAAACTTTTTGTACATCGTCGTCATCTTCAAGGGCATCAACAAGCCCTTCAAAGATTTCTAAATCTTCTGGGGAAAGCTCAACTTCAGATTGCGCAATCATTTCTAATTCTGTTGTTGAGAACTCAGTGATTCCAGCTGCTTTTAGAGCCGCGATTCCTTTATGAAGGTCAGTAGGTTCGGTATAAATAACAATGTTACCTTCTTCTTCAGTCACATCACGAACATCAACTTCAGCTTCAAGTAAAATTTCAAAAATATGGTCAGGGTCTGATCCTTTAAATACAATCACACCCGTATTGTCAAACATATAGCTGACAGAACCTGCCGCTCCGATATTGCCGCCTTTTTTATTGAAAATTGTGCGAACGTTAGCAATCGTACGGTTAACATTTGAAGTCAATGTCTCGGCGATAATCATTGAGCCATTAGGACCAAAGCCTTCATAACGGCCCTGCACGAACGTTTCATCTCCGCCGCCTTTGGCTTTATCAATTGCTTTATCAATAACGTGCTTTGGAACTTGTGCCTGCTTTGCACGTTCAATAACGAATTTTAAAGATGTGTTTAATTCTGGATCGGGTTCACCTTGTTTAGCAGCAGCATAGATTTCTACACCGAATTTTGCATAAATTTTAGACGTTGCACCGTCTTTAGCCGTTTTTTTAGCAACAATATTGGCCCATTTACGTCCCACTGGAATGATCTCCTCGAAAATTTATTTACATTACTGGTAAATCGTTAACATGTGTTAAATCAGCATATTATATCATAACCGGAAAAATCTCGTCTATTAGAAATAAAAATATTCTAAAGCCATAATCTTATATTTTGTTTTATAAAAACTAATGTTGTTGGCGGGATTTTTTATAATTATATTTTGAAAGCATACATGCTTTTAATATGCGGAAATCATTAAGACGATAATGAAACTCGCATCTGCCCAAGGAAGCAAACAGCCCGCGTTGATTGCAGGCTATTTGCCAGATGTCTTACTTAATCCTTCACATCTATTTCTGATGAGAAGGTTCAGAACTTATTATCGGAACGGCGGCTCATTAAAGGTTCGTAATTTACGCGAATGCAGTCGGTCGCCTTCTGCGCGCAGCAAATCGATCGCCCGAATGCCAATTTGCAGATGTTCGGAAATAGCGCCTTCATAAAAACGGTTAGCCTGGCCGGGAAGTTTAATCTCGCCATGCAACGGTTTATCTGAAACACACAGTAGTGTCCCGTATGGCACGCGGAAACGATATCCTTGCGCGGCAATGGTTGCACTTTCCATATCAATTGCTACGGCCCGGCTTAAGTTAAAACGAAGTGCAGAAGCTGAGTAACGTAATTCCCAGTTCCTGTCATCTGTGGTTACCACAGTACCTGTACGTAGCCGCTGTTTGACTTCCTCACCGGGCCTGCCACTCACCAGCTTGGTGGCGTCATAAAGCGCACGTTGCACTTCAGCAATGCTCGGAATAGGAATATCGGGCGGCAGAACCGCATCAAGAACGTGGTCATCGCGTAAATAAGCGTGTGCAAGTACATAATCGCCAATGGCCTGACTTTCACGTAATCCGCCACAGTGACCAATCATCAACCAGACATCCGGGCGTAGCACTGCCAGATGATCGCAGATGGTTTTAGCATTGGACGGTCCCACGCCAATATTCACCAGAGTAATACCCTGACCATCGGCGGTAATTAAATGCCATGCTGGCATCTGGTGTTTTTTCCATGCAAGGTCGGAAATGGCTTCTTCTGGCGCTTCGGTTTCGGCGGTGATCCAGTTCCCGCCAGCACAAGAAAGGGCAATGTAGGGACTATCAGGATCGAGGATCTGGCTGCATCCCCAACGAACGAATTCATCCACATAACGTGTGTAGTTGGTAAACAAGACGAACGGCTGAAAATGTTCAACTGGCGTACCGGTATAATGGCGCAACCGTGCGAGGGAAAAATCGACGCGGCGCGCATCAAAATGCGATAGCGGGGAGAATTCGGTTGGATGATAAATGCCGTCTGCAGTTTCATCGCCAATTTGCGCCAGTTCTGTTGTCGGGAAGTAGCGAGTTAACCCAGCGCTCATTGAGCGATCAAGTGTCAATTCAGAGCCATCGATGACATAAGGATAGGGGATTTCATGCTGCGAGGGTTGCACAGAGATATGCGCACCATAATCCTGATACAGCAACGTAAGTTGTTCATTAAGATACGAACGAAAGAGAGTAGGGCGAGTAATCGTGGTGGTGTAGCTGCCTGCGTGGGTAAAGCGACCAAATGCGCGCGTTTTGGGGGGATTGGTTGTGCTACCGTCCCAGGTTACGGTCAGTGATGGATAGACAAAAAGACCTTGTTTGCGGGCGTTTTCATCAGGTAATTCGCCACTTGTAATATAGTTGCCAATGGCGTTGCGTAATGCGACTACAGATTGCTCATACAGCGCGTCGAGTTTATCCAGTGCCTGAGCTGGGGTCAGACCGGAGCCCTTATTATTCATGTGTGTCTCCTGTTCCATACAATTACCGCACATCCGATAGTATGTCACAGAAATGTGAAACAAAAGTGTAAGGCGAAGATCGGATGATCTTCGCCAGGCTATCAAGCGCGTTGACTGTCTTTCATCAACAAAGCGGTCATTGCGGAAATCAGGCATCCAGCCAGCAAATAAATGGCGACGCTATGCCAGTTTCCGGCAAAGTAAGTGATGAGTGCAGCGGCAATAAAAGGTGTAAATCCACCGCCAACCACACTGGCAACCTGATAACCGACTCCAGCGCCACTATAGCGATAACTGGCACCAAACATTTCGGTAAACATCGGTTGTTGCACACACACCACCATGTCATGCGCAATGTTTGCCAGCATTATGGAGAAGAAAACTATCCAGAAAATAGATTGTGCTTCAAGCGCCATAAAGAAAGGAAATGCGCTCAACGTTCCGATTAACGCGCCTGTGATATAAACCCTGCGGCGACCAAAACGATCGGCAAGCCAGGCAAAACAGGGAATTGTCAGGCAGCTTAATCCACCTACCAGCAAACCAATATTGAGGAAAAGTTCGCGCGGTAACCCCATATTCTGGGTTGAATAATTAAGTGCGAAGGCAGTAACGATGTACATCGTCAGCAATTCGCACAGTCGTAGCGCAATAATCTTCAGGAAAGCACCGGGATGTCGTAACAGCGCTTCGATAACCGGGATGCGTTTTTTCGCGGCAGCTTGATAATGTTGCTGTTGTTCAAATTCCGCGGACTCCTCCATGCCATTGCGCACCCACAATGCTCCCAGTACCAGTACGATGCTAAACAGGAAAGGAATGCGCCAGCCCCAGCTTAAAAACTGTTCGTCAGTCGTCATCATACTGATCAATGAAACCAGTCCGGTTGAAAGCAGTAAACCTACACCGTAGCCAACTTGTACACCGCTACTGTAAAAGGCTTTTTTATTTTTCGGTGCACTTTCAACGGAAAGCAACGCCGCGCCTCCCCATTCGCCGCCGACGGCAAATCCCTGAATGGCACGCAGCGTCACCAGTAAAATAGGTGCCCACCACCCACTGGTCGAGAAGGAAGGAAGAATACCAATCAAGGCTGTCGCGATGCCCATCATCCAGACGGTCAGCATTAACATGCGCTTACGTCCCAGTCGGTCGCCAAAGTGACCGAAAATGACACCGCCGAGCGGACGGAAAAGGAATCCGACGCCAAAGGTGGCAAATGCGGCGAGCGTTCCCATCGCCGGGCTTACTTGCGGGAAAAACTCGCGATTAAACACCAGTGCGGCGGTAATGCCATAGAGTAAAAAATCATACCAGTCGACGACGGCACCAGCGAAACTGCCTAACGCAGCTCGTCGGGCGCGACTTAACGAAAGCGTCCCTTCATCGGGACGAGTGGAGATGAGCGTGGAGTCCATAATGATCCTGTTTGTACTGTCTTTTTATAATTAGTATGGAAAAGGTAACTCACATTGCCGTCGATCTATAAACGAACCTTATGAGACTACCTCGACAGAGCGCATCTGCAAATGATTTTATGGCCGATTAACGGCAACATGAAAAATTCGCTGGAAGATGAAAGCGCAGGAGTTGCTGGTGTTGTTTAAGGATTAAGCAGAGGACCCACAGGTTCGAGATATGAAACATAAAAGTCCGCATATGCACAAAATTGCGCCATGATGAGTCTGATAGACTGCAATGCATTATAACCAGTAGGGAGGCGAGGTTAGGTATGTTTTTAGCATCATTGTTGAGACGTATTGCATTTAGTTACTACGATTATAAAGCTTATAATTTTAATATTGAAAAAACAGAGTTTGTTGTTATCCATATTCCCGACCAGATTGGCGATGCTATGGCCATCTTTCCTGTTATTCGGGCGCTTGAATTGCATAAAATTAAGCATCTTTTAATTGTTACGTCGACAATTAATTTAGAAGTGTTTAATGCACTTAAACTTGAAAAGACTAAATTAACATTAGTCACAATGACTATGCAGGATCACGCAACATTAAAAGAAATAAAAGATTTAGCAAAGAACATAACACAGCAATACGGTACGCCGGATCTTTGTATAGAGGCGATGCGTAAAAAGAACCTGAAAACGATGATATTTATCAGTCAGTTAAAAGCAAAAACGAATTTTCAGGTTGTTGGTTTAACCATGAAGTGCTACTCCCCTTTGTGCAAGAACGCGTCCCGGATGGATCAGAATCTCCGGGCTCCTGTACCCATGACATGGGCATTTATGATGCGTGAGGCGGGTTTTCCAGCAGTCAGGCCAATATATGAATTGCCACTAAGTGAGGATGTACTCGATGAGGTGCGCGAGGAAATGCGATCGTTAGGATCTTACATTGCGCTTAATTTAGAAGGTAGCTCGCAGGAACGTACATTTTCATTATCGATTGCAGAAAATCTAATAGCAAAAATTCAAAGTGAAACAGATATACCAATAGTGATCGTTCATGGACCAAAAGGGGAAGATAAAGCCAGGGTATTAGTGGATTGTTATAATAATGTCTACCGTTTATCCTTATCACCCTCGATTAAACGTTCAGCAGCAATCATAAAAGATGCTTATATCGCAATAACTCCTGACACCTCAATATTACATATGGCAAGTGCCTATAATACTCCCGTTGTTGCAATTTATGCTGATTACAAAACGCGATGGCCCGCAATGGCCGATGTTTCGGAGTCAGTCGTCGTTGGGCAAAAAATTGACAATATAAGTCTGGATGAATTCGCAAAGGCATTAAAAAGTGTTTTGGCGAGAATATGAGACAGTACTTATGCATAGTAATGCCGATCTGTTATGAACGGTGGTGTCATCAATACTCTGAGGCTGGTCAATCATCACAGAAAACCAGCCTTTGGATCAAAGCTGTACTCACCGGATACGATCATAGTCACATCGAACGCGATTCTTGCGGTGCAGCAGTTTTATTTATTCATTTTCTGTGAGAGAAGGGCAAGCTCTATAGAGGGAATGTAAAAAAGAGTGCTCCGAATGGAGCACTCTTTAAGAAATTATAACGGAAAATCACAGGTTTTTATAACATGTCGCATAAGCAAACCCAAGCTTTTCAAATACGCTTTGATCACCTGTTGCCAGGGAAACTACGTATTGTTCGCTTGAGTTTGCGGGACTAGATGACCAATACATATTTGATTGAAAACCAGCTTCAGTCGTGTAATGCCCCATATCTCCCCATTCACTGTACAGTGACCCGATGCCTCGGGAACGACTATGGTTTAAATGGTCTGCACGGGGAAGTGTGTAGCCATTGCTACTGCAAAAATTTTCAGCAAGGCTGTATATCATGAAAGCATCGCCGGAGTTCACCCACCAACTCTTCACACGGATTTCGTATACATAGCTAGGGCCTCCTGATTTTGGCGTCGCCGTAATCCTTTCCCAATTGCTGCCGACATTTTTAAATGTCACTTTACCGGTAGCATCAACATCGACCCAGGAGGCAGAGCTTGAAAACTCATAATCAGCCGCCGTTTTTCCTGGGGCAAAGTTGTCATTATTCAACTGATAATACGCCCCGGTGAACCCCTGCGAAGGGAATGTAGTTGTCGGTAGGTCAGTACCATTGACTGATACTGTACCGCTCATTATTTTGTCTTCTGCGCGAGTGAATTGTATTGTGGTACTCAGACCAGCTTGATGAACACCATTCAATACAGGGATCAGCGTTGCGATACCCTCTCCGCCGCCTGTAATGGTGGCTTTGTAATCACCGTTGATATTTTGACTGTAATCAATTGCGCTAATTTTCATATAGGGCACGTTAGTACCTGATTGCACAAATTCCAGCCCTTCAGAAACTTTGATCGGATTGCCTGATATATCGTGCAGAACAAGATGTAGCTCAGCACTATCGGTAAAGTCTCCTTTCAATGATGACCGATTGTTCTTAAGGACTGACTTTGAGGCGTCTGCCGGGCCTGCCACCAGCGTTATATCTACTGTTTGCATTCCACCAGCGGTCGTGACTGCGCTTACCGTGACGCTCCCCGTTATCGCTCCTCTCACGCTTGTTGTCGCGATTCCGTTTTGATCTGTCACCGCTGTTAATGACGTTAATGTGGCAGAGCCGCTTTTTAAGGCGAAGTACACAGTGAGACCTTCGATCAGGTTACCACTGCCATCCTCAACCGTTGCCTTTAAGGTACTTAAATCACTGTTGGTGGCGGCGATAGTCGATGGATCAGCGATAAAGCTAGCAACATGGGCGGTGCTTGAGTTGCCAGTGACTTTCACGGTTGTCTGTGTCTGTATTGTTACGCCGTTATGGAACGATGCAGTCACCGTATATGTACCGACTTTATTGCTGGTCAGAACGACTGGAGCCTGACCTGAAGAGTTGGTTCCCACTTTTCCGCCACTTAACGTCGCACCTTCTGGCGTTACGCTAAAGTTGATGACCTGACCCTCCACTGGAGTGCCATTTGCAGAAGTTAGCGTTGCCGTCAGAGTTGCACCTGTTGGGGAATTGACACCGATAAGCGGGCTGGACGCCGAGAGTGTCAGTTTTTAATCGATTACCACCAGATCCTTCTCATAAGAGGATCCATTCGCCAGGGATGCTTTCACCATATACGAACCGTTTCTTTCGGGCGTCATAGTGACCTCGGCTATACCATGCGTATCAGTAGAGACAATATTTTGGCTGATGGTCATGTGCTCTGGTGGCTCTGCACTGAATGTTACAGATTCATTAAGAATCGGATTGCCAAACTGGTCGTTGACGTGAGCTTTAACTGCTACGTCTTGTGCGACCATGACCTGACCTTCAGGTATCTCCAGACTGGTAATCGTTGCAGAATTAATATCTGCTTTTGCATTCAGTAATCGCGAGATGACTTCAGTAGGTTTATCTGCCAGAGAGGCTGAAACTGTTTTCAGTCCGACCTCGGTGCTTGTCACAAGAATTTCAGCGAAACCCCGATCATCCGTTTCAACGCTGGTGCTGCTTAGCGTGACGGAGGTTCCGCGGAAATTAACTTTTATGCCTTCTACCGGGTTGCCGTTAGCGTCAGTGACGCTTGCAGTCATGGTCGCGCCCTCGGTCGTGCTGACGACGAAAGAGTATACAGAGGTTAATGAGGCTAGTTTTGCGGTACCAGCATCGGCAATCAAAGTCACCTGTTTCGTATCACTGACACCATAATTGTTCACGCTAACTGTCACGGGGTAGGTGCCGGATTTTGTACCGCTCAGTGTAACTTCAGCCTTGCCGTTGATATCAGTAATGGCGGAACCGCCTTGTCCGAGAGTAAAGCTTGCGCTCACATCTGCCGGTAGCGTGAATGTCACCGCCTCATTGGCTAACGGGTTGCCGTTTCCATCAGTCACTGTTGCCTGCAGCCTGGTCATCCCGACGTTATTAGCGATAAAATTGTCCTCGGTAACGTTAAGATTAAACTGCGCAGTGAGTGTATCCGCAATAAAGTTCACCACCAACTGCTCACTCTTACCGCCAGCCATCGATGCTGTAACAGTATGAGCGCCTGCTTTTGTACCTTTCAGCGTGACTTTCGCTTTGCCATCGGCATCAGTAACCGCTTTACCGCCATCGCTCAGCGTGAAGTTCGCCCTCACATCTTCCGGCAGAGTAAATGTTACCTCAGTGTTGGCTATCGCATTGCCCTCTGTATCAGCGACTGTTGCTGTTAGTGTCGTGATATCGTTATTGTCGGCAATCACCGGATCCTTCGAGGCTGCCAGCGTGATTTCAGCATTCGCTACGTTCGGCACATAGGTCACTGTTTGTTGCATCGAATCGCCATTGTCGAGGGTTGCCGTCACTTGATAAACCCCGGCTTTTGTAGCGGTCATGCTTGCGTATAAATAGCCGTCGTGGTTGGTAGTATTTATACCGTTGTTACTGAGGGTCACGCCTTCACTCGGCGAAACGCTGAGGGTTACCTGATGCAGGGGTACACCATTGCCGTAATTATCATTCACCGTAATGTACAGAGTGGTATCGTCGCCTGCCAATTGTGTGTCATAAAGTGTATATAGCGAGGTGAGATGTGCCGTAGACGCATCAACGTCGACTTGTATGGACGTGCTAAGCGTGGAGCTACCATTTTCCAGGCTAGCTTCAATGGTATCCGGTCTCGCTCCTGTTTCTCTCGAGGAGCGGGTATTGGTATAAGTGACGGTAGCTTTACCCTGTTCGTTCGTCACGGCTTGGCCGCCGTTCGTCATTTCGGCAGATTTTGTTCTGCTGGTAAAGCTCACAGTCACACCTTTTACCGGAAAGCCATTATTATCAACGATTGTGGCGGTGATGACGCTGCCGGAGCTGTTCTGCGGGGTACCGGCGATTATGAGGTCTGGCACAGCCGTCAACTCGATAATTTTTGCCGCCGCTGTGTCGCCAATAAAATGCACAGTTTTTTGGTCGCTGGCACCATTATTAGCCAGTGATGCAGTGACCGTCTGCTCACCAAAGGCAACGCCTGCGAGAGTGGTCTGCGCGATGCCAGACTCATTGGTATTACTTACTCCCGGGGTCAGGGTGAGTCCTGAAGAGGCTGAGCTGAATGTTACCGGAAGATTATTCACCTCATTGTCGAACTGATCTTTAACCGTTGCAGTTAGCGTTGCGTTATCGACGCCATTACCTGTGATCTCATCTTTTGACATCTGCAGGACAACCTGAGCCGAGGTTTTGTCCGCCACAAATGTTACCGGCTGCGAATCACTGGTATTGTTATTACCCAGCGTTGCGGTAACCGTATGCGTGCCCGCTTTTTTAACTTTCAGCGTGACATGCGCTTCCCCATTGGCCTGAGTGATGGCAATACCGTTATTTTCAAGGGTAAAGTTTGCCGCAACGTCCTGTGGCATGGTGAAGTTTACCGTTATCCCCGCCACCGGATGATTCGACGGATCTTTCACTGTTGCTGTCAGAGTTGTCTCATCCACGCCATTCCCAATGATTTCCGCTTTCGATGTTTGCAAAACGACAACCGCTCTGTCTTTATCCGCCACAAACGTCATTGGCTGTGCATCGCTGACATTGCTGTTAGCCAGACGAGCCATGATCATATGCGTGCCCGCTAACGTGCCGGTCAGGGAGGCGATTGCAACCCCGTTACTATCCGTCATGCCTTTTCCTCCGTTGCTAATCGAGAACTTACTTGCGACGTCGTTTGGCACAGAGAAGGTGATTTCTTTATCTTTTAGTGGGTTGCCATTTTTATCCTGCAAGGTTGCAGTCATATATTGCGGAGCTGTGTTGGTGACGGTGATATCACCTGAAGGCACACTGAGGGTCAGGGCAGCAGTACTTTGATCACCGATAAAATTCACCTGTTGATTAGCCTGGGAACCAGAGCTCACAGAGGCCGTAACCCTATAATCACCATTTTTCAAACTGGTCAGCGTAGCTGTGGCGATCCCGTCGTGGCTATTCACTTCGGTTTGGCTCAGTTTCGCCTCTGCTGAATTAACATTGAAAGTGACCATGACGTCATTGAGCAGGTTGCCTTTTGCATCCCGGACGGTCGCGGTCATTGTGGCGCTGTCATTGCCGTCAGCAACCACTTCATTTTTCGACTTCTGCAGATCAACCTGCGCGGTACTCGAGTCGCCGACAAAACTGATGATTAACGTTTGTTTCACGCCATTTTCAAGGGTGACTTCAACCGTGTTGTCTTCCTGCTTACTACTTTTCAGATCAAAAGTCGCCAGACCATTAACATCCGTTTTTGCGGTGTTTTGATTGTTGAAGGAAGTTGCCGATCCGCTTAATACCGCAAACGTGACGGTATGATCATTGATTGGGTTGCTTCCTTCATCAGCGACATTGACCGAGACGGTGTTTGCTGCATTCTCATTGGCGAGCACACCATTATTGCTGGCAGATAATGTCGCAATTTTCTCTGACTGCGGGTTGGCGTCGATGATAAATCCAGCGGTATGCAAATCTTCATTCCAGTTTTGCATTAATAGCTTCGCAGTAAGTCCACTGCCTTTGGTATAGGCGGTATAGGTCGCCTTATAGACGCCATCTGCGGTTTCTTTCCAGTCTGTAGTGACTCCTAGTTTCACGTTGTCGATGCTGACTGCGTTATTCAGTTGCTGTTTTTGTTCCTTAACAGGTTTGTCATTTTCATCTCTCAGTTCTACCGTCACCTCGATAGGATTGCCGGAGAGATAACGGTCCTTATCAATCTTAATTGACGAGTGAGTTCGGGATGACGAAACAGAAATGATATTCACCACGGCGGGGGCTTTAGCCGCATCCACACCGTTCAGCTGTGGCATAAGCGTCAGCGTGCCAGACATCGCACCTGTGGTCAGGATCTGGGTATAGCTTCCGTCACCATTATCTTTCCAGTCAGAAAGGGTGATGTCCTGAACACCTTCGTGACGCGTCGAGAGCACCAGCCCGATAACAGGATTACCTGCTGCATCATGCGCAATAAAAGTCAGTGTGGCGGTTGAATGGGAATCCGCGCTCAACGTCTGGGTACTTAACGATACCGAGGAATCTTTCTGGCTTAGCATAGGTGCCTGAACGACTACCATGCTCTGTTCACGATTCGAAAAATTGCCTTTGACATCTTCAGCGGTGACTTCAATCGGCCAGGTGTTATCGGTTTCTGGCGTACTGGTGAACCGGTACGCCGGCAGGGTAACCAGAATATCTTTACCCGTTGTAACCACTTTACCACCGGCAGCTTCCAGAGCGGTGGCTTCGACGTTATAGCCTTTCAGGGCATATTTGGTTTGTAGCGACGAAACCAGTGATTTCACTTCTCCTGACTTCCCTGTCACGGGGTCTGTCAGGGTCAGGCGAACCAGTTCTTTTTTGCGATATTCCAGAACGATGTTGTTGTTGCGATCCACCAGATCAAAACGGCTGCCTGCAAGGCTACGCCGTGCAGCGACTTCATTCGGGTCAAGCTGTTTCTGCATTGCGCTGCCAGGTCGCCAGGTAAAATCGACGGCAAAACGGGTGTCATTTTCGCCCTGTTTACCCTGGCGTTGCTCCGCGCTGAAGGTCATCAGCGGGAAGGGGTATAGTTAAGTCCAGCGGTTATGGCATGAGGATTACTTTGCCGATCGTCTTTATCGAACAGGGCCACTTCATCGCCATAATACTGTTCATAGACCAGTTTACCGCCAAGGTGCGGCCAGGCGGGTAGCCAGCCTTCTGCGCGTACATCCCAGCCATTGGCCGGGCGAGCTTCATAATCGTTGTCCAGTTCAGGTGCGCTGCGCCAGTTGGTCAGTCGCAAATAGCCGTTACTGCTTAATTTTAGATAGTCGCGCCAGTACTCCGCGCCAATGCCGGCGCGGGAGTGGTAACGGCTAAGATCGTGGTCGAAAAAGAAGTTGATGCCCGACATCCATGTGGGAGTGAAATGACGCCAACCTAAGCCGTTGTTAATCTGCGTACGCTCGTCAGTACGATGAAGAGTATGCTGACTGAAAAAGAGATTATCAGGCGTTTCATACCTCGGATGGAGAAAATCGAACTGGGAGTTCTTCAGGCTAAAATCTTCATCCACGCCCAGCGTGATTCTTGCGGTACCGAAGCGGCTTAACCAGTCTGTCATTGCGCCTGAAGCCTGAGAAGAGGCCCATCCACGCGCCATATTTGCCGCTTGCTCGCTGTTCATATCCTCGGCGAGCAGAGACCCGATTTGCTGTGAAGTACTGGCTATCTGTTGCTCAAGGTTGCCATGCTATTACCCGGTGGCGGGGTTAAATTATTTTCACTAACTTGTGCCGGGACATCCAGTTCATCACCCTGGTGGACATTATCAAAACCTCGAGCAAACGTACGAAACTGGTTGAGTTTGCGTAACTCAGCCACCGAAATACCGAAACGTTCGGCAACGCTTTGGGCCGATTCCAGCGCTCCAAGGGTGTAGGGCACCGTATTGGCATTTGCAATGGCAATTTGTGCAGGAACTGGTTGTTGGGTTGCGGCATTTACCACACCTTGTGCTGCCGCAGCCATAGGGAACGCAAGTTGAGTTATCAGACAGATACCCGCAGTTAAGCGGCGTAGTTTAATTCCCATCCCGCATAAGATTTGTCGGTCATTTATTTCTTCTCCACTTCTCTTCTTCGTAGCCATGCTTACCTTCCCTGAACGAGCTAACATAAATGCGCCCTTTCTAGCACAGCGAAAAAATGTAAATCCTGATAGTAATATGATTGAAAATTAATAACTTTTCGTTAGGCAGTTTTGGGTGTGAGTTGCAAGAGGGGAGACTACTGAATAACTCAAGTTTTATAATCGAGGGGAAAATGGTGATGGCGTTCATAGCAAAACGCCCTCAACCATAAAGGTCGAGGGCGCTTAAGATGTTAAAAACCCGCTATCCGTTAAAAAAACAATGTTCAACTAAGGTCAGTGACATTGCGCTAAAAAAGCGAATTTTTAGAATTTGGCTCCTCTGACTGGGATCGCCGTAGCCAATAAATAGCTGATTGGTAAGCTAAAAAAAATCGAGTTTGTCAAGACCACCAGGCTGACCACCTTTTGTTCGAGCGACACGGAGACTTCAGTTGAGTACAGAATAGTTCCTTGCCACCGGGTTCGATCTGGCTGAGCTATTGGGACTGACTCAGCACTTCACGGCCTGACACAGTTGACCGCAAGTCCCTGCACACCGGAAAAAGTCAGCGCAATCTACACCTGGTCGTCTCCCCCGGAGTCTTACGTTGTACCGATATTAGGCACTATTTAGCTTGCCGCCTTCCCGCAACTCGAACTATTTAATCAATTAACGGACATTTGCTCTTATCTTGATTCATTATATGACTAAATGATTTTTTATTTATTCTATAAAAATCATTTTTATATCTAACTATACCAGATCGATTTACATAATAAATATCATTATTAAAAGTAATACTACCTCTGACATCTCTATCGTCATATTCTCGACTATATGAATCATTAATATGAAATAATAACCCCATAAAAACATTTCTACCAATACATCGCTTCATTCCATAATTATTTATCTGACTTTCAGGAATCCCTGTTATTGACTCAATATCAAACCCTCGCCAATAAACCACCCCTATATAATCTTCATTTTTACCAATTGCATTTTGAATATTTAAAATAAAAAACAATAGTGTCACAAAATTTATTTTCGACATTTTTCCCACTCCACTCGTGGTACTACATATGCAGTCCGTGGGTTTTCACCTAAACCAGCGCGGATAGGATTTTCATTTAAGTTTACGTTATTCATTCTATCCCCACCATCATCATGGACTCCATGAGCATGACCTAATTCATGTCCTAATTCAACTGCCAGTGATGTAACCTCCAGGCCTTGTGCCGTAGGTAATTTTACACACTCATTGGGCTCAATAAACACCGCTTTTTCTTTTCCTTGACAGGAGACATCTGTTGTTCCGGCAGGGCAATAAAAAGCATCGCGATGTATTGTGTATATATTATATACATCTTTCGAATCTTCTAACGGTTTTGTTATTTCTTGTCCTCTCTTTGTTGTATTTAATTGTGCATATGCCTCCTGTAATAATTTTGCCTCATTAGGATCACTAGCTACAACGATCACTTTTAATCCTAAAGGATCTATTTCATTTATTGGATTTAATGGATACGAATATGTATTCAGCCCACCACTCAGCCCAATCGGATCCTGGGTGATATACCGTCCCTGCAACGGATCATAGTACCGGTGACGGTTATAGCACAGCCCCGATTCATCATCGTACTGCTGCCCCGGCAGGCGGTACGGCTGGAACAGATGATGCGGGTTCTCCTCATTCATCTGGTTCCCCCACTCATCATACTCCCCGCGCCACTCCGTTGCACCTTCAGTACTGATAAGCGCCAGCGGCAGTCCCCGGTGGTCGCAGTGATAAAGATTTATTTTTCGCTCAGGCAAATAAACCGGCTCTATCTGTGCCGCCAGCCGCTCCACCGTCAGCCC
>ERZ779942.821-NODE-821-length-19429-cov-11.6434_pt1 | contig 19429 bp, 10 predicted proteins | sample MGYA00511941_ERZ779942 | MGnify/ENA primary metagenome ERZ779942 (study PRJEB29588, sample SAMEA2148265) | human gut metagenome | biome: human gut; feature: human-associated habitat; material: faeces | place: Denmark | collected 2008/2010 ... | reverse complement strand
AAATTCAAATTATTATGAACTATTCCGATTTTATTTACGATTTCAATCTCTATTTGTGTGAGAGATTCGGTTACAGAAACTGTTGTTCCGTTATGCACAACGCCAACGGAATTTGTGTTTCTGTCCATGTAGGCGAAATGGATTTATACATCCGTTTCTGGGAATACAGTTGTGGTGTTGGCAGCATCCCCGACTGGAGTATTATCATTGTACGCAGCAATTTCAAACGAAACCAACAGGAAAATCTGAAGGACCTTGCCAGATTCTTCAAGGAGTACGCCCCACGCTATGGTTACAAATACCTCTGCACCGAAGATGACGACTACAAGTATTATCAGACTCTTGGTCTGAAACTTATCCACAGAGGATTTTTCAGACAATATAATTATGGGTTGCCGTTGAAGGAGTTGGAGGTGTAATATTGATTTTTTTATGGAGGAGAGGGAAATCCTCTCCTTTTATTTTGTAAACCTTTACTTATCGTTAATAGAGGGATAAAATATCGTTGTTATTCGATATTATCCAGTCCGAATTTTTACATAAAGTAAAGAACAAACTACTTCATTTGGGACTTATAGTCCATATATGTCTTCCCTATTAACTGTACCTCCTTACTGATCGTATTTTTAAGTATTGCCTTGGTTATGTTTTGTGCATCAATTTTAAATTGTTTCATTTCTGTATGATTCTCGTATTCAAACTTGATTTCTTTAATCTTGATATTTCCGCAATCTGTTTTTATAAAAGCATCGTCAAATGGAAATATATAGTCTTTATTTTGTTGACAATTTTCAGGTAATTCTTCTTCTAATTTCTGTATATCTGCAATAATCTCATCTTTTGCATTTCTAATCTTATTTTCTTTAGTTGTTAAAGGAATATGGGTTGAATTAATCCATTTGTTGCTACTAGGCGAAAAACTCAAACAATCCAGTCGTTTCTTATATAATTGGATATTAAAATCATGTGCTTTAGCCCAATCTTCATCAACCAGAAAAAGTCTATGTCTAGCAGAACTATCAATAGTTAATGTGGTTTCAGCAACAATAGCCTCTCCCTCTTCTGGTTCCCTTAATTCCATTAAATCAATCCCGTAATGCGCACCAAATTTCTTTGCACCTTCTTGATATCCCTTCTTAGTAACCATTATGCCTTTTACATCTTCCAAATCATAAAGGACCCCAAAAAAGTCTCTCACTTTACCAATAGATACCGTGTGGTTATAATTCTTACATTCTATTACAATCTTAAATGTAGTATTATCATATTGATACTCCCAGTACACATCTATTTGATGCTTCTGACCTGACTTTCCCATCAATTTCACATTATGCCTAACCTCTATATTCTTTACATACAAATTCTTCAAAATCTCATTATAAATTTCTTGAGTAAATTTCTCATATTCAATATTATCATTCATAAAAATCAATTTTAAGATTGTCTATACTTCAAAAGTAAACAATTTGTCTTAATCAAAATCTCTTAGATGCATTGTTCTCGGCCATAATACCGTAAAAATTGAATTATACGCAATAAAAATTCCTTCTACAGCTAATTATTAATAAAAACTCAATTGCTCTTTTAGGCAAAAGGATTATATTTGTATAATTGTTAATTAAACGATGATATATGTCCAATAAAAAAATAAACCGAATCAAAGTGATGCTAGCCGAGAAGGAAAAGACCAATAAATGGCTGGCAGAGCAAGTGGGGAAAGATCCTGCTACCATCTCCAAATGGTGTACCAATACGGCACAACCTAGTTTGGAAATGCTACTTCAAATAGCTAAAGTACTTAACGTGGAGGTTAAGGACTTGCTCAGAGAGTCTGATGAATAAGATTTCTATATACTAAGTATTCTCAAATAAATGCAGAATGTCTGCATTCTTAATTTAAACCTTTGCTTATGATATTCTCATATAGAGTAAGCTAAATTCAAAATTGATTTTATGAACAAACAACAACTTGCCAATAAGATATGGGCATCTGCCAACAAGATGCGTTCCAAGATAGAAGCCAACGAATACAAGGATTATATTCTTGGCTTGATTTTCTATAAATTCCTGTCAGACAACGAAGTGAACTATCTGAAAAGTATCGGATGGACCGACGAAGATTTAGTGACACTTGTAGAAGATCATGATAATCAGGAAGCAGTTATGATGATGGAATATTGCAGAAACAACATCGGCTACTTCATTGAATACAAAAATCTGTTTGGCACCTGGCTGAAGCCCAATTCTGAATTTAGTGTGGCCGATCTGAGCGGAGCACTTAACAGCTTCGACCGCCTGATTAGTCCTAATTACAAACATGTCTATGAAAACATCTTCAAGACATTACAGGCCGGATTGAGTAAATTGGGCGAAAATACCGCATCTCAAACACGTGCACTGAAGAATTTGATCAAACTGATAAAAGATATACCTACCGATGGAAGCCAGGACTATGACGTGCTGGGGTATGTATATGAATACCTTATCAGTAACTTTGCAGCCAATGCCGGTAAAAAGGCCGGAGAGTTCTATACGCCTCACGAGGTGGCTATACTGATGTCTGAAATTGTGGCTGAACACCATAAGGACAAAGACAAAATTGAAATTTATGACCCTACAAGCGGTTCAGGTTCTTTGTTGATCACTATCGGTAAAATCGATTGGACGCCATATCGAAGACAAGAACAAGGTGAAATATTATGCTCAGGAATTGAAGGAAAACACTTACAACCTGACCCGTATGAACTTGGTGATGCGTGGTATCAAACCGGATAATATAAATACCCGCTGTGCCGACTCTCTGGAAGAGGACTGGCCTTTGCAGGCTGACGGTGGAGACATCGGAAAACCGCTTTACGTGGATGCTGTTGTCAGCAATCCTCCTTATTCGCAACAGTGGGATGCCAACGACCGTGAACTGGATGCACGTTTCAAGGATTATGGTGTAGCTCCTAAAAGCAAAGCTGACTACGCCTTTTTGCTTCATGAGCTCCATCACCTTAAACCGGACGGAATCCTGACGATTGTGCTTCCTCACGGGGTTCTCTTCCGTGGTGATGCTGATGAAAATAGTGAAGGAGAAGGCAAAATCCGTCGTAACCTTATTGAGAAGAACAACATCGATGCCATTATCGGACTGCCTGCCAATATTTTCTTTGGTACAGGTATTCCTACCCTCATTATGGTGCTCAAACAGCATCGTGACAATGACGACGTGCTGATTATCGATGCCTCTAAAGGTTTTGTCAAGGAAGGAAAAAACAACAAGTTGCGCGAATGTGATATTAAACGTATTGCCGATACGGTACGCGACCGCAAAACGATTCCCGGATATTCCCGTATAGTGTCCCGTGATGAAATCCGTCAAAACGGTTACAATCTGAATATACCGCGTTATGTAGATTCCAGCGACCCTGTTGAGAAGTTCGACATCTATGCCACCATATTCGGAGGCATTCCTCACAGTGAGATTAACGAACTTCAAAAATATTGGGACACATTTCCTTCTTTGCGCGAGGAGTTGTTTGTAGCAGATGCAGACAAACCTTATTCTCAGTTGAAGACCGAAGATACTCAATCGGTTATAGAACAGAATGCAGACGTAAGAGCTTTCCAGCAGAGGTTTGCACAGGCTTTTGAAGGTTTTGCCGATAGTGTTCATCATCGGCTGATTGATCAGATAGCGACTGCAAATCCCCAAAAAGAGTTGGATGCTATTTCCGATGATATTTTTGCCCGTTTGCATGGGATGCTTCTCATCGACCGATATGCAGCCTATCAAGCATTGGCTGACAACTGGCAGGGTATTACCAACGACATTGAGACCATACAGCAGGAAGGTATTGAAGCGGTAAGAGTGGTAGAACCTGCTTATAAACTGGTAAAGAAAGGCGACGAAGAAATTGAAGTGCCGGATGGTTTGAAAGGCCGCATCATTCCTTTTGAATTGGTACAACAAGAAAAATTTCAGGACGATTTGAAAGCGATTGCCGATTTGCAGATGCGAGTAGAAGACATCTCCAGTGAACTGGATGAAATCCGTGAAGGTTTCTCGGAAGAGGAGTCTGAGGCCTATTTGGATAGTGAAAAGGAAAATGCCTTTGATAAGAAAGCCATTACTGCGGGAGCAAAAGCCAAAAAGGATGCGGTGGAAGCGGAAACTAAAGAGAAACTGAAGAAAATTGTCAAACTCTGGGAGGAACAGAAAAACAAGAACAAACAAATTAAGGAGGCCAAGCAGACTCTTATTGACAAAACGGTAGAAACTATAAATAGTCTTTCTGACGAAGATATTTCTCTGTTCCTGCATAGAAAATGGATTGATCCTATTATCAAAGGTATTGATGAAACGCTCGCTGAGGTTTTATCTACTTTTGAAAATAAAGTGCTTGCATTAGGAAAGAAGTATGCTATAAGCTACAAGCAGTTGAATGATGATTTGGGAAAATACCAAAAAGAATTGTCCGGTCTTATTGGCGAACTGACTGGAGATGAGCTTACTATATTAGGACTTAATGAGTTGATTAATGGTGGAAAGGAGTAAATGTATGAATGTGCCGGAGATAAGATTTAAGGAGTTCTGTGATTACTATAGTGATATCCTTCTTGAGAAGTGCCTATCAGTTAGTAACAAAAAAAATAATAAGTTAGAATATAAAAAGGAAGACGCACTTTCTGTTTCTGATGAATTTGGCGTTGTTAATCAGATAGAGCATTTGGGTAGAAGTTATACAGGGTACAATATATCCACTTATAAAATTTTGAACAAAGGGCAGATAGTTTATACAAAGTCTCCCCTAAAGTTAAAGCCTTTTGGAATAATTAAAGTAAATAAAAACAAACCAGGAATAGTTTCAGTTTTATATGCAATATACGATGTTAAAGAGGGCTTCGATCCTAACTATATCAGTGTTTACTTTGAGCCTAATTTCAGACTTAATAAATACCTTCTACCTCTCATAAATAAAGGTGCAAAAAACACTATTAATATTAGTGATGAAACGGCTCTATCTGGTGAAGTGCATTTTCCATTATCTTATACAGAACAACAAAAGATAGCATACTATTTCCAATCATTAGACTCATTAATTCAAACCACTTCAAAGAAACTTGCGTCTTTAAAACGAATAAAGGCGGCAAGTTTACAATCTATGTTCCCACAAGAAGGAGAAACTGTACCTAAAGTAAGATTTAAAGGATTTGAAGGAGAATGGGATTTCGTCACAGCTGGCGAAGTGTTTAGAACAACAAACGTAAGAAATCGTCCTGATTTACCCGTTTTATCAGCTACTCAAGATAAAGGAATGGTTAAAAGAAGTGATATTGGATATCAGGTATTTCATGATAAATCAAATGAAACGACATATAAGCATATTTTACCAGGCCAATTTATTATACATCTGAGATCATTTCAAGGAGGATTTGCTCATTCTAATATTGAAGGAATTGTATCTCCTGCATATACTGTAATGGAATTCAAAAATAAGGAATTTCATTATGATTATTTCTGGAAATATATTTTTACATCTAAAGGATTTATAAAACGATTAGAACTTATTACTTACGGGATTAGAGATGGCCGTACAATAAGTTTTGATGAGTTTAAAGAGATGAATTTTTTTATACCTTCAAAATTAGAACAACAAAAAATCGCATCCTATTTCTGTAATCTAGATAAACAAATCTCTCTCCAAACCCAGCGCCTTGAAAAGCTAAAACAAATCAAGGCAGCTTGTCTGGATAAAATGTTTGTATAAATATCATTCAAACCTTTAATGGAATAAATATGGATACTATAAACGACATACAATATTTCGTCAAGGAAAGTCAGTTTGAACAAGCTTTGGTTGACCTTCTTCCCCATCACGGTTGGGAAAAGGAAGTAATCGTACAACCCACAGAAGAAGATTTAATTCAGAACTGGGCAAAAATTCTCTTTGACAACAACCGAGACATCAATAAATTAGGCAATTATCCGCTTACCGCAAGTGAAATGCGCCAAATCATTGATCAGGTAAATCTGTGCGACAGCCCATACGCCATGAATATGTTTATCAATGGCGGACAGGTATGCATCAAACGCGACAATCCTGCCGATACAAACAATTACGGCAAAGAAGTCTATCTGAAGATTTTCGATGCACGCGAAATCAGTGCCGGACAGAGCCGCTACCAGATTGCCCGCCAACCTCGTTTCAAGGCTTCACACCCATTGGGCGGTGACCGACGGGGTGATGTGATGTTGCTCATCAATGGGATGCCGGTGATCCATATCGAACTGAAACGTTCCAAAGTAGATGTAAGTCAGGCTACCTTTCAGATTAAGCGTTATACTCACGAAGGTGTATTCGGCAACGGTATCTTCAAGATGGTACAGATTTTCGTGGCCATGACTCCGGAAGAGACACTCTATTTCGCCAATCCGGGCAAAGAAGAGAATTTCAAGCCGGAATTCTACTTCCATTGGGAAGACTTTAACAATACTGTCATACGAGACTGGAGGCGAATTGTGTCCGATTTGCTCAGTATTCCTATGGCACATCAGCTAATCGGTTATTATACCATTGCCGACGATAAGGATAAGACACTGAAAGTACTTCGCAGCTATCAGTATTTTGCAGCTAGTAAAATTAGTGATATAACACATAAAACCAACTGGGATACTCATCAGCATCGTGGCGGATATGTGTGGCATACCACCGGTTCCGGAAAGACCATGACCAGTTTCAAGTCTGCACAGCTCATTGCCAATTCCGGCGATGCCGACAAAGTCGTATTCTTATTAGACCGCATCGAACTGAGCGTGCAATCGTTGGACGAATATCGTGGATTTGCGGGAGAAGACGAAGCTATTCAGGATACGCAGAACACAGCTATCCTGTTGAGTAAGCTCAAAAGTACAGATAACGACGACCGACTGATTGTGACCTCTATTCAGAAGATGTCGAACATCAAAGCAGGGAAAGATATTTCGCAAGATGACATTGATTTGATAGATCGTAAACGACTGGTATTTATCATAGACGAATGTCATCGTAGCGTGTTCGGCGATATGCTGATAGGTATCAAGAATACCTTCAAAAGAGCCCTGCTTTTCGGTTTCACGGGAACACCAGTCTTCAAAGAAAACGCCAAGCATGAAATCATGACCGAAACCATATTCGGCGACATGATTCATAAATACACCATCGCCAACGGAATCCCTGATCACAACGTATTGGGATTCGATCCGTATATGGTGAGAACCTACGAAGACAATGAGCTTCGCGAAAAAGTGGCATTCTCCCAACTGAAGGTAAACAGCATCGAGGAGATTGAAAATGACGAACAGAAAATGTCTATTTACAACAGGTTCATGAATAAACTGAAGATGCCGGACACTTATAAGGAAGGAAATGAAACCTTACACGGAATAGAACATTATCTGCCTAAAGACTTGTATCAGCAGCCTGTTCATCACCAGACTGTCGCAGCCGACATCGCAAGTGGAAGGGATAAACTGAGCAAGAACGGTAAATTCCACGCAATTCTGGCTACAAAGAATATACCTGAGGCAATAGCTTATTATCGGATATTCAAGGAGCAATATCCTTCCCTGAATGTGGTAGCCGTATTCGACAACAACATAGACAATTCTGATGGCGGAATTGCCAAGGAAGATGCCTTGCTGGAGATGCTGGATGACTATAACCGGAAATATGGAACAACATTCCAGCTTTCCACATATGCCAAATACAAAAAGGATGTGGCCAAAAGACTGGCACACAAGAAGCCTTACCTCAATATAGAACATGATCACGCACAGCAGATAGACCTGCTTATTGTGGTCTCACAGATGTTGACAGGTTATGATTCCAAATGGGTAAATACGCTGTATGTGGATAAGGTAATGAAATATGTGGACATTATCCAGTCGTTCTCACGCACCAACCGCCTGTTTGGTCCGGACAAGCCTTTCGGCATTATCCGCTATTACTCTTTCCCTTACACCATGGAGCAGAATATCAACGATGCACTCGATGTATATGTGGATAGGCCGTTAGGTGTTTTTGTCGATAAACTGGAAAGCAATCTGACAAATATCAACCAGAAGTTCTTGCACATAAGGGATATATTCCAGGCACAGAAAATCGAAAACTTTACCAAATTGCCGGAATCAAGAGAAGACAGGAATATGTTTGCCAAAGATTTCAGCCAGATGACCCATCTGCTGGAAGCAGCCAAGCTGCAAGGATTCACATGGGATAAGGATGAATATGAGTTCCAGCATGGCGATACCTATACCTACGTCAAAATGGAACTGGACGAACAGACTTACCTTATTCTGCTGCAACGATACAGGGAACTGTTTGAAGGTAATGGAGATGGCAGTACGGAAGGAAATGATTTTGACTATCCTATTGATACCTATATCACAGAAACAGGTACGGGTACGATCGATGCCGAATATATCAACTCCAAGTTTGTGAAGTTCATCAAGAACCTCTACATGTCCGGTCCGGGAAGCGAACTGACCAAAGAAGCCTTTAAAGAGTTGCACAAAACCTTTGCTTCTCTATCACAAAAGGATCAGCGTACGGCAATGATTATCCTACACGACCTGCAAAGTGGAGATTTACACCTGTCGCCGGGTAAAACGATCTATGATTATATCGCAGAATACCAATTCCGCGAATTGCACAAACAAGTAATGATTTTGGCCGAAGCTACTGGTATAAACGCCAGTCAACTGGAGCACATCATGAGTCGTAATGTAACGGAACAGAATCTGAATGAGTTCAGTCAGTTTGACAATTTGAAACTGACATTGAACATGGCCAAAACTCGTGAGTTCATTGCCAAAGTAGAAGGTACAGAAGTTCCGGCTCGTCTGGTTATTCCCAAGGCAGACAAATTATTTCGAGAGTTTATTTTAGACAGCAGTTGTAGAGAACGTATTCTGAAAGCGTACTTGAACATAGAGGAGAATTATCAATCCGAAGAAGAACAGGTGCCGCAAGACGAAGACGTTATTACAGACGAAGTACAGCATGTAGACGTGGCCGTCATAAAAGATAATATCCGGAGCATTCTGAAAACAACTTTGACCGCAGTGCTTCCACAAATGCGTCCTATCGACGAGATTATAGACAGCGTATTCTATGTAACAGACACACCGTCAATTGACTCTTTGGACAATGTAGGCATTTTTATCCAGCGGGCATTTACAAATCTATACGGTAAGAGAGCAACCATCGTAGATAAGTTTGTTGCATTTAATTTATTAGTCACCAAGTTTGAGGCATATCTGAAGAAATTGTATTATCTGATGAAAGGCCATGAAGTTCCTGCCCAAAATCCCGGTGAAGATGTAACTTGGAAAAACGTGATTTATGCTCATAAATGTCTGTGGAATCTGAAATACAGCACGGATGAAGGAAAGCAGCAGCTATATCAATACCTCATGCTCATTAAAGGTTGGAGAAACAGTGAATCACATATTTCTCCTACAGCTTCAGAACAGGAAGTTGACACTGCAATCAGCATCATCCTGACCATGTATTTCTATGCTACAGGTTCTTCTATTACAGATTTGGAAATGAATGGACATGAAATACAAAAGTCCGAAAGTGTTCACAAAGAAAATTCTTATTTCCATAAAGTAATTCAGTTGCATCCATATTATAATGAAGAAAATGATGACCAACAACTGGTCGCTGAAGCGAACGTAAAGGATTGGCCAGAAGAAAAACGAATCGCAACTCTGAAAAAGAGCATTTGCCAGCTTATTGGATATGAACCTAAAAGGTCACCTTTGAGCAAGCAAAGACATTGGATTGCGATTTATCGTATAGCAGCAGATAAGGGATTTATCATAGAAGGTGATTTTGCTTATTTCAAAAGAATCATTGATGATATGCAAATAAGTAATCTTCCTGTTCCTCTTAAAATAGAATTGCTACAAAGCTCCATCAAAGATGTGTATGCAAAAGATATTGAAGATTGGACAGACGATAACCTTAGTGGCAAAAAACTAGCGGAGTATGAAGATATTAAGAAATGTGCTGATGCGTTTGCCAAGATTGTAGGAAATAATATTAATACGAAATAAGACGATTATCATGAAACATATATCAATCCGTGTGCCTTGGCACGATAATAAATGGAATGGAACTATTTGTCAATGTCCGAAAAATAATCCATTCTGCATGATGCTTCACAATATATCTGAAAGAAAAGATGAGAACAAAGAAGAAACTTATGCAGGAAAGGATTGGAATTCTCTCAAGCAAGATCAATTACCTGCTTGTGTTGGCGAGAATGGTGGTTTTATGAATGAGAAGCCATATAAAAGAATCTTCAAACATGTTTATGCTTTTGGAGAGACTCCACATGCAAAGCTCTTACCTACAACAATAGAACTCAAACCATATAGCTTTTTTGGAATACCTTTCCGATATCTATCTCGTGATTATCAGGAAGAACTGAATCATAAATATCCGAATATGTCTGATGATGAAACTGCACCGTTTCCTACATCTTGGGTATATGGAAAAGAGAGACAGTTTGAAATATTAAATCACTTTAGATTAAATATAGAAGCTGGCACTTCACTCGGAGTTTTCTATTGCAAAAGTGGTAATCCAATTGATGAAGATGCAAAATTAATCGTTGGTATAGGTGAAATTACTAAAGTTTTACCGCTACAAACATATGAGACAACAACTGATTATACATATCCTTTTTGGGATTTGATTTTTGAACATGGTATAAGAACTGATTTGAAGAAGTCAAAAGGATTTCTTTTGCCATATCATGAATATATGTCACTTGATGAAGACTATGTAAAAGCCCAAACAGGAAAATCAAAACAAGAAGTAATTGATGAAATAAAAATTACCATTCCAAAGCTAGGCAATAGCCAGAAAATTTTTAACGAGTTGTCGTATGGTTGTGAATATGTTAGTAACCATAGCATGTTGATTATTTTGAATGTAGCCAGGAAATGTTTAGAATGTGTCATTAATCATGGACTTGTCGGAGGAAACTGGAAACAACAAATTTTGTGGATAGATTCCCAAATTGCAAAGGTGAAGGATATGATAGGTCCTTTCCCAGCTTTCGCCGAGGCTTTATCAGCAATAGGGGTAAATTATGCATTTATAATTGAACAGGATTTACGAAATAATGGATATTGTGGGGTTAAAGATAATCCATGGGAAGCCTTTGATAAATTGATGAAAGGTGAATTGTCTCTTCCTGATTCCGTATATAAAAGTGAACTTACTCATTATCGTATTCTTTGGAAAAATACTCTAAGTAACCAAAGACAAGTACTGGAACTGCTATCACGTTTTGAAATAAATTCGGAAGTAATAAAATGGTGGTTTGATAGTCCTGGCTGCTATGATGAATTATTAAATAATCCATATATTATCAGCGAGGAGAGTCTTATTGAAAATTATCTTCCTGTTACAACCGAAATGATTGATCTTGGCATAATGGCTGACCCTAAGATTCAAGGCAAATGGACTCCAAAAGCTCCTTCACTAGTGGAATCCGTAATTGATAATAGAAGGATCCGCTCATTTATCATTTCAAAACTTGTGGCAAGTCTCAGTGATGGTGATACATTAATTTCTGCAAACGAGATTGAGTTATATATAAAAGATTGTTTGGCTGCGGATAATCATCAACTGCCATATAATTATTTAATGTCAAACAAAGAGTTCATTGAAGAAAAAACTATATATCTTAATACTGATGACAGGTGTGCACTGCAGTTGAAGGAATATAAAGAAATTGATGATTATTTGCGTAAGATATTCAAAGGTCGTGCTTCAAAGGATGTCAAATCACCATTAAAAGAAGACTGGAATACGATCGTTAAAGCATCTATTGATGGTTACAATGAAGCAAATGAGCGATGCCGTAATGCTGTAGCTGACCAGGTAAAGGCATTGGAAATGTTCTGCAGTAAGCGCCTTTCTGTGCTGGCAGGTCCAGCTGGAACAGGCAAAACTACAGTTGTCAAAGCTTTCTTAAAATCGCCACAAATAAAAGCAGAAGGTACACTCCTTTTGGCTCCTACAGGGAAAGCGCGAGTTCGCTTGGGTAACATGTCTGCAGATATTCAAGCCCTAACTATTGCGCAATTTCTGACGCGTCAGGGTTTCTTTGACTGGGATACAATGACACCTTGTGTTCCTGAAGATGCAGAAAAACGTAAATACTGTGGAGCAAAAAATGTCATTATTGACGAGTGCTCCATGCTTACATGTAAGGACTTTTATGTCTTAATGAAAGCACTGGATTTAAAGAACATTAATCGAATAATTTTAATTGGAGATCCATTTCAATTACCTCCTATTGGCCCTGGCAGACCATTTGCAGACTTATTTAACTACCTAAAGGATAATAAAGACGAATATTTAAGATCGGCAATAACAAAATTGCGATATGTTGTAAGAACTATTAATACAGGAGACTCTGACATATTGACTTTAGCATCATGGTTCTCTGGAGAAAAACCTGCAAAGAATTCCGATCTCATTTTTGAGCAAGTTGCCAAAGGAAATCTTAATAATGACTTGGTTGTTTATACTTGGAATGATGAAAACGACCTTAAAGACTGCTTGAAAGAGGCCATTGAAAAAGAGTTGCCAGAAGAGGAAGGTAAATCTTTATCCGATAAGATTCGTAAATCTATAGGACTTGACGATGTAAATAAAGCTTTAAATGATCCGTCAAAGGTTGAAAGATTTCAGGTTTTATCCCCGGTAAAAAATCCGGTATGGGGAACATTCCAGATTAATTCGTATTTCCAAGAGTGGGTTGGTATAAATAAGAATTTTTCAATAGAAATAGCTCCTATTACCATATCTGCTCTAGATAAGGTAATTCAATTAAAGAATGAACGCAAGAAATCTACGAGTAAAGAAGAATGTCAACTTTCAAATGGTCAAATAGGTTTTGTTAATTATGCAAATAAAAGAGAAAAGAAATCTACAGTTGTTTTTACTGGGTTACCCAACAAGAGATTTTCATATTATTCTTCTAAGTCGGATGAGGCTGATAATACAATAGACTTGGCTTATGCTATAACTATCCATAAGAGTCAAGGGAGCGATTTTGATACTGTGTTGGTTGTTCTTCCTAAAAGCGGACGTATACTTTCACGTGAATTAATCTATACAGCTTTAACACGAGCAAGAAAGAAATTAATTCTGTTGATACAAGATAATATATCGTGGTTAATCGAGTATACTAAACCTCAGATGTCAGTTTTAGCTAAGCGAAATACAAATCTTTTCTCTACATCTGTTCGTGAAGATATTTCAAACATTCCATATGTGGAAGGATTGATTCACACAACCTTAAAGCCAGGTTTAATCGTACGTAGCAAGTCTGAAGTAATTATTGCTAATATGCTATATGAACGAGGTATTGACTTTGAATATGAAAGAATGATAGAAGATAACGGCCGCCGATGTATTCCTGATTTTACTTTTGAAGATGCATCTGGAGATACCATTCTTTGGGAACATTTAGGAATGTTAGATAATCCCGCCTATAAGGAATCATGGGAAAAGAAACGAGATTTTTATAAATCAATCGGTTACATCGAAGGAGTAAATTTATTTACTACAGTTGACCATGAGAACGGAAGTATTGATTCTACAGAAATTGCTGCAATAGTAGATAAATTAGAAGATTTAATATAAAAGATTATGAACAATGCAGAAAGACTGCATTGTTCATAACTAGCTTTGTATTATTTGATAAATAGTATTGCCTATGCCAACGAATAAGAATGCACAGTTAAGATACCAGATTATAGATAAATGCCTGAGCAATTGGTCTAGGCGTTACTATATTGAGGATTTAGTAGATGCCTGCAATGAAGCGCTCTATCTGTACAATGGAGAAACGAAAGATGGTTGCGGAGTAAAAAAACGTCAAGTGCAAGAAGATCTAAAATTCATTGAAAGTGAAGAAGGATATAGTATGGAGATAGATGCCATTCGAGATGGGCATAGAAAATATTACCGATACCATACCAAAGGGGCTTCCATTAAAAATCAACCTATCAATCAAGAAGAGCTCATTTTGATTTATGATGCATTGATACTTCTTAAACGTTTCGATGGAGTACCACAATTTGAGTGGTTAAACGACCTTGAAAAAAGACTATATACGACCAGTAAATTAGGAGATAGTATGGATTCAGTTGTAAGTTTTCAGCATAATCCCTATCTCAAAGGAATGGATTTATACTATAAACCCATTTTTAATGCAATTGTTAACAAAAGGGTAATTGAAATTATATATCATCCATTTGGGAAGGACGCTAGAACTGTAATTGTTACTCCTTATCATCTTAAACAATATAATAATCGCTGGTTTCTGATCGGCAAACATAAAGACTCGGATTATCTATCAAACTTTGCAATTGATAGAATCGAAGGAGTAAAGGAAACATCTAAACAATACATAATACAACCTGAAGGAATAGATTTTAAAGAATACTTTAGCGATATCGTCGGCGTTTCGCGTTCAAATGCTCCTGTAGAAGAAGTCATTTTAAAGGTTAGTGATAAAGCCATTGGATATATTGTGACTAAGCCACTTCATGAATCTCAATCAGCAGTGACAACACCTCTTGAAGATGGATATTGGAAGATAACCTTAAAAGTCCAAAATAATTATGAGTTACGTTCTTTGCTCCGTTCGTTTGGTGCACAAATAGAGGTTATTGCCCCTGAGTCATTACGACAAATGATGAAAGAAACAGCCGAGACTGTGAGTCAGATATACGAGAAATAATAAAATCACGATAACCAACGACTTATAATATAAATATGAATATGCCCGAAAATTTATATTTAGAATTTGATGCTTTTTTACGATCAATCAAACAAAATTTAGATGGGTCATTTGGTGTCCTATTAGGTGCCGGTGCATCCATATCATCTGGTATTCAATCGGCAAACGATTGTATATGGGATTGGAAATTTTTAATATATCAATCATTATCAGGTAATCAAAAAAAATTAGTAGATCCCAAAAAATCTGATTTAAGTAAAGACATCATTCAGAAATGGTTAGATGTGCAAGGGAAATATCCACAATTGGGGAGTCCAGAAGAATATTCTTTTTATGCCGAAGCTTCATATCCAATAGATGCGGACAGAACTAAATATTTTGAAAGCCTGTGCAATGGAAAAAGTCCGTATGTAGGATATAAATTGCTATGTCTGTTGAATAAATATGGAATTGTAAAATCTGTTTGGAGTACAAATTTCGATGGACTCGTGGAAAGAGCTGCACAACAAGCCAATATAACACCTATAGCTATAAATCTTGATTGTGTTGATCGTATATATAGGACAGAAAGTTCAAGTGAATTACTTTATATAGCATTACATGGAGATTGTAAATTTAGAACACTCAAAAATACAGAGAAAGAACTAGATTCACAAAATAGTGAATTTGTTTCAGCTTTGCGACGTTATTTTGTTGACAAAAATTTAATTATCATAGGATATAGTGGAAGAGATAAATCTCTTATGTCTGCTTTGAAAGAAGCTTTTACGGATAAGGGAGCAGGAAGATTATATTGGTGTGGCTACGGCAAGGATATTACACCAGAAATAGCAGATTTGATTCAAACTATTCGATCTGCTGGAAGACAAGCGTTTTATATTGACACAAACGGATTTGATAACGTCATGTTATCTCTTGTAAAATTCTGTTTTAATGAAGATTCTAATAAACAAGAGGAGATCAATGAAATACTTAAAGTAATAAGTATAGACAATACAACAACTCCATTTTACATACAGGATGGAAGTACAAAAAAATATCTGAAAAGTAATCTAATTCCAGCTACTTTTCCCGATGAAATATTTCAGTTTCAAATTTCATACGATGAGAATGAAAACAGATGGAAATATCTTAGAGAAAAGATTAAAGAAAAACCCCTTATTGCTGTACCATATAAAGACAAAGTATATGCCATCTCAACTGTATCTACTATCAATGAAGTTTTTGGGAAAAATTTAATTAGTGAAATTGAGCGTGTTCATATTTCTATTGATGAAATAGAGAAGAATAGCCATTTTAAAGAATTATTTCTCAAAGCTGCACTTTATGGAATCTCTCAAATTAGAGGGTTAGGTGTTGATTACAAGCGTTCTATGCTATATAAAAAAGATATTTATGCAAATAAGAATAATGTAACAATACATGAAGCTATTGAATGTGGATTATCATTTGTCCCACAAAAGAAATATGTCTTGTTTTCAATCACTCCAACAGTCTATTTTATTTCTAATGACCAAATAAAAAAGGAGATCAAACAACAATACTCTCATGAGTATTTGGATAAAATGAGAAATCAGCAATATGAGAAGAAATTACAAGAATGGTGTAATATAATGTTTAATGGTAAAAGATTATGTTTTGAGATACCTGTTAATTCACGAAGTGGTTTTATCTTTAAAATATCCAATAATCGTGGTTATGCTGAAATACACCATTACGGACAAGGTAACATAACGATATATTCTCCGAAGGGATATAATATAAATCAAACATTATATCATGGCATACACATTAACGAACCCAAGCTTGAATTTATAAATCCATACGTTAATAAACCAGCATATGATGACAATCCGATGAGAGGATTATCAAAATACAGACCTTTCGATGCGAATTATTTTGATGTATTCCCTAAAGATGTATGCATTGGCAGTATCTGTCCTACTTCTTATTCTTTAAAATTTAGTGAATTTCTAAAAAGACTAAATTCTACAGTATCTGCAGATAAATTATCCGACTATGTACATCATTATACCGGTTTTAGTAATATTTATAACTGTAGACTTGATATTCCTGAAATACATTCTGAAAAATGGGTATCAATAAATGATAATCCTAAAAGTGCCATTAATTTAGCAAAAACTATTTGTACAGAAGGGCAAAAACTTTCAGAACAGTTCCCAGGAATTGTGCTATTAATATTTGTACCTAATTCATGGAGTAACTATAGACAATTCAATTATCATGGAGAAACATTTGATTTGCATAACTATATTAAAGCGTTTGCCGCCCAACATAGATTCACGACCCAATTTATAGAAGAAAAGACTTTATATGACAAGATGGTATGTGAAATTTCATGGTGGCTCTCTTTAGCTTTATTTGTGAAAGCTTTAAGAACTCCCTGGACTCTTGCAGACTTAGATCAAAATACAGCATATGCAGGAATTGGATATAGCATAAAAAAGCAATATTCAGGTAAAGCTGAAGTTGCTTTAGGTTGTAGCCATATATACAATGCACAAGGACAGGGATTAAGATATAAACTGTCAAAAGTTGAACATCCGCAATTTGACAAAAAGAAAAATCCTTATTTAAATTTTGAAGAAGCTTATAAATTTGGGATGGATATACTGGCTCTTTTTCAAGACGCTATGGAAAAGTTACCTCAAAGAGTTGTAGTTCATAAACGAACCCCTTTTAAGAATGATGAGATTGAAGGTATAACAAACGCATTAAAGCAAGCAGGAATATCAGAAATTGATTTGATCACAATCACTCAAGAATATGATTTAAAGTTTATTGCAGAGAAGATTATGTATGGTCAATTTCTTGAAGATGGATATCCTGTTGATAGAGGAACTTGCATTAAACTATCATCGAGAAATGCTTTGTTATGGACACATGGAGTAGTTCCCTCAATACAGTCAAATCGTAGATACTACCAAGGAGGACGTTGTATTCCTGCTCCTTTAAAAATTACCAAATACTATGGACATGGAGATTTGGAAACTATTGCTAAAGAAATTCTAGGATTTACAAAAATGAATTGGAACTCGTTTAATCTATATACAAAGTTACCTGCTACAATTGACACTTCTAATACATTGGCGCAGGTGGGAAACTTGTTAAGACAATATAATGGTGTAACATACGATTACCGTTTCTTTATCTAAAAGGATGTAAATTAAACTGTGTCAGCAAAGATTAAAATAAAATATTAACTTTGCTAACACAGTTTTTTTATGAAAGAAGAATTTGATTTTGAAAGTATCAAGAACAAGGCAATTGAACAGCTGAAAGCAGGTAAGCCCTTGTTAGGTAAAGACGGTGCTTTTGCCCCTTTATTGGAAAGTATCCTGAATGCAGCTCTGGAAGGTGAGATGGATGCACATCTTACAGAAGAGGAACGTCAAATGGGTAACCGCCGTAACGGGAAAATGCAAAAGCAGGTCCAGACTCCATTGGGTGAGGTAACCGTTTCCACTCCCCGTGACCGTAATTCAAGTTTTGAACCACAATTCATTAAAAAGCGTGAGACCATTCTTGCAGAAGGCGTAGCAGACCGTATAATCGGCCTGTATGCTCTTGGTAACAGCACACGTGAGATTAGTGACTGGATGGAAGAGAATCTTGGAAATCGTGTATCGGCAGATACAATCAGTTCCATTACAGACCGTGTACTTCCGGAAATAAAGGCATGGAAATCACGTATGCTTGATTCTGTCTATCCCATAGTCTGGATGGATGCCATCCATTATAAGGTAACGGATGAACGTGGTTGTGCAGTTACACGTGCAATCTATAATGTGCTGGGTATTGACAAGGAAGGACATAAGGAGCTGCTCGGAATGTATATATCAAGGAATGAGGGGGCAAACTTCTGGCTCAGTGTGCTGACAGACCTCCAGAACCGTGGAGTTGAAGATATCCTTATAGCCTGTATAGACGGTTTGAAAGGTTTTCCTGAAGCAATCCAAAGTGTTTATCCCAATACTGCTGTACAGCTTTGTGTCGTACATCAGATTCGTAACTCCATCAAGTATGTGGGCTCCAAAAATCAAAAGGAATTCCTGAAGGACTTGAAATGCGTCTATCAGGCTGTAAATAAAGAATCTGCAGAGAATGAACTTCTTAAGTTGGAAGAGAAATGGGGTGAACAGTATCCTATCGTCATCAGGTCATGGCAGGACAATTGGGATAAACTGTCCGAATACTTCCAGTACACTCCGGCTATCCGTAAGCTTATATATACTACAAATACCGTTGAAGGGTATCACCGCCAAATCCGTAAGGTAACAAAAAACAAGGGCGTGTTCCCGTCAGATACAGCCCTTGAGAAACTGGTTTATCTTGCATACCGTAATATACGGAAGAAGTGGACTATGCCACTGGCCAATTGGGCTACAATCTCACAGCAACTGGCCATAAAATTTGGAGAACGGTTTAAATTATTGTAATTTTACGCTCGTCGGGACAGGTGGTCCCGCCCCTTGGCGCTGGCCGTTCCCCGACCGACGAGTTTTTTTTAGAAAAAATAATGCGTGACACAGTTTATATTATAGTGCCTACATCCATTGAGATTGTGAATCCTTTGAATATAACTTCACTAATACATAGGCTT
>ERZ779942.819-NODE-819-length-19443-cov-4.5963_pt1 | contig 19443 bp, 6 predicted proteins | sample MGYA00511941_ERZ779942 | MGnify/ENA primary metagenome ERZ779942 (study PRJEB29588, sample SAMEA2148265) | human gut metagenome | biome: human gut; feature: human-associated habitat; material: faeces | place: Denmark | collected 2008/2010 ... | reverse complement strand
GATTGTCTGTGTAATACCATTCTTTGTCATATCCTTGCAGCATATAGGCGAAAGTGTTATGATTACCTGATATATAGTTCGATACCACAAAATCCAGTGAGAACATAGATTGATGGGCTTTCAGCGTGATATGACGAGTCTCGCTGATGTCTTTCTGTAGTATGCCGCTATCGTCATTAGGATAAATAGTTCTGTTAAAGATTCTCAAATTAGTAATGCTTACAGGTGGTATATATGGGTTATCCACTATTTCTTCTGGATGAAAAACCGTAATACCGTTAATACCGCCAAAGTACATTTGTCCGTTTGCCGTTTGATAGTAAGCGTTATTGGTAAACTGGTTACTTTGTAATCCGTCATTATTTGTATAGTTACGAAATTTCTCGGTATCCGGTTGCAGGCAACTTATTCCCTTATTGCTGCTAAGCCATAATTTGCCGGAAGAATCTTCTAATATTCCGTGTATAACATTATTAGGAAGCCCATGAATGGTAGTGTACTGCTTTATTTCATTTTTTTCTTCATCAAAACGGTATAAGCCGCTTCGGGTTCCTATCCAGAATATTCCGTTCCGCGCTTCATATATACTGTTGATTGTACTGGTGTTCACGGAGGACCTCACGGGAAGTATAGGGCAAAGCTGTAAACTGTTGTTTTTTTCTGTATATACGGAAACTCCTTTGTCCCCGCCTAACCAAAGCCGATGTTTACTGTCGCGTAATAGATGGGTAAATTGATTGGGTATCATTGGTTGTCCATTGGTCTGAGTATTGACAGAAATAAATGTTTTTTGTTGGGGATTGTAACGTAGAAGCATAGTCATTCCTGTCAGCCAGAATTCTCCATTTAAAGTTGGCTCTATATCATAAATATTCTTAGTTCTGTCATCACAGAAAGTCTCTATATGCCCTGAATTGCGATGTAAAATGCTCAATCCGCCTGTATGGGTACCGATATAAATTAAATTTTGTGTATTATCTATATAGATAGATTTTATATCATTTGAGGCAAGGCCGTCTTTTTGCGTGTAGTGGGTGAATCTCTGAGTTTTTGGGTTGTAATGATTTACTCCACCGCTATTAGTCCCTATCCACAACCCCTGTTGGCTATCTTCCGTAATACATCCTATAGTATTGCAATTTAAAGAATTTTCTTTAGCTACATACTGCATATTATAAAAACGGTTTTTCAGAGGATGATAATAATTCGCTCCGCCGTAGTAGGTACCCAGCCACATTCCGCCTTGTGAGTCCATGAAGATGTTTCGTACGGATGTTTGCGAGAGACTTCCGCTTTGTTGCAAATCGCTGGTATATCTCTCAAAAGAGTCATCTTTTTCATTATAAATATTCAATGCGTTGATGGTCCCCACCCATAAAGTATTTTGTGAATCTAAAGTAAGAGAGCGTATGTAGTTAGAGCTGATACTATTTTTCTTTCCTGGAATATTGGTATAATTGGTAACTTCTTTCGTTTGAAGGTTGATTTTGAATAGCCCGCTTCCTTCAGTGCCCACCCACAAACAGATCGGTGATTGACGCAGGATGGAAAGAATCTGCTTGCCTTGTAATCTGTCTGGTGCAATATTTTCTAATTTGTTCTTGGAAATTGAATAGGCAAAAACTCCATTGAAACTTCCTATATAAATGTAATCTCCTTGCCGGCTGATAGAAGTTGGCGAGATAGATGGCAGCATCGGATAGAATGGACATTGGGTGAATTGCCGGGTTTCGGTATCGAATGAAAATAAATTTTCATTCTTGTTGGAAAAAAGCAGCAACAGCTTTTCGTTGATTTCTACAATTGCATTTATTGCGGGATCTTTACCTTTTTCTTCACGCGTAAAATTATAAAACATATCTTGGGCGGCATCGTAAAGTGAAAGCCCTTTTTCGGTGCCAATCCACAATCTGCCTTGTGAATCGACGGTACATGCTCTGATTATGTTGTTTCCAATACTTTTGGGATTCTCTTCATTATGTTGATAAACGGTAAAGTCGTAACCGTTATATTTGTTCAGCCCGTCGTAGGTGGCAAACCACATATTGCTTTGCTCGTCCTGGGCTATATCAAAAATAGTATTTTGTGATAATCCTTCATTTACTCCGATATGCACAAAGCTAATATGCTCTGGTTTTTGTGCATGGAGATGGGATAATAACAGTAAATTAGTAATGAAAAGTGCAACAAGTTTTACCATATTCAGCTTCAATGTGTAAGGTTATGGAGCAAAGATATATAAATAAATTCTCTTTATCGGTTAAGTCGTTGAAAAAATGAATGGCGGATAAGACAATTTTGAAATGTCGTATAACAGTAATGAATTCATTTTGACTATTCCCAACAAATGAGCGATAGATGGTGGGTTAACGCGTATTCAGGGAGTATCGTGCGCCGGCTTATTGTTTATTTGTTTTTATATATTCTGAGGGTAAGCATCCAAAATATTTTTTAAAACTCGTCGAGAAATAAGCAGGAGTATTAAATCCTACCATCGTGCTGATTTCTGCTATCGTATATTGTTCCTCTTTGAGCAGCTTGCATGCCCGGTTGAAACGGATTTTACGTATGAAGTCATTTGTTGTGTCTCCGGTGAGCGCCTTTAACTTTAGATGCAGGTTGGAACGGCTCATACATATTTCACGGGCAAAATCATCGGTGGAAAATTCCACGTCATCCATGTGTTTCTCAACAATGGCTACCGCTTTTTTCAGCAGTTCTTCGTCCATTATGTTGAGTGCCACTTTCTCCGGCTCTACTTCCAAAGAGTTGGAGTAATGCTCGATAGCCCGGTAACGCGTGCGGAACAGGTTTCTGATTTTCGTGGTAATCACCGCCATCGAGAACGGTTTGGGGATATAATCGTCCGCACCTACCTGCAATCCTTCCAGTTGCTCTTTCAAATCCGCTTTGGCGGACAGTATGATGATAGGTATATGACAGGTGCGCAGGTTCTGCTTAATCTGTTTGCACAGTTGCAAGCCGTCCATAACGGGCATCATGACATCCGTAAGAATCAAGTCCGCCTCTTGCTCCTTCATGAGCGCCAATGCTTCCTCTCCGTTACCCGCTTCCGATATGTGGTAACTTTTTCCCAACTCATCACTCAGATATCGACGAATATCGAGATTGTCTTCTACGATGAGTATCTTTTCTTTCCGTGTCCCGTCACTCTCTGCCGTTTCTTCTTTTATTACCTCTTTTTCATCTTCCGTGTCAACGATGTACATATCCTGATTGTTGGTGGTGTACACCTGTTGTTCCCCGATGGCGTTTGCCCGGGTTGCTATTTCTTCCGGCCGATATGCCGTTTCTTCTGTCGGCAGATAAATGGAGAAAGCGCTTCCTTCACCTTCCCGGCTTTCCAGCTCGATTCGTCCGTGATGCAAGTCTACAAGGCGTTGTACCAATGATAAGCCTATTCCGCTTCCCATGTGTTCGTTGTCCGCTTGATAGAAACGTTCGAATATCTTAGCCTGCTTGTCGATGGGTATTCCGTTTCCGGTATCTCTTACTTGCAGCAGCAGTTCCTTACCGGTTTCCTTCAGTACCACCGTAATGCTTTTTCCCTCATCGGTGTATTTGAACGCGTTCGATAGCAGGTTGTTGACAATCAGTTCCAGATAGTTGGGGTCGCAAAGGATTTCTTTTCCCTCTACCTCTGAAGAAAGGTTATAGGCTATTCTTTTTCTTTGAGCCAGCCGGTCGTAGAATAAGAAGTCTTTTTCAATGACTTTGTGAATCGGGTTACGTCTGACCTTGAGATTGAATACTCCCAACTCTGCACGCCGGTAGTCCATCAGCTGATTCACCAGATGCAGCAGCCGGTTGGTGTTTTTTTGTACATGTTCCAACTGCTTGTGCAGCCATCTGTCACTTACCTTATCCATCATTTCCTGTACGGGGGCGAGTATCAGGGTCAGTGGCGTGCGCAGTTCGTGCGAGATGTTGATGAAGAAACGGAGCTTCATTTCGTTCACTTCTTTCTGTCTCTCTTTGTCGACCCTTTCCATTTGGAGCTCGGCCTGCATACTTTTACGCATCCAGAAGTAGCGGAATATGAATATTGTAAACGCGATGAAAGCCGCGGTGAACATCAGCACGGCCCACCATGTTTTATACCATACCGGTAATACGGTGATTTCCAGTTCGGTCGGTTTCTCGTTCCATTTACCGTCACTGTTGGCGGCCTTCACCAGAAAGCGGTATGTCCCTGCCGGCAGGTTGGAGTAGGACACGGTACGTTGATTGTCTGTGTAATACCATTCTTTGTCATATCCTTGCAGCATATAGGCGAAAGTATTGTGTTGGCCTGATATGTAGTTGGGCGCTACGAAGTCCAGTGAGAACATGGATTGTCTCGCGGTAAGGATTATGCTGCGGGTTTCCCGGATATTGGTTTTCAGTATGCGTGTACCGTCACCCGGTGTAACTTTCTTGTTGAAAAGCCGCAGGTGAGTGATGATAACCGGAGGAGTATACGGATTGTCTACGATTTCTTCCGGTTGAAAGGCCGTGATGCCTTTGATTCCGCCAAAGTACATCTTTCCATTGGCGGTACGGCAGTAGGCGGATGCTGTAAACTGGTTGCTTTGCAATCCGTCGTTGCTTGTGAAGTTACGGAACTTTTCAGTCTTGGGCTGGAAACAGCTCAATCCTTTATCCGTGCTTATCCACAGCTTTCCTTCAAAGTCTTCCGATATGCCGAATACGACATTGTTAGGTAACCCTTCTTCAGTAGTGTATTGTTTACTTGTTTTATCCGTTTCATCAAAGCGGTAAATACCGTTACGGGTACCAATCCAAAAGATACCGTTGCTTCCCTCGTATATGCAGTTGATAAAACGATGATTGAGCGGAGAGTCCGAAGACAGTACGGGAATGCTTTGCAATTCGTTTCCGTCTTGTGTATAGACGATGAGGCCTGTCTCGCTTCCGAACCAGAGGCGCTGCTTGCTGTCCTTGAATACGGTGGTGATTCGCGTACTTTTAAACGGTCGGCCGTTCTTTTCGGTAGTAACGGGAGTGAACGTCTTCAGTGTGGGATTAAAACGTACCACCCCTCCCAATGTTCCTACCCAATATTCACCGTTACCGATAGGTACGATGGCATAGATGCTTTTTGTGGCAATGCCCGACGGATACGGGATGGTAAAGGTTTCGATGCGGCCGGTGTTGCGGTGTAACACACTGATTCCGCCGGCATGTACACCGATATAGACTTTGTTCTGTTGCTCATCCACATAGATTGTCTTTACGTCATCAGACCCCAGGCCGTCTTTCTGAGTATAGTGGGTAAATGTATTGGTTTTGGAATTATAGAAGTTGACGCCGCCGCTGTTTGTACCGATCCATAAATTACTTTCCTCATCCTCTACTATGCAGTTTATTATGTTGTTGTTTAAGGAATTACGGTTGGGAACGGACTGTATCTTTTGAAAGCGGTTCTTCAACGGGTGGTAATAATTCAGACCGCCGAAAAAGGTTCCCAGCCATACTCCGCCTTGCGAATCGGTGAATATGCTGCGGATGGAAGTCTGCGACAGACTGCCTTTCCTCAGAGGGTTGCTCTTGTATATCGAAAATGAATCGGTTTCCTTTTGATATATGTTGAGAGAATTGATAGTGCCTACCCATAGCCTGTTTTGCGTATCCAACGAAAGCACGCGTATATAGTCTGAACTGATCGGGCGTGTGCTTCCCGGTGTTGCCGTATATTGTTTGACGTCGCCGTTCAGCGGGTTTATGAGGAATAGTCCGTTACCTTCGGTACCTACCCATAACTGGGTGGGAGACTGTTGCAATACGGCGGATATGCGTTTCTCTTTAAATACCTCAGGTGCGATGCTTCCGATCGTGTTGTCCGGGACGGAGTAAGAAAACAGGCCTTCCCGGCTTCCTATATAGATGTAGTCTCCCTGACGATTGACGGATGTGGGAGTGATGGTAAACAAATCGGGATTCAGCAGGGACTTGGAAAATGATTGCGTGCGGGTGTTGAACAGGATAAGCTCTTCATCCGTATAGATAAGCAACAGTTCCCCGTTGACTGTTACAATCTTATTGACAGGCATGTTTTTATCTTCTTTCGTGTATTGGAAATTTTGGAAACACTCCTTGTCGCTGTCATACAATGAAAGGCCTTCATAAGTTCCGACCCATATTCTGCCTTGGTCGTCAGTCTTTAACGAACGGACGATATCGCAGCCTAAACTTAGCGGGTCTTTTTCATTGTGCTGATATACGGTGAATGTATAACCGTCATATTTGTTCAGTCCGTTATAGGTGGCAAACCACATATTATCGTATTTGTCCTGAGCAATATCGAATACGGTGCTTTGTGACAAGCCTTCGTCCAATCCGATATGGACGAAACTGATCGGTGCGGCAGTCTGTGCGTGAAGCGGATATATGAATAGCCAAAGTAATACGGATAATATGATAGGCTTTGTCATGGTTCATTGATTGATAAGGTTTTGTAACAACAAAGGTACGAAAAAACTCTATATGAACATGCCTGCGCCGAAAAGAATAGTTGCTTTTGGTACTACGCATATTTAGAATTGAACTTTTATCTTTAAGAATTAAAGTTTGGTTCTTATGAATTAAACTTTGATTCTTATAAACTAAACTTTAATTCTAAGTATGCGCAGTAACAAAAACAACTATATCACCTTATACAGCTCTTTCCCATTGATAAGTCGCAGGTATCTCAACAATCCCTCCATGTAATAATAATCGGCATACGAGAGCGCGCCGTCCAACTCACTGTTACGCAGTAAGTTTCCGGTGGCATGCATCAGGATGAAGTTTTTATGGGTTCCGGGTTTTGCCAGATAGGCGGGAGAAGACAGGCTTTTCAGCTGTTTTTCTCCGGCTTCAAAGTATTTCTTTCCCCGGGCGGAATAAGTGCTGAGTTCCATTAATGCGGAAGCCATAACGGCTGCTGCCGATGCATCGCGCATCTTTGAGCGTTCGGGAGCGGAGTAATCCCAGTAAGGAATCATGTCTTCGGGCATGTTGGGGTGACTTAGCAGGAAATCCGCAATCTTTTCTGCGTGTTGCAGATATTTCCGGTCACCTGTTTCGCGATACATCATCGTAAAGCCGTAGAGCCCCCAAGATTGGCCGCGAGACCAGGTGGAGTGCGCCGTGTCGTCCGAACCGTTGTTCCAATCGTACTTGCGCATGGCTCCCGTTTCCGGTTCGTAGTCCACAACATGCGGACAGGACATGTCTTTGCGGTAATGATATTTCATGGTTTTGTCCGCATGGGAGACGGCGATATGCCTGAGTGTGGTATCGCCGGACATTTTGTAGGCTTCCATCAGTAATTCCAGGTTAATCATGTTGTCTATGATGACCGGAAAGAGCCAGTCTCGTTTTACATCCGGTTCCCACGACATGATAAGTCCTGTTTTGTACGAGTAACGCGAGGTCAGCGTTTTGGCAGAACGGAAGATGATGTGGCGGTAGGCCTTGTTTCCGGTCAGCAGATAACCGTTTCCGAAGCATGAATACATTTTGAAACCTATGTCATGGTCGAAAGCATTGTTCTGTTCTCCTTCCATCAAGGCGGTGGCTTTTTCGGCATGTGTTTTCCATGTATCTTCTCCGGTGTAGGTGTACAGATACCATAACGTACCGGGGAAGAAGCCTGCCGTCCAGTCTGTTTTGGGTTGTAATCCCCGTTGGATAGAGCGTGGAAGCAGTCCGGTTTTCATAACTTCGTTGTACATGGCTTCCGATTGTGTTTGCGCCACCGTGAAGGCATTTGCCACCCATGCGGGCACCTCCTTCACCTGAAGAGGGTGCATTTGCCGGGCTGTCAGGATACTTTGGCAACCCAGCAGGGTTAATGCCAATAGCAGTACGGGTCTTTTCATGATACGATTCGTTTTTGTTTATACGAGTGTATTTTATTCAATTATAAGATGTTTCATTTCTTCGTCTATCTCTTTTTGGAACTCTTTGATTCGGGCGTACATCTGCTCTGCGATTTCAGGATGTTGTGCTGCCATATCGTTACTCTCCTTGGGGTCGGCTTCCATGTCGAAGAGGGCAAGGCCGATGTTTCCGCCTTTGGCAATCTGTTCGCCGGGCAGTCCGTCCTTGCCGGGAGTTTTTACGATGCGGTAGCTATGCGGAACTACGCATTTCCATTTTCCGTCGCGCAGAGCTTCCACTACGCCGTTGTATACAAAGTAGAAAGGCCGGTGTCCTGTTTCCTCTCCGGTAAGGATACCCCAAGCGTCTTGTCCGTCGAATTTATTCATGCGGGGCATCTGCGATTGGGTGAGGTTTACCAATGTCGGCGTGATGTCGAGGGCGGAGAGGAACTGGTCGCTCACCTTGCCTGCGGGGATTACGCCCGGCATACGGACTATGAAAGGTACGCGCTGTCCGCCGTCGAAGGTAGTTCCTTTGCCTTCACGCAGTCCGCCGTTGCTGCCGCCGTGATTACCGTAACTCAGCCACGGGCCGTTGTCGGAAGTAAACATGACAATGGTATTTTCGTCCAGCCCGTTGGCTTTCAGGGTTTTCATGATTTCGCCTACGCTCCAGTCTATTTTCATGATTACGTCGGCATAAAGGCCTTCACCGGATTTTCCTTTGAACTTGTCCGATACGCCCAATGGCACGTGAGGCTGGGTATAGGGCAGATAAAGGAAGAACGGTTCCGCCTTGTGGTCGTTGATGAACCGGATGGCACGCTCGGTCAGTCTTGTGGTCATTTGGTTGACGGGAGCGTTGTATTCTATCACACGGTCGTTGTCGTAGAGCGGCAGCGCCGGATAGGCATGGTCGGGTGCCGGGTGGTAAGGCCACATATCATTGGAATAGGGAAGACCGAAGAATTCGGTGAAGCCGTGGCGCAGCGGCAGATATTCAGGCTGATATCCTAAATGCCATTTGCCTACGATTCCTGTGGCGTAGTCGTTCTGTTTCAAATATTCCGCCAGAGTGATTTCACTGCGTTTGATACCGTTTTCCGAGGTATCGTCTACTACGCCCGGTACTCCTACACGCTCGGCGTAACGTCCGGTGAGCAAGGCGGCACGGGAAGGGGTGGAAGCGGCTGCTCCGGCGTAGAAATTGGTGAAACGGGTTCCTTCGGCAGCCAATCGGTCCAGGTTGGGAGTTTGCAGGTGCGGACTGCCATAACATTTCATGTCGCCGTATCCCTGGTCGTCGGTCAGCAGGATTACGATATTGGGTTGGCGGGCGGATTTGTTATCTGCATTTCCGCTCTCGGATTGCGTTGTTTGGGAGCCGGTGCAGGATGATAATCCTGCAGCAGCCAAACATACTATGGATAGTTTATTCATTGTGCGTTATTTTAAGTACTTCTTCATGTTACTTTTTGGGGATGTTCACTATTATCGGCGTAGCTGCGTACAAGTCCGATTGATAGTTGTATTTTGCTGCATCGCGGCTGTCCGGCAATTCTACCGTAACCTTGCTGCCTTTGCCTTCTGATGTTATCGTAACGGTTTCGCCTTCGAGCGGGTATACGCCTTTGGTTTGATAGGTATAGGTTCCGGCGGGCAATTTGGCGGATGTGCTGAAAGTCAGAGTTTGTTTCTGCCCGTCCGGCATCGGGTTGTTTACGGACAATATCCATTCCGCTCCATTATCACGCAGCATAATCTGTGCCACATCATTGGAAGTTACCGTGGTTTTGCCTACGGAAATGCTTCCCGGCTTGAAGAAAGCATACTGCCAGGTTTTGTCCGTATCGGAATATACCGCATGTGCGGCACCGTCTTGCATGGTGAATTCCAGATCTTTCAACAAGGCTTCCACGCGTTCCGGCATTTCTTCCGCACTGACGTTGGGAAGCTGTATGTAACGGTAGGCGTTATCCCGGTTTTGTCCGGGTTGCACTCCATGGCTTACGGCGATAATGAAATTCGGTTTCTTATCGGCTATCGTGCGGTCGGTGATATTTATTTCCTTACCGCTCTTTATTTGTAATGACAGTTGTTTTACCGGTAAGATAACATACCCTTTGCTGCCTTGATGCAGCCAGCATACATCTTTTATTTCCTGTGTGAGGTTTACTGACTGTCCGGGCTCTACGGTTTGTATTTCTTCACCCGCACACCAAGTCAACGGACTGTTCAATGCGGTTTGGTCGATGAAAGTTGTAATCTCATTTCCTTGTCCCGGACGCAGGCGGGCGATGTCGCTTCCCAAAGCGATGATTTTGTCCTCGATGAAATGGTAACTCTTGAACGCGGTGGCCGAACTGTATGTTTCTTTCGGCAGATGGTGATAGATACCCATGCCGGCTTTGCCGTCTGCCAGTACACCCGAAATCTTGTTCAGTCCCGGCAGCGATGCCTGCGCGTGTCCCAGCGGCATCGGATCGGTACGCCATTCTTCCGTCAGTCCGGGCAGGGCGTGCCAGTCGAAGTTGCAGATAACCTTGTCGGAATATTCATCTCCTTTTACTTTAACTTGCAAGATACCATATCCCATGTGCCAAGAGCGGCGGACTTTCTTACTGAAATCCTCGGCGCCTACGGTACGTTCCGATTTCAGCTTCAGCGAAGCGTAAAATGGCATTTCGTTTTCACCGCGGCGGTGTACCAGATATTCGTTTACCCAATAGGCATCCGTACCCGAATATTCAAATGTATTGTCCTTCAGTTGCCGGCAGATTGTGTTCAACTGTTCTACTCCGGCCAGTTTGGAGCCTTTGTTCTGCGCATTGAGCATAGATTTCACCGCCTTGGTATAGGTTTTGGTGGTAAATGCGCGCAGGTCATCCAGGAAGGAACGTCCGGCAACAAGGAAGTCCATTCGCTGCTTGTAGAATAGTTTCGGATATACGTTCAGCAGGCGGTCCAGTTGGAACTGGTAGTATTTATCGGCTATTTTGAATTTCGTGTTCTTGAAATAGCCGTATCCGCTGTTACAGTCCGTTAACCACTCGAAGCCATAGGCTACCATGGCGGCATCGGTCGCATTGCCTATATGGTGGGAGATGGTTCCGTCGGGCTGGAACCCGGACTGTATATATTTGTGGGCTATAATATTATATTTGGTCATCCAGCGGCTGAGGTCCGGTACGATGCCGTGAGGGCTCCAACCCGGTGAGAAACTGAATCCTTTAAATGGCTGGTCGTGGTAGAAATCGCTGTACCAATACTGTACGTAAGTCAAGGGACGGTTGTAGTCTGCCCAGATGATGGGTAACGCCAATAATGTACGTGAACGGTGTCCGAGGTTGGCGTCTGCCCATGCACCGGACGAGTAGATGGTGTCTTGCAATTCGCCCCAGCGTCCATCGGGATTGTCGATGGCGCGGCGGCTTTCTATTTCGGCAAAGAAGATTTGCAGGTAACGTATCAGGGCGTTATGCACTTTCAGACAGGTTTCATCCTGATTGCGCATGCCTTTCAGCAGTTCGGGCATCAGATGGAGTACGGGCACTACCAATGGGTCGGTCAGTGTCCATTGGTGAGTGGGTGTCTGCATACCTGCCATGTTGTGCGCTTGCAGCATGCCGAAACCGTCACCGGTACAATTGCCGATCGGCTTTCCATTTACCATGACTTCGTTTCCCTCTACGGGCATGGAATTGGTATAGGTTAATATTGCCTGATACAAGGTCTCTTTTAACTCATTTCGCTTTTCGGGGTCGCCTTTAGGCCCGTATACCTTGGAAGTGGCGTAGGAATAACCCAGTCCGCCTATCCGGTTGGCGACTTCCGCCCAGTCGTATTCTATGGTTCCGCTCGGCGCATGGTCGTTGGTCGGGTCGAGCTTGGCTACATAGTCTTGCGGACGCCCTTGGTAACATTTCTCCAGTCCGGCAAATTTCCAGCCGTTGTTTTTCAGTTCGTCAATCTTGGCGGCTACTTCTTCATCGGTGTATTTGATACGTCCGTATAGACGTTTGTTCTCAAGTGTTTTCGGGGTATATCGCTTGTTGAACAAACTCCATAAGGTTTCCTTTACAACTTTGACGTTGATATTGAACTTTTTCAGTTGTTTGTCACCGTCTTTCAGGGCAATGGTCAGGCGATGATTGGAAGGGGCGCTTCCGGTGTTCTGCCCTTGGGCCACGGTAAGTACGCCCATTATACGTTTAGATAAGTCGTATCGGGTTTCCAGTTTGAACATTCCGTCCTCTTGTTTGAGAATCTCAAAGTGATAACCGGCAGGAATGGGGTTTGTCAGCACATCCTTGTTCCTTTCCAAATGAATACGGCCGATAACTTCCGTTCCTTCCGGGCTGTTTACCGGGATGTCAAAGTAATTGGCAAATACTTTTTCTTCCTTTGGTGCGGCGGATGCCAGAGCCGGGAAGATGAATAATACAATCAATAAATGAAGAATCTTGTCTTTCATGCTGTTTTGGTTTTTATAGTTTCTCTTGCGAAACAAAAGTAACGTATTCACTCGAAACGGGAGTATAATGTTGTTTTTAAGGATAATAATATTCTTCTATTGCATTACAATTGTGTGCGATGAAATTATAATCTTGTTTTGAGGACAGAAAAAGTAAATGAAATACTTTAAATCGGGTCTCAATAAGTTGAAACGAATCTTTTTTATAGTGACGAAGAATCAGCTTACGCTTTGGAATAAATAAAAAACGTCTCACGTACTCACTGTAGTTGTGTATGGGGCGCAATGATAAAAGTCATTTATTAGAAATGTTGTTCTGTTACATTTTTCTTATCTTTTTCTTCTAATTGGTATTGTCCATAAAGTCTTGCCTATGTTCAAAGGGGGTGGGATATATAGTTTGATATCTTACTATTTCGGAATAAATCGCAATGCTGGAGAACGTCCGGGTAAGGGGTGTTGTTTCATCCATGTTTCCAGCATTTTACGATGTTGGAACAATGTACTGCGATACTTGCTTTCAACGGCAAGATTACGCATTTCGCCACGGTCGGTCTGCATGTCGTACAGCATTTCGCGGTTCTTGCCAGTTTCGTACAATACATATTTATATTGGGGAGTACGTACCAACCAGCCTCGCGTACCGCCTGTTTGGAAGAAATAGGTTTCCGTAACCAGATAGGGCTGATGCGCTTTCTGTACATCTCCACTCTCAACGACAGAACGGAAACTTATACCTCGACACCCTGCGGGCACTTGTGCGCCTGTCCATTCACAGATACTTGGTAAGAGGTCTACGCCATTGTTGACAAGTTGAGGCAATACTTTACCTGCATTCTTGTTTTGAGGGAGGCAGACAATGAGAGGTATGTTGACCACTTCCTCGTAAAGTGCGGTTTTCTGGTTCCACTGGTGGGATGCTGCGCCGTCACCATGGTCGCTGGTAAAGATGATAACGGTATTTTTCCAAAGGTCTTGTCGGTCTATTTCGTTTATAATCTTACCTATTTCGGTATCTACATGTTCTACAAGGCGATAATAGGCGTTGAGATAACGCCGCCAATCATCGGGAGTATAGTTATTGGTGGGATAGATGCGGTAATTGAGCGACTTTTCACGTGCCAAAACATCAGCATCGTAGGGAGCTACGTTGAAATTGGCAGGCAGGTTGGGGCAAGCTTCCAATCCGGGTTCGTCTATAGTGGCGAAAGGTAAAGGTTGCTTGCGTGCATATTCGCAGATGTTATGCGGATTATCGAATGAAGCAATAAGAAAAAACGGTTTGTTATGCTTACGTTTTAGGAAGTCTACGCAGGCTTCTGCCAGTCCGAAGTCGTTGTGTCCGTGCAGATTCTCAAAGCCGAAAGCATATTTATCCGGTAGAGAGTTGGTGTGTACATGCCACTTGCCGGCGTATGCGGTAGTATAGCCTGCTTGTTCCACAAGGTTACCCAATGTACGGGTACGTAGAGAATCGGGCATTGGAGTACCGTTTTTGTCCAGGCCGACTTCGCCGGAGGTATGTCCCGTAAACATGGCTGCACGTGACGGACCACTTAAGGGATGAGCACAGTAGGCGTTCTCAAAACGTACACCCCGTTGTGCCAGTTTGTCCATGTTGGGAGTGTGTAAGTTCTCATTGCTTACACAACTCATGGCTGTGGCCGTTTGCTGGTCGGTCATGATGTAGATAATGTTAGGCCTTTCCTGTGCAGTAAGAGCGATAGGAAAAGTTATACTCATCATTATGACGGATTTTAGTTTATTTATCATAGTAGATATTATTTTGAGGGAAATTATTATTTAGCTACTTTTCCTGTTGGCATGGGTTCTATATCTGACATTTCGTGAATGTTCCATTTACCATCCATTATGTCGTAGAGGATGGAAGTGCCTTGTTTTCGTTCATAGTTTTTGTTTTCAATTTTGAGTGATTTATTACCTAAACTGAAAAGAACGCCGGTTTTAGGATCACGTATCAGCAGTTCGGCAGGTTGTGAAGGATCCAGTTGGGCTCTGAGCTTCCACTTTCCGGCAAGGACGAAGTCATTGGGATTGCCATTCTTATCGTGTGTTACGTTAAGGGGCTTGGTTCCGTTAGGTTGCAGGGTGATGACGGTAAGAATCCGATTGGCGGTACTTTTTTCGTAGGTGGCGGTCATGTGCCATTGATTGGGATATTCCCGGCCTTTGCGCATCTTCTTGGGGTCGGGAACCGAGAAGAATCGGTCTGTCTGCGACAGTTTGCAGTCGAAGTTGCTGAATATTTGGGCGATAGAGGTGAACTTCTTCTCGGGATAGTAGGTGGTGAGAATCTTGTCCTTGCCATTTTCGTCGAACTTGAATTGTACGGGACTGTGAAGCAGCCAGTCCCAGCGTACGGGTTTGCCGGCTTCCAGCTCGTCGTAGATGACTACGATGTTGGGGTGTAACAACAGGATGTGGCGGCGATACTTTTTTAGCGGTGTTTCGCCGAAGCCGTTGGCTACGGATTCCTCTACTTTTGCATTCTTGAAGTTCTTTTGCCACATAGGATAGTCCGTCAGGCCGCAATATGCGTTCGAGGCGTCACCGCAGGCATAAGAGATATTTTCTCCCGACAACATGCGTACCAGCTTTCCGTAGGCGCGGGTTGTGAAAGGTTGTCCGATGCCGTCCACTAAAATAGTGTTATGGGCGCGGGTATGGCGGTAAGACAGCAGGTTGTGCGGGTCGCTGAAGTGTAGGTAATAGCCGGTGGAGCGGTATACGGGTACTCCGCGAAAGTGCAGGTTGAAGCTGTTTTGGTCGGAAAGCGTATGGCTGCCCGAACCGAACGGACTGGAGCGGAAACTGAGGAAAGTGTTCTCCCGATAACGCTTGAGGTTGCTGTGTGCCAGCATCTCTCCGGTATCTTGCATCCACAGGGCTTTGGGGGCATTTTCGGGAAGTGGTGTGTCGGACGGATAATTTTTTTGAGAACCCATTCGTTGGAGACGAGTGTCAAAATCCCCTAAAGCGGCTGTTGTTTCATTACAATACCATATAGCATAAGGATCTTGCATTTCTCGGGCAATATAGTCGGCTAGTGCTACACGCTGACGCGGAGGCATGTTGCCTGTCTCATTTCCGTCACCGAAACCAGCGCTTTGGGATCTGGGTGGAAACGCATAAACTAAGGCTTTTCCTAAATTCTTGTAGAAAGGATGTTGCAGAAAATCGGTACCTGTGATATGAGATAGCAAGGCAGGTACATACCACAGGGTTTTGGTATTAGCATTAAAGTAACCTTGCCCGTTGTGCCATTCGCCGTCACGGTTGAAGCCAGATGCAGGAGCACGTGCCGTCCAAAGTTCGTAACAATATTCCAATATTTCTTTGGCGTCATCGCGGGTATTGCCAAACATCAGGCCCAACTGCAACATTTCACGGAAAGTACGCTGCCAATAATGGTTGTCGAAGATATGGTTTTCTACATAACCCTTATGTTGTAGCATATGGTGAAATTTGGCAGTGATGAATGTACGTTTTTCAAGTTCTTTGAGTTCGGCATCGGTCAATTGTTTGTAACAGGCATCGTAGACGTGTGTGAATATGTATAGGATATCTCCGCATACGAAGTCGTTTGTCAATTTGGTATCGTGAGGTACGGCAAGCAGCGCACGGGTCACGGCAAGCATTTTGTCTGCGTACTGCTTTTCGTTTGTAGTACGATAGGCAGTGTAGAGAAAGTTGAAGTCGGTGGCTATCTTACCTATTACTTTATAGGGGTGTGGGCAAATTTCGTAGCTATTCTTCATTGCGCCGTCTGCACGTCTCTTCATCTCCTCGTATTCGGGATGGGTAGTAACGGTGTACTGTCCTTTTTCCAAACCTTTGTCTAAGAAGCAGTATATACGCGGATATCCTTTTGGCATATTTTTCATAAAAATATCGAATGTAGGGGTAACAAATTGGGGAATATCTTTGGTGACACTGAAATGATAGATTTCACTCCATTCAGTGGTTTGCCTGTCTTTGCTTACGGAACGGAAACGCCAGTACCAAGTACCGTTCTCTAGGATGCGATGGGGATTGAACATACACCAGACAAGTGGTTTGGATTGTATAGTCTTTCCTTCAGGGAATGTTTGGTCTTGTGACAGTTGGAACTGCAGGTATTCTGCTTTGCGCATTTCCATCGGTACTATCAGCGGAGAAGGATTCAGATAAAGTGGGTTTTCTTGTTGGGGGTAGGGTGTAACACGGATATTCTCGTGAACCCGTTTCAAATTGGTTTTCTGTGCCAGAGTAATTGATATCATTGCCTGTATAAATATGAGCGTCATTACCCATTGGAAGATGAATTGTTTCTTCATGATGTTATATTTATAGATTGTATTGTATGTTGATTTTTCTTTCCGCTAAATTATGACTTTGCTATATATTGGGCTTTTTATAATGTTTTCTTAAAAAAACGGTATGTTGATTTAACTTTCAGTTTTGTGCATCCGGCTTTCATTTCTGTACAAACAGGGGGATATATATGGTATAAGCAACAGAAAGCCCTTTTCCAATACTCGGAAAAGGGCTTTCTGTTGTTTATATTTATATGCGGATAGATAAAGGATAAAATACTCCTTATACTATTAATCGGGTTTATATTTCCAGTTCGGGAACTTCGTCTTTCAGTTCCGTCGCTTTACCGTTGTCGCGTACCACCGTTGCACCGTAATCTTTATAGCTTACGCTTGCATCGCATCCTTTGCGTGTGTTCCGCACCTCGAAAGAGGGTTTCCCGCCGGTGGAGATATTCGCTTTGATATTCCAGTCACCTATCTGAATGCTACCGTCTTTCAGTCTTTTGGGGGCAACCTGTCCGGCTTCCGCATTCTTGTCTTTGGCATGCGTATACACAATCGTTGCGAAACGATACACTTTTTGCTTATCCGATGTGGCGGTGAAATGCCAATGGTTGGGATAGGGTTTGAACCGGCCTTTCTCGTCTGCACGCAGCCAGTTGACGGCAGGCACGAAGAATTGGTCGGTGGTGTCCGTTTTTACAGTTCCGGCCGAAAAGAGATAAGCGTCCGATACGCCGTCTTTGCTGGTGGCCTGTACGTGTACATACTCTTTGGTTTTATCTACATTCATCGGATTGGTGACAGTATGCAGCAAGTAACTCCAAGTTACGGGCTCGGCAGCTTCCAGTTCATCGTATATGAAAGAATACCCGCTTTTGCCCAGCGTTACGATGTGGCGGCGGAACGTTTTCAGTCCTGTATCGTCCCAACCGTTTTCCGGAGAATATTCCAGGTTGCTTTGCTTGCCGCGCAGCAGCCATAGCGGAGAGATAACCTTTCCGTAAGCATTGGAAGCATCTCCCGCTACATAGCTGATATTGTCACTGACATAGTAGCGTGGAATCCAGCCGTAACCTTCCGTTCCTATACGTTGTCCCATGCCATTTACCAAGATAGTATTGTGGGCGCGGGTACCGCGATGGCAATAAATGCTGTGCTTATCGGTGAAACTGATGTGATGTCCGCTGCTGTAAAAGAGCGACTGACCGTTCCAGAAAGTATTGAAGGCATTCTGGTTGGCTATGGCGTGCGAAGTACTGCCGTAAGGGCTGCTGCGGAAACTGAGCATGGCGCTTTTGCCGGTGTCGTCCAAATCGGTGGAGAACGAAGCCAGGCCGCTTTGCGGGAATACATGTCCCATGGGCAGGTCTTTCAAGCCCGGTCCGTTTGGCAAAGGTTTGTCGCATTGCAGGCGGAACCATGCGAGGCCACCGGCTTTCGAGGTGCTTCCTTGTTCGAGTATATCGGGCTGGCGGGCGCTGATATGGCGCACATAGTCTGCGGTATACGTATTTCCCGTCATACGTGCCAAAGCGTCGGCGTAGCCTACACGCGTACCACCCGGAGTCAGGATGTTCTGATGCGAGCTGCCGTTACCGCCCGATTTGGAGAATGGCGGTTGCTGGTAGATGACATACAGCGCATTTCCCTGATACCACGGATCGGAGAAGTAGTTATAACCGGTAAGACGGGTATAGAAATAAGGCACTTCTACGAGTGTACGGAGATTGACATGGAAATATGAATCGCCGTTGTGCCAGGCTCCGTCCTTGTTCAGACCGGGGAAACGGGCGAGCCACAGGTTATAGCAGTAGTCCGTCCACTCGTCGGCTTCGGGCAATTCACCGTAAACGGTAAAGGCTGCCATGGTCAGGATACGGAAAGTCATTTGCCACACATGGTTGTCGGCAATGTGATTTTCCAGACGGTTGATGTCGTGCTTGTACATGCTGCTGCCGAAATCTTTTATTTCATTCAGCAGAAACTTGCGTGTGGCATCGTCCAAAACATCATACAGCGCATCGTATGCCATGGAGCAGAGAGACAGCAGGGTAGCCTCGTTGAAGTCGCCCACCACATTCTTGTTGTCTCCCCACGTAGCCATTTCCTTGACACGCTTCACGGCTTCATCGGCGTAGCGGCGGTCTTTGGTGAGCAGATAGGCGCGAATCAGTACGTCTGTGTTGGCTTCTTCGCTGTCGACGATGCGGCGGCTTTCACGAGTGAGCATGGCGTTCTTCTGCACTTCGTTGGTCAGTCCCTTCGCCAAGTCCGAATTGATGTCGTTTACGGACTTCATCGGCGTAGCGAGTACCCTGTCGGCACGTTTGAGGTAAGTCTTGCGTTCAATCTTTCCCTCGCTGCGCTTTATGAAACCGTCCCATTCATCCTTGTCAAGCCATACGCGGGGATGGTGTGCGGGCAGGTTTTTAAGTACGACTTTCAGAGCGGGTGGACAGAATTTATGCGGACTGGCTTCTACCGTAAACTGTAACGTATCGCTCCATTCGGTCTTTCCGTCCGTAACGTAGCCGTATTGCCAGTACCATGTACCCGGAGCCAAATCTTGTTCGGGATTGAAGAAAGGCCAGCGTGTTTCCGCTTGCACGGTATTTTCCTGTCCGAATGCCGGGCTTTGTGAGTAACGCAGGAAGTAGCGCAACTTACTCTTGTCTATTTCCTTTTTGGGGGTATTCTCTTTCGCGCCGTCCAATCCGCTGCGCAGAATGTTGAGACTTGCGGGCAACGGCCATTGAAA
>ERZ779942.809-NODE-809-length-19690-cov-3.09468_pt1 | contig 19690 bp, 14 predicted proteins | sample MGYA00511941_ERZ779942 | MGnify/ENA primary metagenome ERZ779942 (study PRJEB29588, sample SAMEA2148265) | human gut metagenome | biome: human gut; feature: human-associated habitat; material: faeces | place: Denmark | collected 2008/2010 ... | reverse complement strand
CCGCAAGTGGTCTGATTAGCTGCCATTTCCGCTATCTTATTCTCCGTTATCGGTAAAATCAGTGCATTATTAAGATCCATTCCAAGTGCGGTACTGGGCGGCATCATGTTATTGCTTTTCGGAACGATTGCTTGTGCGGGTATTGGTAATCTTGTGAATAATTGCATTGATTTGAGCCGTACCAGAAATATAATCATTGTATCTTTGACACTGACTGTCGGCATTGGTGGCGCTGCTTTTAATTGGGGCGATTTTTCATTGTCCGGCATTGGACTGGCAGCTTTGGTGGGAGTAGTTCTCAATTTAATATTACCCAGAGAGGATTGAAATTCTATTCAAAAAAACATCCACTATGCGGGAGTAAATGCAGGACTCCTGATTAAGCAGGAGTCCTCCTAATATAGAAAAAAAGATAGTGACGGTATATGATGGAAATAGTGACGTTGTATACCGTCACTATCCTTATCAAATACCGTCACTATTTTGTAGAAGAGAATCTGCTTGTAAAATACCCTTCTGTTTCCTTATCATTTATGATAGAAACTTCACAATATCTTCATCCACTGTACTGATACCTCCGATCCCGAATTGTTCGATCAATACGTTCCTGACATTCGGTGAAAGGAAAGCGGGAAGTGTAGGACCCAAATGAATGTGTTTCACTCCCAAAGCCAGTAATGCCAATAAAACAATGACCGCCTTTTGTTCGTACCAAGCGATGTTGTATACGATAGGCAACTGATTCACATCATCCAATCCGAAGATTTCTTTCAGTTTTAAAGCGATGACGGCCAATGAGTAACTGTCGTTACATTGTCCTGCATCCAACACTCTCGGAATGCCGTTGATATCACCTAAAGCCAGTTTATTATATCTGTACTTGGCACAACCGGCAGTAAGAATCACGGTGTCACCAGGTAATTTTTGAGCAAATTCCGTATAGTATTCACGGCTCTTCATACGTCCGTCGCATCCTGCCATTACAAAGAATTTACGGATAGCTCCGCTTTTCACGGCGTCCACCACTTTATCTGCCAGGGCTGTCACCTGTGCATGAGCGAATCCTCCGATAATCGTTCCGTTTTCAATGGCTACCGGTGGCTGACATTGTTTAGCATGAGCAATCAGTGCAGAAAAATCTTTCGGTTTTCCGTCTTTACGTTCGGGGATGTAATGTGCCCCGTCCAAGCCGCAGGCTCCTGTGATGTAAATACGATCCTTGTAGCTGGCATTTGCACGTGGCGGAACGATACAGTTACTTGTGAACAAGATAGGACCGTTGAAACTTTCAAATTCCTCTTTCTGCTTCCACCAGGCGTTTCCGTAGTTTCCTGCCAGATGCTTGTACTTCTTTAGTTGAGGATAATAATGTGCAGGCAACATTTCGCTGTGAGTATATACATCTACTCCTGTACCCTCTGTTTGTTCCAATAACTCTTCCAGGTCTTTCAAGTCATGTCCGCTGATTAATATACCCGGATTATTGCGTACACCGAGACTCACTTGTGAGATTTCCGGATTTCCGTAGCTGCTGGTATTCGCTTTATCCAGCTGTGCCATTGCCGATACTCCATACTTTCCTGTTTCCAAAGTCAGCTGAACCAGTTCTTCCACTGTAATATCATTGCGGGTCAGTTCAGACAAGGCATGTTGCATGAAAGCAAATATTTCCGGTGACTCGTAGCCCAGGTTATGCGCATGCTCTACGTAGGCAGCCATTCCTTTCAGGCCATAGTGTACAAGTTCTTTCAGTGAGCGGATATCCTCGTTGGGAGTGCGAAGCACACCGACAGTTTTTGATTTCTCTTCAAACTCATCTTCGCTTCCATTCCAAAGACATTCGTCGGGAGCATTTTCGATCTTTACCTTGTTGGCAAGTTCATTTTTCAGTTTCAGTCCTTCTTTGATTTTTTCAGTGATAGCCACTTTATCAAAATTGGCGTTGGTGATGGTAATGAACAAAGCATCATAGATAAATTTGTCTGCTTGTTCGGAAGGATGTCCATCTTTACGCAGATGTTCGTTGTAGACAGCAATTCCACGTACTACGAAGAGTAGTAAATCTTGCAGGTTAGCCACTTCAGACGTTTTACCGCACACACCTTTCAAGGTACAGCCGGTACCCATTGCGGTTTCTTGACATTGATAACAGAACATACTCATAACTTTTACGTTTTTAATTAGTCCAATATTTTATTTATTGAACGCAAAAGTAGAGGAAAAGTTTCAGGTGATTCTGTAACCAATGTTACAACAATGAATATTTTTTATCTAAAACACTCATTATTCGATTCATAAATCTTTAAACTGCTCCTATTATTGAATAAGCCGTACCAGTTGTTCTTTCTGTAAAATAGTGATATGCTTGCGATCGGCTATCAATAATCCATCTTCCTGCATGTGCGCCAGTTCACGGGCGAGGGAAGGACGGGATACTCCGAAATAATCACTCAATTCCTGTTGTGAACGGTCGAGGGTGATATGCGTCTGTTGTTGCTGTTTGTATAATCGGAGCAAGTACGAAGCAAGTTTCTGACGAATCGTTTTAAACGACATAAAGAAAAGCTTATCCGATAAAGTCCGTGCATAATTGGCAGAAAGATTCATATAGTTTTCCAAAAACTGCTCGTTCTTACGGAATAAACTCAATACACTTGATTTAGGAAGTTCGATAACCTCTGTCGGTTCGTTGGCAGTCACTTCCACCGGATAGCGGTTCTCCTCACCGAACAGAAACAGAGGGGCAATCGCTCTTGGAGCAGCGATGTCCTCCACTTTGATAAGACGCCCCGAATAATCAATCATCTCTCCACGCACGCTTCCTTTGGTCAGGATGACGAGGCGATTACACACAGCTCCCTGTTGAGCCAGGATTTCTCCTTTCTTATAAGAACGTGTATGGAAACTGATCTCTTCCAGATCGGCAAAAAGTCTTTCCGGAGTGATCCCTCGAAATAAGGGATTGTTGACGAGTACAGGTATCATATATCAATAGTTATTTGAATTTTAAAATAAACGTTGTTTCTTTCTCCCGCAGCAGAGTGAGACTCCCGCCCGAAAGACGCATGATCTGTCGTGAAATACTAAGTCCGATTCCGCTACCATTTTCTTTGGTGGTGAAGAAAGGAATAAAGATATGCTCTGCTATTTCCGACGGGATTTCAGGACCGTTGTTTTTGATCTCGATCCATATTTCTTCCATATCATTGCAATAAGCCCGAAGCTCGATTCTACCATCCGGCTGGCTGCCGATTGCCTGGATGGCATTCTTCAGAAGATTGATAACCACCTGGGCGATGAGGTTTTCATCCGCATACAGAATTAAGTCCGCAGGAGAAATCTCCGTGTGGAAACAAATGGTGTCACACGGATTCTGATGGCGGGCAAGTTCAATCATCCTTTCTATGAACGCTTTCACGTAGAACAATGACGGTTCCGGTGCAGGTATGCGTGTAAACTGCCGGTAAGATTCTACAAAAGAGAGCAACCCTTTTCCTGTGGTGCTGATGGTCTGCAACCCGTGACTGATCTCTTCGTCTTTATCCTCGGACATGGAAAGAAGAGTGTCACAAAGAGAAGTGATAGGAGTGACCGAATTCATGATTTCATGCGTCAGAACCCGTGTCAGGCGAATCCATGAATCTATTTCCTTTTCATCGAGTTCGGTATTGATGTCGTTCAGAGCCAGAATACGCAGATGCTCTTTGCGCACATTGATTTCCGATACACGTATGGATAGATTAACGGTTCCCCGTTCGTTGTGAAATATCACTTGCAGTTTGTCTCCGGGACGGCAGTTCTCTATTTTCTCCATGAGCGTAGTGTCTACTTTACTCAACTGATGGATATGCGTGAATATATTCAGCCCCAAAAGACGGAGTGCCTCCTTGTTCTTCTGATAAACAGCCCCATTGTCATTGAGTACCAGCAATCCTGTACTGACAAAATCCAGAATCAGCTCGTAATATTTCTCTTGTTGTGCGGTTTCCGCTTTTACATTATATAAGATATGTCCCACCCGGTTGAGTGCCCGGTTGATCTTTTGGCTTTCGGGAGTACCGTTTTCTTCGGGAAAATGAAAAGTGTTATCATTATTTTCAAGCGCGTTAATCATGAAAAGCACCTGCTTGGTGTGAAGCTGGTACAGGCGGATTTGCCAGATGATGCTAAGTACCAGCAGACAAAGACTGACGCCCAGCCAACCGTATGATTGATGAATACCGAACCAGACGGTCGATATACAGAAAAGTACAGTCAGCAAAACTCTGAACCAGTACCGAATCCCCAGTTGTTGGATCAGTGAGCTCATAATCCGAATTTTTTCATCTTGTTATAGAGCGTCTGCCGGGTTATTCCCAGTTGAGCGGCCACTGCCGATAGATTTCCCGCACAGGCATCGAGCGCTTTCCGTATCATCTGCACTTCCATTTCTTCCAGGGTGGAGATACTCTGTTCCTGAATGGCTATCCGTGGTACGGATAATTGGAATAATTCAGCAGGAATCAGCGGACTGTCATTGATGATAACCGCCTTTTCGATGACGTGCTCCAATTCGCGGATATTACCATACCAGGGATGCGCAGTCAATTTATCCTTTGCTTCGGGAGTGAACTTCATCAACGACTTGTCATATTGCTTGCAGAAGTGAACCATAAATCGTTCGGCCAATGGGATAATATCCTCTTTCCGTTCGCGCAGGGGAGGAATTTCCACATGAATGGTATTGATGCGGTAGAGCAAGTCTTCCCGGAATTCGCCTTTCGCTACCATCTCCTGCAGGTTCCGGTTCGTGGCACATATCAGTCGGATATCAATAGGAATTGGCGTGTTACTTCCCACTTTCACAATGCTTCGCCGTTGGATGGCGGTTAGTAGCTTTGCTTGCAGATGGTAGGGCAAGTTTCCTATTTCGTCGAGAAACAGCGTACTCTTTTCGGCAGCCTCGAACTTACCTGTCCGGTCGGCGTGTGCATCAGTGAACGACCCTTTTATATGTCCGAAAAGCTCACTCTCGAATAAAGATTCGGTGATGGTTCCCATATCCACAGCAATCATTTCTTTATATTTGCGGTTGGAAAGCGCATGGATTTCCCGTGTCAGCATCTCTTTTCCCGTTCCGTTTTCACCCGTTATCAAGAGGTTGGCATCGGTGACGGCAACCTTTTTAATCAAAGCCCGTAGTTGTTGCATAACCTTGCTTTCTCCCCAGTACATAGGCGAGTGAACAGGCTTTTCTTTACTTGCCGTTTTCCTATCGTTGTGCGTAGAGGTTGCTGCAGTTTGCAGCGTTTCCACCAGTTTCTGGTTGTCCCAGGGTTTGACGATAAAGTCCGTTGCTCCTTCTTTAATACCCCGGATAGCCAGTTCAATATCGGCATAAGCCGTAAAAAGTACGACCGGAAGATCCGGACGTACTTTTTTTATTTCATGTAACCAGAATAATCCCTCATTGCCGGTATTGATGCCCGATGTGAAATTCATGTCCAGCAATACCACTTCCGGCATTTCCTCCCGCAGGACGCTCGTCAGGGTGACAGGCGAGGAGAGTGCAACGACCTTTGAAAAATAACTTTTTAAAAGGATTTGTATGGCAGTCAGCACCCCTTTATTGTCGTCTACAATGATGATTGTTCCAGATTTACTCATTTTCGTTCAAGTTTGTAAAGCGCAAACTTACGAAAAAAGGATGTGATAATTCAAGAATCGTAATTCAAAATTGATTTTATCCCCCTTGTGTCTCCAATCATAACCACTGGAACTTCAATCCGAATGATAAACTAAGGTAGTCACGTGGACGGAGATAACTATTGTTTACCGCACTAATCACATAAAGGTCACACGTACTTATTTCATAGAAAAAGGTTACAGACTTGGCCATAAATCTACGTTGCGGGTCAATGTCATAGGTCAGGCGTTGTCCCATAAAGACATGGAAACGCACTTTGCTTGAGAAACCATAATACCCTTTCGGATAACGTTCCGGTTCGTTCACCCAGAACTGATTTCCAAATACGGTATTCACATAAAGACCACAGGCAAGAGGCTCTGTCGAGAATCCTTTTCCAATATTAATGCTCCAGGGCATATAGTTCTGCTTGAGCGTCATGGTCACTTTTGCTTTCTTCGAAGAATATTTCGGAATGAATCCGAGCAATACATCCGTTTCCCACTGATTACGTTTTCCATAATCCCATCCTGTACCGAAAGAGAGCAATCCCATATTTCCGGCATATTGTATTTTGGAATGAGTCGGGATAATCCGTTCCCAGTTTCTGCGGAAACGGTGAACCCGATTATCGTAGCGGGTATGTTTGGTGTGCTTCGGTGTGGCAGGCAACACGGAGTCCGCTTTGATAATGGTGAATGAAGACTCCCCGTTACGAAAGGTGATAATTGAATCATCCTTGATGATAAAACGGAGCGAATCATCCTTGTAGTTGTTGATGATTGTATCCCTCTTGCAGGTAGCAGACATCAGACCGGGAAGCAGGAGAAGCACGGACAGTACTCCCGCGCGTAAGATATAATTAGTATTTAACCAGCTCATATTCGTATTTTTCCGGAGTTATTGTAAATACCAGATAAGTACGGTAATCCATACAATCACTGGTAACATAATGTATTCCATCATCAAAAATCACATCGTCCTGATGGTGATGGGTATGGGCGGCCGTGCAGAACTGTATTCCTGCATACTGTTTGACATAGTGTTGGAATACTTTTGCCACATTATCATTGAACACATCCGTATAGGGACGCGCGTGCATACAAATGACCGTTTTTTCAAACTCATCCCGCCTGTTCGTTATCTCATTTTCCATAAAGGTAAAGTCCGGTACAGGTTCGGAGTAATCATACTCCAAAGCGTTGGTATTCAGGCAGACAAACTTCACATCTCCTGCGATGAAAGAGAAGTTTGTGGGGCCGAATACAGCCTTGTAGGTTTCCGCTCCCGTTCCCAGACAGTCATGATTTCCGATCAGAGCCACATAAGGCACATGAAGTCCGTTCATGATATCCCTTTGCCAAAGAAATTCCTTAGTCAGTCCGAAGTCACTCATATCCCCTCCGTGGATAACGAAGTCAATATCATTTCGTTGATTGATTGCTTTTACAAAATCTTCCGTTTCGTCATACCATCGTTGTGAGTCGCCCATTGTCACGAACCGTATCGTAGTTTTACCCTGGCAATTTGCTTCTATTCTTTCCATATTGTGGGCGTTGACCTCTGTTTCTCCGCTGATGCGGACGTCATACGGATGATAGTCTATCATACCGCATCCCGAAAGGAACAGGCACGAAAACAGTGCATATAAATTCTTCCTCTTCATCATTACTTTAATAGTTTAGAAAACTAGATGCAAAGATAAAGTTTTCTATCGGGATGGACAATCTCCCCATGGATAATAGAGACTGTTGGAACAATTTAAAGGAGAAATGGAATAGTCTCCCGGTTGTCTAAAAATTAGACGGTACTGTCTAATTTTTAGACAATATTCAGAAAGGTTGAAATGATAAACACTTGATAATGAATTGTTATTCTTTTTTGGCATGCTTTCTGCATTCTTGAAAATAGAAAAAACAGAAATAAAATATAATATGAAACAAATCTATTATGTGATCCGTACTTTATTGCGGGGGCATGGTTCCAACGTTATCAAAATCCTCTCTTTGGCGTTGGGGCTGACGATGAGCATCCTGTTGTTTGCCCGCGTGGCTTTCGAACAGAGCTTTGACAAATGCTTCAAAGATTATGATAACCTGTATCAGATCTTCTCCGTCTTTTCCGCCAATGGCCAAACCTTTGAGCCGCAGGAAATGAACTGCGGACCGGTGGCGGGTGCCATACAGGAGAACTTTCCTAAAGAAGTGGAAGCAGCCACCAGCTATTGTGTCTGGATGAGTGCCCCTCTTTATTATGGAAGTGTCCGTTTTGAAGCTAACAAAGTGACAGCCGATTCACTATTCTTTCAAACTATGGGTATCGATGTTTTGAGCGGTGTTCCGGAAAAAGAACTGATGCAGAAAGATGTTGTCTTTCTTAGTGACCGGTTGGCGCGTAAGATGTTCGACCAAGAAAACCCGATAGGCAAAGTAATCTCCTATAATAAAGAAATAGAACTGACAGTGAAAGGCACGTACGCCGACATACCCGAAAATGCTACCGTCAGACCGGATGCAGTGATTTCTCTGCCTACCGTATGGAGCCGTGGATGGGGAAATTACTCCTGGAGGGGAGGCGATAGCTGGATCGCATTTATCCGTTTTCGTCCCGGAGCAGACAAATCCGTGGTGAATGCACGGTTGAATGACCTGATAAAGAAATATCGTCCTGCGGAAGACCAGAAAGTGGTAGGTTATACCGCTTTTGTAAAGCCGATCCGTGATGTATACAGGGAAGAACCGGACGTGAAGCGGATGCGGAACATCATGTCTATCTTGGGAATAATCATCCTTTTTATCGCTACCTTGAACTACGTACTGATCTCCATCTCTTCACTCTCATACCGTGCCAAAGCCATCGGCGTACATAAGTGTAGCGGTGCAGGCAGCGGCAAAATCCTGGGAATGTTCCTATTGGAAACAGCTATCATTATTCTCTTCGCCTTGCTATTGATGGGATTAATCTTACTGAACTTCCGCGACTTTATAGAAGACACAACCGCCGTTGAACTCGGAGCCCTGTTCTCTTTAGACCGTCTTTGGGTACCCCTGCTGACGGTAGCTATCCTGTTCCTCATAGGAGGAGCACTGCCCGGACGCATCTTTGCCAGAATCCCCGTTTCACAAGTCTTCCGCCGCTACACAGAAGGAAAAAAAGGATGGAAACGCCCGCTATTATTCGTGCAGTTTGCCGGCGTAGCTTTCATCTGCGGATTGATGTATGTGGTGATGCTGCAATACTACTATGTCTTGAACAAAGACCTGGGATACAATCCGAAGCGCGTTGTCGTAGCCAATACTGATTTCGGCAATAAAGAAAACCAGGACTATGCCCTGACTTTCTTCCGTGGCCTGCCTTATGTAGAGTCCGTGTCCAGTGCCGATTCCCATCCCGTCTATAGTTATAGTGGAACGATGATTCAGGATGAAAGTGGACAATCACTTTTCTCCTCCCGTTTTTGCGAAATGATGGAAGACTATCCAAAGATGATGGGTATGGTGATGAAGGAGGGGCGTATGCCACGGAATGAAAACGAAGTAGCCATCAATGAAACATACGGCGAATGGATGCATTGGGGAACAGAGCTATTGAACCGTACTGTCTATAATTCAGGCTACGTATGTAAAGTAGTGGGAGTGATTAAAGACTTCCGGATCGGTAATTTCACCAACCCGCAAGCACCCTTCATCCTGATGAGTACCAAGAATTTCGGAAACTGTGTTCATGTCCGGCTGAAAGAACCTTTTGCAGAGCATCTTCAGAAACTGAATAAAGTATCGGCAGACGCTTTCCCCGATAAAACGGTCGATTTCCGTTCGATGGAGCAGATGATAAAAGAGAGTTATAACTCCATCCGCGTCTTCAGCAATGCTACCATACTGGCGGCGGTTACCATGTTCTTTGTGATGATGATGGGATTGATAGGCTACACAACCGATGAAGTCCGCCACCGTTCCAAAGAGATTGCCATACGTAAAGTCAATGGTGCCGAAGCCTCCGGCATTCTGGAAATGTTGGTGAAAGATGTGCTCTATGTAGCCGTTGCAGCCGTTGTGATCGGTGTAGCGGCATCATGGTACGTCAATGATATGTGGATGGATATGTTTGCCGAGCACGTGCCTGTCAGTTGGGCGGCGTATGTACTGATAGCGATTGTAAATCTTCTCGTTATCGTAGCCTGCGTACTTTGGAAATCGTGGCGGATTGCCAATGAAAATCCGGTGAATAGCCTTAAAAGTGAATAATTAAAAACATAAATAAAAAGAGTATGATTGAAATAAACAACATCAGTAAAGTATTCCGTACTTCCGAAGTAGAGACAGTTGCCTTGAATCACGTAAACCTTGAAGTAAAAGAGGGAGAGTTTGTAGCCATTATGGGCCCCTCCGGTTGTGGTAAATCCACTTTGTTGAATATTCTGGGTTTGCTCGATAACCCCACCGAAGGTTCCTACCGCTTGATGGGTGAAGAAGTGGGCGGATTGAAAGAGAAAGAACGTACCCATGTGCGTAAGGGCAAACTCGGATTCGTATTCCAGAGCTTTAACCTGATCGACGAGCTGAATGTTTACGAGAATGTAGAACTTCCTCTGACATACCTGGGCTTTAAAGCATCCGAACGCCGCCGCATGGTAGAAGACATTCTGAAACGGATGAACATCAGCCATCGTGCCAAACACTTTCCGCAACAACTTTCCGGTGGTCAGCAACAACGTGTCGCCATTGCCCGTGCCGTAGTGACCAACCCGAAACTGATTCTCGCCGATGAGCCGACCGGTAACCTCGACTCAAAGAATGGGGCAGAAGTGATGAACCTGTTGACCGAACTGAATAAAGAAGGAACAACCATCATCATGGTGACACACTCACAACACGACGCATCCTTTGCCCATCGTACAGTTCATTTGTTCGACGGCAGCCTGGTAGCCAGTGTGATAGCATAAACCAGATCAGAAGCAAGTATGAGACAAATCTATTATAGCATACGTACATTACTGCATGAGCGTACTTTGAATATCGTAAGAGTGCTCTCCCTTTCTTTAGGACTAACAGTTGGCATCTTGCTTTTCTCGCAAATAGCTTTTGAGATGAGCTATGAGAAATGTTACCCGGAAGCGGAGAATCTGATAATGGCGAGAATAGCGGCACAGAATATGACGACCGGCGAAGTGCAGGGTGATGACGGAATGAATTATGACTATACCGTCTGTGATCCGGTAGCTTTTACCTTGGCGCAGGATATGCCTGAAGAAATAGAATCAGCCACCTGTGTACTTCCTTCCCAGTTTTATCATATTTATAAGGAAGACAAACTGCTGTCAAAAGCAAATTACATGATGGTCGACACCTGTTTCTTTGAAACGATGGGTATACCCGTACTAAAAGGGAACGCGAAAGATCTCATCATCTCGAATAGCATATTTGTATCAGAACATTTTGCCCGTGAAACATTCGGTAGCGCAGACCCTATTGGGAAAACCCTTTCGGCCGACAAGCAGTTGGAGCTCACAATTCGCGGCGTCTATAAAGACATACCCGAAAATTCGATGCTCTCCCGTGACTTTGTGATTACCATCCACCGCGATGGTCGCTATGCGAGTGGTAACGGTTGGAATGGGAATGATATCTTTTATGCCTTTGCACGCTTGCGTCATGCGTCGGATATAGACAAGGTGAACAGCAAAATTCAACAAGTAATGGCAAAATACAGCCCCTTGCAATGGGATGACTGGAAGTTGGAATACAGCGTTGTTCCTCTTTCGAAACGCCATCTGGATTCTGCCGATACCCAGAAACGTTTGATGATATTCGGCTTCCTCGGCTTTTCAGTGTTTTTTGTAGCCATCATGAATTATATGTTGATTTCAATAGCCACTATCAGTCGTCGTGCAAAAAGCGTAGGAGTGCATAAATGCAGTGGAGCCAGTTCCGGAAACATCTTTGGCATGTTTCTGGCAGAAACCGGAGTATTGGTTCTACTATCCGTCCTGTTTAGCTTCCTGTTGATAATCAACATGGGCGAATTGATCGAAGACCTGTTGGGAACCAGCCTTGCCTCACTGTTTGCCTGGGACATCATTTGGATACCCTTGCTCACTGTAGTAGTCCTTTTCCTCCTGGCAGGAGGCATACCGGGAAAACTGTTCTCACGTATTCCCGTCACGCAGGTATTCCGGCACTATACGGATGGAAAAAGAGGATGGAAACGTTCATTACTATTTGTCCAGTTCACGGGTACCTCCTTTGTACTCGGATTATTGCTGGTTACCCTGTTACAATATTCTCACCTGATGAATGGAGATATGGGAATCAAGATTCCGGGACTGGTAGAAGCCGAAACCTGGATGTCCGGCGAAACAGTAGAACATGTAAAAGACGAGTTGCTCCGCCAACCGATGGTGGACGGGGTATCGGCATCCACACACAGCGTACTGGGAGAATATTGGACACGTGGATTGATTGGTAACGACGGCAAACGCATTGCCACCCTTAATTTCAATATGTGCGACTATGATTATCCGAATGTGATGGGAATCAGAATAACAGAAGGCACTACCATCAAGAAAAAAGGCGATCTATTGGTAAATAAAGAACTCGTTCGTTTGATGAAATGGACCGATGGTGCCGTAGGAAAATCAGTGAGTGGGGTAGAAGGTACCATCGTGGGAGTGTTTGATGATATTCGTAATAGAAGTTTCTATTCCAGTCAGTCTCCTATCGTATTGATTGCCGATAAAGAATCGGCCAATCACACCATCAATGTTCGTCTAAAAGAACCCTATGACGAGAACCTGAAACGCTTGAACGAATGTGTGGCAAAAACATTCCCGAATGTAGCCCTGAACTTCAATTCAGTAGACAGCATGATTCGCGAAGGCTATAAGAGCGTATACCGTTTCCGTAACGCAGTCTGGATTTCGTCCTGCTTCATCCTGCTTATTGTCATCACGGGATTGATTGGCTATGTGAATGGAGAAACTCAACGCCGCAGCAAGGAAATAGCCATACGCAAAGTGAATGGGGCAGAGGCCTCCGGCATCCTGAAACTATTGATATACGACATTCTGAATATCTCCGTAATCTCTGTGCTGATAGGTACTGCCGCTTCCTATTTTACAGGCCAAATATGGTTGGAACAGTTTAGCGAACGAATTGATATGGGATCTGTTACTTTTTATAGGAATAGCCCTGCTGGTACTATTGGTTATCGTGGCTTGCGTGGTAGTGAAAGCCTGGCACGTTGCCAATGAAAACCCCGTAAAGAGCATCAAAGCAGAATAAAGAATAAAAACCAACAGGCGGAGTAAAGCAGTTAATGCTTTATTCCGCTACCGTTTCCGGATGTTGTTTAGACACTTTCTTAATGTAAATCATCAGACTGACAACCGCCGTAATAAACGCCAATGCATCCGATACCGGCATACTAATCCAGATACCTTCCAATCCCCACCAGTTGGGAAAGAGCAGCAAGCAAGGCAAAAGATAAAGCAACTGTCGCGTCAGCGAAAGGAAAATACTTATTTTAGCCTTCCCGATACTTTGGAAGAAGTTACCAATCACAATCTGCGCCCCTACAAACGGGAACATCAATACAGCCAGCCGGATACCGTCTACGGCCAAATCAATCAATTCATCGCTATCCGTGAAAAGAGCCGATACGGCATGAGGGAAGAACTCGCAGATAATAAACCCGCTACTGGTAATCACGACCCCGGAGATAATCCCCAGTCGCAATGTCTGTTTCACACGGTCTATCTTCTGTGCTCCGAAGTTATACCCCACAATAGGCTGCATACCCATCGTCAGACCTAACACAATCATCACATAAAGCGTCAGCAAACGGTTAATAATCCCATAAGCACCAATCGCCATATCGCCCCCGTAATTTTGCAGACTGTTATTGATGATAATCACAATGGCACACGCACACACATTCATCAGGAAAGGAGACATACCGATGGCGAAGATACTCTCCACAATCCTCCGTTTCATCTTCCAGATATTCCCCTCAAAATGCACCGTACTGTCTTTCTTGACAAAATGGCTCACCACCCACACCATACCGATCAACTGTGAAATCACCGTTGCCGTAGCAGCTCCCCTCATTCCCCATTCAAAGTGGAAAATAAAGATAGGAGCGAGGATAATGTTCGCTACCACCGTCACCATCGAAGTCAACATCGCCTTTTTCGGGTATCCGGTAGCACGCATCACGTTGTTCAACCCAATCATCGTATAAGTGATAGGAGTACCCAATAAGATCACCTGCATAAAGCTCCGCGCATAAGGAAGCGTCTCGCTACTGGCCCCGAAGAAAACCAATATATCATCCAGGAAGATGAAAGACAAAATACCAAAGAAGAACGAATTAGTGATACAGAGCATCAACGTGTGTGACAAGATTTCCGTAGCCCCCTTCATGTCCTTTTGCCCCAGACGGATAGACGCCAGCGTAGAACCGCCCGCCGATACCAATGTACAGAAAGCCACCACCAGATTCATCAGCGGAAAGCTGATGGCTAGTCCGGCAATCGCCATTGGGCCTACACCATGTCCGATGAAGATACTATCAATAATATTATAGATAGAAGTAATCGTCATTCCGATAATTGCAGGAATGGAATATTGTAACAGCAATTTGCCGATACTTTCTTTGCCTAAGATATGTGGGTCGTTCTTGCTCATGCGCTAGTAGATTTTGTTGGATAAAAACGTATGTTACGTTTTTTTTAGCTTTGCAAAGGTACGAATTATTTGCCTGATTCGATGATTATTCGGAACTTTGCAACGACGGATACACAAGGTTTAACGTTTAGGTAAAAAGAAAGTTTATATATGAATACAACGAAAACGATTGCGGCACTCTTCGATTTTGATGGTGTCATTATGGATACAGAAACGCAGTACACAGTCTTCTGGGACGAGCAGGGACGGAAATATCTGAATGAAGAAGATTTCGGCCGCCGTATTAAGGGACAGACATTATTGCAAATCTATGAAAAGTATTTCTCGGACCAACCCGAAGCCCAGCTTGAAATAAGCGCCGAACTCTACGTTTACGAGCAAAAGATGTCCTACGAATACATCCCCGGAGTAGAAGCCTTTATAGCCGATCTTCGCCGTAACGGTGCAAAGATAGCCGTAGTCACCAGCTCCAACGAAGAGAAGATGGCTAACGTCTACAATGCCCACCCCGAATTTAAAGGAATGGTAGACCGCATCCTGACCGGAGAGATGTTTGCCCGTTCCAAACCGGCTCCCGACTGCTTCCTGCTCGGGATGGAAATCTTTGAAGCCACCCCCGAAAACACCTACGTCTTTGAAGATTCTTTCCACGGCCTGCAAGCCGGAATGACTTCCGGGGCAACAGTGATCGGACTTGCCACCACCAATACACGTGAAGCCATCACTGGCAAAGCACATTATATAATAGACGACTTCACCGGCATGACCTACGACAAGCTCCTGATCCTGCATCGTTAAGAGAAAGAATAAATCCGAAACGCATTATTGCACTTGATAAATCGCTTCCTTATATTGTTAAGGAGCTTTTATTATACCTCACAGAATCCTTCCAACCGCCTCCCCAGCTATCCAAGCGAGGTGTTTGAAAGGATTTTTTGCATTTCCTTCTCTGTTATGAATTAAATGTTATAACTTTGCCGCGATTTTTGAAGGCGCTTGACGTCGTTTTAATTTTTAATCATTAATTTTTAATTTAAAAAGACATGGCTGGTTATATATCAGATGACTCAAGAAAGGTGACTACTCATCGCCTGGTTGAAATGAAACAGAGAGGTGAAAAAATATCTATGCTGACTGCTTATGATTACACAATGGCACAGATTGTAGACGGTGCGGGAATGGACGTAATCCTGGTAGGCGACTCCGCTTCCAATGTAATGGCAGGTAATGTGACAACACTTCCTATCACACTCGACCAAATGATCTATCATGCCAAATCCGTGGTACGCGGCGTGAAACGTGCGATGGTAGTGGTTGATATGCCTTTCGGATCCTATCAGGGCAACGAGATGGAAGGACTTGCTTCTGCCATCCGTATCATGAAAGAAAGCCACGCTGACGCTTTGAAGCTCGAAGGTGGTGAAGAAATCATAGACACGGTGAGACGCATCGTATGTGCTGGCATTCCGGTAATGGGACATCTGGGACTCATGCCTCAATCCATCAATAAATACGGCACCTATACCGTGCGTGCCAAAGACGACACCGAAGCCGAAAAACTGATTCGCGACGCCCATCTATTAGAAGAAGCAGGCTGTTTTGCCATTGTACTCGAAAAGATTCCCGCAACCCTTGCCGAACGCGTAGCATCCGAACTGACCATACCTATTATCGGTATCGGTGCCGGTGGCCACGTAGACGGTCAAGTATTGGTGATTCAGGACATGCTTGGCATGAACAACGGATTCCGTCCGCGTTTCTTGCGTCGTTATGCTGACTTGTACACGGTGATGACCGATGCCATCAGCCGTTACGTTTCTGACGTGAAGAATTGCTACTTCCCCAACGAGAAGGAACAATATTAAATATAGTATATGGCAGTTAAATTGTGGACAGTTCATTTTATGCGGATATGTGTAGCTAATTTGCTGTTGTTTATATCCTTGTACGTGTTGCTTCCGGTGCTTCCCATTGAAATGTCGGAACGTCTCGGATTGCCGGTGACGGAGACAGGGGTTATCTTTCTCTTTTTCACGCTGGGAATGTTCCTTATCGGTCCTTTCCATGCCTATCTGGTAGATGCATACAAACGTAAGAATGTATGCCTGTTTTCTTTTGCCCTTATGGTAGCGGCAACGGTAGGTTATGCTTTTGTGACAAACATTACGGAACTTATCCTGCTGAGCACCGTGCAGGGACTGGCATTCGGTATCGCTACTACCGCAGGAATTACGCTAGCCATTGACATTACGAACTCTACGCTTCGTAGTGCCGGAAACGTCAGTTTTTCATGGATAGCACGACTGGGAATGATTCTCGGAATTATCCTCGGCGTCTGGTTCGACCAACACTATGCATTTAAGACTTTGCTAACGGTATCCGTTACTACTGGTGCTTTGGGGATTCTGACAGTAGCCGGTGTTTATGTTCCCTTTCGTGCACCGTTTGTCACTAAGCTGTATTCATTCGACCGCTTTCTGCTGCTTCGCGGGTGGGTTCCTGCCATAAACCTGATCCTGATAACGTTTATACCGGGGTTACTGATTCCGCTTGTACATCCTTCCCTCAACGATATCGTACTGGGAGATACGGGTGTATCTATGCCCTTTTTCGCCGGAGTGGGAATGGGCTATCTGGCTTCCCTGGTTATCGCTCGCTTGTTTATCCTGAAAGAGAAAACGCTGAGGTTGGTGATTATGGGACTCGGATTGGAGATACTGGCAATCTGCCTGTTGAAAGCAGGTTATTCTAGCGGTATTTCTTCCGTTCTGCTGGGATTGGGATTAGGACTGATAATGCCGGAATTTCTGGTGATGTTCGTAAAACTGTCTCACCATTGTCAACGGGGTACGGCCAATACAACTCATCTGTTGGCTGGTGAAGCCGGCATTACACTTGGAATTGCTGTTGCGTGCTATATGGATACGGATACCGATCAAATGTTTTACATAGGACAAATCGTTGCTTCGGTCGCCTTACTGTTCTTTGTGCTGATAACGTATCCATATTATATCAAAAAGAAAGTGAGATAAGGCCTCATTATCCCTATGGCATTATGACGCTATGATATAAAAATAGTGACGCTATTACTTGTGGATAGCGTCACTATTTTTATATAGATTCGGTTCTTAATTCCGGCTTACTTGTTTTACTCCCTTTACCGTCCGTAGCTTCTTGATAAGAGCTTCCAGATGTCCGGTGTCACCTACCATGACAGTCAACGTTCCGGAGAACAACCCGTCGTTGGAATCAATCCCGATAGAACGCAGCGTGATACCATTCTCTTTGGAAATGATAGAAGTGATATTTGTTACGATACCGATATCATCATGCCCTACAACACGCAGCGTAATAGGATATTGCGTACCTACCGACTTACCCGCCCAACGTGCTTTCACAATCCGGTAGCCGAAACGCTCGCGCATTTGCGTAGCATTCGGACAGTCTGCCCGGTGAATCTTGATACCTCCGCTCACTGTCACGAATCCGAACACATCATCTCCGTAAATAGGATTACAACATTTTGCCAGTTTAAATTCCAGTCCTTTCAGGTTCTGGTCGATCACAAGCACATCCTCTTTGGATGTTGATTCCTCCTGTGCGGCTTGCAAATTGTAACCCTCGGCGCTACGGTAAATAATTTCATCATGCGTGTCGTTGTCCCGTTTCTGCTGTTCGACATATTTATCCAGCGTCTCGTTGACATCCAGCGCTCCGTCCGCTATTTTCTGATAAAACTCCGTCACATTTTTGAATCCCAGACGCTTGATAAGGCGCATCATTGTCGCTTCATCATATTCCAGTTTGCGGTTTTTGAACTTTCGTTCCAGCGTCTCTTTAGCGAAAGCGTGCTGGCGTGCCACCATTTCTTTGAGTGCCTGCCGTATCTTGGTGCGTGCTTTAGAGGTCGTCACGATGTTCAGCCAGTCCTGTTTTGGTGTCTGGGTGTTCGATGTCATGATTTCCACCTGATCGCCGCTGTTAAGCTTCTGTTTCAACTGTACATTTTTGCCGTTCACTTTGGCGCCGATGCATTTGCATCCCAGCTTACTGTGAATATGAAATGCAAAATCGAGTACAGTAGCTCCTTTGGCAAGTTTGAATAAATCCCCTTTCGGGGTAAATACAAATACCTCGTCTTCGTAAAGGTCCATTTTAAACTGGTCCATAACCTTCATCGAATCGTTGTCGGCGTTTTCCAGTGCCTCCCTGACGGAAGTCAGCCATTCGTCCAGTCCCGTCTCGCCTTTGATACCTTTATATCTCCAGTGGGCGGCCAAACCCCGCTCTGCGATTTCGTCCATTCGGCGGGTACGGATCTGTACCTCCACCCATTTTCCTTCCGGACCCATGACGGTGATGTGCAACGACTCATAACCATTACTTTTCGGAATCGAGAGCCAGTCGCGCAGACGCTTCGGGTTCGGTTGGTACATATCCGTCACAATAGAATACACCTGCCAGCACTCCTGCTTTTCCTTAGCGGGTTCCGGATCGGAATCCAGGATAATACGAATAGCGAACAAGTCATAAATCCCTTCAAACGGAGTCTTCTGCTTCTGAATCTTGTTCCATATAGAATGTATCGACTTGGTGCGTCCCTTAATGTCGAACGTCAGTCCGGCTTCCGCGACCTTCTTTTTTATCGGTTCGATGAAGGCGGCAATATATTTGTCGCGGGAAGCTTTCGTCTCGTTCAGCTTCTCCTTTATATAATAATACGTTTCCCGTTGGGTGTACTTCAATGATAAGTCTTCCAGCTCCGACTTTAGCTTGTAAAGCCCCAGCTTGTGTGCCAGTGGAGCATATAAGTAAGCTGCCTCATTCGCAACCTTGACGCGGTCTTCCTCGTTTCCGGTATCCTTAATCTGGCGCATTACGTTCACACGGTCGGCAATCATAATCAGGATCACACGCATATCTTCGGCAAATGACAGGAGAAGGTTGCGGAAATTCTCCGATTCGATAGCCGGACTCTTGGAGTACAGTTCATTCGTTTTCACCAGTCCTTTGATGATACTGCCTACATCTTCCCCGTATTCGATGTTCACGTCCTCAATGCTCAGGATATGTGCTTTCACAATTTCATGCAGCATGATTCCGATAAGGCACGAACCTTTCATTCCGATTTCCTCGGCTACGATAACAGCCGTTTGTAAATCTCTGATGACGGGATTCATCCCGAAGTTATTGCGTTGCAACCCGTTACATTGGGCGGCTTTGATTAGATGTTTCTTTAACTTTTGGCAATCCCTCCAGGAAATACTGTCTCCGGCGGATTGCATTAAATGCCGGTAGAGTGAAAAAAGCTCCTTTTTTTCCTCTGATGTAAAAAAGTCGT
>ERZ779942.808-NODE-808-length-19696-cov-3.99842_pt1 | contig 19696 bp, 16 predicted proteins | sample MGYA00511941_ERZ779942 | MGnify/ENA primary metagenome ERZ779942 (study PRJEB29588, sample SAMEA2148265) | human gut metagenome | biome: human gut; feature: human-associated habitat; material: faeces | place: Denmark | collected 2008/2010 ... | reverse complement strand
GCGGGCAAGCATCGCCTCCAGTTTGCTGGTAGCTGTCATTTCCACCACGCGTGCCGAAGTGCCGGGCATACTGAAACGCACCGTGAAGCCGGGTAATGTCCGTGAGGGGTTCAGTTTGACCGGAAGCAACGGCACAAGCGCCAGCCCGACCAATGCCACGCAGACAAAAGCCACAATCAGGGTGAAAGCGGAAGCCTTCGAGGACTTTTTTATTTCAAGACTTATATTTTGCATTACCATTATTTATGTAAATAGAAATCTCTGTCATATAAGCGACAACATCTCTGTTTATGACAGACTTAATGGAGATACTACCGAGAATAAACGCCGCAATTATCATTTGATCAGCTTGCCTCCGTTAAAATCGAACCTGTCCGAAAGTGAAAGTTTTGTAGCAAAATCAAACAACGTAAGCCGTCGTATCTTGTAATAATTCAACCAGTAATTCTGCAAAGCAGAGATAAAGTTACGCTGTGCCTGCTGCTGCCTGTTCAGAGAAAGAGTCAGGCTGTTTATATCCGCTTTGCCGATGATAAAACGCTGCTTTGTCTCATTATAAGCGAGTATGGACAAATCCAAAGCTTCTTCCGCACTGGCAATCAATTGTTGCTGGATATTAAAATCACTCACTGTCATTATCACTTCCTCCTCAATACTTATCTCGTCCTGGCGTGCCGAAATCTTCACCACATTCAGGTTATTCCGTGCCATATTATACTTTCCTTTGCGGACGCCCCAGTCCAGCAACGGAATAGAGACACTGACCGCCACCAAATCCTGCTGCATGGGCTTATGATAGACATCCCCGAAATTGTCCGCCACCTGATTAAAACCGATACTGGCATTCACACTTGCATTAAAGCGCGACTCCTTTTTAGTCTTATCCACATTACGCTCCGCTTCCAGCACATTCTGTTTCAATTCCAACAATTGCGGGTTGTTGCTCCTTCCCCACCTCAAAGCCTCATCTATCGGAATCTCCAGCATTCCCGGACGGGAAGGAAGTTCCAGCTCGATCTGCGTATTCTTATCCAGATTGAGAAAAGAAGCCAATGAGAACATAGCCCGCTTCAAATCGCTTGCTTTATTCTGCAATGTGTTCTGCGCATTCACCCGATCCAGCTTCAGAGTCAACAGGTCGGCTTGCGAGATAGCTGCGATCCGGTGCCGTTGTTGCCCGATGCGGTACAACGTATCCGTAGAAGCCAGATTTTCTTTTGCCAGGTTATATTCCGCTTGTGCCATAGCCAGAGAGAAGAAATAACTCGTTGCCGTTTCCGAAACTTTCTCCACATTATAAAGAAATTCCTTTTTCACACGTTCATATTTTAAAGGCTCTATCTTCCGTTCCCATTTGAATGGATTATACCCCACCAAACTTTGCGAATATCCAATCCTTATCGGGACACTGGTCAGCTGTGTCGCACTATTATCTCCGAAATTACGCATATAGGCAAGATTCGATTCCAGATAAAATGTACCTCCGGTCAGGTCAAGATTCTGCCGGACACTTAACCCTCCATAAGCATAATAAGACTGTTGCGTACGGTACACATCCAAATCCTGTCCCGAATCGTAACGTTTCGTAATATCCCGGTTATATTGCGCCGGAGTAAGATCCAGCGTCAGGCTGGGCAGGCGGTTTGCCTTATATGTCCTGTACTCCCAATAACCGGACAAGTACATATTCTGTGTACGGAATGACTCCAATGAACTGTCATTGGCAAGAGCGATTGTCCGGTTCAAATCCAGTACCAGACGTTTCTGTGCATGAAGCAGGGATTCACCACAGAGGACACCAAGAATACAGAGAAATGCCCATATCCTTTTCTTTGCTGAAAAGAATAACTTTGTCTCCTCCGTGGTAAAATTTAATAATCCATTCATAACTCTCATATTTGAACTATTCGTTATTACTTGCTACTTATTTCTTCTTTCTTTCTGTAAATAAACCAGTAAAGCAATGGTATGATGAACAGACTCACTGCCGTACCGACCGACATTGTCCCTATCATGGCGATAGACAATGGTTTCTGTAATTCCGAACCCATATCCGATGAAAACAGTAACGGCACCATTGCAAAGATAGTAGTCAGCGAAGTCATGATAATCGGGCGCAAACGCCTGCGTCCTGCTTCATGGATAGCCTCCAACAACGGAACACCCGCTTTGCGCAGTTCATTGATAGCGTCCAGTTTCAGGATAGAGTCATTGATTACAATACCACAGGTGACAATAAGTCCGATAGCAGACATCAGATTCAGTGTATGCCCGCAAAGCCAAAGCAGTAATAACGCAAAGGCCACATCTATCGGTATCTCCGCCAGAACAAGCAAAGGTTGCAGGAAACTTTCAAACTGCGAGGCAAGAATAAAATACATCAGCAACAACGAAATAAACAGGATTACCACCAGCTCGTCCAACATCTCCCTGTTGGAAAAGAAACTTCCGGAGAAGCCTGTATCCCATTCTTTCGTTTCCTCCGCTACCTGCTTCACTTCCCGCATCAACTTGTCCCCGTTCTGCACGTCATAAAAATTAAAGGGGACATATTCACCATTACGCCCCGAAGTAATACTTTTCAGATCCTCAGCAGGAGCTATCGTAACCAGCTCCCGAAGAGGGATATATTCTATGTTTCCTTTATTATCCGGTTCAGTCTGTATCAACGTCTCCTGCAATATTTCATTCACAGTCTTTTCGCTGCCGGCAACGCTGATCGGAAGATATTGTTGGTAAGAATGCAACATTGTCACACTATTCTCACGAAAAGCAGTTTTCAAGATACGGTAGAGCTCATTATAGGAAACACGGTAAAGCAACAGTTTCTCTTTGCTAATACTTAGATTCAGTTGATTCTCGAAAGCGATACCCGTAGGGGCGATTCCCGTCTTCCGTGCCAAGTCCTTCTCCACGCGCCGGATGGTTTCCGCTTCCGGTGCCTTTGCCTTATTACGGGTATAAAACTCGGCTATGATATCCGGTTCGCCTGTGACAAAGAGTTTCTCAAACACAGTCTCCGGCGGAGAGAAAGAAATGACGGAAAGCGGATAACGCTCTTTCAGTCTGCGATAAATTTCTTGCTGTAAAGGAGAAATAGTTTCGGGCGTCTCCGTACGGAAGTAAAGTTCAGCCTCGGAAGAAGAAAGCTCCCTTTCACGGTTCAGAAGGAAATCCTGCCTGCCAATGGACGCCGTGTGCTCGGCTACCGGTTCTTCCAGTTCTTTAAAAAGTTCGTCCACACGCCTCCTGTTTTCATCCACATGAATATTCTCATTCCACTCAATCCTGGCAATCAATTCATTCTCCTCAATATCGGGCATGCGCTGCTTGTCGATAAAGAAAAAGAAAAATACACAAAGCGGAATGGAAATAGCACAGAACAAAACACTGAACGTTTTATGACTGAATACCCAGTCCACCCCCGCATCATAAAAACGATCTAATGTATGATCTTTTATCGGGTTATTGAATTTAAAGGAAAGCCACTTCCATTTCCGGGTATGGATACCGGTCCGGTAGACCAGCAGATAAAGTACGGGAAGCAACATGATACCCGTAAAATAAGAAACCATAAGTCCCACTGTAACTGAAAAAGCCTGATCGTAAAAGATAGCTCCGGCAATACCACTCATAAAAATCAACGGTGCAAACACGGCAATGGTCGTTAAGGAGGAACTCAACATGGGAGTCACCACTTCGCTTGTTCCCGTGATACAGGCACGGCGCAACGAATATCCCCGTTCCCGGTATTGCGATATATTCTCAGTTACAATAATCGAACTGTCAATCATCATACCCAATGCCAGAATCAATCCGGCGAGTGAAATGATATTCAGGGACATATTGCACAGATAGAAGAAAACGAAACTGATTACGATAGAAACCACCATGCTAAGTCCGATAACCAACGGAGATTTTACATCCCCCAGAAACAAGACCGCTACCAGGCAGATAAAGAGAAAACCTAAAGACAGATTCTGTTGCAGATTCGAAATTGTGTAGTCCAGCAATTCCGTCTGATTACGGCTGATACTGAAATCAATATCCGGATATACCCGTTGGAAGTACTCCATCGTCTCTACCAGAGATTTCTTCATCTTATCCATATTCTCATCCGCCTGCTTGATAACAGCCAGCGTCACTGCCCTTTTCCCGTTAGATACAGATACCCCTTTTTCTTTTACGGGCACAATATTCACCCGGCAGAAATCCTTTAACTGCACAATCCGGTCTCCTTTACGCAGATAAATATTTTCTACATCTTCTGCAGTACGCAGGAGGGTGGAAAACTTTATGTTATATTCATAATATCCGTCACGTACCGTCATACTACCCGGTTCCACATTATTGGCAGCCAGAGTCGATTCTATATCCTCAATAGAAATTCCCAACATGGAGAGCATATCCTCATCGGGCACAATCTGCACCTGACGTTCCACCAATCCGGTCACATCTACCATAGCCACTTCTTCAAGCTGCTCTATCCTACGTTTAATGACCGATTCCGCAAATTCACACAGATCCAGAAAGGACTGTTGTCCCGTAATGCTATAAGCACTGTCATTCTTCAAAGTCAGATTCAGGTAAAAAACAGGTATATCCGTTGCGCTCGCCTTAATGACTTTCGGACGTTCCGTTTCCTTCGGGAGATAGTTCATTGCAGCGTCTATCTTTTCATTGACCTCGATAAAGGCCAGGTCCGTATTAGTACCGAAATCAAAAGACAAGCGGATAATACCGGCGCCGTCTCTAGACTCACTGTGAATATCTTTCAATGTAGAAACCTGTATCAACTGGCTGCGCAAAGGTTTCACAATCGTATTTTCCAGTTCGCGGGCAGATGTATTGGCAGCAGACACCTGTATAGTGATCTCCGGAATAGCGATATTCGGAAGCAGAGATATCGGAAGTGTAGAATAAGTCACCAGCCCGATTATAAAACAGGCGGTGAAAGCCATCAGCACGGCAATAGGACGCTGGATTAAAAATTTTATCATGCTTTTCTCTGTATTTATCGTTTGCAGTCAATCATTCACCGCTTATAGTCACCTCCGTTTCATGCGCTAAATTCAAGTTCCCGGTGACAATAACCGTATCTCCTTCCAAGAGGCCATCTTCAACACCTCCCTGAGATTTATCCGAGACAACATATTCCGTAGCATTCTCCAATCCCGTATGTACATAATTCCACATTGCCTTGCCTTCTTTTAAGGTAAACACAACCTGTTTACCGGAACGCAGCACCACAGCCGTTTTAGGAATGACCAACTGCTCCCCTAAACTCCGCTTGACGCTTACCCTTACGTTCATGCCGCTAAACAACTTCCCCTGTCCGTTTACCGCAGCTTTTACTTTTACCATTCCGTTCGCATCCACCAGCGGATTGATTTCAGATACACTACCTTCATAAGAACCTCCGCCGGCATAAGGAGTAATCATTACTTTGTCACCGGTTTTAATAAAAGCCAATTCGTTCTCCAACACGGTGAAATCAGTTTCCATCCCACGAGTGTCAATGACAGTACAAAATGCCTCGGACGTATTAGCGAGATTATAAGGTTTTGAAAACAGATTAGCTACTATCCCGTCAAAGGGGGCAACAAGTGTAGCATGCTCCGTTTCTCTTTTCGTAAGTTCATACTGGGACTTCGACTGTTCATAGCCGCTCTTTACTTTCGCAAGTTTCATGGTTTCTTCAGGCACCTTGCTAAAATCATCCGGCGTATATCCCTGCCCGATAAGTACATCTTTCAGTTCAAGCTCCGCTTTCAACAAAGCATCTTCCGCCTGTGATAATTTCTGTTCCAGACGGAATTTATCCAGCTCGGCCAACTTCTGCCCCTTACGAACACGATCACCGTTTTTCACATAGACATGAGCAATAACCTCATTCGTTTCAAAACGAAGATCAGCCTGCCCACGGGCACTTACCTTGCCGTTACTGACTAGTTCGTGATGAAAATCACACCTCTTTAGAATTTGAACGGTGACTTCATTCTTTGAATCCGGAAGAACGGTAGAAACACCTTTATCCTGCTCGTCTGCATCACTTTTCTTGCCAGAGCAAGATGTCATTCCACCATAAGCTAAACAACATAGCAGCATCCATATATAACTGTATTTTCTCATAATATATTTATTGCTATCGATTATGCATTATAAATTAATCCCTCTATTGGACTCAGACTTTATTTATGCCCGACAATCTTATTCTTGTTATTCTTTTGTATTTTTTCCTTCAAATGATTTAAATATAATCGTGTTATATCCTGTTGATTTTTACTAGGAAAATAAAATGAGGTCATTCGCCCCTGGTTATTTACATATGCAAAAAATCGTTGACTCAATCCTGTTGTTCGGCTACTTGGAAACTCCAGAAATTCCTCGGATATATTTGTGAATCTAAAATTACTCAATTTATTTTTTAAAAGCATCATATTATAACGATTATTTTCATAAGCCGGCAATATTAGTATTTTATTTTTCCCAAAACTCTTTTGTATATTATTCATATCCCTTCTATTTATTTCCGTCTTTTCACTTATATAAAAAGAAATAGCAGAAACAGACATAACTGAAATACAAACAGTTATGAAATTATTTAAATTCATAATAGAGTATCAATGGATTAGATTCATCTCTTAATTTTCTTATACTTTCTTTATTCTTTAGTTTATCAGATATATAATTCTCTTTCTCAAAATACTGCAACTCAGAAAAACATTCAGGAGTAACATAAAAATATACACCCAACGAATCACTACAAAGAAATATCGGAATATGAGAATAGTCAGGCTTAATAGTAAACAATATATCATTTAGTGTTTTCTCATAAACAAGTGTTCTCCCACTTTTAATATCATGCTGAACCTGTTGATTAGACTTTCTCATACATTCAAAAAATAGCTGGTCTTTATATTTATAAATATGGGAAATATGCTGTATTTTACCTTGTTTGTTAAGCCTATTTATTAGAGAAAGAATATTTCGACTTCTTACCCGAGGATCAAGAGTCAGAAGCTTTTCATCTTCTAATATATCTTTTTTTAAAACTATCCCCTCACTTTGAATAGCCATATATGGAGAAATTCTCTGTTCTTTAATAGACATAATAGTATCCATTAAACCCATGATAAACAAATCTTCATTCTTGCCAACATTATAAAAAACATTGCCATGAATAAGTTCATCATTCCACCCTTTATTATACTCTGATGCATCCATCCATTGTGCAATTCTTTCCCCTGACTTGACATCTACTTGCTGTAGTAAATAGTATCTATCTTCTTTTGAAGGTTGAAAAAAAGTCTGTGCTCCATATAAGCATCCACTATTATAAGCAATGTAATTAAAATGAATATTCTTATCCATAAGAATTCCTCCTTTAAACTTACCTGAAGAAATATCATACCTATATATCTTATTCTGTAAAGAATCAAAGATATACAGTTCATTATCATCTATATTAATCGTAAAATCATCACAAGATACATATTCATCAGGTGCCAATCCTATATTGCCAATTTTTCTCATAAAAGTGCCTTTTCTATCAAATATATAAACTCCTTTTGTAGAACGGCTATCCAAAACAAACAATTGACTCTTGTAAATCTGCATTTTATCTATTCCTCCCAGCAGTGCGTCTTTTTCATCCAGCTCAATTGCAGTCACTGATTTGAAAATATCCGAATACTTAAATTCTGACACTTTGGTACTATCCAAATTCACAATTAATACAGGGCTGCTTCTATCTATTATTTTGTTCTCAGACAGACAAGAAATAGCTATATAGCTCATTGCTATAGCACAACATATATAGCATATCTTCACTATAAATATCCTAATATTATTCATACTCGTCATTATGTTATTGATTTGAATATTCGTTTCCAACGTATTTTCCCTTCATTATCAGTAGATTTCCAAATAAAAGATGCCCTTCCAACAATATATTCTTCCGGCAACAATCCCCAATAACGAGAATCCTGAGAGTTAAACACCCGATCTCCTGCCATAAAATAATAGTTTGTACGAAAACGATAGCTAGTAATACGATGATGATCCAAATAAGCTTTTTCTCCTTTCCATTGAAGTTTCTTCTGCTGTTCCCATTCGATAAGATGACGATAAAGAAGGTAATTCTTCCGGCTCATCACAATGACATCATTCATTCGAGGTATATAAAGTGGACCAAAATTACAAACGTTCCAGTGAATAGAATCGTTCCACGGATAGGTTTGGAAAGAATATCGTTTTCGAGCATTCTCCGGTAATTGTTGTAGACGTTCTTTCATACTGTCCTGAGATTTTATATTACCCAAATCTTTCTCATAGCCTGCCACACAATAATGATAGTTATGAATAGAAATAGAGTCACCGGGTAATGCAACACAACGTTTCACATAATATTTTAAAATATCAAATCCAATACTATCCCGATGTTGAGGATAAGGAAAATTGAAAACAAGAACATCATTTCGTTTTATGCCCCCCAAAGCAGGCAACCGATAGACAACAAAACGTTCCTGACGGAAAGCTGCAGACAAATTAAAAAGTCGGGCACCCATCGAAAGTTTGTTCACAATAATGTTATCACCAGGTAACAAAGCAGGCACCATTGAATCCGTAGGTACTTTGAAGGAGGCAAACAAGACTGTTTGTAGTAGTATCCAACCAAGGAACAAGATTGTAATTCCCCAAATGCACCCTTTCATCAAACGCATCAATAGTAATAACAGCTTTTTCATCGACTTATCAATTTTTTTACTTCATCTCTCATTTCACGAATAGCAGACGATTGTATTTTCGGTTCTTTCGTCAACACAATTTCGACCATTTGTTCCAATTTATCAGGTTTTCGAAAATCCGGTTCAGCATAGAGTTTTGCTAACAGATAATATGGATAAATACGTCCCGGTAAACGATGAGTAGAGCGCAGAAACCAATGTTCAGCTTCTTCATATCTCTTTAACGCCTTATAGTTTTTGCCAATGACATTAAGTATCATCGGATCGCAACTGATTCGTTCCGCTTCTTGTAATATCCGATTAGAAGCATTGTATTCTTTCAAGTTATGCAGACAACGTCCATACTCAAAAAGAAAACGGGGACGGCCATTCAGAAGCGGATATAGTCTTCCATATTCTTCTTTCGCTTTACCATATGCCTGAATACTATACAACATTTTACATTGTGACCACTCCCGACAAGCGTCATACGCATTATTCCGTACCAACCATACACCTACACTGCCGATCACAAACGTAAATAGAAGCATCAACTTATGTGAATAGTCCAAGAAGCATGCAATTAAAAGAAGAATAAATGCAATGATAAAACAAGGATACGTCATTGGATAAGAAGAAAAAGAGAAAAAAAGTAATGAAATTAATCCTCCGCAGATACCGATACGTTTCTTTTTAATTCCCCGATACAAACAACCACCTATTATCGTTAACACAAGTACCAAAACCGGAATACCACACTCTACTGCTATTCGTAGATATTCATTAAAAGCATATTCCGGGCTACCAGCTACACGTTCCTCATCTTCATCATAACTACCTTTTGCAAAATATTTCTCCTGCTCTTGTCCATAAGCATAAACAAAGTTCCCAATACCATACGCAGAAATGGGCTTCTTAACCACAGCCAAACTACTTATTTTCCACATAAACAATCGTCCTTTAGCTGAATCAGCCTTCAAATGATAGATTCCAATACCTCCTGTTATCAAAATAACGGAAAGCAAAAGTAAAGCAACTACCGCTTTTCCATGATACTCCTTCCAAGCTTTTTTCAACCAATTTCTCCATGGATAGTGTACACTACATACAAATACTCCCGAAAAGATGGACGCCAGCCATGCCGAACGGCTCATTCCTGCCGGAAGTACACAAACAAGTAATAACAGCACCCCAAAAGATAAATAATACCCAACCGATTCTTCCCAAGTACGTTGCTTTTTTATAGCATTTAATCGTAACCATTCGTACAAACATACAGGAAATACCAATGCCAAATAGCCGGAATATGGTCCAGGATTATAAAAAGAGCCTGTCACAGCATATAATGAATGATTAGAAGTAGCGAAACCGTAAATCTGACGCAATCCCCAGACTGCTTCAATACCACCCATTAAAATAAGCCCCCAAATCACTGAATGATAGAAAAAATGTACTCCTTTTGCTGATAACCCTACCGCTAATAATACACATACAGTAAATATTATAGAAACCCACCCACACCACAGCCATTGATAAGAAGTATCCCCGGCAGGAATATAGAAAGAATAGGCACAAACGGTACTTAGTAATCCGATTACTCCTATTGAAATCAAAGCGATAGAAGCCTGTGTTTTTATCCGCAAAAATTGTATTCTCGTCATCTTCATTGATCTAGTAAATTTTATTTTTCTGCATTTCCCTTTATTTTAATAAGTATTGGAGATGAAGTCGTATTACAATATATACTAATCGTTTTGTTAAAATGCCCAGGATGCTCAGCTTGATAACTGATATGCAATGTATCGCTCTTACCTGGTAATATTGGTTGTTTTGGGTAATCTACCACAGTACAACCACAGGATGTAGTCACATCATTAATCACCAAAGGAATACTCCCCGTATTTTGGATGCTCAGACTCTTTGTTTGCTTTTCTTCCCACAAGAAAGACTGCATATCCAAAACCATTTGATCTATTTTCAGAGAAGTTTGTCGTCCTTCATTATTATTTTCTAAAGATTTATTATTCGAAAGAATTTTCAGATATAAATCTCTTACCTTATTATTATAAATAGGATTACCAACAGCTACAACCTTATTATTCTCATTTAAAAGAAAAGTCTGAAAATCCATTCTCTGTAGAAAGTGGTTCAGTATATTAAGACTATCTTGCTTATCTATGCATACCGGATTATTAAATAAAGCCATTTTTAAAGTATGGTGGAGCTCCATACCCTTCTTTGGAAAAAAGAAAAAAAGGAACTGAACAGAATCAGCACTAGTTGAATCAACCTGTTGCATAAACTTCTTCCAATCAGCGAGCCGCAATCTACATCCAGTACATCCAGTAGAATCGGTATATACCAAAACTTTGTATTGGTCTTTTATACAAAAATCAACAGTGTCTTTACCTTGAATAGTAAAAACTGTATGTGAAGGAAATATAATTTCTTTTTGTTCCCATTCTTTTAATAACGCAGCTAGTTGCTGCTTATTTCCCTTACAGGAAATAAACAATAATGCTAAAAATCCTAAAAAGCAATACTTCATTACTAGAATTTATTTAGTTCATACAACAATACAAGCAATAGTTCCTTCACCTGTCGATAAAACATACAGTTCCCAATCGTGCACTATAGAATGATTACCCAAATAACTTTTTTATTATCTATAGCAATCATGATATTTCATTTTTGATCCTATCTCTCCAACTCTTTCAACGAATTGACCAATAACCTCACCTGCGGAAAAAAACTGTTTAAACATAGAACAACCTGAAATAGAATATCTATCATAACAGATATGCTTATCCCCCACTCTCTCCACCTCCGTCATTTTCTCCAGCCAATGCTTCCAAATTAGCCAACGTTACATCAGACAATTTTATATCTCCATGAGAATTATATGCAGTATAACCAGCGAACAGTACAACTGCAAAGACCAACATTATTCCAAATAAATTCTTTTTCATATTATCGTTTCATCGTTTATATTATAATTCAATGAGTCCACTTAAAAAAGTGGACTCAATAAGTAAATTTAAAGAGGAAGTTTATAAACGTATATCTTATCTTCAATATCCTTATTAACAGCATAAAGGGTATGATACTTATTAGAAACGACAAAATTGCTAATCTTCTTATCTAAAGAATACCGCTCAACTAGTTCACCATTCCATGTCCATACTTCCAAAATTGGCTCTTCTTCTTGTTTAGTCAATACATATATATATTTATTATCAGCACATGGGGGGTAAGGATAATAAGTAATTTTCTCTTCGTTATCTAACGAAGAGTTAGCATGCTCCAACACTATTTCATTCAACATCTCACCATGTCGGTTATAGATTCTCATCATCTTAATATATACATAAAAAGAGGCAAACATCTCTCCATCAGGTTTAGAAACAGTCAATTTATTATATACAAAATTATTATCATCGCCTTTATCCTTTTTCAATAAATCAAATGGGTAATCGCTGAATTGATGAGTATCCTGTTTCTTATCCAGTAACGTATATTCATATTTATCATCTTGAGACAAGAAGCAATAAGAACTATCAGCTAAAAAAAGGAAACGATTTAGTGGCATTTGGTTTACTTTCAACCTCTGTTCTGAGATTAATTTAAAAGTACCCGATGAATCTATTTTCAATTCTTTCACTCTATTTGAGGGTAATTCAAAAACTTTAAAACCCTCTTTAGATTCAACAAAATTCCTATCTAATATCAAAAAGTCATTAGGTCCCTGTCCTTTTACCCCCGCATTAAACAAATATTGGCATTCTGGTAATTTCCAGAAAGAGAACAAAGTATCTTTCCGTTGTTCGTAAGCAACCAACATATCATGAACTATAAATAAACGTGTCACAGACAACAATACCGGAGGAGTTGTTATACTATCTGCCAATAACGACGTGGGATTTGGAAGATCAACTATTTGCTCCTTGTGAGAAACACAACTTACCCCCAAAATAGATAATAGAAAGAAGAATACAATACTATACTTCATATCACTATTTATTACACGTCGATGTATACTTAGCTTCCAATAACCAATAAAGTTCACATTCCTGACAAATCCACCCCCATAGAGCAAAACCGTCATCCTCTGGTGCTTTTCTCCATTTTTTATAACAACTATGACTTGCTCCTCCTGCTTCAGAGTTATCATCATTTTCATCTGCTAAAGCTTCCAAATTAGCCAACGTTACATCAGACAATTTTATATCTCCATGAGAATTATATACAGTATAACCAGCAAACAGTATAACTGCAAGGACCAACATTATTCCAAATAATTTCTTTTTCATATTATCGTTTTATCGTTTATATTATAATTCAGTTTATTCCGTCTCTATCCTTTCAACGGCATAAGGCAATCACTTGCCACTTTCATTTTTTATTCTTATGTTTGCATTGGATACCTTCTTCCTTATTTAGGCTGTATTCAGAATGGACGATGCGCCTTGCCAAAGAACAGCAATCGTCCATTCTTCCTTCCCAACCAGTTTAACAATTATAAAATTAATCAAAACAGCAGATTCCAATAACCTTCTGTAAAGATTTGCTTATTATCATAATAAGTAAATACCTGTTCTTCATTTCCTCTGGTCAAATCTCGAAGCCAATATAAAGCATGACTAGGAACATTATTGTATATCAGTTTAGGTTCTTCCGCTACTTTAACGCCCAATGATTTCCAACCGTCTGCCGAGAAATAAAATAACTCATACTTATCCCCTACCCGTACAAAATTATCATCATTGCGAGGTGTATATCTAATACTCCCTACCTGCTTGGGAGTATTCAAATCCAGACCAACCCAACCCGGCTTTTCCGAACTAGTAAAGAAAGTCAAAGGGTCACCGTCCATGGCACTCCTTCCTGACACTGTCCGACTTCCTTTATATGGTAAAGTAGACATTAATTCACCTTGTAACTTCGTTTGTCCCAAAGTATCGGCATACCAAGCTACTTCCGCAATATCGCCAGGAAACCAATCAGCAGATATGTAACGAACATAACGATACTTCGAAGAATCTTTTATCTTGACTTCATTGAACATCTTTCTTGGATAATTCTTCAGTTGTAACATAACCTTTGCATCACTGAAATCTTTCCGATTAGCACCTTCAAAACGACCATACGCCATACGTTGGATATAAGACCGTATACCTCCTTGTAGAGGCCATTTACGTGTGACACTCATCTGACAACTGTCTGCTTTCGGGCGATAATACAACAAGCAACCACTTTCTTTATCTATCTTAAAAGGAAAACTGGCTTCTTTTAACTTTCCATCCTGAGCGTACAAAGTCATATAAATTAGCCCTTCTTCAATATCATTAAAAATAGCTTTCCCTTCTTTATAACGCCCCTCGCCAATCGGAAACCAGCCACGCCTATTAAAGATAGCAACCCATACAGAATGTCCTTCTTTTCTATCTTTTATCAACTCACAATCAACCATTATTTCATTGGAAGGAAAATACAAAGATGAAACATCTTTCAAACAAATGTTCGCCAATGCTATTCTAAACTTTTTATTTTGTAGAACAGCATCTAAACGTTCTTTCTGTAATGCATAGGTATGCCTATATACTTTTCCCTGTCTATAACCAAACTGTTCACCTCTTTTTAGCTTTCGCGCCCCAAAATTAAATGGAATTGTATATCCAGTTGTATCAAGTACTACATTCCAAACATGAGCAACATGACTCACCGGAGACCATAAATAAGTATCAATTCCAGCGGGAATGCCTACCGAACGTAGCATATAACATCCGAAATCTGCAATACTCGTACAATCGCCAAGTTGTAATTCCAACAAGAGTTGAGCTGATAAATGTGGACCTGTAAGTTCATTCTGATATTTCCAATGTAAACTCGTTGCATAATTACTTAAACAGGAGGTTGCCTCCACTACATCCGTTCCTTGATATAAAGAATCCAGTACAGGCTTGAAGCGATGATAGAAGTCTTTTTTCCAATGAGTCAAAGGTTCATCCTTGATTCGATATGGAAGAATAAACTCGCAGAAATTATCAAAAGAAACGTACTTTCCCCAAGGAGTTTCACGCCATACTTTAAATGAATACTCTATATTTTCAATCAAATATTCGGAAGTTATCACTTTTGCATCATATTCCTTGAACAAATTTCGATAGGGAAAGCGTTTCAGATATTCTAAATGTTTATCATAACTATCTGAAACCGCATATTGTTCAAGCGCTATATGTAGCGAATCCAAATCACTTCCTTTATATGTATAGTACAGAGGCATATTTTCTATAAGATATATAGCCGCCTTCAATTTAAGAGAATCATTTTTATAATACTCTAAAACTTTTTCAAGTTCTGCCCGGTTAGTATCAGCAAAAGCCAAAGTTGTTTCTAACTGTTCTTTTTCAGAAGAGGAACAAGAAAGCAAGCTAAATAATATACATACACATATAAACAGTCGTGTTTTCATACTTTTTCAATCAGGTTTGTATTGCTGGAGAGCTATCTATAATACAAGAAAGCTCAAAGAAGTCATCTCAAAGACTGTAACCTCTAACTATATATTTAACTTTTTCATGAGTAAGAGGACAATCTAGACTACCAACATCAATACACCTTATTTTTCCTCCTACAACCTCTCCATCATCTGATCCATCTTCATCCGCAGCTAACGCTTCAATATTTTCTAGCAACAAGGAGCTAATATTAGATTTGTAAACACATTTACCGTTTGCCAAATACAAACTATACAATGCAACAATAACAGTAAACAGTAATGCCGTAAAAATACCTTTTTTCATAATATATTATATTTTTCAAATAAACTACGGCAAAGGTAATCAAGTGGGGTATTGAATCCAAAAGATACATCTTACATCTTCTTACATCTGCTAATAAAAGTAGAAATAAGAAGACTTAAGATTTATATCTCACTGATTTTCAATTGGTAACTCCCCACAGACTCTATTTCGATGGATATAGAAGGAAAATGTCTCAAGAAACCTCGCAATCGATTTAAAACCTGATATATCCTATTGTCATAATTACCATCAACTTTCCATAATGCCTTACCAATTGCGTTAATAGACAAAATATGAAAGTAAAGCTATCTACTAACAACATCATAAGATATGCAAAAACGTTATTTCATATAATTCTGTAAATATTTCAAATATGAAAGGGTCTGATCCGTCATCGAATTATGGGGTATGTAGATTTTATTTATTATAAAATCTTTATCTATCACAAATAGATATGGAATATCCATGCTTTCAATAGGAATTTTCAAAGATGCTATTTTAAAAAAGCGCCCTTTGATTCTATATAGTTTTAAGTCATCCAGAAAACATTGATCTTCGTAATCTGTCAAAAATATGACATTTTTCATATTTACTTTCTGCAATAATGACATCAGTGTATTTACACAAATCCCACAATTCGACTGAGATAGTCGCACTACTAAAGATGTATCAGATATAATATCCTTTAAATGACAAGCGCTTGTACCATCTTCATATATTATTTCATTTGAACATAGACGCAAACCATTATTTTGAAAATTCAATATAATATCTTCTTTTAACATATAATAAGCAGAGTTTCTCTTTTCTATCTGCTTTTCATATTCGCACTTTATATTTTTTAAGTATCTAAAATATATTTTTTCAGACTGTATTCTACGTCCAAATTGATAGACACTAACAATCAAGGTTAGTACAAATATGAAAAAGACTATGTATCGTTTATTCTTCAATAATATTATTTTTATATGGTAATTCGTAAATTATCAGAATAGGATTATCTTCATCATGCAAATTTTGATATATATTCTCGTAAACCGGATTGAGTTTGTCATCCGTTTTGTTCCTTTCTTTTTTTATGTCCATATACTGTTTAAACTGCATAGGTTGCATAATTTGTATTATTTGACTTGCATTATTAACGGGTAAATAATTAGGAGAACCACCTCTTAAAGGCGAATTTAAAATAAAGTAATAACCTTCTAATCGTTTTAACTGTTTATCATATATAAAGAGTCCTATATTCGTTTTGAACAACAAATAGTCACGATTCCCCACTACATTAGTAATGCTACATACATACTTATTCTCATCGCATATATTAAGAAAATCTTCAGCAGACATATTCTTTTCTAGTAATGATTTTGGTAAATGGTGCTCTTTAAAATCAATCACATATTTCTCATATATACCATTTCTATCTATAGAATATATACAACTTTCCAAAGGGCGTGTAAAATATACAGCATCACTTATTGTTAACCTATTTCCCACATCGAAAGATGTAAAATTTCCAGAAGAACCTGAATCAAAATAAGGTCTTTCATGCAAAGCCTCCTTTCTTAGAAAATCCATAGGATAGGTATAAGTTAAAATATAATCTACATCTTTCAGCCCTACCTTATAGCAATAAATACTATCACCGTTTACTATAAATTCACTATAATAGTCAGAATATGAGACTTCTTTCATCAACTTTCCTGCATTAGTATAATACATAACTTTATATGGCCGATCACATAGTAATACTATATTTTTTCTTTTTTGATCCACGGTAATATCACTAATCTGAATATACTCTCCGGGACCGCTACCTATATCATTAATTTGTCCCAAATACTTTCCTGAAGTACTATACATAAAAACTTTACCCAATGAGCGGTCAAGCATATAAAAAGTATCATCTATTACACATATTCTATCAATAGACCGGATTAAGGAAAAGTTATCATTACTTTCCAATGGTATTATTGAGGAGGCTTGAAAAAAGGCAGTATCAACCAAACTTGTTTTAATTTCATTCAATACTATAGGAATCCCACAGCCCTTTATAAGTGTTTTATCAGAAGAACAACTCGTACATGCAATTAGTACAAATTGAATAATTATTAATCTTACATTCATTAAACTAATATTTAAGTTTTTATAGATTCTCAATACATTCAAGCACCATATTTATCAACCTCACCAACATATTCAGGATTGCTACAGTAGAATCCGTTTGTACATTTTACTTCTCCAGATCCCGGACAAGATATTTCCGTTATTCGAGTCTTATATTTTGCGTAACAATTTTCATACAATTTAATGTACGAATATTCAAAATAATTTCTAGTCACTTTTTCCGCAGCAGTACTGCTTGAATCAGGGAAAGGGTCAGTAGGAAAATCATTTTCTCCCACATCCATAGAATCTTCTCCACTACCCAACGCATTAATTGAGGTCATAGCCAAATCGCATAAAACATTTGTATTTAATGCTATTTTCACATTTAATGTACTCACTACACATACAACTATTGCAAAAGCTATTATATTTAGTTTCTTTTTCATATTATCGTTTCATCGTTTATATTTTAATCAATTTATTTATTCCGTCTCTATCCTTTCAGCAGGATAAGGAACACTTACCTTTATTTTTTATTCTTATGTCTATGCATCTCCTTCCTTTTTAGGCTGTATTCAGAACGGACGATGCGCCTTGTCAAGAACAGTAATTGTCCATTCTTCCTTCTCAACCAGTTTACCAATTATATAATTTATCGGGAATACTCAAATCTAAACTAACCCACCCCGATTTTCCAGAACTAATAAAAAAAGCCAAAGGATCATCATCCATGGCATCCCTTTCCTGACATTATTTGACTTCCATCATTTACCAAATACAAATTATACAATATAATAGTAAGTAGTAATGCCATAAAAATACCTTTTTTCATAATATATTATATTTTTCAAATAAACTACGGTAAAGGTAAGTAAGTGGGGCATTAAATCCAAAAGAAACATCTTACATCTTCTTACATCTGCTAATAAAAGTAGAAATAAAAGAATTTAAGATTTATATCTCGCTGATTTTCAATTGGTAACTCCCCACAGACTCTATTTCGATGGATATAGAAGGAAAATGTCTCAAGAAACCTCGCAATCGATTTAAAACCTGATATATCCTATTGTCATAATTACCATCAACTTTCCATAATGCCTTACCAATTGCGTTAATAGACAAAATATGATTGTCTGCCTGCATAAAAAGTTCTAATAACTTGGCTGACTGATTTGTTAAGGATACATTCTTTTCCCCCTCGCTCATTATTCTTTTCTCTGCATCAAAATAGACATCACCACCTAAATGATATAATCTAGCAGTAGTAGTCTCCACTTCTTTCACCAATACTTCTTTCTCGATTATTATTTTTTCTGGATTCATTTTCCTTCGGATAATAGCTGTTATCTTGTATATAGTAAAAATAAAAAAAATATAAAGCAAGATGTAAACTATCCCTGCAAACTCCAACACTTGCGAAAAAGAGTATTGAAGATAAAGCAGACATTCCATTTCACAACGATAACCGATCGTGCAAACCCAGAAGGGTTGTAGATTCTGCCACCATTCACTATCTGATGTTAACAAGGAAGTTGTTTTCTCATCCCAATCTGTTGAAAACATACATATACCAGTACGGCATACTAGATTTTTCTTTTTTAGAAAGTTCTGCCAATTGCAATTTAAAGAATCAAGACTGAGTGAATAGTCTTTAAAAGCACACGAATGTATTATCCGCACGTCAGAATTCATTGTCACATTCTTCCAATGTTTCTCCTGATCAATCTTATACTTCCTCTCACCTGACTCATCATACCAATAAATATATTCAGGAACATCATCCTTTCTCAGTATATCTCCGCCATTAAAGCCAACAGTCAATTTCACATCAGGTATCCGCCTATATGCTTCACTATTAACAGCTTCCACGAAAGCCTCTTTAGCCATCTGTTCAATAGTACTCTGCCTATACTTATAATAATAGTAACTACCAAGCAGAAACAATGCAACTGTAACAGATATAAATAATATTTTATATTTTATTTTCATCGTTTTTATCAAGACAATACTTCGGTAAATTTTTACCGATAAATTAAAATTAAACATAGAATCGGCATA
>ERZ779942.779-NODE-779-length-20340-cov-13.0813_pt1 | contig 20340 bp, 21 predicted proteins | sample MGYA00511941_ERZ779942 | MGnify/ENA primary metagenome ERZ779942 (study PRJEB29588, sample SAMEA2148265) | human gut metagenome | biome: human gut; feature: human-associated habitat; material: faeces | place: Denmark | collected 2008/2010 ... | reverse complement strand
ATTTTGCAAAGCTATTAAATAAAAAATACGGAACCCATACTGAATCCCGTATTTTACATTTACACAAAATATTTTATAGTGCCTTAATATTCTATTCTTTGCTGACACAGTTTAACTTACAGCCTTAGGGCATACTGGGAAACTGGCATGTCCTCTTATACTTTATACACGCATATTTTAGACGATTTACTCAAGCATTCTATTTGTGAAAAAGTTTACATATATTAATTATTAAACTAATTAATCCCCATACCCCCCCAGAGAAGCTATACCTTTTATAAAATCTTTCATTCCAGAAAATAATGTTGGATAATATAAAGCAACTAGAAAAATAACTATTGAGAGGATTAGTCCGCCTAATGCTAACCAGAAACTGCGTTGAGCTTTTTTTCTCTTTAATAATGATTCAGCTTGTTGTTCTTCTATTTTCCTAATGCGTTCTTGCTGCTCCTCCCGCTCCTTTTCCCCTTGCGATAGCTTAGCTTCTAGGTTTTTCAACTTTTCCTCTAAAGATAGTTTCTCATGATTTACTTCTTCAAACAGCTTTTGTCTTTGTAATTTTTCCTCTTTTGACTTAGCTCGTTTAGTTCTTTCCTTTTCAATTAACTTATGGATACTTTCATTAAACTTTCTTTTATCGCTGATTTCCTCAAGTAATTTCTGGATTTTATTAGTTGATTGCAAAGCAATAGAAGAAAATAATATGTTATAATCTTCGGCACTCAAATCTGCGGATTCTTTAATAGCAATATCAATTTCATTTATAAGCTCTTTACTTGCATATTCTTCAGAGAGAGTCTGTGCAATAAGTTCATTAAGTCCTATTTGAGATACCTTTTTAGCCAATTTTTGAGGGTTTTTAAGGAATAGCAGGCTAGTTAGTTCTTCAGGCATAATAGTTTCATTAACAAACCCATTTGTCTTACGTGAAATATTGAAATCAGCCAACTTCTTGTTAGCTGTAACAAACCAATATTTAGCTTTTTGAAATAATCTAATATTACCCTCTCGACGATCTCGAACATGTAAATAGGCAGCTACGTCATGAATTGCCGTACTTTTATGTATTCGTGTCTGTTTTAATAAATTGACATCCTCTGATTTGGAATATAGACTCATTTTTGTTTCCAAAATACCATCAATATCTACTTGCAGTTCTGCTTTAATGAAAGATTCCAATTTCCCATTGATACTTATCAACCAAGTCTTGTTTTTACCAATTCGTACACACGCTTCATTTACAGTAGTAGTAGGATGGCTCTTACTATAATTATTTATTGCTAATTCGATTATTTTATGAATTTCGTTGATTGTAATGTCGAGTAATCTAATTTTACCTCCTGTTGCTCTTATAAGCTTTAATAATTCTTGAGTTGGTAATGTGTCTTCTGCCTTCTGTAAATCTAATGCTTCTAAAACGATTTGAGTATCTAAGTAATAGATAATATTATTATCCATTTTGGATTCTAAATCCACTCCCGTTTCTAGAAAAGAAGCTATAACAGAACCTAAATAGATTCGTTCAGCAGTTTGATAAAGATAGTGATAACCTCCTTCTATATGCTGTAGAAAATTAACATGAGCCATAAAAGAACCTTCTACATCATGTATTAAACCGTTTTTCCCAGAAAAGAAAGAACTTAGATTACATTTATTCTTATCTATGAATTGTGAAAAACTTGGAATGTTTTTTTCTGATAAATTCTCTGATTTAAGATAGTCTTCAAAAGCCTGCTGTAAGGCTTGAGCATTGCGTCTTTCTCTATCATAAATTTCTTCTGTAGAAAAGTAATTATAATTAGTAAATTGAAAGGCTTTTCCGTCTTCAAAAATATCAAATTTGAATATATTACGTTCTTTCTTTGATAAAGAAGTGCCTACTGCTTTTATTAATTTTCTTACAATAAGAATTGGAACCTCAATACCATATTCTTCAAGTATAATGCTCTGTATATCAATATCTGTACCTTGAATTGAATTTGATACCTTAGAAGATTTCTTTGCTGCATACGAAGATATTGCCCTTTTAAATAAAGGTAAATAAACGGTTTTATATATGTCAGTTTCGTTTTCTGACAAAGCAGCTAGAAAGGAATAAGATGTTAATACATTATCATTCATGCTTTATTTGTTATTCTATCAATTAGTTAAAATGCAAAGTTAACTAAAAAAACAATAACTTTTCGCATTATAAGTATCTTTTTAATGCTGAATACCTTTAAGAGTATGTGGTTAAAAAGACTGTAAGTCAAATCTTTAATCTTTTTTATCAATGAGATGGAAAATGAGAATGCTAAACAAAACTCGCATTGTCAGTTTTTTGAGTTTACTCAAGAATTATGATTGATGTGGTTTTAATAATGCCAATCTGCGTTTTAGCAGATTGGCATTATTAAAGTTCAACCATTCATTATACACAATCGTTGGTATAATAAAGTATATAGCTGCGTGATTTTATTACAGCCAAGCGAATTTGAATGTTTTTCACGGGATTTTGTTATAGGCTCGGAAGGGAAGTGCTATCTACAAGAATAAGGGATTGTTTCACTTTTAAAAACAATGTATTTTGTTGTAACTCTCTGAAGATAAAGTGAATATAGAGAGTTTGAAAAGATGCAGGTAACGATTTGGTGATAAAAGTCCTGCTTCGGGTTACACTGCTTTGCATAGTTTCAAATAACTCATATACAAATGTAGGCAAAATTTGGAATATAACAAAATATACTACCATTTATTTTTGTACAAATCTGATTATTAACACATTAACAATTTGAAGCATAACTTATTGATGCCTACTTGTTATAGAATAGCCGGGAACAGTGTCTCCCGGCTATTTTTTTGTCCCAAATTGGCGTTTTCTGTCTTTTTTTGGCGGTTGCTCAACGGTTGAGTAACCAATGGCCTTATAATATCTCCGTAATATTGCACCATAAACAATAAAAATAAGGTCATTATGAATAACAGAAGAACTACACCGGGTGGACAGACAACCCACATGCTTAGTGCCATACTTGCTAAAGTTACCAACATTGAAAAGTTATTGGCTCCTGCCGTACATAATTTGCCGGACAGCGAGATACTGGATTCAAAAGGTGTGCGCCTGCTTACCAAGATGTCGGACAGGACACTTTTAAGACGACGCAATGACGGGACACTCCCCTTTCACAGAGACAAGGGGAAGATATATTACCGTCGTTCGGACGTACTCCGTGCCATGTTACTGGAAAAAGAAGAACACTCTAAAAAATAAGCGTTATGAAGAAGATGATTAAAATTGAAAGCGGTTCATTCGCTGCGCTCGTGAGAAGTTATAAGAAGTCGTTGAACATGCTGGCTGTCCTGCAACATATCTGTCAGGAAAATGATGTGGCGCTTTCCATGCTGCCCGATGAAGTCTGCGAACTGATAAATCTCGATCCGGCAGAAATTGAGAAGCAGCGTTTAAGTGGGCGTCTGCGTTTTGCAGAAGAAGAGAACGGGACAAAACATTATTCGATTGTGGATATTATCAACCTGAAAGATTCGATTGACTGGAAAGTAATCAACAAACAGGTGGAAAGCCTTTCCTTTGAGGAAGAGGAATGATGTAATTTACGGCTGACAGACAAGGGCACGGCCGGCAAGGTCGGATTTATCCGGGTGCCCGCCGTGCCTTTGTCCTTTCCTGAGAAGCGGCTCTTTGCTGTAACCTGCGGAAGTGGAGCCTGCGTAGCTTCCGGGGTTACAGCAATGTGCCGCCGGAAACATTAGGATATTTTTTTCAGCTCCTTTGCCGGGGTGATAGTATCCCTTGCCAGTACATGTTTTGCCTGCCGTGGTAAATCAGGAATTACGTCACTGCCACTGGCAAGTTTCTGCTCCTCTGCTGCCGTTTCTTTGCCTTCTGCATTTTCATGTCGTCCTACCGGTTTAAGGGTAAGCTGTATCTTCCGGCTCAATGTGGCAAGCTCTTCACCCAACTTTTTGATTTCTCCCTCTTTGGGCCATGTGGCCGCCACTATTTCCTGCAAGACCGGAATATCTTTTGACAACTCCGCATTTTCCTTTTCCCGTTTCTCAATCATGCCGGGAATACGTTCCAGCGCATTGATGAAATACATTACGGCCAGTTTGGGGTCTTTGGCTATGTAACCGTTATGATAGGTATATTTAAGACCGTCCAGTCCCTCGACCATGAACTTGTTCTGCAAGGCTTGCGTGTCACCGTTGCAGGTCTTCTCGGTACGCACAAGGATACGAAAATCGAACAGGGTTCCGATTTTCATGTAATCGTCCTCCGTCTGGGCTTTCTGGTTGATTGCAGCAAGCCGGTTGCCGAGTATCTCGATATTGTCCGAGTCCACACCGTCCAGTTTCAGGGGATTGGGACGAAGCCCGGTTTCCGCATCTACCGGAGCCACTTTATTGAGGTATTCCCAATCTCTGGTAAAGCGTCCGATAAAAATGTTGTTCTTCTCTATTCCGGCGGTCTTTTCATTCAGCTTTCCTTTCGCGTTTCCTTTATTACGGTGATACGCCTGCCTTTCACTTTCAAGGACTGCCAGTTTCTTGTCCAGTTTTGCCTTTTCCAACAAATCGTCGTTGCCTGAAAGAATAGCCACGTATTCACTGAAATTGCCTCCGCCGTTTTCGTCTATCGCCCCTTCGTCAATGGTACGGGCGGCCAGATTGCGGCTTTTAAGCTGGTTGATGAACACCTGCTTGTTTTGCAGCAGATTGAACTTGTAACTGTCCAGAGACTTTTCCACCGCATAGATGTAACAGTCCACTTTATTGTCTGCGTATTGTTTGGCGACAATATTTCCCTTTCTTACCGCCCGTCCGTTACGTTGCTCCAGATCGGACGGCCTTCAGGGTATGTCCAGATGATGGATGGCCACGGCACGCTCCTGTGCATTGACTCCCGTTCCCAGTTTCTGTGTGGACCCGAAAAGGAAACGGATGCGCCCGGAGTTCATATCCTTGAACAGTTCCTTGCGTGCGTTGTCGCTGTTTGCTTCCTGAATGAACTTTATCTGCTTTTCCGGAATATTATGGTCTTCCACGAGTTTGCGCCTTATCTCACTGTAGATGTTCCACTGGTCGGGTTTATAGGTACTCAAGTCTGAAAAAATGAACTGTGTGCCTTTCTGGTCGAGATATTTATAGTAATATTCCGCAATCTTGGCCGCACAATGGGACGCCTTGTTTCCCGGATTGTCGCCGTATTCAGGGTCTATCAGCCGCATGTCAAGCGACATCTTGTTCGAGTAGTTGGTGGCGATCAGCATCTGTGCCTTTTCTTCCGCCTTGGACAAAGGTTCCCTGTCTATGTAGGCTGCATCCCCGGTTTCAGCGAACTTTATCAGTTTCTGAATGAAAATCTCCTGCTGGGGAGTGGGCGGTATGTGATAGAGTTGCTCGTTGAGTTCCGGCCTGTCAACCCCTACGTCTTCGGCCGTTTTGTAATCGGTTATCTCCGCATAAAAATTGGCGAGTTCCGGCACTTTGATAAAATAGCGGAAACGCTCTTTCTGCACGACCTGGTTGGTCACGGAAAATTCAAAGTCCGTGCTTTTCTTCGCATAGACGGCCGCCCAGCCGTCAAAACAGGTGATCCCCTGCCGCTCCATTTCCTTCGGACGGAGATATTTGAAAAGGAGATAGAGTTCCGTCAGACTGTTGGAAATGGTCGTACCGGACAAGAATGTGGCTCCCAAGTCCCTGCCTGTGCGCTCCTGTATGGTACGGATGGCAAAGAGCATGTTCATGGCCTTCATGCTTCCTTCGGGATTGCCCAGACCGGAAACTCTCGCATGGCGTGTGTTGAACATCAGGTTCTTGAAATTGTGCGATTCGTCAACGAAGAGGTGGTCAATGCCCATTTGCCCGAAGTCTGTCACGTCATCCGTCCGGTCCTTTATATCCTGCTCCAGCTTTTCAAGTTTGGCTTCAAGGTTTTCCTTTCTTCTTTCCAGCCCCTTCTTTATCCAGCCGCTCACTTCATTGCCCTGCTGCTCGAATACGGCGAGATTCTCTTCGATACTGTCTATTTCCTGCGTATATATCTCCTGCTGTATTTCGGGAGACTGGGGTATTTTCCCGAACTGGTCGTGTGTCAGGATGATACAGTCCCAGTTATTATTTTTGATGTCATGGAATATTCCGACACGCTTCTCCGGGGTAAAATCCTCCTTGCCCGGATACAGTACCTTGGCATTCGGATAGGCCCTCTTGAACGTGTCGGCTATGTCATGCACATTGCTTTTGAGTCCGATAATCATCGGCTTGTTCGCCAGTCCGAGACGTTTCATTTCAAAGGCGGCCACGCACATGATAAGGGTTTTGCCCGTACCTACCTGATGGTCGATTATACCGCCGCCGTTCATCTTCAGCATCCATACGGCATTTTTCTGGCTGTCGTACAAGGACGGTATGCCCAGCCCTTTTAGATCAAGGAACGGGAAACTTTGCAGGGAACCGTCATAATCCGGGCGTACATAGCAGTTGAACTTGCGGTTGTACATGTCCGCAAGGTGCTGTTTAAATTCGGGGAGCTGTTCATTCAGCCAGCCTGTGAAAGCAGACCTTATTTCATTGATTTTGGCATCGGCAAGCTGGATGGCCTCGGCATCCCGTACCTTTATATCATTTCCTTCTTCATCCTGCACGGTTTTTGTTATGTCGGGTACCGTGTTGTGTAGCGCATGTTTCAGCAGGTCGTTTCCGTAATAACCTCTTTTTTCCCCTTTCACATAATATCTGTCGGTGATGTTTGCGTTCGTTTCTTCAAAACTCACACTGAACTCGTCGATGGATTCCGTATAGTGGATATGGGCTTTTGCCTCAAAAAGATAACCGGCAAACTCTTCATATACGGACACGGGTATCCACCTTTCTCCCAGATTAAAATCAAGCAGTTCGAAACTGATCGGCTCCGGTATGGCTTTCTGCAAGGCTTCCAATGATTTCTTGCTTGCGTCGTCATCGGGATAGTCTTTCAGGTAGTTCTCTATCCATTCGACTTTGGCCACCACATTGCCCGCTATGAAACGGTCTTTGATTTCATAGTTCTTCATCATAGGATTGTAGAAGATACGGTTTTCCAGTTGTGTGAGCAGTTCCTGCCTGCCTGTTTCACTGAGATTTTCCATATAGTCCAGATTGACCTCTCCGAACTTGTTCAGGGATGCCGCAAGCGCTTCCTGCGGTGTATCCACATGTGTCACTTCATTGGCGTTGAACGATACGGGAACAGAGAATATATCCGCCTTCTGTATCTTTCCGTTAACGGAACGTTCCAACGAAAGTATTTCCCGCCCTCCGGCATCCATCAGCAGGAATTTGGCGTTATCTTTTCCGTTCAACTCCCTGAACATACGGTAAAAACTGTCATACCGCTTGACCAGTTCTTCCCGTAGTTCCGGCTGTTCCGTTTCCGTTTCGGCTTCCTTATTGTAGAGATTGTGGTAGGCTTCACGGAGTGGGATATAGTAGGCGGCCCGGTATTGTTGGGTGACTGTCAGTTTAAGCGGATGGAATTGTACTTCGGGAGTACCCACCCCCCTTAAATATCCGTATTGCTCACCTGATTTCACGATAGAACCGTTCTTGTATTCGGGACGTGTCTCTCCGGTAAACGGTCGTGGTTCCATTTCTTTCTTCCGCTCTTCCTCGAATTTTTGTCTGCGCTCCTGCCATTTTGCTTCCGCTGCTGCCCGTTCCCCGGTCATGTCTTCCTGCGTGGCGGCTTCATCGTACATGTTCTCTTGGGAGAACAGATTGAACATTTCCGGTTCCTCCCCTTTCTTTTTGCGGGATGCCGACGGTGCCCGGCTTGGTGAAGGTCTGCTTTCCGCTACTTGTACCTCCGCTTCCTCTTCATCCGCATAGGCGGCAAACAGGTTGGGCATGGGGTCATAGGGTTGTGTGGGACTTTTTTCCCGTACCTCCTGCCGTTCTGTCTCTGCTGTATTTAACAGTGCCTCAAACTCCGTTTTGAGGATGGTGGAATCGTTTGAACGGGATAGATTGTCATCATAAAGTTTCCGGTCAAGATGGTTCTCCACATCTTGCGCCAATAACTGCCTGAGATGTTCGGAAATGGCACCGATGCCTCCTTCATGAATAAAATTCATGGCCGGTTGTCCGTACATGTTTTTACCCATAGATACGGAAGTATGGACGATATGGTCTAAATCGGCATAGCTGTTGTTGATATTGATGCTGCCTGATATAAGGCGGGTTTCAATAAAGTTCCGTTCCTTTTCGGTCAGTTCCGATTTCCGGGTATTCTTCTGTAATACGATCAGGTCACTGCTCACTTCCGTACCCGCATCAACAAACAGGTTATCCGGCAGACGGATAGCTGAAACAAGATTGGCATGGTTCACCAGCCATTCCCTGACGGGACGGTTCTGTGGCGAGTCCATGACGCCCGAAGTCGTAATATAGGCCAATATCCCGCCTTCGTGTAACGTGTCCATACCTTTGAGAAAGAAATAGTTGTGTACGGCGGCAAGTGAGGATTTACGCACGACATCTTCGCTCCGGTCAAAATCCCGGTCATAAACTCTGGTATTTCCAAATGGGATATTGGACGAAACCATATCGAAGTAGTTGTTATAATAGGGCTGTATGGACTGGAAACCGTCTATGGCCACTCTGCTTTCCGGATAAAGGGATGAGAGGATTTTTCCCGTGAGCTTGTCTTTCTCGAAACAATGGACTTCGGGTACATCCTTCAAGCCGCTGATAAACATGCCCGTTCCGGCAGAAGGGTCAAGAAAACGTCCCGGACGGATTCCCGGTAGCTGCAAGGATTCCTGTATGGCCGTTACCACCGGTTCCGGTGTGTAAAAGGCTGTGAGAGCGGAGTTTTTGAGGCTTTGGACGTATGCCTTGTATTCTTTCCCGTCTTTGGAATACTCACGCAACAGTTCATGCAGCAGTCGGACTTGGGGAAACAGTTCCCTGTCTGTCGTTCATTTTTCAATGTCCGTGTCTTTTTCCGCCGGATTCAAGATGCACTTCAATCCTCCGAAACCCGAATAACCGTTCAAAACCTTGCGTCCCTCTTCTGTGAGACAAAACTCCGGGCGCATGAATATCAATTCAAGTGCGGCTATGTTGTCCGCCAAATGTTGTCGTTTGTTATATGCCATATTGTTCTATATAAAATTGTATGAAACCTGTAAGTTCAACGGTAAGTGTATGATAGGACGGGGATGATTCAAACCGGTCATCTATGGGATATTTGCTGAATACTATTTCTGCGGGCGACAATACTTTCAGGCAGAAACCCGCCCGTTTTTCGGGCCGCACTTCGGGAAACCACTCCGACACGACCTCGAAAACCGTATCGAATCTGGAAAAGCGAAAGTCTTGATAGAGAACGGCCTCGGCCAGTTGCAAAGCCTGCGTAACGGATAAGCCGTCATGTATGGCACGTTCGTAGCTGCCTTCCGTCTCGTCAGCCCGTGCCCGGACAAGTGCTTTGTCACCGGCAATATGCGGATGGCTTTCCTTTAAATAAAGAAGGAGAGTCGTCTCAAAATAGGACAATTCTCCGGTTGCGGTATTTTTATCTTGTATAATCATTTGTTATCGCTTTAAAATGTTAATCGGATATTAAACATATACCCGGCTGCCATAAAAGAGAACCGGGTATATATTTGCTAAAAACATGAATAATCTATCTGTTACATGACTGAAAGGCTCTTTTTGGACTGGGCCTTTACAGACGCCACATGGCGGGGTGCCTGCTGTTTCACCTCTTTTTTCTTGTCGTTCTTCCTACCCTCAATGGTGGGCTTGTATTCACGGGCGTTACGTCCTATCAGTAGTTGGTTGCTCTTGTTGCTGAAACGTACATCATCGGAAAATACCCTGCCTTTGTAGCGCATATTCTCAACGAACACCATTTCATGGTTCTGGAGCATCTTTTTCTGTTCCGGTGTGATTTTGGCACCCATGATAGTGTCGTTGACCTTCAGTTGTTCACCGGATTGCTTGAAAGCGATGTCCATTATTCTCGGATCGACGAAAGCGACGCCGGAAAGCAGCGTATCGTTTTTGCGCTGTATGTCGTTGATGGGAAGCTGGCCTCCTGACGCAAGAATTTGCTTCTGTTTGTCATCCAGTCTTTTCCCGTAGATATAATCGGGTATCTTGATGGCGTCCACCGGCATGGTGATGATGCGGTTGCTCGGTTCATGAAAGGATACATAACAGTTGCAGACCGTTCCCGTGTGGGTGTCCTTCATTTCCTTGACAGCCCCCAAAGTTCCGCTGTCTTTGAGCGACTGCTTTTCCTCGTCCGTGAATACTCCCTTATAGGCAGGCAGGTCATATTGCGGTTTGTCGAGTCTGCTTAGAGTTTTCAGTTGCACCTTGCCGTCCTCGCCTTTGACACAGAGGAAACAGGCTTCCCCCATATCCTTCTTCTCTCCGTTCACTTCCTTAGTAATAGGAAAAGCCTTTGAGGTGATTCTTCCTTTCAGCATTTCGCCCATGCAATGGTTGTCAAACAACAATTGCTTGTCAATTCCCAAGGCACTGAGTTCTTTCCACGGAAGCTGATGCTCGTCAAACTTATACCTTCGGGCAAGTTTGGCGATGCGTCCTTCATCGTTGAGTTCGCTGTTCTCCACCAGCTTTTTGCCTTCCACTCCGGGGTCTTCCCCTTTCCGGATCTGGACTACGGCATTCAGTGTCTTTTCCAAAAGGACAAGTGGTACGAGGAAAAAACTGAAACTCGTGGGATTGTCGTACTGGTTCTTGAAATTGGTGAAGAAGAGTTCCAGCGGTGAGGTACGGTCCAGTTTGAGGAAGCTGCCACTGTTCTTCTTGTCGGGTGGCACGATTTCGAGACTGCCGTCCTGCTCGTTCATCTTGGAAACGACTGCGGTCTTGTTCGTCCGCTTGTCGAGGATGGCCATTACATGCTCGTCCTGACTTTGTTCTTGTTGCTCTTGCTTTTTCTTAGCCATAAAATCAATAATTTAAGTGATACAATAATTAATCAATACCGGGTAAACTTTAGCCCGTCGGTGCGAATGTAGAGGTTTAATTGATAAAATGTTACGTTTTGAGGGCTGATGGGAATGAATGGCGGAAATTGACGGAAATTGGCGGAAGAAAGAGTCTGAATAAAATTTTATTCAACTATTTGTATTTCGAAAGATTTATAAAATCTATTGAGGTTTATTCTAATAAAATATGTTCCGAAGAAGCGTGAACTATTGTAATGCTTGTGTTGTAAAAAAATAGAAATGAAAGTACTACTTTATAACATGTGTAGCGTGTAAGGAAATAATAGACTTTCGTCATTTATAGGCAGAAGATTCGTTAGAGGAAAATGATACTCAAGCTATTCTGTTTTCCTACAAGCTCATGGTGAATACAAATTTTTAAACGCTACATTGTAAAGGCAAAAGCAAAATGGCGCCATAGTGAATTGATTGAAGAGATAAACGCAAATATCATTATATTATTACCCCCATACCGTTGTTCTTCAAAAGAACAATGAACACAGAAAAAAAGCAAAATGTTATAGCAAAGCTGCTTTTTTCGAGATGTTCTTCCATATGCTTAAAGGAGTGTCTGAAATAGAAAAAAGATGAAGAATCTGTTATTTTTCGTCGAGGTGGTCGAAAGTTACCTGTCCTTCATCAAAAGCTTTTTCTGCTTTTTTATAAGCCCAACTAAAAGTTCTCGGAGCTGTTTTATATATTTCTTTCACCCTTTTCTGCAATTCATCTCTTTTAATTCTTAGTTCATCTTCGTTATATCGACCTGCTTGTATGTCATACTTAAAAGAACGATAATCTTCACGTAAATCCCATAGTGCATTTGCAGTCATAATATGTCTTGAAGCTCTACCATTGAAATCAAATGATTTTGTAATGGTGTTAATAAGCGTGAGAATCAACGAACATCCAATCAGAATACCAGATATAACTGGCGAATCCGTGCCAAACTGTTTAATTATATCTGCACTGATAATAAAAGCCAATATCAATTGTATCCATCTAAGCCAAGAATTAACCGTCGTAAACAAATCTGCTGCTTTCTCATGAATTTTATGACTCCATTCTACATTACCATAGCAGAACATTGCCTGCTGATTGTATAAATTAACTAATCTTTGTTCCATAATTTTCTATGTAAAATTAATGTTCGATAGGGACGTTTATTTTAGCACGTGCAATTACAATTCCGTTTTTAATAATGTAACATTCAACAAAATGAGGGCCATAAAAGTTAGATTCCTCTTTTCTTTGGTGAGAACCTTTATTCGAGTCTTCTATTTGCCCTCTTAAGCAGTTCCTTCTAATGGCTTCTTCACCGACATTTCTAACCTTCCATTTGACATTGTAACTACCAGTTACAGTTGTAGATTTAATTTTAAAGAATAACTTGTAATTCTTGGGGATGAATTCATGCCTTTGAAGAACCTCACTAAGTAATTTCGTACGGAAACCTTCACGCTCAATAGTACATTCTAAAGTAACCTCTTCCAAAATATCCACCGGATAGTAGTCTTCTATAAACTGTTCGTTATCTACACAGGTTGTAGAAAAACATTGTGTTTTGTTTCCTTCTGTATGTTTGGGAAATTCATGTCCAAAAACTTCCCGCCAATAGTCATTCTTTTTAGTCTCATCATTTTCATCAATAGCCTTTTTGCAGATTTCATAAGTTTCCATCGCCTTAGTTCTAAAAGGATGTTTTACTTTGACATCTTGATGGCTTCCTAATGCTTGATAATGCTCTTGTTTCGGTTGATTTTTCAGGTATTCGAAGAAATCTCTACTCATTGTATTGAAGTCAGAATAGGTAGAAAAATCCAAATCAGAGCGGTTAGAGAGGAAATTATAGGTTAGAGTATCGATAAGCAAACCACCCATGCCAACGCCTACATGATTTTTCCATGCTCGTACCATTTTACAGAGATAACGATGATGTTCTCCATGTTCTCGTTTGAAATCCGCCATTGCTTGTTGTTCATGCTTAGGCTTTGTTATTTTATAGCAGCCGTACTTCGTATCTGGATACTTATAGCAAATATTGCCGTCTTCATCATTCTCTTCGAAGACAGGTTGTATTTCAAATATAAAATCACTAAACTTTACATCAATTACTAATCTATCATAGCAGACACTTGTGGTAGGGTACCGTTCTTGAATAGCGTCTCTTACATCAGCTAACAAAGTAGAGGGCTTATTCTTGTAATCATTCCATTTGCATTTAGGCATAATATAAAGCATATCAAGATCTGATATTCCTTTGATACCTGTATATCTGCCATATGATCCTACTTGTAAACTATTAGCTGTTTCAGAGTCTGTATCACGAAAGGTCCGATTCAATTTTTTTGTTATCTCCTTATATCGAGAATTGATATTATTACTCTTATCAACTTTTATGTTATTAAGAAATGTAGAAAAAGAAGTACTTGTCGTCATCTGTTAGTTGTTTTGTTTTAAAATACAATATCTATACCAATTTTTAGTTTTATTTAAAATAATCGTATACAAAGAAGTTGATGCGTCATTTTGACATTAACGAATTGTCATTTTGTCTATACTGACATTGCCGTTTATATACCCAATGCGTTCGCAATATAGTATCAGATAGAGCAGAATACTTGTATTCAGGTAAATTCTTCAAACGAAAAATGATCTTATTTATGCAGCAATCTCAAATTTCATCATAGTTGCATTTCTGAAATTGCTGCAGAATATATCTCAAATACATAGTAAGGGCAATAGTTATATTGCTGCCTGCTCTCTTTCTCTTTCATTATCTCCCAATAGGTGTTTGAGTGCCGGGTCATTCTCAATACGGCTCAGTTCGTTCTCTACCAGTTCGACAATATCCTGTTTGATTTGTCGGTAGTTCGCTTGTATCTGCTCTTCCATTGTATCGTTGCCGTCTTCATCCAGAAAGCTGCTGATTTCGGGGATGGGCTGGTAGGCTTCCGTTTCCCTCTGCACCGCTTCATTATCCACAACTATTTGTGCATGGAAAATCTTTTGGTCTATCGTTTCACCAAAATTGTCAGCTACGGCTCCGACAAACATACCCTGCGATAACGTACTGATTTTGGATGCAGGTATCAGACTGTCCAGTTGCGTGTTGATGGAAGTGGATGTATCATTGCGATTGATGCTCATGGATTCCCGTTTTTGCAGGATTTTCCCGAACCGTTCCGATAACGTTTTAGCTGTCTCACCGACTACCTGACCACTGAAAACATTGCCCACAGTTGACATGATTACAGCGGCCTCCTTGTCTCCGTAATCGCGCTTTAACTGGCTAAAATCCTGAAAGCCCAATACAACCGCCACTTTATTGCTTCGTGCCGTGGCAATTAGATTATCCAGACCTTTAAAGAAAATGGTGGGTAACTCGTCAATTATCACACAGCTTTTCAGTTGTTTCTTCTTGTTTATCAGCTTGACGATACGGGAATTGTATAATCCTAATGCCGCACCATAAATGGAAATTCTGTCCGGGTTGTTACCCACACATAATACTTTCGGTTCTTTGGGGTTATTAATATCCAGTGTAAAGTCACTGCCGGACATTACCCAATAGAGTTGCGGACTTATCAGTCTGGATAACGGGATTTTAGCACTTGCAATCTGGCCTTGGAGCTGCTCACTCGCTCCACCTTTCCATGCGTCAATAAACGGACTTAGATAGTTTTCCAAATCGGGGTAACTTGTCAGAATAGTAAAGACGTCTTCATACCTTTTATTAAGCAATTCAACAGCATGTGGGAACGTACAGAACTTGCCACCTTCATAGATTTTCAAAAACCAAATTATGGCCGTAAACAATACAATCGGAGATTCAACAAAGAAGTCTCCCTGTTTCTGCACCCAACTTTTATTGAGGTTCAACATGATGGTATAACTGGATTCATACGCATCCGAAATATCCGTCATTAGTTCGGGAGCCAGCGGATTACAGCGGTGGCTTTTTCTAGGATTGTCGAAGTTGATTACATAAAATTTAGGTGGTATCTTATAACGGTGTCTATACTTAATCAGATGGTTATAAGCGATAACCGAAAGATCATCAAACTTAAAATCGTATATATACAGTGCATAGCCCTTCTCGATTGTCTGTTTGATAAACTGGTTGACAATGGCATAGGACTTCCCGCTGCCTGGTGTTCCCAATATCATTGTTGCTCGAAAAATATTTACAAGATTAATAAATCCGTTGTAGGTCTTTCCTTTATACCAAAATTTAGTTGGCAGATTGACGGAATACTCGTTTTCCATAAGGCGGGTTTCCTGCATGAAAGATTCGTTCTCTGTATTGAAAACGTCCTCTAATAAATTGTTCTTCAACAGGCGACTTATCCATAAACCGGATGCCAGCAGACAGAAGAAACCGCCGGTCAGTGTTGTAATATAAAGTACCGCACACACACCGGATGATGCATTGATAGATAATAACCACCAGTTCAGGAAAAAGAGTATGGTGCCCACTATGGCCGCAATGATAATCTGCCTCCATGTAATTTCATGTTTCTTTACTCCCTTGTTGCCCATGCAGGACAGACCGAGAAAAAGGACACAAAACAGTTTTGTGTAAAGCAAAGATGAAAATAGTCCGGTGGTACGCTGGAAATTGGATAGTATTTTATCCACTATGCCAAGCGTTCAGCCCATTTCATGCAGTCAGCCGTAACAAAACCAATAGATGTGTATCGTCAAAAATAGAAAACTGATGGCCCGCATAAAGTCTGTGACTTTGGCAAGACCTCTTAAATCATCTTCATTCTGCATAATTGTAACTATTAAAATTAAACTTCTTGTTCTATACTTTATTATATTATAACCTGCGCCTTCGTTTCTTCTTTTTCTTGCGTCCATAGCGGAAAGCCGGATCAATGTACTCGTGTGTATGGTCGTCTTCCATAAGTACAGAGAAAATATCAACAGCACCGAGTGCAGATGTATCAATCAGGCTGCCGGAGGATTCATTCTGATTTTGATTTTCTTGCTGCCGGTATTCCACACCTTCTTGCCTTTCTTCCGCTTTTGTTTCCCTCTCCTGACGGGACGGTTTCTGCTTCGGTTGCGGTATCAGTCTTTCACGGTCTGCATCCGGGTTGTTAAACAATTCGTTGAACACATTGGCAGAAAAGGCTTTACCCAGGCGTGAACCGTTGAATACAGTCCGGCCGATATGGTCTATAAAAGTGATACCATACAGACGTCCTTCCGAATTGATACGGTAAACCACTTCTATATCCGCCTCTTTCAGTCTACGGGCAAAATCTTCTTTCGTGCCGATGTCCTGCATGGCTTTGGTGATTTCCTGCCTTGTCCTTTCTGAGAGGTTATCCTTCTTCATCTTTTCAGCGGAAACGGCAAACTTCTTTTGCAGTGCTTCATAACCGAATACCTTGCCGAACTTACTGGATTTGAAAGGTGTTCCCACCTGCTGTCCGTTATCATCCAAAGCTCCGTACATGATACCGTGGTATTCATTTCCGTCCACATTCCCCCTGACTTCATAAACGGTTACGTTATACAAATTCAGAAGGGTGTTAAACTCCGCAAGCGAGTGGCAGTTGTAACATTCCAACAGAGTACGGGCAGTATGCTTTACCTGCGCTTTCACGTTGCCTTTCGGATAATCCACTTTTTGTAGGGATAGTAGTTCCCGCTCACCGTGTTCTCCGAGTGTGGGATGAAGCCCGTACTTCACTTCCATTTCACGACAGATGTTTTGTGCCCGGACGGCTTCCCGGTTGTGGTCTATCTTTTCTCCTTTCTCGTTGATGCGTACCGAAACGATGTGCATGTGTTTGCGGTTGATGTCTTCGTGCAGCCAGACTATATAAGGCTGGTTTCCGTAACTGAACTTTTCCATAAACTCCTGCGCCAATACGGCCATCTGCTCTTCCGAAAGAATGTCTTTCGGGGAAGGATTCAATGAGATGTGGATAACCGGTTTCTTGACGTGTGAATTGAGTGCGATGTAAGGTTCAAAAGCCTGCACGCAGTTTTCAATCGGCACATTGCTGGATGTGTCCGCCGCAATTTTCGGATGTCACAATACCTTTGCCGTACCATCGTCCACCTTTATCTTATTGTAGGCAATCACTCCATAGAATGAACTGCCCGATGTGATATTCGGCACCATGACGTTATTCCTTTTTGGTGAGATACTCCTTTTCGTACCGCTTTGTCAGTTCGATGACCTGCTTACATACTTCTTCCAGCCTGCGGGTTTCTTCGGCTAGTTTATAGAGAAACGCAAGCGATTTCTTCTCCCCGTAAATGGTATGGATGGTCTTTACACATTGATTGTAGTTGTTTCCTATTCTTCGAAACTGTTGATAGAAAGCGGTAAGCTGGGCGTAATATTCCTGCGCTTCCTTATCAATCCTCACTACCTTGAACTCTCAACCGAAGATACGGGCAAAGATAAATTCGGCTTTGTTTTTCATGCCCGACTGTTCAAACATGGAGATAAACTTTTTGTTCTCTCCGTCGTTGAGACAGAGATAATAGCGGTGCGTGCGCGGGTCTGCCAGCACCTTGCGCCCTGCGGCGCTACGGATTCTCGTTTCATCTTTCATAACATGAATAATTTAGGAAGTTCGACTTAGGAGAACTGACATCCCCGAAAGACCTTTCAGGGCGAGACTTTCAGCGGGTAGAAATATTTTCAACCGCTGAAAGTACACCTCGCTATATGCTGACGCATATTAAAATCCGGCTGGGCCGGATTAAAGGTCTGAAGGGTTTGTTTTACGTTCTCTCTTCGAGAACGGGCTGCGCTCTCCCGGCGACAAAGGTAGATAGTTTTTTCGTTATGGTCATTATCAGGCATCACGCCAACAGCCGCCAACAAATGACTTTGAAACCACAGGTACATTACGGATGCTCTTTTTGAGGTTTATTTGCAGTCGGATAGTTATTTAGCTACTTATCCGGACAGATAAAAAGATGGTTATCAGGATAACTATGCGGACGGTTTTCTATCTGAATGGCTTTTTGTCTGAATAGCCATTTGATTAAGTAAGTTTTCAGATAAGCGTTCATAAGGCTATCTATCCGCTTATACAGCCATACATATATAAAGATGTATAGACAAGAATGTGAATATTCGGATAAATGGACAGGTAAATAGATTATTAGCTAAATACTTAGATAAACAACCGGATAGCTATGTGGCTACATAGCTATGTAAGTATGTAGCTAAATAGACAAATAGCTTCATAGCTAAGTAGCTATATAGCTAAACTGATAATGAAATGAATGAACGGATAGGTGTCTATCCGCTAAACTATCAATAAATCAAATTATTCACTTAAATTAGGAACAATGGAAAAGAGAATGAAAACATTATTCGTTTCGTTCGCTACCCAGAAAGGTGGCGTGGGTAAATCAACATTCACCATTTATGCGGCATCATGACTGCATTATGTGAAAGGACTGAACGTAGCGGTGGTGGACTGCGATTATCCGCAACATTCTATTATGAAACAGAAAAAGCGGGATATGGAAGTGGTGAAGACCACCCTCGTTTATCAGAACCTCTTGGTGGAACAGGCCGGACGATTGAAGAAAAAGGCTTATCCGGTCATCGGCAGTAACCCGGCTGATTGCATGGCGGACTGAAGGGCATTTGAAGGGAAAGCAGATACGCATTATGATATTGTGCTGTTCGACCTGCCCGGCACAATGGGCAGTGACGGGGTGATAGCTGCAATCAGTGCGCTCGATTATCTGTTCGTGCCGATAAAGGCAGACCGTCTTGTGCTGGAAAGTACGCTGAACTTTGCCACCACCATTAATGACCGGCTGGTAAAGACCGGCGTGTCCTCCCTGAAAAGTCTTCATCTGTTCTGGAACATGGTTGACCGCAGGGAGCGCACGACCTTGTATGATGTGTATCAGCAAGGCTTTTCTTTGTTAGGGTTGGATTGCCTTGGGACACGTATTCCCGTACGTAGCAACTTTACCAAAGACTTGTCCGCTACCGGCGGCCCTGTTTACCGGAGTACGCTGTTCGCTCCCGATGCGGCCTTCACCAGAGAGTGCGGCTTCGATACGTTCATGGATGAAATCATATCTGTACTTAAAACCGAATAGTCATGGCAAAGAAAACAAGCGGACAAAATCTGGTGGATGAAGCATACCTGCGTAGCTTAATGGCGGGTGTGCCTTCGGAACCTGCCTTATCTCCGGCCCCTTCCGTTACCGGAGAGAGCGGCGAAAATAGAGAAACCATTTTATCCGGTGAAAAAAGAAAACCGGATGACAGTGTGAACGAAACAGCAGGTAATATCTCCGGTGCGGATAATACCGGCTGTCCGGAAGTGGCTACGGATAGGCCGTCTCCTAAAACGATACGTATGGTACTGGCCGACTTTATCCGTAAGTTCCTTACACCCTATAAATGTGATGGCAGACAGGGGGTGTATATAGACAAGGAATTGCACCAGAAAATATCGGTCATCGTGGGCATTGCCGGAAAGCGGCAGTTGACGGTAGGCAACTATATAGATAATGTATTGAAAGAGCACTTCGAAAAACATGCGGATGAGGTGAAAACTTATCTCCAAAAGAGTTATAACAAAATATTTTAGGTTATGGATATACAATCAGGTTACTATGAAGCCGGAATAGTTCTGTTCTGGTTGCTGTTCGCTTATCTGTTCATGGACAAGTTCCTGTTCAGGGGCGGACTCGGCGAGATATGTTTCGGGAAGATGCGTCGCCGGATGGCAAAAGGTCTGCGGAGCATTGCCGGATGGTTCGATCCGACAAAAGAAGAACCGAAGAAAGGACGCAGGCGTACGAAAGGAAAAACGGAAAAGAAAGAAGTTCCGGCAGTGGCAGTACCGGAAGCTGAGGAAAGGAACCATCCAACTGTAAAAGTGGAAATGAAGGGCAAAGAAAAGGAAGAGGCAAAAGGCAAGAACATGGAAAAGCCGCCCCAAAAACGGCCTGAAATGGACAGCCTTGTCGTTACAAAAAGCTATGGTACACGCCAACAGCCGCCAATAGACGCCATCGGTTCCGGGGCTATTGCAGGTAAGGAAAATACCTCTACTTTTGCTGACAGAAACGAGGAAACAGTGCTACAGAAGGCTGTACAAGTGCCGCCTGAGCGCATCCCGGATTTGTTCCGGGACAAGCGTGTGGAAGAGTGGCGGGCTTCTGAGGCCGACAGTTCCGGCAGGCTTAAGGATAATAAGGGACAGATTGAAAACGGTGACGACGTGGATACCGACGAACTGAACGAGGAACTGGAAGATTTGAACGTAAGCATTCGATAAACTCCCCCTTTCATTCTAAAAATGTGATATTACTTTTG
>ERZ779942.769-NODE-769-length-20481-cov-2.58293_pt1 | contig 20481 bp, 13 predicted proteins | sample MGYA00511941_ERZ779942 | MGnify/ENA primary metagenome ERZ779942 (study PRJEB29588, sample SAMEA2148265) | human gut metagenome | biome: human gut; feature: human-associated habitat; material: faeces | place: Denmark | collected 2008/2010 ... | reverse complement strand
TGATCGCCGAGATGCCGTTCGGTACCTCTACGCAAGAACCGGGAGAAAAACAATTCGCCCCATTAGAGGAACGAATTTTAGTATTCAAATAATTATAATTAATGTATATGGAATATGACATAGCAATCATAGGCGGTGGACCTGCGGGTTACACCGCCGCCGAAAGGGCTTCGGAGAATGGATTAAAAACGATCCTTTTCGAGAAGAACGCTATCGGTGGCGTCTGCCTAAACGAGGGATGTATCCCGACAAAAACTCTTTTATACTCCGCCAAGATACTAGACAGTATCAAAAGTGCCTCCAAATATGGTATAGTGGCGATGAAAGACCCAAGTTTCGACTTGGCAAAGATTATCGACCGGAAGAACAAGACCGTCCGTAAACTTACGCTCGGGGTAAAAGCCCGGCTTACGGGTAACGGCGTCACCATCGTAGAAGGAGAGGCACGAATCACCGGAGAGGAGTTTGGAAATATACGGATTCACTGTGATGGAAAAGAGTATTTAGTGAAGAATGTGTTAGTATGTACAGGCTCTGAAACCGTGATCCCTCCTATCAAAGGATTATCTGAGGTCAAGTATTGGACTTCCCGGGAAGCCCTTGATCTCAACAATTTGCCAAAATCGTTAGCGATTATCGGTGGTGGCGTGATCGGAATGGAGTTCGCCTCATTCTTTAACAGTATGGGCGTAAAGGTGAAGGTAATCGAGATGCTACCCGAGATATTAGGGAATATGGATAAAGAAACCTCAGCGATGCTTCGATCCGAGTATAAGAAAAAAGGCGTAGAGTTTTTCTTGAATACCAAAGTTACAGAGGTATCCGCAGAGAAAGTCTTTGTTGAGAAAAACGGCAAGGCAGACACGATTGAAGCCGATAAAATATTGGTGAGCGTGGGCCGCCGTCCGATTACAAAGAGTCTGGGACTAGAAAATCTAGCGATCGAAATACAAGGGGCCGGTGTAAAGGTAAACGAACATATGCTGACTTCCCATCCACATGTATATGCGGCTGGAGATATTACCGGTTTTTCCCTGCTGGCACATACGGCTTACCGGGAAGCGGAAGTTGCCATACACCATATCCTAGGCATACCGGACGAGATGAGCTATAAAGCCATTCCGGCGGTAGTTTATACGAATCCGGAATTGGCGAGCGTGGGTAAGACAGAAGAGGAATTGGTAGCGAATGGGGAAAGTTTCCGTGTTCAAAAGATCCCGATGACCTATTCCGGACGTTTCGTCGCAGAGAACGAGAATGGTAATGGTTTATGTAAACTGATCACGGACGACGAGGATCGTATCATCGGTTGCCATCTACTAGGGAATCCGGCATCCGAGATTATCGTCACCGCCGGAATCGCTGTCGAGAATGGTTATACAGTCGATGAATTTAAGAAAAATATTTTCCCGCATCCGACAGTCAGTGAGATCCTCCACGAAAGTTTATATATCTAATAAAACGCCTAACTAAAACAGTTTCCTGATGCTTTGCATTCACAATACACAAACGGATCCATACTTCAATTTGGCCGCCGAAGAGTATCTGCTCAAGAATTTCAAAGAGAATATTTTCATGCTTTGGCAGAATGAACCATCAATCGTGATCGGTAAGCATCAGGATGTATGGGCCGAGGTAAATCTCAAATTCGTACAAGACCAACAAATCAAGATAGCACGCAGGTTTTCCGGTGGTGGTGCCGTTTACCATGATCCGGGAAACCTGAATCTTACATTTATAGAGACCGGCCAGATTATGCAGACCGACAAATATACCATCCAGATCATGAATTTTCTCAAGACATTGGGAGTACATGTCGAGGTGGATGAACGGAAAGGATTAACTATCGGAGGATTTAAAATATCGGGTAGCGCACAGAGTATCCATAAGAATCGGTATATGCACCATGCTACCTTATTGTTTTCCACCGATCTGGATAGGCTCGTCACCTCCTTGAAAAGTACATCCCGTCAAGCACCAGAGAAAACAGGAGGTAAACGATCGACATTCGTTAAATCTGTACGGAGTCCGGTCACGAATATCAGCGCCCATCTTCCGGCTTCTATCTCCATCCAGCATTTTAAGAAAGCGCTTCTTTACTATTTCACGATCAATAATCCCGGCATACAGGATTATTCCTTCACACAAGCAGACTTGGAAGCCATCTATCGGCTTAAAGAGCAGAAATATGCTACAGCCAGCTGGAACTTTAACACTTATACACTATAATACAGAAACTTACCTTCTTGATCTTTGTTCTTATTATATACCGTTTGTAGAGACGGGGCACGCCCCGTCTCCCACTATATAACAGTAATTAAAAAATCAAAATATGGCTACATTTGAGATAAAGATGCCTAAGTTGGGCGAAAGTATTACAGAAGGAACCATCATCTCATGGTCGGTAAAGGTAGGTGATACCGTAGAGGAAGATGATGTCCTTTTCGAAGTAAGCACAGCGAAAGTAAGCGCTGAGATTCCATCCCCCGTTGAGGGAAAAGTAAAACAACTTCTTTTTAATGAGGGAGACACCGTAGCGGTCGGTACAGTCGTAGCGATCCTTGAGATCGAAGGTGAAGGAGAGGATAACGGAGCTCAGCCGGAAACCTCGGAGGCTACTCAACCGAAAGAACAAGTCCCCGCTCCCGTCCCAGAGGAATTATCAAAGAATTCCCAAGAGGAAGATCGTTGGTATTCTCCCGTCGTATTGCAATTAGCGAAAGCTGCCGGTGTATCGCAAGATGAACTGGATCATATTCCGGGTACCGGATATCTGGGACGTCTCAGTAAGAAAGATATTCAAACGTATATCGATCACAAAAATAAAGGTACGGAAATGCCGAAGCCGAAACAGGCTCCTGTTTCTTCCATGCAGCAAACGGCTACGAGCACGCCAACAATTACGGTAGCGCCGCCATCCGCTCCACTCGCCCAAGGAGACGAGGTGAGAGAAATGGATCGTGTACGTAAGATCATTGCGGACCATATGGTATTATCGAAAAAAGTATCTCCGCATGTGACGTCGGTTATCGAGGTAGACGTGACCCGACTGGTTAACTGGCGTAAAAAAGTGAAGGATCAATTCTTCAAGCAAGAAGGCATCAACCTAACTTATATGCCGGCTATTACCGAAGCGACCGCCAAAGCGTTGAAAGCCTATCCATTAGTAAATTCATCTGTGGACGGTTACAATATCATCCTAAAGAAGCCTATTAATATAGGTATAGCGGTTTCCTTAAACGACGGAAATTTAATTGTCCCGGTTATACACGATGCCGATAAGCTGAACCTAAGTGGCCTCGCCTCACAAATAGATACCTTGGCGGCTAAAGCCCGTGAGAATAAGCTCGCCCCGGATAGCATCCAAGGCGGAACGTTCACGATTACGAATTTCGGAACCTTCAAGAGTCTGTTCGGCACCCCGATCATCAATCAGCCTCAAGTAGCGATCCTAGCCGTCGGTTATATCGAGAAGAAGCCTGCGGTAGTAGAGACGCCCGAGGGAGACACGATCGCTATCCGTCACAAGATGTACCTCTCACTCTCCTACGACCATCGTATCGTGGACGGAGCTTTGGCGGGAGCCTTTTTACGTTCCATCGCCGACGAACTAGAGAATTGGAACGCTTAATACATTATTATAATAGAACAACATGAAAAAGTATGATATAAAAACAACAGATAAGGAGACTCTCAGGAAATGGTTTTACCTTATGACGCTCGGAAGGGCGATCGATGAGAAGGCTCCCTCCTATTTATTGCAATCTCTCGGCTGGTCTTATCATGCCCCGTATGCCGGGCACGACGGGATACAACTCGCCATGGGACAAGTATTCGATAAGGATACGGACTTTCTCTTCCCCTATTACCGGGATATGTTGACGGTTCTCTCGGCGGGAATGACTGCCGAGGAGATCATCCTGAACGGTATCTCCAAGGCGACCGATCTGACCAGTGGCCACATGTCTAACCACTTCTCTAAGATGGAATGGCATATCGAGAACGTTTCTTCCGCTACGGCGACTCACGATCTCCATGCCGCCGGCGTGGCACGGGCGATGGTTTACTATGGACAGAAAGGCGTAGCGATTACCTCGCACGGTGAATCGGCCGCTTCCGAAGGCTATGTGTATGAGGCAATCAATGGCGCCAGCAATGAGCGACTGCCGGTTATCTTTGTCTTCCAAGACAATGGATATGGTATCTCTGTCCCCAAAAAGGACCAGACGGCCAATCGTAAAGTTGCCGATAACTTCTCTGGCTTCAAGAATTTACGTATTATCCATTGCAATGGAAAAGACGTGTTCGATTCCATGAATGCCATGACCGAGGCCAAAGAGTACGCGATCGCCAACCGGACTCCCGTAATCGTTCAGGCCAATTGCGTACGGATAGGCTCCCACTCAAACTCCGATAAACATACCTTGTATCGTGATGAGAACGAGCTTACCTATGTAAAATCCGCCGATCCTTTATACAAATTCCATCGCATGCTGATTCGTTACGGACGTTTCACCGAGGAAGAATTGAAAGAGATCGCGGATCTAGCGGCTAAAGACCTGAAAGCCGCCAATCGGAAAGCGATGGCCGCCCCCGATCCCGATCCGTCTACCGTCAAGGATTACGTCCTTCCGGAACCTTATCAACCTCAAAAATACAAAGAAGGTGTTCAAAACGAGGAAGGAGAGAAAGAAACGCTAGTTATGGCGATCAACAAGACGTTGAAAGCGGAGTTCCGGCACAACCCGGATACGTTTATCTGGGGACAGGATGTAGCCAATAAAGAAAAGGGTGGCGTATTCAACATCACCAAAGGCATGCAGCAAGAATTCGGTATCGAGCGAGTCTTCAACGCCCCTATCGCCGAGGATTATATCGTAGGGACAGCGAACGGTATGTGCCGCTTTGACCCGAAGATCCATGTAGTGATCGAGGGCGCGGAATTCGCCGATTACTTCTGGCCGGCCGTCGAGCAATACGTGGAATGTACGCATGAGTATTGGCGCAGCAACGGGCAATTTACCCCAAACATCACTTTGCGCCTAGCCTCCGGAGGCTATATCGGAGGAGGACTTTATCATTCCCAGACCATCGAGGGCGCATTGACCTCACTACCCGGTGCCCGGATTGTTTATCCCTCTTTCGCGGATGATGCCGCCGGACTGTTGCGGACGAGTATGCGTTCTAAAGGCTTTACGCTCTATCTGGAACCGAAAGCGCTTTACAATGCGGTAGAAGCCTCCACCTTTGTCCCCGAGGATTTCGAGGTTCCGTTTGGGAAAGCCCGTATCCGCCGTCCGGGAAAAGATCTGACAATCATCACTTATGGCAATACGACCCATCTTTGCCTCAACGTAGCCGAGCTTCTTTACAAGGAGAAAGGCTGGGAACTGGAGGTTATCGATCTTCGTACCTTGATACCATTGGATAAAGAGGCGATCTTCAACTCGGTGAAGAAAACCAGTAAAGTATTGATCGTACATGAGGACAAGGTCTTCTCTGGCTTCGGAGCGGAAATTGCCGGCATCATCGGCTCGGAACTATTCCAGTACTTGGATGCTCCGATCCAACGGGTAGGTTCCCTATTCACTCCGGTTGGTTTCCATCCGGTCTTGGAACGGGCCATCCTCCCCAACGAGGAGACCATCTATCATGCGGCAAAAGAACTGCTGCTTTATTAGATCCACATTCGTTAAATCTTTAAAAGCATCATAATGAAAACAGGATTATTTTACGGAACGGGCACAGAGAAAACAACCTTTGTCGCCAATAAAATAAGAAAAGCTTTCGGGGAGGATCAGATCGATATCATCCCTGTTGAAAGCGCATGGAAAAGAGATTTCGAGGCTTACGACCATATAATCGCAGGAACCTCTACTTGGTTCGATGGCGAGCTTCCCACCTATTGGGACGAGATCATCCCGGAACTGGTCACTTTAGACCTTAAAAATAAGAAGGTCGCTATTTTCGGTCTTGGAGATCAAACGAATTATCCGGATAATTTCGCCGATGGAGTCGGCATATTGGCGGACGCTTTCACCTCCTGTGGGGCGACTTTAGTAGGCGAGACCTCTTCGGATGATTATTTTTTTAATGCCTCCAAAGCCTTGAAAAATGGCAAACTACTAGGCTTAGTCCTCGATTTGGAAAACCAACCGGATCAAACCGACAAACGAATCGAGCGATGGGTGAAGCAATTGAAGGAGGCGTTTGGATAAAGAAGAATGCATCTTAAACTCGTAAACGAGAACTAAACAGAAAGCGTAACGAATCACTCCACGGGTTTGTTACGCTTTCAGTCTATACGCCTGTCTTTCATACACATACTGTGCCAGCATCTGCCATCGCCTTGGCACAGCTGTGCCACACTGATGGCATACCCGTGCCATAGTGATGGCAAGCCCGTGCCACGCCGATGGCAAAGCTGTGCCACCTAGATGGCAAACATACTTTATTAGCGAGACGCTAATTAGTTAAACATTTGACTAATCCAAGAAAAAACGCTATCTTCGCGCCCAGCAAGTTTAAAAGAATTATAAGTAATGGTAGAAGGTAAAGAATTCCGGGAACTTATGTTACAAGTTGTCCGCACACGCATGGCATTTCGTCGGTCTATGCAACGAACGCTGAAAAAGAACAACGCCGGTATAACATTTGAGATGCTTCAAATCTTGAGTTGCCTATGGCACGAACAAGGTATCACCCAACAGGTCTTGGCAGAGAGAACGGCAAAGGATAAGGCTTGTCTGACAAACCTAATGAACAATTTAGAGAAGAAAGGCTACGTCCATCGGAAAGAAGATCCCGAGGACCGGAGGAACAAACTGGTTTTCCTAACCCCGGAAGGAGAAGAATTCAAAAAGCAAATTCGCCCGATCCTTGATCAGGTTTATGTACATGCGGAGCATATTATCGGAATAGAGAACGTAGAAACCATGTTATCCGAATTAAAAGCAGTACATAATGTCCTTGAGAATATATAAAAAGCACGTATTGAGCCTCTTTTGTATGACGGTCGCTACATTTCCGGCAATCGCCCAAACGGATTCGCTCTTCTTGACCATCGACCAGCTTTTTGAGAGAGGCGTACGGCACAGTCTGCAGATCCAAGCAGACATCTTAAAAGAATCGATAGCGCGAGAGAGAACGCATACGGCCCGTTCCGCACAATTACCAGACCTGCAAATCGGCTTGAAAGGTGGATATGTAGGGCAACCGATCCTCTTTGAGCAAGGGCTTGCCCACCCGACTCGCCCGGAAGCGCCCGATTGGTCCCAGAACTATGCCATCGACCTTACCCAACCGATATACCAAGGCGGTAAAATCCGGTATTCCATCCGGAAAGCGGATCTGGAGAAAGAAGTCGCCTCTTTACAAACGCTCACAGACCAGAGTGAGATCAAGCTCAGTCTATTAAATCAATACATCGGTCTTTTCAGCCTGTTTAAACAACGTGAGGTGCTTTCCCGTAATATCGAGGAATCGGAACGCCGCCTGCAAGATATCCGGCGTATGAAAAAAGAGGGACTGATAACCAATAACGACGTATTAAGAAGCGAGATGCAATTAACCAACGACCGCCTATCCTTGCAAGAAACGGATAATAGCCTCATACTGGTATCACAGCAATTGGATATCCTGATCGGTCTCGATGAGAATCTGTTGCTCAAGCCAGACACCACGTTACTGGACCAAACCGTATCTTTAGAAACTTACGAAGATTATGTAGCCCAAGCCTATTCCAATGATCCGGCGATACGTCTACTCCGGAAACAAACAGAGTTAGCCCAAAACGATATACGTTTGACTAAAGCCTCATCGCTACCCAGCCTATCGCTATATGCGTCGAACACATTGGCACGTCCAGTCTCCCGAACATTAGCGGATATGTACAATAACAACTGGAACATAGGTCTGTCGCTCTCCTACCCTTTATCCTCTTTATATAAAAACAACCATAAGATAAAGGAAAGCAAATGGATGGTCTCGTTACATAAAAACGAGGAGGAACAGAAAAAACAGAAAATCCGTATAGAAGTGCGCACCGCGTTCTTACGTCATAAGGAAGCTCTACAAGAAGTGGAAGCCTTGAAGTTATCCGTACGGCAAGCTCAAGAGAACTACAGGATCATGCAAAACCGGTATTTAAACCAATTGGCGATCCTAACCGACTTACTCGACGCGAACTCGGTTCTCCTCAACGCGGAGCTACAGCTCACGAATACCCGTACCCACGTGATTTACACTTACTATCAACTACAGAAGGCTTGCGGCCGTCTCTAAAAAGAAACAACGACTATGGCAAACGAATTAAAAGAGAAACATCAAAGACTAAAGAAAGTAAGGACACGGAATATAGTATTAAACTCCATATGTATCCTTTTAGCCGGTTCCGGCATTTGGTGGACAGCCAATTATTTCTGGCGTTACATCAATTATGAGGTGACAAACGATGCCTTTGTGGACCAATATATCGCCCCACTAAATATACGTGCCTCCGGCTACATAAAAGAGGTCCGTTTCAAGGAACACCAGTACGTTCACCAAGGGGACACACTTCTCATATTGGACGATCGGGAATATCGGATCAAGGTAAAAGAGGCAGAGGCCGCGTTGATCGACGCCCAAGGATCACAAGACGTACTTCGTTCCGGTATCGAGACCTCCCATACGAACATCGCCGTACAAGACGCCAACATCGCCGAGGCTAAAGCCAAGCTTTGGCAATTGGAACAGGATTATCACCGATTTGAGCGGCTGCTGAAAGAAGAATCGATCCCCGAGCAACAATACGAGCAATCCAAGGCCGCTTTCGAGGCGGCGCAAGCCCGATATCAGGCGTTGGTGGAACAAAAGAAAGCCGCTTTCTCCCAATTCACCGAAACCAGCAAGAAGACAACAGGAGCCGAGGCGGCGATCTTACGAAAAGAAGCGGATCTGGATTTAGCGAGGTTAAACCTTTCCTATACCGTTATAACCGCCCCTTACGACGGTCATGTAGGCAGACGGACCTTAGAGCCCGGACAATACGTGCAAGCCGGACAAACGATATCCTACCTCGTACGAGATAAAGACAAATGGATCACGGCCAATTACAAAGAGACCCAGATCCCCCACATCTATATCGGGCAAAAAGTACGTATCAAGGTAGACGCGTTGCCGGGAAAGATATTCAACGGGGAGGTAACCGCAATCTCCGACGCCACAGGCTCCAAATACTCATTGGTCCCGACCGACAATTCCGCCGGAAACTTCGTCAAGGTACAACAACGTATCCCGGTACGGATAGACTTGGAAAATCTATCGCAAGAAGATACGCAATACTTAAGAGCAGGCATGATGGTTGAAACAGAAGCCTTACGCAAATGATCACGATGAAAGAGCTTGGGGCACCGATCCGCCAATGGGTGCCGGACTGGTTAGGATTGATCTGTATCTTCATCGTTATCCTTCCGGTCACGATGCTAAACGGCTCGTACACCGGCAGTATGCTGGAGGTATCAAACACGCTAGGCACGAACACCGAGGATATAACCATGGGATATTACGCGGCAGCGGCGGGAATGGCGGTATCCTATCCGATTATCCCGAAGATACTGGAAGCCTTCTCCATCAAATTCTTATTGTTGGCGGATTTAGTCGCCCAGTTCTTCCTAAGCTGGATCTGTGCCCGCTCCCAGAACGCCGACATATTGATCGTCTGTAGTTTCGCGATCGGTTTCCTGAAAGGGTTTCTCATGCTGTGGTTTATCCGGTACGCGCAAAAGATATTCAGCCCTAAAAATATACGTAGCCAATTCTATTCTTACTTCTATCCTTTTGTTTTCGGAGGGGGACAAGCGTCCATGCTTGTTACCGCACAGTTAGCCTACCATTATGACTGGAAATATATGTATTATTTCATGATGCTGATGATCTTATTGGCCATACTAGTGGTAATCATCTGCTTCCGCCATAACCGGCCGATCAAGTCCATCCCCTTGGCCGATCTACACATCCGGGAAATGTTCATCATATCCACCGGATTGTTAATGCTTATGTATGTCATTAATTACGGGAAAGTACTCGACTGGATGGCATCCCCCAAGATTTGCCTTTATATCATGATCGCCCCGATATTGATCGCTTTATTTATTTGGTATCAATATCATTCGGAACGTCCGTACGTGAATCTGGCGCCTTTATACCAGCCGAAAGCCATTATCGGTTATTTCTATATGATGCTTGTCATGTTTTTCAGTACTTCGACTACCTTGTTGACCAGCTACTTGGCCAGTATCTTAAAGGTAGACAGCACCCATACCTATTCCCTTTATACTTATTTGCTTCCGGGATATGTCTTGGGGGCGTTCATCTGTTTTTGGTGGTTCCAGTGGCAACGTTGGCGGTTTCGTTTCTTGATAGCGGGAGGAATGAGTTGTTTCGTCCTGTTCTTCGGGAGCCTTTATTTCGGGATCTCACCGGATAGCAGATACGAGACGCTCTACTTTCCTATATTCCTCAGGGGATTGGGCATGATGATTCTAATCATAGCTTTCGCCTTATTTGCCGTGGAAGATTTAAATCCTAAATATTTATTGTCAAGCGCTTTCTTTCTCATCATTTTCCGTTCGGTACTATCCCCTATCATGGCGACTTCTTTTTACAGTAATATACTATATCGCTTGGAACAAAAATATATGTATTCCTTGTCAGAAACCGTTACGCTGGCCGATCCTCTAGCCGCCTCACGCTATAATCAGGCGCTTGGCAACGCCTTGACCCAAGGGCATCCCTACGACGAGGCAGCGCAAATGGCTACCAATACACTCTATAATACGTTACAGCAACAAAGCTTATTATTGGCGTTAAAAGAGATACTGGGATATTTATTAGTCATCTCCTTATTCATAGCGATCGTATCCCGTTTTATCCCATTCCATAAAACCATCCGTGTTACATTCGCCAAGACAGGAGATGATATGGTTTGATCAAACTATACCCGGCTGCAAATCTATCAGCCGGCATCTGCCTTTTTGTCATTTATAGTTTATCCGAAACATTTTGGCATTCGTTTTGTATAGGAATAGGCGGATCTTGAGAATGATCAGGATCAGGAATACGCACAAAATAATAATAAAAATAATAAGATATTCAGACTATGAGCAGTAAACAAGGTAACATCGGAGTAACATCGGAAAACATCTTTCCGATTATCAAGAAGTTCTTATACAGTGATCACGAAATCTTCCTTCGTGAACTTGTTTCTAATGCGGTAGACGCTACCCAGAAGTTAAAAACTCTTTCTTCCGTAGGCGAGTTTAAAGGCGAACTCGGCGATTTGACCGTACAGGTTAAGTTCGATGACAAAACGATCACGATCTCTGACCGGGGTATCGGTATGACAGCCGAGGAGATCGATAAGTACATCAACCAGATCGCTTTCTCCGGCGCCGAGGAGTTCGTTGAGAAATACAAGAACGACGCCGCTTCTATCATCGGTCACTTCGGTCTTGGTTTCTACTCCTCTTTCATGGTTTCCAAGAAAGTAGAGATCGTGACGAAATCGTACAAAGAAGGCGCTGTTCCCATGAAATGGAGCTGCGACGGTACGCCGGAATACTCCTTGGAGGAAACGACGAAAGAGGATCGCGGTACCGATATTATCCTGTATATCGACGACGAGAATAAAGATTTCTTGAACAAGGATAAGATCAATGGCTTATTGACAAAATACTGCCGTTTCTTACCGGTTCCTATTGCGTTCGGCAAGAAGCAAGAGTGGAAGGATGGCAAATATGTAGATACGGACGAAGATAACGTAATCAACGACACCAAACCGGCATGGGTTCGCAAACCGGCCGATATGACCGACGAGGATTACAAGAAGTTCTATCGTGACTTATATCCTATGACGGATGAGCCGTTGTTCTGGATTCACTTGAACGTAGACTATCCGTTCAACTTGACCGGTATCTTATATTTCCCTCGCATCAAGAGCAATATCGACTTGCATCGTAACAAGATCCAGTTATATTGCAACCAAGTATTCGTTACGGATTCCGTAGAGGGTATCGTTCCTGAGTTCTTGACATTATTGCATGGTGTATTGGATTCGCCGGATATCCCGTTGAACGTATCCCGTTCCTATTTGCAAAGCGATCAGAACGTGAAGAAGATCTCCAACCACATCACGAAGAAGGTGGCAGACCGCTTGGAAGAGATCTTCAAGAACGACCGCCCGCAGTTCGAGGAGAAATGGGATAGCTTGAAACTATTCATCCAATATGGTATGTTGACTGATGAGAAGTTCTACGACCGTGCGGTTAAGTTCGCCTTATTCAAGGACGTCGAAGGCAAATACTTCACTTTCGAGGAATACAAGAACTTAATCAAGGACAACCAGACAGACAAAGAGGGTAACTTAATCTATCTGTATACCACCAATAAAGACGAGCAATACAGCTATATACAAGCCGCAAAGGACAAAGGTTACAGCGTCTTGGAAATGGACGGACAATTGGATGTACACTTGATCGGACAATTGGAGCAGAAGTTCGAGAAGAGCCGCTTCGTTCGTGTGGATAGCGATACGATCGATAACCTGATCCGCAAGGAAGACTCGAATAAGGTAACCTTGAGCGAGGAGCAGAAAATGGCCATGCAGGAAGTATTCAAGAGTCAGATGCCGAAATTGAACAAGACCGAGTTCTACGTAACATTCGAGGCATTGGGCGAAAACGCGAACCCTGTCATGTTGACACAAAGCGAGTATATGCGAAGAATGCGTGAGATGTCCGCTATGCAACCGGGTATGTCTTTCTATGGCGAGATGCCGGATAGCTTCAACTTCGTATTGAATACGGATCATCCGTTGATCAAGAAAGTATTAACTGAAGAGGAGCAAGCTTGCGACGAGAAGTTAAAACCGATCCTTAGCGATATCAAAGGGTGGGAGGCTCGTCAAGCCGACTTACGTGAGGCTCAAAGCAAAAAGAAAGAAGATGAGATCACGGCGCAAGAGAAAGAGGATATGACCAACACCAACCATAAGCTGGATGAGCTTCGTGAGCAACGCAACCAAGTTCTCGCCGAGTACGCCGGTACGAACAAGACAGTTAGTCAGTTGATCGACCTTGCTTTGTTAGGAAACGGTATGCTGAAGGGAGAGGCCTTAAGCCAATTCATCAAACGTAGCGTAGAACTGATCGGATAAACCAATCCTCACATATATAAAAAACCGTTCCTTCTCGGGGGAACGGTTTTTTTAGTTTCAGCCCACGACATCCTCGACCACTTTCCGCAACCTATCCAAGTTCATCTCGCCGGATTGTCTCCACAAAGCCTCCCCTTTCCGTAGCAGGATAAAAGTAGGAATCGATTCCACCGTATACAAATCGGCAAGAGCGCTCTCCTCCTCGATATTGATTTGTACCACTTCTAATTTTCCTTTCTCCAATTCCTTGAACTCCTTCACGATCGGCATCATTTTCTGGCAATGAGGGCACCAATCCGCATAAAACTCAGCCATGGCCAAAGCACCAGTCTCCATAACGGTCTTATTCCGCTCTTCCCTATTCAATTCTTTCTCTTTCATAACATCTTCTGTTTTAATTGTATTGATAACTCAACAATACGAAAAAACAAAATGTTTATGTTTCTAAAGAAATACTTCTTACATTTGGAGAAGAAAAACAGATTGGGTTCATATGAGGAAAATAACAGTTATCATAGCCTTATTCCTTGCTGCCATTCAGATTGTTTCCGCCCAGAAAGTAGGGTTGGTACTCAGTGGCGGCGGTGCCAAAGGAGCGGCACATATCGGAGTGATCAAGGCGCTGGAAGAAAATAATATACCGATCGATTACATTACCGGTACCTCCATCGGGGCGATTATCGGTAGTTTATACGCCATGGGATATTCCCCCGAGGAGATGCTGGAGCTGATGCTTTCCAAGGAGTTCTCCTATTGGCAAACAGGTACGGTGGAGGAGCAATATACCTATTATTTCAAGGAGCCTTACCCGACCCCGGAATTCGCGCATTTCTCCATCGATATGTCCGATTCCCTACAGATCAAGGCTAGCTTCTTACCGCAAAGCTTGATCAATCCCATACAGATGAATCAGGCGTTCATGGCCTTGTTCTCGCAGGCGACGGCAAAGGCGGGGTGGAATTTCGACAACCTGTTTGTCCCTTTCCGTTGCGTGGCCTCGGATATATATACTAAAAAGCCGATCATCTTTAAGAATGGGGATCTGGGAGACGCCGTACGTGCCTCCATGACTTTCCCGTTTTTCTTCCAGCCCATATGGAAAGACAGTATTCCTTTATTCGATGGAGGTATCTACGATAATTTCCCGGTAGGCCCGATGAAAGACGCGTTCCACCCGGATTTCATTTTCGGATCGACGGTATCGGGAGGGAATAAAAAGCCTTCGGAGAATCCTTATAACCAGATCGAGACCATGATCATGCAAAAGACCGATTACGAGGTACCGGAGGAAGATGGCATGATGATTAAATTCAGTTTTCCCACCGTCTCCTTATTGGATTTCCAGAAAGGTAAGGAGCTTATGGACATCGGGTATAAACGTACCCTTTCCATGATCGACTCCATCAAGCAACGGGTTCCCCGGGAAGTGCCTTTAAATGAGGTTACCGAAAGAAGAAAAGCCTATAAAGAGAACCTTCCCCCGCTGATCTTCCGCAATATTTACGTGACGGGCGTATCCGAGGCCCAGCGTAAATACATAGAGGCCCAATTACACAGGGATATCAATAACGAGTTCTCCATGGAAGAGTTCAAGCGGGCTTATTTCAAGATGCTGACCTATTCCAAGATTAGGGAAATCATGCCGCATGCCGTTTATAACCGGAAAGAGAAGAAATTCGATCTTTACCTGGACGTGAAGATGAAAGAAGAGATCACGGTTGGCTTCGGTGGAAACGTATCGTCTCATCAAGCGAATCAATTATACCTAGGATTGGGGTATCAATATCTGGGACGGTTCGCCGCCGACGTAAACTCGAACTTTCAAGTGGGTAACTCCTTTAGTGGTGTCATGTTGAGTGGCCGGATGTACCTGCAAACGCAAATCCCCACTTATTTAAATTGGCAAGGAGTCTTCTCGGACAAGAAATACACGGAAAGCCAATCCCTCTTTTATGAGGATATAGTGCCCGCCATGATTAAGCAGAAAGAACTGTACATGAAACTAAAATTAGGCTTCCCCTTCCTCAACCACGCGAAAGCGGAGATCGGGTTCGCCTACGGACGGTTGAACGATTTCTATTTGCAGAGCACCACGATACCTTTCCCGAACGCCTCTTTCGACCATAGCTGGTACGATTTATTCAGCGGCTCGTTAAGTATCGAGCAAAACTCACTCAACACCAAACAATACCCGATAAGCGGAAAACAGCAATTCCTAATCGCCCAATACGTAACCGGTACGGAGAAGTATCCCCCACCCCCCCCTTCCGCCACGACGGAAGCCCCGATTGGTCGCAAAGTGCATAGCTGGCTGCAACTGAAAGGGCGCTGGAACCAATACCAGACGCTGAGCAACCGTTTCAACTTAGGTTATTTGGCGGAAATGGTCATATCCAGCAAGAACCTCATGAATAACTATACGGCTAGCGTATTACAGGCCCCGGCGTTTACCCCGACACCCCATAGCGAGATTGTATTCAACGAGGCGTTCCGGGCGAACCAATATGTGGCTTTTGGGCTTTCCCCGATCTTGAAGTTAAGCAAGCTTCTGCACTTCCGGTTGGATATGTATGGCTTCGCTCCACTCTATGAAATACAAAAGACGGTGCCGGAAAACAACCCGTATGTCGGAATCCCGCATTATGGTAAGTTTTTGCACTCGTTTAATTATATGGGTGAAGCGGCGGTCGTATTGCAATTGCCATTCTTATGTATCAGTCTGTACGCCAACGGATACAGTTATCCGAAGGAGAATTTCAACTTTGGCTTAAACATTGGTTACCTGATCTTCAATCCAAAAATGTTAGATTAAATTCGCAAAAAAGTAGTCGAAACGTTTGCATATTTAAAACAAAAACGTACCTTTGCACTCGCAATCACGAAACAATGGCCGCGTAGCTCAACTGAATAGAGTAGCTGACTACGGATCAGCCGGTTACAGGTTTGAATCCTGTCGCGGTCACCATTCGAAGATAGCAATAGAATATATCTTGGCTCCTTAGCTCAACTGAATAGAGCATCTGACTACGGATCAGAAGGTTAAAGGTTTGAATCCTTTAGGAGTCACTTGAATATTCAAATTCATTTACAGATTGGCTCGCTAGCTCAACTGAATAGAGCATCTGACTACGGATCAGAAGGTTATAGGTTTGAATCCTATGCGAGTCACTTGAGAATCCTTATTTCATCCAGCGTCTTCGGAAGCAATGAAATAAGGATTTTTTCAATTTCTACCGGTCGTATCATTATTATTCATATATTCGCAGTTAATACAAAGAATATTTTATTTAAGATAAAAGGTAAACACTTGAAAGCACACTATAAAACTTCTATAGCCATAAGTCTAATCGTCATTATCGTATTAGTGATCTTACGTACTACTGTTACCGGACAAGATAGCATCAAATTCATCGACGATACCGATGATCAGCCAATCGATCAACAAAACAGCGACTCTATAGACCTTCGTTATTCCAATGAGTACCAAAGTTGGAAACAAACCTCGGACACGACTTTCCGCAGTTTGTTTAATGGGAACCAACAAGCTGATATCTTGGCCGAACATCCCGGAATGATGGTATTATGGGCAGGATACGCTTTCTCCAAAGATTATCTAAGTCCCAGAGGGCATATGTATTCCATAGAAGATCTATACAAAAGCCTGCGGACCGGCGCTCCCATGACCCCGACGAGTGGTCCCCAGCCTGCCGCATGCTGGGCATGTAAAAGTCCGGACATACCCCGCTTATTAACGACCACCAATGCCAAGACCTTATATAAGAAGAAATGGGCGGAGCTAGGCAACGAGATCGTGAATCCAATCGGATGCGCAGACTGCCATGAGCCGCAGAGCATGGGATTGCGCGTGACCCGCTCATTCTTGAAAAGTGCCTATAAGCGCAACGGATTACGTATAGAGGACGCAACCGAGCAAGAGATGCGATCTCTAGTATGCGCCCAATGCCACGCCGAATATTATTTCCAAGGAGAAGATCGTATACTAGCCTTACCTTGGGATCAAGGTTATACAGTAGAAAATATAGAAGCCTATTACGATAGCATAAACTTCACCGATTTCACCCATAAATTAAGCCGGGCACATTTGATAAAGGCGCAACATCCGGATTTCGAGTTATTCCAGATGGGCATTCACGGGCAAAGAGGCGTTTCCTGCAGAGAATGCCATATGCCTGCTGTCGGGGAAGATGAGAACCGGTACAACAACCATCATATCAAAAGCCCGTTGGCGATGATAGACCGTACTTGCCAAGCCTGCCACCGGGAAAGTGAGGAGATCTTACGCAAGGATGTTTATGAACGGCAAAACAAAGTCTACGCCATACGCATGCGTGTAGAGGAAGAATTGACAAAAGCCCATATAGAAGCGAAATTCGCTTGGGACAAAGGCGCTACGGAATCTCAAATGAAAAACGTATTAAAACTGCTCCGGCAGGCACAATGGCGTTGGGACTTCGCCGTGGCCTCACACGGGGCGGCTTTCCACGCGCCCCAAGAAGTCACACGTATCTTGGGCAGCGGACTCGATAAGTCTACCCAAGCCCGCATCCAGATCATGAAGGTCTTAGCGCAGCTAGGCTATACCCAAGACGTTCCGATGCCGGATATCTCCACGAAAGCGAAAGCCCAGCAATATATCGGCCTCGATATGGAAGCCGAGCAACAGGCCAAACAAAAGTTTTTAGAAACCGTCATCCCCCAATGGCAGGAAGAAGCGAGGGCCAATAAACGATTCATCGAAGGTAATTAAGTTCTTTCCTCCAGCTCCAACCCCGGGGTATAAGGTAGCGAGATCGTAAACTTACTACCTACACCAACCTCGGATTCAAGCGATATGCTTCCATGAAACGTATGAACGATACTCTGGCAGATCGCTAACCCCAAGCCTGTACCTTGGGCAAACTCATCTAGTTTCTGGAAACGCTCGAATACCTTTTCCTTTTTATCATCAGGAATGCCCTTACCCGTATCTTTCACGGAAATAAGGATCGATTTTCCATCTGCGCTAAGTTCGTATCCGATCTCGATATATCCCTTAGCGGTAAACTTCACCGCATTATTAATGAAATTGGTACAAACCTGCGTCAACCGGAAATGATCCGAACGGATGATAAGAGGTTCATGGGGAACCCTTATCTTTAACTCCACTCCCTCCGGCATCATCAATTGATGCGTATGGAAGATATCTCCCATCAGTTTACTCAGATCGAGGTTCTCATAAGAGAAAGACATGCTACCGGATTCTATGCGTGATAGATCCAAGATATCGTTGATCAGCTTAAGCAACAGGTCACTGTTTTTGGTAATCAGATCTATAAACTCCGCCTTTTCCTCCGGTTCCAAAGGCATATCCGAATTGAGCAATTGGGAGAAGCCTACGATCGCATTCAGAGGCGTACGTATCTCATGGCTCATATTCGCCAGAAAGACTAATTTCATCCGATCGGATTCCTCCGCTTTCCGGCGGGCGGCTATAAGGCTATTCTCCGTGTCTTTTATCCGCTGGATATTCAAGCATAAGCCACTTACCTCAACAGCTTCGTCACCGGAAACCGAATCTTTCTCATTCTTATTTTGGGCATAGCGAAATTCCCACCACTCATACCCCTTCTTATTAAAGTTACAACGACGTTGCGTCACTTTCCGGGAAAGAAAGCCACTATCCAGCAGATTCCGGTCTCGAAGGAAATTATCCAGTTCTTCAGGATGTATAGCATCCTGAAACTCCTCGATTTTCATCGGTACACAGGGCATACCTAAATAATGGTAGAATCTATTATCAAACTCGAATACCCCTTTGCTATACCGAAAAGCGAAAATGTTGCCGCTATCCAACGCAAAAGAAAGAAAAGTCTTCTCCCTTTTTAACTTCTCCTGCGCATCCTTCTTATGTAAAGCCTCCTGTATATATCGCTTTCTTTGGTAACTAAAAAGCAGAAGCAACATCACCACCAGAATAAAGCCAGCAGCCCATATATAATATTTATATTGAACGACAAACGGCATATTCGCGATAATAGCTCCTTCCGGCAATTTACTACTATCAATGCCCCAACGTTCTAACACACCGTAATCAAAAACATAAGCCTTGTTACTCCCTTCGATTTGCGGAAAATCGGACAGGGGCGTTCCTTTCAAGATAGAGACGACCCGGTTTACAGCCCCCTCTACCTCATCCTTAAAGACAGTGACATACCCGCCAACTACGCCATTCTGATTTCCGATCAACTCATTGATCACGGAGAAACATGGAAAGGCGCTGAGCCGCCCCAACGAGATTGTCATATAATCCCTCTTGGTTGCCAGATACGCTTTATTATAATAATTCTCGCCGAATCCCTTAATCAGGGCATTCGCCGATTTCGTACTGAGTGTGCTTATATACATCGTATCCGGCTTTATCTTAGGTATATCCGATATCGAAATCCCGTTCTTTCCGGATAAACGTACCCGATCCAAGGAATATATATTGTTCACGGCACAAATATCCTGAATCTGCGCATTCATGTCCGCCAGCATCATATTATCCTGAAAGGTATCATCCGAGACTCTTATGACGATGCAATTACCAACAAGCCGCCGTATCAATTCTATATTCCTCTTATAATCCGGTTTATCATAAAAGCCCGTCATATTCGGATATTTCCGGATGATCGGGATATTGGGATAACTAACCCCCATAAACACGACCGGGATCGATTTAGCGAGGGGATGCCTGCTACTTATCAAAGCGTTTAAGGCTTGATCGTCATTGACCAGAATAATATCCGGGTTCCATGTCGATAACCCATTCAGTTTCTTGAATAATTTCTGTCGCTGTTGCTTCTCCGAATATTGCTCACAATCCAAATAAAAAGAATAGACACTCGCATGTATCCCCTTCTTCCGCAATTCACTCGACATGATTTCCTTCATCTTCTCATAGGCGGGAAAATGTTTTTCGTAAGATTGAATCACGAGTATACGCTTCTCCTCCGATAAGTCTGTAGAGGATTTACATGATATACAGGTAACAAAGAGAAATATGATAGATATTATTCCAAATAAGCGCTTAGCTGGCATATCGTTCCTTTAAGGTGTTTTCTATGACTTTACAAAACTAAAGATTTATTTCGTACATTTGAGCATATTTTTCACGAAATACAATCAAAACATCAAATACATGAAACAAGAAATCCAATTAAACGAACACAACAAGCAAGAGTATCCTCCTATGCACACGGCGGAACATATCTTAAACCAGACAATGGTACGGATGTTCGGATGTC
>ERZ779942.761-NODE-761-length-20549-cov-8.78725_pt1 | contig 20549 bp, 23 predicted proteins | sample MGYA00511941_ERZ779942 | MGnify/ENA primary metagenome ERZ779942 (study PRJEB29588, sample SAMEA2148265) | human gut metagenome | biome: human gut; feature: human-associated habitat; material: faeces | place: Denmark | collected 2008/2010 ... | reverse complement strand
AAGCAGCTTGGATAGTGAATTCTATCCAAGCTGTCTTTTTATTTTTTATATTTGTGATAGTATGAAGTACTTTATTTGACTATCAACGAATTATATTCAACTCGCATGAGAACGGGCAACGGATAAGAAAATGCCAAGCTGTTCAGAATCACTATATTCCTCATGCTTTCAAATAACTCTTTTTCTTGATGCAAAGGTAGCATTTTTTCGTGATTGCCGGTAATTTTCGGGCATAAAATATCACAGTCATTTCAAGAAACATCTACTGCGGACATGACAGCCATACCGTAGCCGAGTCTCCGTAACTCACAGGCAAAGGTAATTCGTGTCCTGCTCGTACAAGCAAGGTCAAGCCCTCCGGGTGTCGTGGAAAAATCATCCTCGCCCGGAGGGCTTGCGGTATTTTTCCCGCCAACCTTGCATGTACGGGACACGACCTTTTATGGCCTGTAGTTACGGGAACTCCGGCCCCGAAAAGCCGGATCACTAAAAATAAATTGTTATGTCACAGCAGGCAACAAAAGAAAAGTACAGTATCGAAACACTCCGAGAGCGAAATGTTTCATACGACCACCAGCATTGGCTGACACAGAAAGATGTGGATATGGCCAACAGTTATGTGGAACTCATTGAGCGGACACGCTCCGAAATCACACCGCAAATCGGCGACAGGCTGGTATATGTAACCGAACACGGGGATTATTACGGGAATGCCCTCATTGACAGCAGGAGTTCAAAAGAAGGATATCTTTCCATATGCGAACAACCCTATGTGCCTTTCGTGTGGGAAGAGGACGGCAACATCCGTCTGAGTGTCAGCGGAGGCGCATTCCACTCCGTGAACCCGAAGGATCTGAAATTCCTGAAATGGACGGAAGGGGCGTTCAAGGACTGGGGGCATTGCGGCGCTTGCGCCAACGGTTCGGTGACATTCCTGGCTAAGGTACCGTTATGGTTTTATGCCGAACCCAATTCCAGGTATGGAGATTTCACGACCGAGACCTACCGGAAGTTTTATCTGCACAAAAGGGAGGAATCGGAAAACGGGAACCTCTATCAAGGCTTTGATATCGCTTTTCGGGACGAAGCCGAGTTCCGGCAGTTCCTGAAGGACTACGAAGGAACGGTGTTCAAGGGAAATTGGGAAAATCAAATCGTGTTATGGTGTTTCCGTCGGGAATATGTGTTCTTACCTTCCGCCGAATGGGAAACGGTTGATGCCCCGGTTGAAACGAGGAGGCTCAACTTCCATCCCGAGCAGGTCAAGATAGTCAAGGACATGGAAAAGCATATCACTTATTTCTACCGGATTAAACCGGATAATTTATAACCTTCAAAACCAACTGATATGCAGAGAACAACAGCACCCAAGGCCGGCAACGCTCCCGACCTGCTTCAAGGCATTCTGAGCGTACAAGTGAGAAACGAGGACAAGATTACGGAACAGGATCGTGTCTATTGCCAGACGCAGCAAAACCTGCTTTACAAGACACTCGACCAGATTGACCGCTGGTACGCCGTCTTCAAGGAAGAAGCCGAACAATACCAAGCCGAACGTAAGTTCCATTACGAAGAAAACGGCAAGGTTTCCATGCGTGATTTCTACACTTACCATAACGACAGGGAAGACTATTCGCACAACGAGTTCAAGCCGTTCGACCTTATCAACGACCTGGTGGATAAGAACCGAAACGCCAACGCGAATTTTGCGAACCGCATCATTTCTTATTTCAACAGGACTTACAAAGTGTCGGTTCCTGAGTATAAAATAGACGAAAAGAGCCTTCCGATGGGCTTCCGTCCTGTTTATGACACATATGTCGATGTAGTCATCGAACACTTGGGCGGCAAGAGTTTCCGGGAAACGGCCGTGGAAGAACTGCTCGCACGCCTGAGCAAAGTTGTCAGACCGGCGTACTGGAGCAAAATCAAGACGGAGTTGAAGAAGGACAGGATAATCTTTCCCGAAATCATCCGTTTCGACGAGTTTTCCATGCAATACAACCAAAGGAACAGAATTTCCTACAACTACGGCGGAGAACTGGAAACCCTGTGTGCCGGCATTGCCTACGGTGCGGATGACATACTGAATGGAAATTCAAAGATGATTATCCGTTTTGATGACAACGACATTTCTGTCACAGACTGGTACGACCTTACGACCACCAATGCCGAGCAAATCCGATTCTACAAGAACGGGCGTATCGATGTTCGGTTCAAGGACAGCGCGGCAGCCGAAAGTTGTTTCAAGCGTCTGCAACTGGATGAAATCACCCCAAGAGAAAACTGACCATGATAAGATTTACACAGCACCCCGTAAGGCAATCCTTGCGGGGTGTTTTCATTTTTAACGATAAACAGATAAAGTCATGTATGCCATCATCCCCCAACAGATACCGCAAGGTATGCGTGCCGAAGTCAACGAGAAGATACTTTTCGCCATAGACTCCGGCAAGGACCTCATTCCGGCAGAGAGCATCTACAACTGCTATACCGGTATCGGAGGGCTGCACAACCTCAAACAGTCCGACTTTGCCAGCTACCACGAGTATGCCGAAGCGAAGAAGGAGTTCGAGATGGGACAGTTCTTCACCCCGCATGAAATATGCCGGGACATGGTGGATATGCTGTGTCCTGTCTCATCCGAAATGGTTCTTGACATGTGTTGCGGCATGGGCAATTTCTTCAACCATCTGCCCAACCCGCATAATGCCTACGGCTTCGACATAGACGGCAAGGCCGTGTCTGTCGCACGATACCTCTACCCGGAAGCCCATATCGAGAAATGCGACATCCGGCAATACTATCCGGAACAACGTTTCGATGTTATCATCGGCAATCCTCCTTTTAACTTGAAGTTCGACTACAAACTGTCGCAGGAATACTATATGGACAAGGCTTACGATGTGCTTAATCCGGCAGGAATCCTGATGGTCATCGTGCCATGCTCTTTCATGCAGAGCGAGTTCTGGGAGAAGACACGGATAACCGGTATAAACGGCAATTTCTCATTTGTCGGTCAGACGAAGTTGGTCCCGTCAGCCTTTGCCGCAGTCGGAGTCCATGACTTCAATACGAAAATCATGGTATTTCTCCGTAAATCGGACCACATCAAGATGCAGGCTTACAACGCGGAGGAATTCATAACGGCGGACGAGCTGAAAAAGCGCATCGGCGAGGCAAGGGCGATGAAACACCGGTTGCGTTTCGACCTGATGCGCGAAACCAACCGGATCGACAAGGAAGAACTTGAGCTGTTCGAGTACAAACTTGCCAAGTACATGTACGAGCTGAAGGCGCACGCCAAGTTGAACAAACATATAGACAGGGCGGAAGCGTTGGTCACAAAGTTCCGTAACCAGAACCCGCCTGAGAACGCCACGCGGGAGCAGGTGGAGCAATGGGAGAAGAACAAGCTGACCCCGAAGAAAGTGCTTGCCGTCATCCGCAGGTACATCACCTCGCAAAATACCGTACCTCGCAAGGAAGTGGCATTGGTGAAGACCTCATACGGCTTCAAACTGAAACAATATGCCCCGCGACTCCTTGACAAAGTTCCGCACAAGGCGGCAAGCATCAACGACCTCGTGCTGGAACGTACTGAACTGCCCATGCCGGAAGTGCCGACAGAAAAGAACATGCGTCAAATCCGTGCGGCGGAGAAACTGATACGACGCAAGCGGAGAGAGTATGAAATGCAGAACAGGCAGTTCCCGGAAATGGAGGAAGATGGCAGGCTGAAAGAATACCTGGACCGGTGTGCATTCATCAACAAGGACGGCGAGACCTGCGAGTTTACCACGCTCCAGAAACACGACCTGAACCTCGTCTTGCAGAAACGCCACGCGTTGCTGAACTGGCAGCAAGGCTCGGGCAAGACAGCCGCCGTGTACCACCGTGCCAAATACCTGCTCAAATTCCGCAAAGTACGGAATGTCATCATACTGGCTCCTGCCATCGCCACCAATATGACATGGATACCCTTCCTCTCGATAAACAGGGAACAGTTCCGGGTGGCAAGGAACAATGCCGACCTGGAAACTGTGGCGGAAGGCGTGTTCATCGTCCTATCCACCTCCATGCTCGGCAAGCTGAAACGGGGCATGGCAAGGTTCGTCAAACGCAGTTCAAGAAAACTGTGCCTTGTTTTCGACGAGTCGGACGAGATAACCAACCCGTCGTCACAACGTACAAGGCATATCCTCGGTCTCTTCCGCCGCCTCAAATACAAGATACTCGACACCGGTACGACCACACGCAACAACATCGCCGAACTGTACAGCCAGTTTGAGCTGTTGTATAACAATTCCATAAACATGGTCTGTTGGAGCAGTCGGGTGTACCACGAGAACAGGGACAAGGAGATAGAGGAAGATAACAATCCGCACTATGGTGAGCCGTTCCCCGCTTTCAGGGGGCATGTGCTTTTCCGTGCCTGCCACTGTCCGGGGAAATCCACCGTGTTCGGCATTGAGAAGCAGAACCAGGATGTCTATAACAAGGAGGAGCTGGCCGGCCTTATCGGGAAGACCGTCATTACACGCAAGTTCAGGGACTTTGCAGGAGAGAAATACAAGATACGGACACATACCGTCAGCCCGTCCGACGGCGAGCGTGAGGTTTACCGTGTCATCATCGAGGAGTTCTGCCGCATCTGCGAACTGTATTACAACAGCACGGGGGATGCAAAGAAGGATGCCGGACTCCGGCTTATGCGCCAGATCAAGCTGCTCATCAAGGCCTGCTCCGTCCCACACCTGATAGAGGGCTATTCCGGAGACGGGGTTCCGAACAAGACAAGGTACATCGAGAGGCTGGTACGGAAGATACCCGGCAAGGTGGCTGTCGGCTGCACGTCCATAGCCGCATTCGACCTTTACGAGAGCCGTCTTCGCGAATGTTTTCCTGACCGTCCCGTATTTGTGGTCAAGGGCGACGTGGCGTTCAAGAAACGGCAAAGCATCGTGACGGAGTTCGATTCCACCATCAACGGCATACTGGTATGCACGCAGCAGAGCCTGAGCAGTTCGGTGAACATACCCACCTGCAACGACGTGATACTTGAATCCCTGCAATGGAACATTCCGAAGATGGAGCAGTTCTACTTCCGTTTCATCCGTCTCGACTCCAAAGAGCTGAAGGACGTGCATTATGTCACCTACAAGGACTCCGTGGAGCAGAACCTGATGGCGCTGGTGCTTACCAAAGAGCGGCTGAACGAGTTCATTAAGACGGGCGAAGTAAAGGAACAGTCGGAAATCTTCGAGGAGTTCGATGTCACCATGTCCGTCATCGAGAGCCTGCTGGTCAGGGAACGGGACAGCGAAGGCAAGATACACATCAGCTGGGGAAGCCAGCGCATCATGAACTGAAAAATGGAAAAACAAATGAGAAACCGCAGATTCCATTCCACAGGCAAAGGTAGCCCGCCCCCTTACCGGCAGAGCAAGGTCATACCGCAAGCGGTTTTCGGGAAAATCATCCTCGCCGGGGGCTCCGGTATTTTCCCGAAAAACCCTGCACTGCCGGGATGCGGACCTTTTGGAGCCTGTGGAATGAAATCCCCGGTTCCGAATCATAAACTATAATGAAGAATATCATGGACTTGAATCAGGCAGAAGTGGCAGTGACCACGCAGCATCTCATAGACATGGGGCAGGAAAAAGACAACCTGCTGCAAATGTCCGACTTCGGTGATATGGGGGAATTCCTGTGCACCTGCTCCGAACTGTTTCCCGAAGAGGAAACTCCGGAATACAGGTACACGAAATGGGAGGAAATCCCGGACCTGCTCATCAACCGGGAATGGCTGTGTCCCAACTTCTTCGAGATAAGGGAGGCGATGGAACAGCTGGAGGAACCCGACAAGGATTGTTTCTTCGACTGGTGTGACCGTTACGGGCATGACATCAGCACGGAAGACCCGCACCTGTTGGTGGCGCACTACATCGAACTTTATGGAAATGCGGTCTATATCGACGATGAGCCTTGCCCGGACAGCGGGGATGACAGCCTGCTGTACTGTCCGGGCATATCAAGCAACTATTTCGACACGGTCATTCCCCGCTTCGAGATATTCGATGACAATTACGATTAAAACACATACAAGATGGAAATCAACTTCAAAGGACCGGTAATGCCGGTTGACCCCTACTCGCAAATGGCGTTCGTGGAGATTCTGAACATTCTCCTGACGGCAGGACACATCGTGGATGTGAACAGGTTCCTGATAAACAGGAATACCAATCCGCGATTCGGCTCGTTGTCAGGATATTTCAGATGGTCATTCTCCGACAACCACTTTACCCTGTGGCAGCGGATGGAATACAACTCGCCGCTCTGCTTCAGCCGGCGCATATTCAGCATCCATTTCGGGATGCTGGCAAGCCGTGACAGGAAAAAGGATTCACTCATATTGAACTGAAAATAACGGTTATGGATACGGTAATGATAAGCAACAGGGAAATCGCGCTGATGGCTTTCGACAGGCTGCGCAAGGACGACAAGAAAGATTCCGCATTGAAACTCGCCCGGAGCCTGCTGCGTGGCACAAGCATATCCCTCGGCATAGGTGATATCGACTGGGAGATAGACAGGGCAATACAGCAGTGCGGAGGAGTGCCAAGAACAGGATACAGATACACGGCTTATTTCCACTTCAACCGGAATACGGAAATGGCAAAGGAAATATACGACAAGATCGTGAAGGAACTATATGGTTAGGAAACACACGGAGGCGGCTTGAAGGCCGCTTCTGTCATTTATAACGGTATGTACGGGAAACAGAATCCTGCCGTACACAGGTAACGAAAATGGAAGAACAGAAAAAACTGACAATGGAACTCGTCAAATCCCTGATGGAACCGGCCTATACGCTGGTATGGACAGATCACAACGACAATCTTGACAACCATCGCGGACTGATTCAAAAATGCCTTGACAGCAAGAGCAGCGAACATTTGTGGGAAAAGGCAGGCGTATGGTATGGCGATGCCGAATGGGAAGCTGTCCGTGAGATTATCGCGAAACTGAAAGAGGAATGTGCCGTATTCCATGACTTTGACGAGGAAGCGGTCGATAACTTCTTCGATGAATACGAAGATGAAATCCGTGACGAGATTTACAGTCGCAACGATTCGGACGTGATAGCGGAATTGATAAGGCATACGGATGACATCCCCATCCGTGTGGAGATGCTTTCCAACTATGACTGCATCAACTCCAACTGGTTTGAATCACAAGGCGGTTACAGGTACGAGGAATCCTACTTCGGGGACATGGTGGATACATTGAACCTCAATCCTGCCAAGGTCAAGAAACTGCTGACGGAACACGGCTACAGGGCTTACGGGCGTTTCCCGGACCGTAAGAACCGGAACGGCAAGGAGCAGGTTTCCTACGAGCAATTCTACGAGGAACTTATCAATTCCTGCTGCGGTGCGAACCTGCTGACTTACATCGGCAGGGTAAGCCTGAAAGAACTGTATGAAGCCGACTTTTCATTGAAAGAGGTCACTATCCCCAAAGGCAACTGTTGCGGACTTTTCAGTTCGACGTATGGTGGTGGAAGCCTGCTTGAAATGGAATTGAAACGGGACGTAAAGTTGAAATTGGAAGTCAAGGACTATCACGGTTTCCGCTTCCGGCTGGATGACGAACGTTCCAACTATGACTGTTCAGTCCAACATGTATATGGGGTGGACGACTCCTTTTTCGGGGATGCGGTTCGCATTGTATCCTGATAAAATCAACTAATCAACAATCAAATCATAGAAGATTATGGCAAAATACGATGTAAAAGTAAGGTACATCTTCGAGGGTACTTACACAGTGGTGGCGGAAGACCGTGAAGAAGCGGAAAGCATGGTGGCGGAAGACTGCGGTCTGGTATTGGGCGGCAACATCCACACAACGCGGGATGACGATGAAGTGACGGACTGGAAGTTCGGTTGTCATCCGGACTTGCAGGTTCTCTCCGTAAGGCAGCGAGGCGGGAAATCCCCCATGTCTGTGTTCGGAGACAGGATCGAAGAACTGCGAAAAGACATCATCGGTGCGATACGGCAGTTGCTCCATGACCATGCCATGAACGCGATACGGTTTCCGGAAGAGGATTATGACCCGGTCTGGGTGATATGGTTTGGCAAGAGCGGAGACCCCTACGAATGCAGGGTGACAGGACTCCGGGTAACGGACAGCAGCCTGACCGTCCTTGCCGAAGAGAAAGAAAGCGGTGATGAAGTGGAATGTTACAGCCCGTTCGAACTCGGTGCCAGCAACATCGACTGGCTTTCCGGAATGTATGAGGCGGTATGGCGGCAATTGGAAGATAGCGAAAAGGTAGAACCACAAACTGAAGAACAATGAAATATCAAGCAGAAAATGCAGTCTCCAGCTTCTTCTACTATATGTGGAACGCCTGGGGCAAGGAAGAATGCAAGGTCGTATTTGGAGGAATGTACCTGCACTTTTGGGATAAATGGTCCGGATTAGCGGACAAAGCCATATTCGGCGCGGCGGAACGGTTCTTTGCCGAGTTATCGGAGAACTATCAGAAGCAGCTTGTTGAGCGTGCCGTTGCGCTCTATGACGGCAGGGCTTTCAGAAAAGAGCCTGACGATTCCGACATTTATGTATGTGAAATATGCGGTTCCAAACAAATGGAAATCATCGCATGGGTCGATGCCAATACCGGGGAATATATAAGCGATACCGAAGATGGCGGCAACGGAGAATGGTGCGTTGAATGTGAGGCCCATCACGGATGCTGCTCCTTGAAAGATTTCAAGCAGGAAATGCAGTCTTGGTGGAACTCGCTTCAGGTTAAGGTCATGGAACAAATTACCGGATTGCGCGAATGCGATTATCCGTCCGATAATGGCTCACATTCATTCGTTGATGCGGCAGACCAATGGTGGGACAGCCGGGACTATGATAGCAAACGGAAAATTTACAACAGGTATAATTCTAAAAACGAATAATATGCAGATTAACATCATTGAACAGATTAGCAACTCATGCAGTTGCAGCCATATGGAAGCGCAGGAATATCTTGACTCCGAACTTCGGAACTTGCGCGAATTGCAGGAATTGGACGATTTGAGGGAGGAGGACATAGAAACAGCGTGCTTCGGCCTCGGTCTGGACCTTGACTGTCTGGAATATTTTATCAACCGCCTCGCAGGGGTATAAATACTTACAGCTATGGCTTATTTTCAGAATATACACTCATTGGCGGACCTGAAGAAGGAATACCGCCGTCTGGCATTGCAGCACCACCCGGACAAGGGTGGTGACACTGCCATCATGCAACAGGTGAATATAGAGTTTGAAAGGCTTTTTGAAGTCTGGAAAGACAAGCCGGATGTCTCGGCGACTTCGACCGGATATGAATACGACTATTCGGGAGCCACGGCAAAGGAATATACCGAGTACGTGTATAACGAATACCGTTGGAAAGGCCGTAATTACAAGGGGCAGCACGCTCCTGAAATTGTAGAGCTGACACGGGCATGGCTCAAGGAAACCTATCCGAGATATAAGTTCTCCGTCAGGCGGGAGAACTACAATTCCATTTACGTCAAACTGATGAGCGCGGACTTTGAGGCGTTCACCAAGGAATCCGGCAAGGTACAGGACAATATCAACCACTACAACATAGGGCGGAACCCCGATCTTACAGACCGCGCCAAAGAGGTGATGATGAATGTCTGTGACTTTGTCATGTCATACAACTTCGATGACAGCGATGCGATGACGGATTATTTCCATACCAATTTCTACCTGACATTGGGCATAGGGAGTTACCGGAAGCCTTACAAGGTTGAACTGCCGAAACTTGACTGCAAGGGGAAGGACAAGCCGGAAGTGTTCAAACATCCCGAAGGTCCGGCACACAAGGCCATCAGGCAGGCGTTGGGCAAAGCCCGCTTTGATTTTATCGAGCACAGGAGGCATTCCGGTGAGATGATACTCGGAGAAGACCATTACGGCTCACACGGGGAGCATTATTTCTGGCCGAAGGATTATTCAAGCGCGAAACTTGCGCAGAAACGGATGGACAAATTGGAAAAGGCCGGGATACAATGCAAACTTACGGGCTATAACGGCGGTTATATCCGCTTTCTCGGCTACACTCCCGAAACGGAAGCATTGCTGGAACGGGAACGGCAGGAGGTCATCGTCGCACACAAGGCATGGCAGGCAAGACAATCAGCAATTTCGTAAAAAATAAGGATATGATGACAAACCGAGAATTGATAAGGCTGTTAGGAACAAAAGGATACAGAAAAGTAACTCTTGAAACCGACAGAGGAGAATCCAAGACATTCTATACCTACCGGCGCGGACTGCATATAAACGCCACGAAGAACATCTCTTTCCACATCGTACCCCAATCCCAAAGTCTCGGGTTGGGGCGTTTTACCGTCTGTGCGACAAAAAACGGAGAAAGCTCCCAACTGGGGACAGACCGGGCAGAGCTGTTTTTTCCACGCCTCTTCTCCTTTCTGCAAGGGGAAACCGGAGAAACTGAAATCATAGATGAAGTCATCCAATAAACAAAATTCTGATACGGCAACCGGAGTTTCCCGGTACCGTATCAGAACAATTCGTAGATAAATCAAGGTATGTACAGCAGGTTGAATTCCTTTTTTCTCCGTCGTTCGATACTTGGTATTACTTTCCCCTTGTAGCATCGGAAAGAGATATACTCATCGTAAATATCCCTGTCACCGGCTTCCAGTTTTTGAACCAGCCTGCTCTTTGGAATTTTTCCATAGCCGACCAGACGGTAATACCCAACATTATATGAAAGGGTCGCAACTAAAAGCGCGTCCTTTCCGAAACGGCTGCACATCCTGCACAGTTTCATCAGATCCGCCCTCAGTAAAGAGTCTGCTTGTTCCTCTGTCATGTCCGGTGTGAATGTCTCGTTCTCCAACAGTCTGTGCCCATACCCTACATACGGCAGATGATTTCCATGCCAACCTTCATGGCCTTTAATGCAGGCGACCGCCTTATTAAAGAGCGAATCCGGAATCTGTTCAGCGGCGGGAGGCGACGAACCGCCTCCCTGTGCTTGAACCACCATGCCACAGCAAGTCAAAATCAGATATATAGCCGTTGTAATCACTCGCATACGGAAACTTTTTCAGATTTCGATACAGGCGGTCTTACAATAACGAGTGAATCCCTGACCCAAGGAGTTTCGGAATCGACCACAGAACCTTCTGTCTTCTCTTCAGTCTCATCCTTTTTCTCGTTGTTGAAATCAAAGCTGAGCAGGAACAGCTGCTCCGGCTCGCTGTTGTCCTCGAAATAGATGTCTATCGTCTGCTGCTCTTCACACTCGGAAGTGTAATACAGCCGGAACACTTCCCTGTCAAGCGGATAGCGGTCATTGGGCAGCAGCACCATCCCGTCATCCATGCGGAGCGTTCCCTTGCCGTCAGGCTGGAAGTAACGGATAGTGTAGCGGGCATCGGAAAACCGGCCTTCGCGTTTGAGTTCACACCGGACTTCCACCGTCTCACCTTTTACTATGCGTGTGGGGACAGGCATCGTTTCCACCGTAAAAGGATAAGCCTGCTGCACTTCCGGTTCATTGTCACAAGACACCAAGGCCATTGCCACCAGTGCCACAAGCGTTGCCGAAAAAAATGCGGCCAATGCGTTTGTTATCTTTCTTTTCTTCATATCCAAATTGTTTTAATGATTTTATTATTGCAACTGTTTCATCCGACGGCTCCATCCCTGTTTTGCAGGTATTCGTTCAGGTCCTTGAACCCCTTGTACAAGGCGGAACAGTCCTCTATCCTGTTACCGTAGCGTTTTCGGAGAGCTTCCAGCGTGCGTCGTCCGGCTTCGTCCCGGTCCAGGTAGCAGTTGATTTTCTCATACCTGTCAAGGACGGTAAACGAGCGTTCCAGCAACGCCACCGAGTTCAGCACGAGGTAGTCGTCCCCGCATCCCAACCCCAGCACCATCCACGAGAGATAATCGATAAAGCCCTCGAAAAGGTTGCAGGTATCCGAACCGTTGTCTATCAAAGATATGTCCTTCGGGGAGAGGCTGCCCTTGAAGAAGCGGTTGCGCAGTTCATATCCGCCGCTGAGATTTCGGAAACCGATGGCGAAATACCGCTTTCCGTGCAGGGAATACCTGACCTTTTCACAATTAGGCAACGCCACATCGCTGCAAATGCCACGCTCCTCCAGATAACGGAGCAGAACCCTGTTGTACAGCGGTCCGAAACGGATATCCTTCAAACATTCCTTTTTATCTGGCTCATCCTTGCCGTTCTCTTTCGGACGGAAGACCGTCTTCCTTTCCGGAGCCAGCCCACCCCAGATCCTTGTGATGAATTTTGCCTGCTCCTTGAAGTTCGTACTGCCGGCAAGTTCACCGGCAAGGGTAAAAATATCACCTCCTTTTCCGGTTCCGAAGTCGTGCCATACATTCTTGCGGACGTTCACCTGAAACGAGGCGATCCGTTCCTCACGGTAAGGGGCGAGGTACCAACATTCATCCCCACGCTGCCTTTTCGGCTCATGCCCCAGCCGTGCCAGCAATTCCGTGACGGGGATAGCCCTTATATCTTCTATATCCATAAGCGATACTGTTTTAATGAATGATGAATTTTACAGCCAGCCCGAATTGTGTCGAGAACACTCCAAGCGAACTGCCCCACAGGGCACGCTCGCGGACGCTTGCAAGCAGCACGATACAATCGGTGATGTAAGTCTCCAGTTCCAATGTTACCGCCCCTCCATAGACAAAGGCATCCTTGGCGAGCAGCCTTGAACCGTCATACAATATCCTGCCGCCCCAGTTCACGGTCTCATAGCCGGCCAGAGCCGAGCCGCCGATGGAGAGGAAGAAGGTCTTTGTAGGATCGGACAGGAACTTCAGGTAGTAACCTCCCTCGGCTGTAAACTGGGCACGGGAAATGGATGTACCGCGATAATCATAGTTCTTTAACAGATACTCTGCACCCACGACCCAGCGGTTTGCCTTCTTGGTATATCCCGACACCGCTATTCCCGTGTAGTAGTTGAGCGGAGATTTCGAGCCGCCCACAAAGCCGCCTCGCAGCTCCACGCCCTTCATTTTCGGGAGATAACGCTGGGCGTATGCCTGCCCTGACGAGAGGGCAAGCGATACGGCTGCAACGAATAGAAACAGATACTTCTTCATGGTTACTTCACTTTAAGTTCATTGATTACCTTTGCCCTTACGATGTCCTCGCTCTCCACGGTGAAGGTCTGGTGTCTGCCACCGCTCTTTTCGTGCATCTCCACCACAAGCACCTTGTCGGCAGGGATGGTGAACTTGTCGAACACGAATACGGTACGCTCATCCTTGCTACCCGCAACGGTTGTGGCATAGTCGTAGGCACGCAGAGGGAAGATTACCTGCTCCTGGATGGCTGTACGCTTCATCACCTTTTTATCCACAATCTTGAATGTCACAAAATCCACCTCGTATGGCACATTCGATGTGTTCTTCACCTGCGTATGGAAGTAGAGCAAGCCATTGTGGGTGTATAGTCCACGCAACAGGTACTGGATGCCGAACGCCTTGCTGCCGATGTGCTTGATGTGGCGTTTGTTGTCCTTGTGGATAGCCTTGCTGATAAGGTGTACCAACTTCGGCGACTCACTGCCAAGCTCCTGCAAGTAGATGTCGAGGGCATTGTTCGGGCGGTTCACCTCGCTGCCATCATAGATAAAGTCTTTCATCTCGACATTCAGAAGCAACGGCTCGTCGGCATACTTGACATTGAAGGTGTAAAAACTGCCGCTTTCGGTGATGACCGACATGTTGGTCTCGTTACGGAAGTTCTTGACCACAGCCTTCACCCGGATGACATTTTCCGCGCCGTCAGTCTTGCCTGCGATGAGGTTCGGCGAGCCAAGATCCACATAGCGCACCGCGGACGGGAAGATGATGTGGGTCGTCTTGTCGTATGTAACTTCCAAGCCGTAAGGAGGAATCATGCGGTCAAAGGTCAGCTTCTTTGTCAGACCGTGATAGAGGTCGCCGTCTTCCTGCCGCTGCGGATATACATCCGCCGTCAGCATGACACTGTTTGAAACTGTTGCCGTTGAATCGACGGCATTCTGTGCGAAAGCACTTGTTATGCCCAATGCGAGGGCAAGCATTACAAAAAACTTTTTCATACTTCTTGAATTTTAAAGGGTTGTTTTATTGGTTGTCTTTCTGGTAAAGCATCAGGGTGTAACCCGATTTGAGATGCACCTTTTCCTCACGCAATTTCTTGGAAACGTACTGCGACACACTCTGGATGGCTCCCTTGCCGAGTTCGGACAGCAGCTGGTCCTTTGCCGACTGGTTGGTGATGGAGATGCTCGTGCCGAGGTTCTGCCCCAGGTTGGCCGCCACCTCCTTGACCGCACTTGCCTCCATCGACCCCGGGATGAAGATACCGTCCTGACCGTCGTTGTCATGCACGGTGAGTTCCACGGGAATGATTACGCCGTTATATTCCACCTGATAAATCCCGATATTGAGCCTTTCGCCCTGTATGCGCCCTTCGCCCGTGACAAGGGTATTGCGCGGAAGGGTGTACCTGCCGACGCGCATCGGTTCCAGAAGCCTTAGCCTTACACTTTGGCCGCTGATGACGGTCTGGTCGCCATGCACACAGGCGCGGATGGTGTTCCTTGCATGTCCGTTTCCGGCTTTTCCCACGGCGGTATGGAATCCCGCGTTTCCTGCCTGCCCCAATCTTGCAAACAGCGTGGAGTCGCTGACGGGCTGCGGAAGCGACGATACCACCGGAGTAGAAACATGTCCCACGGGAACGGCTTTCGTTTTCCTGCCATTGGAAGCACTTTCCGCATCCTCCCGGCTTTCCGGTCTCATACCGTCCTTGCCCGGCGTATATCTGGCAGCCAGCTCGTATGACTTTTCCAGCAACGCTACCTGCTCCTCGTATGTCATCTGCGCGGGTTGCCGCATGGCGGCAGCCTGCCTGAGTTGTTCCACCTCGGCTTTCAATGCCTCCTTTTCGGGGTCTTCCTCCGGGGGGTCATAGAAACTGCCGAGCGTGGCGTTGATGTCGTTGTAGGCGGAATGGGAAGAGGAGAAAGAGCCGCTTCTCCGATAGCTCCCACCGTTACGGCCGGATGTGCCGCCGCTTGGATATTCCGGTGCGGATTCAATTTCCACGACAGGAGGTTCCGGCTCATCTGTCATAGCCGAGAAATCCTCCAGCGTGCGCATCTTCTCTTCCTCCCTGCGTCTCATATCCGCCTGCTCGTAGGCCGTGATCTTGTCCGCCTCGATACCCGCCCCTCTCGGGTCGGGCAGCTCGGTATTGAATCCGGCGTTCTTCTCCTTTTCCTGCCTGTCCTCTTCCGACGGGGCGAAAATCCACCACATGCAGCCGATGAACAGCAGGAACATCCCGGCAAAGACCAGGTATTTCCTGATTTCCTGCCGATTTTTCAATTTGTTCGCGTCATTACTCATTGCCTTGTCTGTTGAATTGGTTAAAAAACTCTTCCATTTCGCGGATTTTCCCATCCGGAAGCGTGTCTGCCGGAACAAAGTCCGGGATTTCCAGAGGCTCTATCTCGATGACCTCCTGCCTTGCGTCCTCCCGGCCGATGTCATAAATGGCACGGAAAATCATATAGAAATTCCCGACGGCGAACAGGCTCGCCAGCACCACGACGGTCATCACTCTCTTTTTCGGACTCAGCCCGGCGCACAAGCCGCGCAGTTTTCTTTCGGCCAAATCCCTTGTTTTTGCAAAAATCCTTTTCATACATGTTGAATTTTAACGGTCATACACTCTTATATCCCTGTTCTCCACCACGCGGAAGGCTTCGAGGATGAAGCCGTGCGGGTTGTTGTCGCTGCGTGTGGAATTGAGCAGCCTGCCCCGCGTGACGAGGCTGCGCTCCGTCACGCTCTTTTCCCTGATGATGGAAAGGCGGGCATACGTCACCACCTCATACGGATAGGTGTCGAAGTCGCATTTCACGCTGTCAATCCCGATCCGCTGGTTCATGTTGCCGGAGATGACACGGTTGTAATAGCCCTGCTCCGCCAGGTCCCGGTAATGGGCATACGCGGAACGGTCACTCAGGAACATGGCGCGTTGGATATTGCCTTCGATGGCGCCCTTGTCCGGTGAAAGCGTGAAAAACAGCTCGTGGAAACGTCTGACATGCTCCCTCGCCTCCACGGGGCGGTTCTGTTCCAGATCCTGCGAAAGGGCGAGCATCAGCGATTTCCCCTCGTCCAGCACATAGATTTTCTGCCGCTGCGCCTCGGCAAAGCCGTAGGCTTTCCATACGGAGAAACCCACGAGCAAGGTACAGGCGCAGAGATAGACAATGCCGAACAGGCGGAGCTGTCTGAAACTGGTCTCGATATTCTTCAATGATTTGAATTCCATTTCAATGTCGTTTTAATGTGATTACTTGATAAGCCTTCCGGCGATGTTGCCCACTGCCGCTCCTGCCGTACCGGCCACGATTGAACCGGTCTTGGATGCCGTCTGTGTCACGTTCTTGCCGTAATTGCCCGCACCGCCTCCGGCCTGGATAATCCAGTTGGCCACTGTCGGGATGGTGAAATACCCGATGATGCCGATAATCAGGAAAGTGATGTAAACCCCGTTGGAGCCGTCCGGGATAAAATTCGGGTCGGCAAGCCGCTCGATGTCCTGCTGTAGCATCAGGACCTGTATCCTTGCCAGCACGCTGCTGAACAGGTCGCTGACCGGAAGCCACAGGTAAATGCTGATGTAGCGGACGAACCATTGGCTGAGCGAAGCCTGGAAACCGTCCCAGCAGGAGATGGCGAAGGAAATCGGCCCGAGTATCGAAAGGACGATCAGGAAGAATGTCCTGAGCGTGTCGATGACCAGCGCGGCCGCATTGAACATGAGTTCCAGCAGTTCGCGGAAGAAGTTCTGCACCGCCTTCTTCATGTTGTACATCGCACGGTCCACGTACATCCCGCAGGCCTCTATCGCGTCCAACGCCCCCAATTCGTCCAGCTTGTTGTCAAAGGCTTCCTTATCCACCAAGTAGGCCGTTTCGGGGTTGCGTTTCATCGCCTCCACCTCCAGCTTGTCTTTCTGTGCCCGGTACTCGTTCATGTCGAAGGTCTGGCTTTCCAGAATGGTATGCGTGCCCTTTACTATGGGCGACATGACACTGTTGAGCGTGCCCAGCACGAGGGTTGGAAAGAACATGATGCAAAGCCCCAAGACGAACGGACGGAGGAGCGGGAACACATCCACGGGTTCCGCCCTCGCCAGCGACTGCCACACCCGGTAAGCCACATAGAACAAGGCTCCCAGCCCCGCAAGCCCTTTTGCCACGCCCGTCATCTGCGAGCATAGCGGCATCATATCCGTGTACAGGTTTTGCAGGATCTGATGCAGGTTGTCAAAATTTGCTGCCAACAATACCATAAGCGTTCGGATTTAGGATTACCAGTAACGTTCATTGGGAGAACCGTAGAGGGCCATCACGCGGTCAAGGTCGTTCCGCTTCTTGGCACGCAGGTAGGAAACGCCGATGTTCTTGTTGGTGTAATACTGCACGAGGCTGCGGTATTGCAGCATGTCGGTGTAGCAGCGGTCTATGATGTCCATCCGCTCCTTGTCGTTCATCGACAGGCCGTTCTCGTTGACCACCGTCTTCAGGTCGTTGAGCAGGTGCGCGCTCTCCTCCAGCAGTTTGGTATAGCCGAGGGCGATGGCACTCAGCTCCTCCGGCGTGAAGTAAGGGTCACTGAGCATACGCTCGAAGCTGTTCACATAGATATCCGTGATGTCACCGACCATCAGGATAGTCTGCTGCACCTTACGCGCGTCGCGGACAAGATCCTTGACCTTTCGGAGGCCGTCATAAAATTCCTTGCCCTGTTGGTAGATTTTTACGGTTTCCTGAAAATTGTTGAGCATATTGCTTGCGGTTGAAGACGTATGCACAATATTTTTCGCGGCATTGATGATGCCTTGGGCAAGATTGCTCGGGTCGGTCACAACCCATTGCGCTTTCGCCGTGAGGCTGACCAGAAAGCAGCCCATACACAGCATGAGGATTTTCTTTTTCATTGATGTTTCAGTTTTTCGTGAATAAATCTGTTGAATATCAAGGTGTCATTTTTCGCCCTTTGGACGGCGGGTTACGCAGGATTGCCCGACGCGGCTGTTTGGGGCGGTTCTCCTTCGCCACCTCTTCCGGTTTGCGTCTGAGGGAGGCGAAGAACTCGTCGGCATACGGCCTGCGGCCGGTCATCCGGACGAAACGGGCATCCAGTTCCCGGTAAGCCTTCTCCGCCTGGCAGGAGCGTTCCGTAGAGGAAGCATTCTTGTCAATGCCGTACTTGGCGAGAAAGTCCGGACGGATATGCAGGAGGTCATGAACTGTATCCGGCGAGGCCGCGATCCATCCCAGTTTCTCCAGTTCCGCGTTCAGTTTGTCGAGATATTCCACCGGAGGACGGGGACAAAGCCTTTCAAAAAGCTCTTCCGCACGGTGAGTCAGCCTCGCATCAATTTCCAGGACATCCGAAACCTCACCATGCAGTCTTTTCTGTATGTATTCACCGGCATCCATAGCATTGAGCTGATGATATAGCCGGTAATCCTCCGTCAACCCGTAATGGTCCCGGATGTGCTTGGGAATATCCCAGTCATACATCAGGGACCAATAGAGGCTGTCTATAACCTCCCTGAGTATCTTTTCGTCTGACTCAAATCTGTCATGCATAAATGTTGTCTTTAAATCGATTGATAAATGATTTTACTTTTCCCTTTTGCTCTCGGCCAGCTGCTTGATGGCAAGTTCTATATTGCCGCCCAGCTTTTCCGTAAGCCGCATGAGTTCAAGTTTCTCGGTCTCTTCTGTAGTGTAGCAGACATACTCCTCAAGCGATACCTCCGTGGCATAGACAGCCGACTGCGTACCGCCCAGACCGATCCAGACTTCCTTGTATCTCCGGGAAGGGTTGTTCGCCATATTGATGGAGAGTATCTGCGCGCGCTCCTTGTCGGTCAGGCCGAGCAACGCCTGTATCTCATCGAACTTGTTGACATATTTCCGCTGGTCAAGGAGAATCTTGCAGTCGCTGTTGTTGATGATGGTGCCTTTGACGATGGAAGAAGAGATGATGTCCTCGACCTCCTGCGTGACCACCACAGCCTCGCCGAAGAACTTTCTGACGGTCTTAAAGAGATATTTCAGATATTCCGCCATGCCCTCTTTGCTGATGGCTTTCCAGGCTTCTTCCAATAATATCATCTTGCGGACACCTTTCAGCTTTCTCATCTTGTTGATGAAGGTTTCCATGATGATGATGGTCACGATCGGGAACAACACCTTGTTGTCCTTGATGTTGTCCAGTTCGAAGACAATGAAGCGTTTATTCAACAAGTCAAGCTGCCTGTCCGAGTTGAGCAGGTAATCATACTCGCCACCCTTGTAGTAAGGCTCCAGCACATTGAGGAATCCCCACACGTCAAAATCCTTCTCACGGGTGCGCTTCTTTTTCAGGACATCCTGATACTCGTCACGGATGAACTCGTAGAAGAAATTGAAAGTGGGATTGGCCTGCTTCTCCTGCCGTATCTTCTCCAGAAAGAGATTGACGGCATTGGAGAGCGCCACCTCCTCGGCACGTGTCGGCGGCTCGTCGTCACGCTTCCACAGAGTGAGGATAAGTGTCTTGATGGACTCTTTCTTCTCGATGTCGAAAACACCGTCCTCCACATAGAAAGGATTGAAGGCGATGGGATTATTCTCCTCGTAGGTGAAATAAATCCCGTCCTCGCCGTGTGTCCGCGCATGGATAAGGTTGCATAATCCTTGATAAGAGTTTCCCGTATCCACCAGCAACACATGTGTCCCTTGCTCGTAATATTGCCTCACCATGTGGTTGGTAAAGAAGGACTTGCCCGAGCCGGACGGCCCGAGGATAAATTTGTTCCTGTTCGTGATTGTGCCGTTCTTCATCGGCAGGTCGGAGATGTCCAGATGGACGGGCTTCCCGGTCAGTCGGTCCACCATGCGGATGCCGAACGGGGAGAGCGAATCCTTGTAGGAGGTCTCACCGATGAACAGGCACAGGGCCTGCTCGATAAAGGTGTAGAAACTCTCCTCGAAAGGAAAGTCACCGGCATTGCCGGGTATCGCCGCCCAGAAGAGGGCCGGCACGTCCACCGTATTGTGGCGCGGCTTCGCTTCCATCAACGCCAGTTGGCTGCCCACGTCGTTCTTGATACGCTTCAGCTTTTCCCGGTCATCGCTCCATGCCATGACATTGCAGTGGGCACGTATGGAGGTCAGCCCCTTGCTGTGCGCCTCGTTCAGGTACTCCTCGATCCATTCACGGTTAATCTGGTTGGAACGGCTGTAACGGGAAAGCGAGTGCATGTTCCTTGCGGTCTGCTCGAATTTTCTGAGGTTCTCCGCCGGATCATCGATGAAGAGGTACTGGTTCACCACATGGTTGCAGGTAAGCAGGATGCCTACCGGTGCGGCAAACGACAGGCGGCA
>ERZ779942.721-NODE-721-length-21574-cov-3.64599_pt1 | contig 21574 bp, 18 predicted proteins | sample MGYA00511941_ERZ779942 | MGnify/ENA primary metagenome ERZ779942 (study PRJEB29588, sample SAMEA2148265) | human gut metagenome | biome: human gut; feature: human-associated habitat; material: faeces | place: Denmark | collected 2008/2010 ... | reverse complement strand
GGCCGTACATCGCTGAAAATCCAAATGAAAGAAGAAGCTCTGGCTCTGGAAACCGTTGTCGTAACGGCCATGGGCATCAAGAAAAAAGAAGCCTCTCTTACCTACTCCACCCAACAGGTAGGCGGCGACGAACTGACGCGCGCCAAAGACCCCAATATGATTAACGCCCTTGCCGGCAAAACAGCAGGCGTATCCATCACCCGCAACTCCTCCGGTTTGGGCGGTTCCGCCAAAGTTTCCATCCGCGGTATCCGTTCCGCCAATGCCGACGGCAACAACCAACCGCTATACGTCATCGACGGCGTACCTATGCTGAACAACGTGGCCGAACAGGCATTCTCCGCCATGGGCGGCAACAACGATGCCGGCAACCGCGACTCCGGCGACGGCATCTCCAACTTGAACCCGGACGACATTGAAAGCATGAGTATTCTGAAAGGCGCTTCCGCAGCAGCCCTCTACGGTTCTCAGGCCGCCAACGGCGTAATCCTGATTACCACCAAGAAAGGGAAAGCCGGTATGCAACGTATCGTATTCAACTCCAACCTGACCGTAGACCATGCCATTTGCCTACCCGAATTCCAAGACAGATACGGCGCAAGCGGCGCCACAAGCTGGGGCACGGTTCCGGAAAATGCAAACTCAAAACCCATAAAGGCTTACGACAACGTGGGCGACTATTTCAGTAACGGAGTTACCGCCACCAACTCGCTGTCTGTCATGACAGGTAAGGAAAAAATGCAGACCTACTTCTCTTACGCCAATACCACCGCAAAAGGTATCGTCGACGTAAACAAACTGCAAAAACATAATATCACGTTCCGGGAAACAGCCTCCTTATTCAACGACCGCCTGACATTGGATGCCAACGTCAACCTGATGACCCAGAAAATCAAGAACCGCCCCACTTCCGGCGGATATTACATGAACCCGTTGGTAGGTCTGTACACTTTCCCGCGCGGTGAAGACCTCGGAGTTTACCGCAACGACAACGGTTTTGAAAAGTACGATGAAAACCGGGCCATGCCTTTGCAGAACTGGTACACAGACATCAGCGGCTTCACCCAGAACCCCTACTGGCTGACAAACAGAGTAACCAGCACCGACAAGCGTTTCCGTACATTGGCTTCTTTAAGCGCCAACCTGAAAATAACCGACTGGTTCAGCGTCCAGGCACGCGGTAACGTAGACTATATCAACGACAATTACGACCAGAAGATGTATGCCGGTCCGGCCGTTACATCAAAATGAACCGTCAGGACTTCATGATTTACGGCGACTTCATGGCTATGTTCAACAAAACATGGAACGATTGGGCATTGAACGCGGCCGTAGGCAGCAGCATCAACACTACCAAGGTCAACTCCTTGAGCCTCGACTCCGGTAAATCGGGATTGTACAAAGCCAATGTCTTTACGGTTCCCAACATGAACCTCAGCGGTGCGGGCACTTCATTCATTGACGAGACCGCCGACCAAAGACGTACCATCCAATCCATATTCGCCACCGCGCAAATCGGCTGGAAAGAAAGCGTTTATCTGGATGTTACCGCACGCAACGACTGGTCTTCCACACTTGCCAACACCAAGAGCGAAAACTCCGGTTTCTTCTATCCCTCGGTAGGTCTTTCATGGATTCTCAACAAGACGCTCGATCTGCCGGAATGGATCAGCTTCGGCAAGGTACGCGCTTCATGGGCGCAGGTAGGTAACGACCTTCCCATCGGCATCACCAGCCCCGCACAGACTATCACGGCAGGTGGCGTAGTAAAACCCATCGACTATTACTTTGCAGAAGACCTGAAACCGGAAATCAGCAATTCCATCGAAGTAGGCACCGAATGGAAGTTCTTCAACAGCCGTCTGGATTTCGACTTCACGTTCTACCGTACCGACACCAAGAACCAGTTGATTCGCGTAAACACTACCGCCGAAAAGCGCCCTTACCGTTGGATTAACGCAGGTAAGATACGTAATACGGGCGTTGAAATCACGTTGGGAGCCACTCCGTTGATGAACGATAATTTCCGTTGGAAAACCCAGTTCAACTTCGCTACCAACAAGAACGAGATTGTTTCCTTGGGCGGCACTCCCAACTTCCAATACGCTTCGGGCAATGTAAGCATGCCTTATAAGATGATGGTTGTAGAAGGCGGTTCGCTGGGCGACATCTACGGCAACGTATTCGTACGCGACGCAAACGGCAAAATCCTGCTGGAACCGGCAACGGACAAAGACGGCAATCCCAACGCAAAAGCCGGTCTACCCCAGGTAACTACCGACAAAGCCGCCAAAATCGGTAACTTCAATCCCGACTGGACACTGGGCTGGAGCAACACCGTAACCTACAAAGGCTTCTCCCTCTACTTCCTGATTGACGCACGCGTAGGCGGTGACGTTATCTCGCTGACACAAGCCGGACTGGACTATGCAGGTGTAAGCAAAGCTACCGGCGATGCCCGCAACGCAGGTTACTATATGCTCGAAGGACAAAAGATTGACAACGTGCAGAAATTCTATCAAATGGTAGGCGACCGCGGTAACGGTACCACGGAATTCTACCGCTACGACGGAACGAACATTCGTTTGCGCGAAATCTCATTAGGCTATTCCTTCCCGCAACAGATGCTCGAAAGGACAGGCTTCATCAAGGGTGTAGACCTCTCACTGGTAGCCCGCAACCTGTTCTTCATCTACAAAGACGCCCCGTTCGATCCGGATGCGACAATGTCGGTAGGCAATGATAACCAAGGCTTGGACACCTTCGGCATGCCTTCAACGAGAAACATTGGATTCAACATTAAATTTACCTTCTAAATACCCGAACAATATGAATAAGATAAAATATACAACCGCACTACTCCTCGGCGGACTCCTGAGTTTTTCATCTTGTACCGATAACTTTGCCGATTTCAACAGCACCGAAGGAGCCTATACAGACGAATTGCAGAAATACGATAACCAGACCAACCTCGTGCCTTTCTCCACCATTCAAAAAGGCATCATCTATCAAACGGGTGTGGACGGCACCGACTGGCAATACCAAATCGTACAGAACCTGGTGGCCGATATGTTCTGCGGATATTTCCACGACATGACGGGCTCGTTCAACGCCAACAACTCCACCTACAATCTGAACAACGGCTGGACCAGCGCCATGTGGGTGTATACCTACGGATATGTCATGCCTTCCATCGCCGACGCGGAAGCGTTGAATACAGAAAAGGAATGGCCTCTTTACCATGCCATTACCAAGATTCTGAAAGTAGCCACCCTTCATCGCGTAAGCGACTATTACGGCCCCATCCTTTACGACGGATTCGGAACAGCCGACCAGAAGCCGCAGTCGCAGGAAGAAGTCTACAAACGTTTCTTTGAAGATTTGGGCACAGCCGTGAATATACTGAAAGATTACAAAGGCGGCGTATCCTTTGAAAGCGCCGACTTCATGATGCCGGAAGGCAAACGCACTCCCGCGCAATGGCTGAAATTCGCCAACTCCCTCCGCTTGCGTCTGGCCATGCGCGTGTCTAACGTAGCTCCCGAACTGGCCGAGGAACAAGCCAAGGCAGCTTTGGATGCAGCCAACGGCGGCGTACTGGAAACCGCCAACGAAACGGTAGGCGAATACGGCATCCGTAATCCGCTGGGTGGTGTTGCCGGCTGGAGCGAGGTATACATGAACGCAAACCTGGAGTCTTTCTTAAAAGGCTATAACGACCCTCGTCTCAAATCATACTTCAATCCCGCGCAAGACGGCAGAGACAAAGACGACAACATTATCAAGGAAGTGGCCGGCGTGAAACAGCTCGGCAGCATCGAAGGCGACTATAAAGGTGTCCGTCAGGGAACAGGCGTAGCCGACAACCGCTACTCCACACACTCTCAAACCACCATTACCACCGGCAGTAAAATCATTGTCATGAGTGCGGCCGAAGTATGGTTCCTGCGTGCAGAAGCAGCTTTAAGAGGCTACACTTCCGAGGACGTGGAGAACTGCTACAAGCAGGGTATCACCGTATCCTTCTCGCAATGGGATGCCAACGGCGTAAGCGACTATCTGGAAAGCGAAGAAACTCCGGCGGCTTATGTGGACGCATTCGATAAGAAATTCGATGCGGACGCACCGACAAGCATTACTCCGAAATGGGATGAAAGCGCCACACCGGAACAAAAACTGGAGAGAATCATCACCCAAAAGTGGCTGGCTCTCTATCCGGAAGGTTGCGAAGCATGGGCGGAACAACGCCGTACCGGCTATCCCCGGCTCATCAAGGTCGCAGTGAACAACAGCGGCAACACCATCAGCACCGACGATATGATTCGCCGCGTATTCTTCAATCAAGACTACAAAACGGACAACAAAGCGTTGTATGACGCTTTAGTAGGCAAGCTGGGCGGTGCAGACAATGGCGGCACACGTCTTTGGTGGGATACTGGACGGAATAACTTTTAAATGATACAAAGATATATTTTTTAATCAGTGGTGTTTTCTCCGTATTAGTTATTACGGGAAAAAGGTTGTAAGGAGCAGAGTCGGGGGGCTTTGCTCCTTCTTTTTATAAGGTAGGCAGAAAGCGGCGGGCAGCAGGCAGGAAGCTTCTTTGTCCAAGTACGGGGGATGACGCGGATAAGCCCGCGGGTTTCGGGATGTACCCACGGTTGGTATCTCTCGTACCAACCAATGGTACGACGTGTACCTAAGGTTGGTACGGCAAGTACCACGGCTTGGTACAAGACGTACCAAGGGATGGTACAAACATGGCACACGTATCTTATTGATTGTAAGCGCTATGAGAGATTACTTATATTCCTGTACCGGAAGCTCTCCCCTCAATGCTCCAAGCGCGTTCAGCGCCAATGCTTCCATTTCATCCTCACCCGGATAGACGTGCACCGGAGCAAGGAACGAGATGCGCTCCTTCAGACGGGAAATGATATAATCGGAATGTGCCATGCCGCCTGTCAGCAGAATGGCATCTATCCGGCCGTACAGCACAACAGAAGCCGCACCGATACTTTTGGCAATCTGGTAAATCATGGCATCCAGCACCGATTCGGCATACTTGTCCCCTTCCTCTATCCGGCGGACAATGGCGGGAACATCGGTCGTGCCCAGGTGGGCTGTCAGTCCGGCACGGCCGGAGATGCGCTTTTTGAGTTCGTCTTTTGTGTAGCGGCCGGAACAGCAGAGGTCTATCAACTGCCCGGCAGGGAGTGTACCGGCACGTTCCGGCGAGAACGGGCCTTCACCGTCGAGCGCGTTGTTTACGTCGACAGCCTTGCCATGATGATGAACACCGACGGATATGCCGCCGCCCAAATGGCAGACGATCAGGTCGAGTTCTTCGTAGCGCGTATCATGCTCGGCGGCGTAGCGGCGGGCAATGGCACGCTGGTTCAGCGCATGCCAGATGGTGATACGGGGCATAAGGGGAGAACCTGTGATGCGGGCTATCTCGTCCAGCTCGTCCACAACGCCGGGGTCGGCAATGAAGGCACGGCAGCCGGGAAGCAGCGCGGCAAGCTCGGAAGCTATGAGGCATCCCAAGTTGCAGGCGTGGGTGCGCATGGCATGAAGAATATCGTCCAGCATGGCATCATTCACCTCGTATACGCCGCCCGGTATGGGTTTCAGCAGTCCGCCGCGCCCCACTATGGCGTCAAACTCAAAAGGGATGTTATTGGCTTCCAACTCTTTCAGCACCAAATTCTTGCGGAATTCAAACTGGTCGATGATATGGGAGAACGAGGACAATTCGTCTACCGTATGACGGATGTTGCGCACCAGGCGGGGCACGTCGTTTTCGTATACGGCAATCTTTGTCGAAGTGGAACCGGGGTTGATGACGAGTAGATTCATCGATGCGGGTATTATTTACGATTTACTATTTGACAGTCGCGAGGTATCATTTGCCGTTTCCGAGCCACAACTGGTCAGGCATGCCATGGCGATACTGTAATATTTGGACAAGCCGGAGTCGCTGCGCGAAGGTAACACAACGGGGCAGACGGGGCCTTGAAGCAATCCCGCCATATCGGCATGGGAGAAGAGGGAGACGGCTTTATAAAAGGCATTGCCCGATTCGATGTTCGGGAAAATCAAGACATCGGCCTCACCGTTGATGGGGGATACGATACCTTTGATGTCGCCGCTCGTCTTTTCGCAGGAAGTCTTTACATCCAGCGGGCCGTCGATAATGACATTTCCGAACTCGCCCGCCTCGGCAAGTTCTACGATATTGACGTAATCCAACGAATGGGGAAACTTGGCGCTCACCTTTTCCGTGCAATGGATAAGTGCGATGCGCGGCTGCCCGATACCGAAATGGCGGCAGGTATGGATGGCATACCAAATCATCTCTATGCGCTGTTGCAGGGTAGGCCGGGGGATGACAGCGGCATCCGAGAAGAACAGCAGTTTATCATAGGTGGGAATCTGCATGACGGCCAGATGCGTCAGTATCCTGCCTTTGGGCAGCAGCCCTTTCTCCTTGTCGAGAATGGCACGGAGCAGATTATCCGTATTGATGATACCTTTCATCAGAATATCCGCACCGCCCTCGCGCACGATGCGGACAGCCTCGCGCGCCGCCTCGTCTTTATCTTCGATATGCAGTGTCTGCACGTATTCGGGATATTTCTTCAAAGTAGGGTATTTCTCCAAGATGGCCGAATCGCCAATCATCAGAAACTCCGCAATGCCTTCATCCAAAGCGCGGGCGATAGCATATTCAGTATTGGGGTCATTGGCACAAACTACGGCAATGCGCTTCCTTTTATTTAGGGTTTTCAGATGAGAAGTCAACTGATCAAAGTTCCGAATCGGTTCCATAACGTTAGTTTTTTAGCAAATATCTAAAAAAATGCCGAGAAAATAAACGTTACACCTTATTTTATTTTCTATGTTTTATATCATTTTGACAGATTCACCACAGAGGGCAGCCTGAAAAAGCATGCTATGTTACAAGCCGAAACAGGCCGTGATTTACCGCAACACCCCTAAAGAAATAAAAAAACTCCGTGAAACGCTGTGCCCTCTGTGGTGAATTATGTACTTTTGTCACAAATACAGAGAGATATACAATATGAACAGCCTTATTTTTCCGCCATACGTGCACGAGGGCGACCGGGTGATTATTCTCTCCCCTTCCAGCAAGATTGACAAGTCCTTCCTGAAAGGAGCCAAAAAGCGGCTGAAGTCGTGGGGACTGGACGTGGTCGTCGCCAAACATGCAGGCAGCGCGCACGGCACTTACGCAGGAAGCATACAGCAACGCTTGAAAGACCTGCAGGAAGCCATGGACGATGAGAAAGCCAAAGTTATCCTTTGCAGTCGCGGCGGATACGGCGCTGTGCATCTGGTGGGACAGCTTGACTTTACCAAGTTCCGCCGACATCCCAAATGGCTTATCGGTTTCAGTGATATCACCGCCCTGCACAATGTGCTCCAGCAAAACGGCTTCGCTTCGCTGCACGCTCCCATGGCGCGGCATCTCACCGTGGAGCCGGAAGACGACTTTTGTACCCAGGCCTTGAAAGACATCCTGTTCGGCAATAAACTGCAAGAAGAAACTTCGTTCGGCTATACCTGCCCGGCACATAAGTTCAATCACAAAGGCGAGGGTACGGGCATCCTCCGGGGCGGCAACATATCCGTGTTCTACGGACTGCGCGGCACGCCCTACGATATTCCGGCAGAAGGTACGGTGCTCTTCATTGAGGACATAGGCGAGCGTCCCCATGCGGTGGAACGCATGATGTACAATCTGAAACTGGGCGGCGTACTCGAAAAGCTGTCCGGGCTCGTCATCGGGCAATTCACCGAATACGAGGAGAACATGTCTTTAGGCAAAGACCTGTACGGCGCGTTGGCCGATTTGGTCAAAGAATACGATTACCCCATATGTTTCGGCTTTCCGGTGGGGCACGTCACGATGAACGTACCGATGATTAACGGTGCGCGGGTCACGCTGGAAGTCGGAAAGAAAGAAGTGAAACTAAGTTTTAATACCCACAAAGAATGAAACGGAATTATACAATCATCCCCCTATCCCTACTGCTGCTCATAGCAATGGTAGCGTGCAGCAATAAAAGCAAAGGTACTACGGACAATGAGGAAAAACAACCGGGGAGTACGGTCAGCGTGCCCCAATTCGATGCGGACAGCGCTTACCGGTATGTCAAGGCGCAAGTGGACTTCGGGCCTCGCGTACCCAATACCGCGGCGCATAAAGCCTGCGGGGAGTATCTCGCAAAGAAGCTGGAACAATTCGGCGCCACGGTATACAACCAGCAAGCGGATTTAATCGCCTACGACGGCACTCTGCTGAAAGCACGCAATATCATCGGCAGCTACAAGCCCGAAACAAAGAAACGCATCGTGCTTTTCTCTCATTGGGACAGCCGTCCCTGGGCGGATGCCGACCCTGATGAAACGAAACGGCATACACCCATTCTCGGCGCCAACGACGGGGCAAGCGGTGTAGGCGTACTGCTCGAAATTGCCCGCCAACTCCATAAGCAACTGCCGGAACTGGGTATCGACATCGTATTGGTGGACGCCGAAGACTACGGGCCTCACCAATCCTATACGGGTAATCATAAAGAGGAATACTGGGGGCTCGGCTCGCAATACTGGGCGCAGAACCCTCATGTGCAGGGATACAACGCACGTTTCGGCATTCTTCTGGACATGGTGGGCGCCAAAGACGCCACTTTCTTCTACGAAAGATATTCCGAGGAATTTGCCAAAGACATCAACCGGAAAGTATGGAACGCCGCCAACAACTTAGGCTACGGCCGTTATTTCGTAAAAGAAAAAGGGAGTACCGTAACGGACGACCACCTTTTTGTATACCGGAATGCACGGATTCCTACCATCGACATCATTCAATACAGCGAGGAAACCGGATTCTACGAGAACTGGCATACCCTGAAGGATGATATGGACGGCATCGACCGCAACACCCTGAAGGCAGTAGGCCAAACGGTGATGGAAGTTATCTACAAAGAGAAATAAATACTAAAGATAAATTATTATGAGTATCAACGAAGTACAAGATGAAGTAATCGCCGAATTCAACGATTTCGACGATTGGATGGATCGCTACCAACTCCTCATCGACTTAGGAAACGAACAGGAACCGCTGGACGACAAATATAAGACGGAACAAAATCTGATTGAAGGTTGCCAAAGCCGTGTGTGGCTGCAAGCGGACGAGGAAAACGGTAAAATCGTTTTCCAGGCGGAAAGCGACGCTTTAATCGTGAAAGGGATTATTTCACTGCTCATCAAAGTGCTCTCCGGACATACACCGGACGAGATTCTGAATGCCGACCTTTACTTTATAGATAAGATAGGATTGAAGGAGCACCTTTCTCCTACACGCAGCAACGGATTGCTCTCCATGGTGAAGCAGATGCGGATGTATGCGTTGGCATTTAAGGCAAAAGGAACGAATGCCTGAGTAGCGTGTAGTTCCGGACGGAAAAACAAAAGAACGTTTACTGTTTGTTTTTCAGGGAAGGATTACACGGATTTCACGGACTTACTTTATCCTTTTTCCGTGAAATCCGTGTAATCCTTCCCTGAAAGAAATCATCAAGTGCATTTTGACACAACTTCTATATAAATACCGCTTTACTTTTCTTCTCCCTCCACATATTCCAGTATATCTCCCGGCTGGCAATCCAGTACCTTACAGATAGCCTCTAACGTAGAAAAGCGAACAGCCTTCGCCTTACCGGTTTTCAGAATAGAAAGATTTGCCGGCGTAATGTCAATCTTCTCCGCCAACTCCCCCAAAGATATTTTCCTTCGGGCCATCATTATGTCAAGGTTTACTATAATCATTATCTTTTTCTCAATATTCCGTTAAATCGTCAAGTCCTGTTCCTCTTTCATCTTCAACCCGATAGCGAATACCTCGGCTACAATCAGAGTGGAGATTCCCAATACCAGGGTAGTGGTATTCACCATATCCGAAAGGTCCAGTTCATAACCGCGAACGGAGAATACCTTTTCTACGCTTCTGAAAGTAAGATACGCCGGAAGAAGCGCCGTACAAAAACTGATAATCAGTGTCGTCCCCAACAGACGCAGACGGCGGACGTTCTTCCAGTTGAAGATATCGGACTTATTGATGGAAATCACCAAACGGACAAAAAGGACGATAGCCCATATACATATAGCCATGTGAAGCAAATTCAGTAAAGAAAAGGCCGCCTGCTCCATAGTCGCGGACTTCGTATCGACGCTGACCATCATCGAATTGAAAGACACCGGCACATACTCGCCGCTCTTCTCATTATAAACGGAATCCTGGAAAAGGCCGTTATTACCTACTTTGGAAAGGTGCTCCGGCAGCAGACTGATATACTTCATATTTATCAGTTCTTTCCTGTTTTCTGCTGAAACAGCGTTTTCGGTGCCGGCTTCTACCCCGGCTTTTACTCCCACAATGAAATAGTAACCGGTTTCAAGAACCGAATAACCCAGTACGAGCACTACGATTATACAAAGAATGTTCAGTCTTCTTTTCATACTTTAAGCGTATTAGAATCCGGAGAACGATAAGCATTCATCACTTTATAAGAAACGGCAAGTAACGCCACCGCTACCGCCAAACATATCCAATACGTCGGTTCTCCCAACAAATCGGACGTATACTCCACATCCGGATAATGCAAACTGAGGAATACCGACAGGCTGTTGTTCAGGATATGTATCAGAATTCCGGGAACGAGGCTGCCCGTTTTATAATAAAGCCAGGCAAACAAGACACCCGATAATATAGCGCCCACCACCTGTGCCGGATTAATATGGAAAATTCCGAAAATAAGGGCGGAAAGGATAACAGCCTTCACCGGACTGTACTTTTGCAACAGCACTTTGGTAATCGCCCCGCGAAACAGCATCTCCTCTAAAACAGGCCCTAACACCGAGATACAGATAATACCCAGCCAGCCCGATTGCAGCACATCGAATGTAGCTCCCATCCAATCAGGCAGGAAAGACAGTTTGGACATCACAAAGTCTATCAGGAAAATAGTGGCAAGACCTATAACGACGCTCCATCCCAGATAAGCGACCGACACCGGAGACCATATCCTTTTATCTCCCTTCAGATACCCCTTTCTCCACAGATAAGCTCCCATACCTGCAAATCCCAGCAACATGCTCGGAGCCAAAGCCGCGGTACTCGTATCATCTATCGTACCGTTGACCGCGTAAGAATAAAGCATTGTGAAAGGCATCACCAACAATGCGGCCAGAATCTGCATCACAAAATAAATCAAAACCAGTTTTATCGCTGTTTTCATCGTTCTCTTCTTTTTTAAAAGCGTGTAAAGATACACATTTTCCCGTGAACTCGTCAAGCAGTGGTAACAACTCCCATTAATAACATCATCACCATAGACAGTGACAGTACCAGCAACGTAATACTCATAAAGGCTCTTTTCATAACCATGGACTTTTTATAATCAGTACTTATTCTTACCTTGAATTCTGTTTTTCAATAAGAATTTATCGTTTTTCGATATGCAAATAAAAGAGCTTTTTCTGAAAGAACAAAAAGAAACAGTATCTTTTTATCGAAAAACGATAAAAAAGATATGTTTTTCAATAAATATGCAAGAAAAGACCCAATAACGGCAACGCAGAAAGCGGTGTTATGAAAGGATGGCGGTGATTTCCGCCTCGTCTTTATGGAGTTGCGCTATCAATTCGTCTATGGAATCGAACTTCAGTTCCGGGCGGGTACGGCGGACAAAAGACAGCCGCATAGGTTGATCGTAAATATCAGCGTCAAAATTGAAGATATGCACCTCGATGCTACGGTCTATGCCATTATTCAACGTCGGGCGGTAACCGATACTTAACATTCCCGTATGCTTCTTCTCACCGAGAAAGACATAAACGGCGTATACTCCGTCAGCCGGAACCAGTTTTTCAGAATCGTTGACACATAGATTGGCGGTCGGAAAGCCTATCTTGCGTCCGACGTGATAACCGTTCACAACCGTACCGTTCAAAAAGAAATGATACCCCAGGCAGTTTGCCGCTTCCGAAACGTTTCCTTCCAGCAAAAGACGGCGGACAGCCGAGGAACTGACCGTCATCGCGTCAGTTGAATAGACCTGCGCCAATATCACTTCCATTCCCAGTTCCCGCCCGTAACGTACATAATCATCAAATCCCTCACTGCGATTATGCCCGAAACGGTGGTCATAACCGATTACCAAAGCCTGTACCTGATAGTCTTGCTTCAAGGCAGCCATAAATTGCTTGGCCGAAAGACGAGCCAAGTCAAGCGTAAAATCAAGCATGACGCAGTAATCCACACCTGTACCGGCAAGCAGGGCAACTTTCTCATCGCAAGTAGTGAGCAGCTCGGGATGAAAACCGGGTTGCATGACCTTGCGGGGATGTACGGGAAAGGTAATGACCGACGAAGCAAGTCCACGTGCAGCCGCAGCCTTGCACACCTGTTCTATCAGAAACCGATGTCCCCGATGCACTCCGTCAAAAAAGCCGATGGTGGCTACACTGGGCAGGAGTTCTTTGCCGGATATTCCGGAACATAGCTGCATACTCACCTTATACGATTGGTTTATTTAAATAAATGCCCCCAGTCCTCACCGGCTTTCGGGGTGTAGGTGGAAATTCCCAATGACCGGGCAGTCAGACAATTAGTTTCCGAATCATCGATAAAGAAAGTTTCTTTCGGGTCTAAGCCTGCATCATCCAGCACTTTCCGGAAGATTTCCTCGTCGGGCTTTGCCATCTTCATCTCATAAGACAGGAAAATATGCTCGAAATAATCTTCTACGCGGAATGCCTTATAGGGAAAGGCGTGCTCACAAGACCACTCCCAATGGATTTCATTGGTATTGCTCAACAGGTATACCACATAATCCTTACGCAAAGCCAATAACAAGTCCAGTTTATAGGTCGGTATGCTCACCAGAAAACTGTTCCATGCGGCATCAATACGGGCATCGGCAACGTCTCTTCCTATCTTTTCCCGTATCACATTCCGAAAATCGGCACTGGAGATAAGGCCTTTCTCATATTGCTGGAAGAAATCCTGTTGATGATATATGTCGAGGGTATGCTCTACATCCTGCAATCCCAACTCTCTGAAGTTTTCCAAACAGCGTTGGCGGTCTAAATCAATCAGTACGCCGCCAAAGTCCACTATAAGGTTTTTAATTCCTTTTCTTTTCATCCTCTCATTTTTGCATTAGACGTCGGACAAGACGAATCCCTTCGCCCACCCATAATACCAAAGAAGTAGAAGCAATGATTATCGCCCATGTCGTGAAATCAAGCGGCTCCGTACGGAATACCGCCCCGCCGAACTGTACGATGACGAACTGACCACCCAAAATGGCAAGTACCACCAACTCCATACCGTAAGATTTGGACATTCCCTTAAAAGCGGAGTCCGATGTACCGAATACTCTCGCATTGAACAGGTTCCAGAATTGCAGCATGACGAAGAAAGTGAAAAAGACAGTCAAGCGCTGTACAGTCATACCTCCCTCTTCGTTATTAAACCAGAACAACATGCCCATAAGCAATACAAGGAAAGTAGTGCCCATACCGAGAATGTAATTTCTCATGGACCCGGTTATAATGAAATCGGTACTTTTGCGGGGTTTCTCTTTCATCACGCTTTCACTGGGCGGGATAGACGCCAAAACCAAAGCGGCAAAGGTATCCATAATCAGGTTCACCCACAACATCTGCGTTACGGTCAACGGCAATTCTGTACCCACCAACGAGCCAAGCAATACGATGAACAATGCCACGAAGTTAATCGTCAGTTGGAATACGATGAAACGCTGTATATTCTTATATAAAGAACGTCCCCACATTACGGCCGTACCGATACTGTTGAAAGAGTCGTCCAACAATGTGATATCGCTTGCTTCTTTGGCGACAGACGTTCCCGTTCCCATAGACAATCCCACCTGCGCATGGTTCAAGGCCGGAGCGTCATTGGTTCCGTCACCCGTCACGGCTACCACCGCACCTTTCTGTTGCAATAGCTGAACGAGACGTTGCTTATCGGTAGGACGGGCGCGCGACATAATCTTCAAATCCAACACCCGGTCGAGCGCTTCCTCGTCCGTCAGGTCTGCAAAGGCAGCACCCGTAATACGGTTACGCTCCGTATCTTCCGGTTGCCATAAACCGATTTGCCGTGCGATTTCGGTTGCCGTACCCGGCGTATCTCCCGTTACTATCTTGACGCCGATACCTGCCGACTGGCATTTTGCGACCGCCGCAGGCACATCCGGACGTATAGGGTCGCTGATAGCTACAACGCCGAGGAAAGACAAATCATTCTCTGCGACCAATGCCACACAGTCGGCCGGTTTCGTATCGTCTACTATCTTATAGGCAAAACCGAGCGTACGCATCGCCATGTTCTGGTAGTTCAACAACTGAGCCTCTACCGTAGAACGATATTCTACCGCATCCACCCGCTTACCGTCCAAAAGAACGTCCTTACATTTTCCCAATACAATTTCGGGAGCGCCCTTTACATAAAGTACTTTCTTCCCAATCAGAGGAGAGTGTACCAGTGTTGCCATAAACTTCCGTTCGGTAGAGAAAGTCAACTGGTCAAGTACCTTGACAGCCTCTCTCAACTCCAGATAATTACGTTTTTGGCTATCGAGCCACAGAAGTAAAGCCACCTCGGTAGGATTCCCTACCCCCTTGGGCTTCTCTCCCGGAGTTATCTCTTCCAGAAAAGCAGTGGAATTGGCACTGATGCCCTCTATTACCAGTTTGCTTAAATCATCTTCTCCTATTTCCCGCCCGTTCTTCAATCCGTAGAAATTCGGTTCGTACACCTGCATCAGGTTTTGTGTCAGCGTCCCCGTCTTGTCCGTACAGATAACGGTTATCGCCCCCATCGTTTCGCAAGCGTGCATCTTCCGCACCAGGTTATTGGTGGAAAGCATACGGCGCATATTCAGCGCCAGACTGAGCGTCACACTCATGGGCAGACCTTCGGGAACGGCAACAACAATCAACGTTACCGCCATCATAAAGTACTGCAAAGTAGCCTTCAGTGCGGGCAGCCATTGCTCAAAGGTATGGAATGAGGCAAAATCATACACCAGAACCACATCCTTTATAAAGAAGATGGCGAATGCAAGACCGGCTACCGAGAAACCGATTTTTCCTATGAGGTTGGCAAGTTTTGTAAGTTGGATATTCAACGGGGTAGGCTCGGTACTTTGTTCCGTACTCTGGCGAGCCACTTTTCCAATCTCCGTAGCATCGCCTACGGACTCCACGCGCATAACTCCATGCCCGTCGACTACCGTTGTACCGCGCAGCACACGATTGGAAGCATAAGTGGCTTCTTCATCGAAATCGGCTTCCACGGTAGTTTTGGTTATCACAGGCTCACCTGTAAGATTGGATTCGTTTACTTGCAGGGAAATGGCTTCCAGCAATTCACCGTCAGCAGGGATTTCCTCGCCGGTTTCCAGAATAATAACATCGCCGACCACCACATCCTTACGGGGAATTTCCTGTACGCGCCCGTTACGGATAACCTTTACCAGTGTTTCCTCGTTCACCGCATTCAGCAAATCGAACTTTTTATTGGCATCGTATTCAAAAAAGAAACCGATACCCGTAGCCAGCAAGATAGCAGCTATGATACCGATTGTTTCGGCATACTCGTTCTCTACTACGGAGATAATCAAAGAGAAGAAAGCGGCCACCAACAGTACTCTTACTACCGGATCTTCAAACTTTTCCAGATAGAGTTTCCACAAAGACGGACGCTTCGGGGGTGTCAACAGGTTTACACCATGCTCGGTACGGCTCTTCCGTACTTCATCGTCGGTAAGTCCGACGTGATAAAAATCATCCTTTGTTGCAGTCATGCAAATCGTTAGGTTTAAATTGAATTGCAAAAATACAACAATAATTTGTATAGAGAATGTTATTAAATCTTTTTATAGGTTTTACAAATCCGACGCTCCTTTTTTTTATTATTCCGATTTCCGCTTCCACCGGTCATCTCCATAAAGGTGCGTTTTGGAGGTTGGGATAACAAATGCACTTTTTTACCTGAACGGTAAACAAAAAGGAGACTTCAATTGTTATTAAAGAAGAATTTTAAATAAAAGAAAGTTATGGAAAAGTACATCTGCACTATTTGCGAATACGTTTATGACCCGGAACTGGGAGATCCTGAAAACGGAATAGAACCGGGAACATCCTTTGAAGACCTTCCCGATGATTGGGTTTGCCCCTTGTGTGGAGTAGGCAAAGATGAATTTGAGAAAGCGTCCTAAGACGCTTTCTTTTCTTTTATATCACTGCTGGCTTCCACCACGTTGACAACGTAATCGCCCAGCTTTTCACATTCCGCAATGATATCCATATAATAGACACCCATCTGATAATCATATTCCTTGTTGTTGACGTCAAGGATATTCTGATTCTTCAACTGGTTGCGGTAATTGTTGATTTCATTTTCAAGGTTAAACGACTTGTTCACATCGATACCCTGATGTTCCGTACGTTCTACCACTACAATCATTTGTCCGAGAGCATCATCGGTCAGCTTCATCATAAAATGGATATGCTCGTATTGCTTCTCCGTAAATTCCAGATTCGCCTGACGCTTGCGATTGATAGTACGCGCCAAATTGTAACAACTGTCACCGATACTCTCTATCTCCGTCACCTCGCGCAGCATAGCCCGGATTTGCAACTTACTCTCAGAACTTAAACGGCCTTCCGACACCTGGTTCAGATAGTTGGCAATCTCCAGTTCCATACTGTCGCTGATATTCTCGTACTTCTCTATCCGGCTGAACAGTTTATTGAAATCATCATCTTTATCGGTATGCAGCAAGTCGCGCACCATGCCGAACATACGATGCGTACGTTCCGCAAACAGATGAATCTCCTTGCTCGCCTGCAAAATGGAAAGCTCGGCCGTAGAAAGCATACCACCCGTGATAAAGCGCAGGCGATATTCCTCGTCCTGCTCCTTCTGCGGGATAATGGCACAAACCGTACGCTCTATAAACTTCACGAACCATATCAATATCAACACATTGCAGATATTAAAACAAGTATGGAAAGCCGACAGCTTGAATGAAACGGCAACGGCGGGATCGTTAGTACCCATTACATTTTCCACAAACCAAGATACTCCTTGCGTAAAAGGCACAAACAAGCACAATACCCATATAACACCGAAGACATTGAACGCCAGATGCGCCAACGCAGCCCTCCTTGCCTGCGTATTGGCGGTAAGCGCCGCAAGATTGGCCGTTATGGTCGTACCGATATTCTCACCGAGCACAAGCGCCGCTCCCAATTCAAAACTAATCCAGCCATTGGCACACATAATAAGAGTTATCGCCATTGTCGCCGCGGAAGCCTGCACAATCATGGTCAATACCGTTCCTATCAAGACAAATAACAGAATGGACAGATATCCCATGTCCGTATAGTCCTGCACAAAAGCCAGCATATCCGGGTTATGGCTCAAGTCGGGGGCATTGGATTGCAGCAAAGAAAGCCCCATGAAAAGGAAAGAGAAGCCAAAGATAAACTCACCTATGGACTTGCGGGCACTTTTTTGAGAAAACATAAGAGGAATGCCAAAGGCTAAAAGAGGAAGGGCAAAAGCAGCGATGTCGACCTTAAATCCCAATGCGGAGATAATCCAGGCCGTAACGGTAGTACCGATATTGGCACCCATGATAACACCGATAGATTGTGACAAGGTCAGCAGCCCGGCATTGACAAAACTCACTACCATGACGGTAGTTGCCGAGGAAGACTGGATGAGCGCCGTGATAAGCACACCTGTCAGAACGCCGGTCACCCGGTTGGTCGTCATAGCGGTTAAAATCTTCCGCAAGCGGTCGCCGGCGAATTTTTGAAGTCCCTCACTCATAATTTTCATTCCGTAGAGGAACAATGCCAATGAGCCAAGCAGCTTTAAAAAATCATAAAAAGAATATTCCATCTTTAATTAGTTAAAGTGTTTCGTTGTGCCATTTGTTATTATGTCTTATATTTAACGTATTAATCACCCCAAAAAAAGACATCATGAAACACATGTTACAAATTTGTTGCAAAAATAATAATATTTCTAAAGAATTCCCTATAGGAAGCTCACTTTTGGATATTTATTACGGTTTTAATCTTAATTTTCCTTATCCGGTAGTCAGCGCCAAAGTAAATAACCGTTCCGAAGGACTGAATTTCCGGGTATATAATAATAAAGACGTGGAATTTCTGGATGTACGGGATTCTTCCGGCATGCGTACGTATGTCCGCTCACTCTGCTTTATCCTATATAAGGCTGTCAGTGAATTATTTCCGGAAGGAAAGCTGTTTGTGGAACATCCCGTATCCAAAGGCTATTTCTGCAATCTCCGCATCGGACGGCCTATCGAGCTGGAAGACGTGTCGGCCATAAAGAAACGGATGCAGGAAATCATAGCCGAAGACATCCCTTTCCGCCGTACCGAATGCCATACCACCGAAGCCGTGCGGGTATTCAGCGAACGGGGAATGAACGACAAAGTAAAGCTGCTGGAAACATCCGGTTCCCTATATACCTATTATTATACGCTGGGAGATACGGTGGATTACTATTACGGTAACCTGTTACCCAGCACAGGCTTTATCAAACTGTTCGACATCGTAAAATATTACGACGGCCTCCTGCTGCGCATCCCGAACAAGGAAAACCCGACCGTATTGGAAGAAGTGGTAAAACAGGAAAAGATGCTCGATGTATTCAAAGAACACCTGCGTTGGAACTATATCATGGGATTAAGCAACGTAGGCGACTTCAACCTTGCCTGCGAAGAAGGGCATGCCACCGATTTGATTAATGTGGCCGAAGCCCTGCAAGAAAAGAAGATAGCCCAGATTGCCGATGAAATCTACCACCGGGGAGAAAACGGCAACCGCGTAAAGCTCGTACTGATCTCCGGTCCTTCCTCGTCCGGGAAAACGACCTTTAGCAAACGGCTCTCGGTACAGTTGATGACCAACGGCCTGCGCCCCTATCCCATCTCATTGGATAATTACTTCGTAGACCGCGAAGACACCCCACGCGATGAAAACGGCGATTACGATTACGAATCCCTTTACGCCCTCGACCTCGAGCTGTTCAACAACCAGTTGCAAGCCTTACTGCGGGGAGAAGAGGTGGAGCTTCCCCGGTTCAACTTTACGCTGGGCAAAAAAGAATATAAAGGAGACAAACTGCGTATCGACGAGCATACCATTCTTATATTGGAAGGAATTCATGCCCTGAATCCGGAGCTTACCCCGCAAATTCCCGCTGAAAGTAAATACAAGATTTACGTATCCGCACTGACAACCATCTCGCTGGACGACCACAACTGGATTCCCACAACGGACAACCGCTTGTTGCGCCGCATCATCCGCGATTTCAACTATCGGGGATATTCGGCTCAGGAAACCATCTCACGCTGGCCCAGCGTGCGTGCAGGCGAAGACAAATGGATATTCCCTTATCAAGAGAATGCCGATGTCATGTTCAACTCCGCCTTGTTATTCGAGTTTGCCGTACTGCGTTGCCATGCAGAGCCCATACTTACCGGCGTGCCGCGCAATTGTCCCGAATACGCCGAAGCCTACCGGCTCATGAAGTTCATCAAGTACTTCACACCGGTACAGGACAAGGAAATTCCACCGACATCCCTGCTCAGGGAGTTCTTGGGCGGCAGCAGTTTCAAGTACTAAGCCGGCTGCGAAAACAACCTTTTTAAATTTCCGCATACAATATAGCAAAGAAAGTTCTAACTTTGTATGCAAATAAAACAAACTCACCTATAATGAAAAGAATCATTACAATACTTTTGGCGGCATTTTTCTGCCTGTGTACCCAAACCTATGCGCAAAGCCGCGCCGATGAACTGATGAAACAAGCGCAAGAAAGCCTTGCCAAAAAAGAATATATCAAAGCCCGCTATCTCTTTCTTCAAGCCTACAATTCCTTTGCCTCGCAGGAAGAATATACGCAAGCGGTAGAATGCGGTGTCAATGCCAGCGCCCTCTATCATCGGGAAAACTATTATAAAGAAGCGTTCGAGCTTCTGCGCGGCGCCGAGCAGTTGGTGGGAACCGGTGAACAAAAGCTTAAAAAGAAGCTCCCCGACCTGCGTTTCCGTATCAACAAAGAACGGTTACAGATGTACATCAACACCAAAAATCCCGCCCGCGCCAAAGAACAGTTGAACAAGCTGGAAGAGACCGCCAAAGCAGCCGGGAATGATTCTTTAAGCAATGATTTCCTGTACACCCAAGCCAATTATTACTATACTTTCGGCATGAACTCACAGGGGGATGCGGCCTTCAAGAAGCTGATAGAGCAATACAAGCAGCAAAAGAATTACGCCAAAGTAGACGAATGTTACAAGACCCTCATAAGCATTGCCCACAAAGCGAACAATGCGGGGCTGGTAGCGCGTACCTACGACAAATATATCATCTGGACAGATTCCGTTAAGGCGCTTACCGCACAAGACGAGCTGAATATAGTGAAAAAGAAATATGATGAAAGTCTGGCCACCATTCAGGAGAAAGACGATTCCCTTTCCGCCAAGCAATATATCATCATCGGCCTCTGCATCCTGGCAGCCGTTTTAGCTGCGGCATTAGCGATAGGAGCCGTCATATTATTACGCTTCATCATGCTGACACGCAAACAAAAGAAAGCCATCAGCATCGCCAACGAGCACAATGAGCTAAAGACCGAATTCATTCAGAATATCTCCTCCCAGATGGAGCCTACTTTGGATACCCTCGACCCGAAGCTGCCCGGTGTACAAGCGTTGCGTGCTTTCTCCGGTCACATTCAAGAGCTGTCCGAACTGGAGAACAGCCTGTCGGAGCCTTACGAAGTACAGGAGAAAAATATCTCGACTTTCTGCGAAAGCGTCATGGACAAAGTAAGGGGCAAGGTACAAGAAGACGTCACCCTCACCGTCAACGCTCCCAAACTGAATGTGAAAATTAACCCGGAACACTTGGAACGCATTTTGCTACATTTATTGGAGAACGCCGCCGAATATACTCCCGCAGGCGGAAAAATATGGTTGGATTTCAAGAAACGCGGCGCCCATACGCATCAGTTCATTATCAGCGATACGGGTTGCGGCATCCCCGAAAAACAACGGGAAGACATATTCAAACCCTTTACCGAAGTAAAAGACCTGACAAAGGGCGATGGCTTGGGATTGCCCATCTGTTCATTGATTGCCGCCAAAATGAATGGCAGCCTGACACTGGACGGCAGCTACACAAAAGGGGCACGGTTTGTATTGGAACTACACGCTTAGGCAGTTGAAAGTTGGGAGTTGAAAGTTGGCTGCGCTATTATGCTGCATGGCAACTCTCAACTCCCAACTTTCAATTATCTCAACGCTTCCACCTCTTCCGGTGTCAACGGAATCTTTTTGCCTAAGCGACGTGCACCGGTTTCCGTTATCAGATAATCTTCTTCATTGCGGATACCGCCGAAGTTGCG
>ERZ779942.665-NODE-665-length-23209-cov-3.65678_pt1 | contig 23209 bp, 20 predicted proteins | sample MGYA00511941_ERZ779942 | MGnify/ENA primary metagenome ERZ779942 (study PRJEB29588, sample SAMEA2148265) | human gut metagenome | biome: human gut; feature: human-associated habitat; material: faeces | place: Denmark | collected 2008/2010 ... | reverse complement strand
CAGACAAGCTGCAGTACCAGTGTTGGATAATACGGCGGACAATGCGGCGCCAACAAGCATAATACCAAACATCAAACTGTTTTCACCAGTACCGGAAATTTTAACAATAGAAGCACCAATTTTTTGTGCAAGACCTGTATAAAACATAGAAGCACCAACAACGAACATACCTGCAAAAAGTACTACGGTAGAATTAGAGAGGCCGGAAAATACCTGTTTAGCAGGAATAAAACCTAACAGGCCGCACGCGATAGCGCCGCCCATAGCCGTTACTGCAAGCGGGATGAGTTCGGTTACAAATAACAGAGCAATAACAGCTAACATAATAAGACATTTTACTGCTTGAGACATGAGAATCCTCCTTCAAAAAGTTAAAAATGTTTTAAGGAAGTAACAAATTACTTCCTATTATATATGTAAGCTAGAATGATTAAATTTGCTATTTTTTGCATATTATTAAAAAACTTATCTTTAGTTACAAAATTGTTAACAAAATTTAATTAACAGCTTACAGTAACAAGTGTAACAGATAAGCCAATTTTTTTCAAGATTTTTTCACAATTTTCGTATAACAAAAAAGTTCAAAAACTGTTAACTGTCTTCGTTATGCATATTTATACCATTTTGATACTTTTTGACAATTTTTTATTCATAGCTAAAACATAAAAAAACAGACGTGATAGTTATCACGTCTGTTTAATTTATTGCTCTTATAATAATACTTTCGTCTATCTTCCTAACAAATTATTTGCCGGGGAAGAAAGGCCATACGATAGGAATTACAATCAGGGATACGATAAAGGATACGATAACAAGACCGGTACCTGCTTTAACATAGTCCATAAATTTGTATCCGCCAGGGCCAAGAACCAAAGTGTTCGGAGGCGTACCTACCGGAGATGCAAATGCACAGGATGCTGCAACTGCGATAGCCATCAATACTGCTTTCGGATCAGCGCCAAGTTGTTTAGAAATCGCAACACCAATCGGGCACAGCAGAGCTGCAGATGCAGTATTGGACATAAATTGTGTTAAAGCGCAAGAAAGGATAAACAAGACTGCAGTAACAACTAACGGAGACGGAGTACCGCCCATCAGACCTACGGTCCATTCAGCGATCAATTTACCAGCGCCGGTTTTGTCCATTGCAGTGGATACAGGCATCATACCTGCGAACAGGAAGATAGTTACCCAGTCAATAGAAGCATAAGCTTGTTTTTCAGTCAAACAGCCAGTCAATACGCAAACGATTGCGCCGATAATAGCTGCCATTTCCAAAGAAACGCCCTTGATGCCGATAGCCATAGTCAAAACTACGAGCAACAGGATAACGCCGGAAACTACTTGTTTAGAAGCAGAAGTTTCGTTAGCTTCAACTTCTTGTTCAATTTCCTGGTCGGCATCCAATTCAGCTTTCGGAAGCAGGTATTTACCTAAGAACATCATATAGATGATACCAGCTACTGTTACAGGGATACCAATCCAGGCAAATTCGAAGAAGCCAAATTTGTCAGCAATACCAGCAGCTTCCAAAGCGCCGTTAGCGATGATATTCGGAGGAGTACCAACCATAGTGATGATACCACCGAGACCGCAGGCAAATGCCAAAGGCATCAATTGACGGGAAGCAGGGATTTTAGCTGCAGAGCAGATACCCAAGGCAACCGGCAGCAGACAAGCTGCAGTACCAGTGTTGGATAATACAGAAGACAAAGCAGCACCAACAAACATTAAACCAAACATCAAGCTGTTTTCACCGGTACCGCAGAAATGAACTACAGTATTACCGATTTTTTGTGCAAGACCTGTGTAGAACATGGCTGCACCTACTACGAACATGCCTGCAAAGAGTACTACGGTCGAATTAGAGAGACCAGAAAATACTTGTTTAGCAGGGATAAAACCTAACAGGCCGCACGCGATAGCGCCGCCCATAGCTGTTATTGCAAGCGGAATGAGTTCGGTTACAAATAACAATGCAACACCAGCCAGAAGAATGAGACATTTTACTGCTGGGGACATTATAATTCCTCCTTTTAAATTAATTTTATATACAGCGCGTTCGGGGCGCGTATATCAAAATAAAGAGAATTTTGTAAAAGATCCTTAGCATTGCTTTCTATGAATTTTCTTGCAACACCTTATGCTTCATTATACCACTATGCACTCAAATTTAAAAGTGTAAGTTTTATTTAATTTACAGCTTTTTTGACATTAAGGTATATTAATATAATACAATAATACTATTTTTACAATATTTAAGATTCTTTGTCCACTCAAAAAATATTATTCAAAATAACCAAAAGAAAAATTAATGTTTTTATCTTGGTTAACCAGCTTCAGGACTGCATTATTACTTGAAACTATAAAGAAAGCTTGTACTTCTCTTTACTACAGCATAATGATTTGCTTTATATTTTTCTTTTTCCAAAAAAAATAGGTGCACGATAAAGTGCACCTATTTCTGTTTATACTATAAATTATTTGACAGGTCCAATCATTGCAAGCATTGCACCTGCAGCTACTGCGGTACCGATAACACCAGCTACGTTCGGGCCCATAGCATGCATGAGCAGGAAGTTAGCAGGGTTAGCTTTTTGACCAACGATTTGGGATACACGTGCTGCCATCGGAACTGCGGATACACCAGCGGAACCGATAAGAGGATTGGTTTTACCACCATCCAGAATGCACATGAGCTTACCAAATACAACACCGGCAAAAGTACCAGCTGCGAAAGCGATCAAACCAAGAACAATGATCAAAATAGTTTGATAGTTCAGGAAGGATTCAGCTTTCATAGTCAAACCTGTACCAGTTGCCAGCATGATCGTTACAATGTTCATCAAAGCATTTTGTGCAGTATCGGAAAGACGATCCAAACAACCAGCTTCTTTGAACAGGTTACCCAACATCAGCATACCAATCAAAGAGCATACAGGCGGAAGCAACAAGCTGATAACGATAGTAGTAACAACCGGGAATACGATTCTTTCAAAATGAGAAACCGGACGCAGTTGTTCCATAACGATTTTACGGTCAGCTTCAGTAGTGCAAAGTTTCATAATAGGAGGTTGGATCAAAGGAACCAACGACATATAAGAATATGCAGCTACTGCGATAGCACCTAACAGGTTAGGAGCCATTTTTGCAGCCAGGTAAATAGCAGTCGGGCCATCAGCACCACCGATAATACCGATAGCGGATGCTTCTTGCACTGTAAATCCGAGCATCATAGCGCCCAGCAAGGAAACAAATACACCTGCTTGAGCTGCAGCGCCCAAAAGCAAAGTTTTCGGGTTTGCAATCAACGGACCAAAGTCTGTCATTGCACCTACGCCTAAGAAAATCAAAGGCGGGAAAATTTCATGATTAATACCATAAAGAATTACCTGCATAACACCCGGTTGGTCTTCAAAACCTGTTTTAGGCACGTTTGCCAGCAAACAGCCGAATGCAATCGGAGACAACAGCAAAGGTTCAAAACCTTTACCAATAGCCAAATATAAAAGAATAATACCTACCAACATCATGATGGCATGACCCATGGTGAAAGCGGAGAAACCGCTGTCATTCCATACGGATTGTAAAGCAACTACAAATGCTTCCATAATTTCCTCCTACAAATTTTTTAGTTGAGAGACCTTTTCAAGGTCTCTCAGCTTGTTTGTATTACATTACGATCATAACGTCGCCGGTACCAACAGTTTGACCTGCGGAAATACGGACGTCAGAAATGGTGCCGTCAGCCGGAGCCATGATCTCGTTTTGCATTTTCATTGCTTCAAGAATCATCAATACATCGCCAGCTTTAACTGCGTCGCCAGCTTTAACTTTAACTTCGAGAACTTTACCAGGCATAGGAGCACTGATAGTAGCTGCGCCAGCAGCAACAGGTTTTGCAGCCGGAGCCGGTGCAGCAGCAGGAGCTGCTTTAGGTGCAGCAGCTTTAGGAGCAGCAACGCCGCCCATTTCTTCAACTTCTACTTCATATGCAGTGCCGTTAACGGTAATGGTATATTTTTTCACAGGGAATACCCTCCTTCAAAATTGTTTAAAATATATTAAACTTAAGTGTTGCTAAAACCTAACTTTGTTTTAGAAGCATTCTTTACGTACGCTAATTGCTTCAATACGAGCATTCTGTGTCCAGCCAGCTTCGGGCAGACGACGTACATAAGCGATATCTTCTGCAGAATGGCCAAGAGCAGCTACAGCTGCTGCAATAACAGCAATTACTTCACTGTCATCCTGCACAGGAGCTGCAACAGCAGCAGGTGCTGCGGCAGGTGCCGGTGCTGCTACTGGTTTCTCAGTTTTTTTTTGCGTTGGATCTACCAATTGGATGATTTTTATCAAAACACCCAAGGCTGCCAATACGCCAAAAACTATGGTCATATTGATGGTAGAAATCAACCAAGGATTAGTAGTTACAGGACCCATTATTTCACCTCATTCTTCTTAATTAATTAAGCACTATACTGCAAGCTGCAAATTACAAAGGAATATTGCCATGGCGTTTTGCCGGGCGAGTTTCACGTTTGGACTGCAACATTTGCAAAGCGTTGATGATGGTGGGACGGGTGTTTTTCGGCTCGATTACGATGTCTACCATGCCGCGCATTGCTGCTTGGTACGGAGTTGCAAAGTTATCGATATATTCTTCCGTTTTTGCTTTTACATCAGGATCATTTTTGAAGATGATGTTAGCTGCACCTGCAGGTCCCATTACTGCGATTTCTGCAGTCGGCCATGCAATTACTTGGTCTGCGCCCAAATCTTGGGAACACATTGCCAGGTAGGAACCACCGTATGCTTTACGGGTTACTACAGTAATTTTAGGTACAGTTGCTTCGGAATATGCATACAGCATTTTTGCGCCGTGACGGATAATACCGCCGTATTCTTGGTTACAGCCAGGCAGGAAGCCAGGTACGTCTACCAAGTTCAGCAAAGGAATGTTGAAGGCATCGCAGAAGCGAATAAAACGAGAGGATTTGTCGGATGCGTTGATATCCAGGCAGCCAGCCATTACTTTAGGTTGGTTTGCAATGATACCTACGGTTTGACCATCCATACGTGCAAAGCAAGTGATAATATTGGTTGCCCAATATTGTTGGGATTCATAGAATTCACCGTTGTCTACGATGGATTTGATTACGTCTTTCATATCATATGCTTGGTTGGAGTTATCCGGAAGCAATGTATTCAAGGAGTCATCAATACGCATCGGGTCGTCACCGGTTTCTACGATAGGAGCGCATTCCATGTTATTGGAAGGCAGGAAGCTCAGCAGGTAACGGATCTGTTGCAAGCAATCTTCGTCGTTTTCTGCAGCAAAATGTGCAACGCCGGAAGTGCTGTTGTGGGTCATAGCGCCACCCAGTTGTTCTTGGGTTACGTCTTCACCAGTAACAGATTTTACTACTGCGGGGCCGGTAATGAACATTTTAGAAGTGTTCTTTACCATGTAAATGAAGTCAGTCAGTGCCGGGCTGTATACAGCGCCGCCAGCAGAAGGACCCATGATAGCGGAGATCTGAGGAACTACGCCGGATGCAATAGTGTTTTCAAAGAAGATTTTGCCGTAACCAGCCAAAGCGTCAATTGCTTCTTGGATACGAGCACCGCCGGAATCGTTCAGGCCAACAAGCGGAGCACCCATTTTCAGGGACAGGCGTTGTACTTTTACGATTTTAGCAGCATGCATTTCGCCTAAAGAACCACCTTCTACAGTGAAATCTTGTGCGAATACATAAACCAGACGGCCATCGATGGTGCCGTAACCAGTAGTTACACCTTCGCCAGGAAGTTCTTTCTTCTCTTGGCCGAAGTTTGTGCAACGATGTTTTACGAAACGATCCAATTCAACAAAGGATCCTTCGTCGAGGAGTGCAGCAATTCTTTCACGTGCAGTCATTTTGCCGGCTTCGTGTTGTTTTGCAACGCGTTTTTCGCCGCCTGCAGCCAGAATTACTTCGGACTTTTTGAGCATTTTCTCAATTTTTGCTTGAGTAGACAAATCTTACACCTCCATCATTATTGGGAGAACCTTATTTTATATACATCTACGCGGATGCAGACTCTTTGGTCCGCATCCGTGTAGTATGTAACAACTTAAAATAAAATCTTCAAAAGATTTTTGTAATTCCGTATTTTACGGAATTATTTTTTTGCCGGAGCGCAATACTCAAGCAAAATACCTACGGATTTCGGATGAACGAAAGCGATATCCATTCCGCCAGCACCGCCACGAGGAGCTTTGTCGATCATAGCAGCACCTTTTTCAATAGTGGTATCAATAGCTGCTTGAACATCATCAACGCGAACAGCGATATGTTGGATACCTTGTCCATTTTTAGCGATGTATTTGCCGATAGGGCCATCGCCATTTTCAGTGATATCAACAAGGAGCTCAAGCAAAGTTTCGCCACAGGGAATAAATACGGTTTTTACACCTTGCTCAGGAACAGCTTCTTCACCAGTGCAGCTCAAGCCAAGAACTTCAGTGTAGAATTTCTTGGAAAGATCCAGGTCTTTGCAAGCAATACCTACATGGTCAACACAAATTGTTTTAAACATTTCAAATTCCTCCTAAAAGTAATTTTGGTTGTTTTATCTTAAAACTTTACCAACAATGTCAGCGACAACAGAATACGGCTCAATTTCACGAATTTGAAGTTTTTCAACTAAAATATCAAATTCTGAAGTAGCTACAACATTCTTGTCGATATAACGGTTGACCCTGTCATTAAGCATAGCAGTAACTTCGTTTTTAATACGAGCTTTGCGTATTTTGCTCAATTGATCAGATTCAATCAAATATGCTTTGTGCTCTTCAATAGAGTCAACAACAGCTTCTATACCTTCACCCTTGCTGGCAATGGTCCGATTGATCGGAGGACGCCAGCCAACATGTTCGGGATTTAATTCCAACATCATTTCAATCTCAATGTTCAGCTTGTCCGTACCTTCACGGTCAGCTTTATTGATCGTGAAAAGGTCACCGATCTCAAGTATACCTGCTTTAATAGCCTGAATGTCATCGCCCATACCAGGAATAACAACAACCATTGTAGTATCAGCAGTTTTAACAATATCTACTTCAGATTGACCAACGCCAACAGTTTCAACAATAATAACATCAAAACCATATGCATCCATCAATTTAACAGCATCGCCCGCTTTTTGGGATAATCCACCCAAACTACCGCGAGTAGCCATGGAACGAACAAAAATGCCTTCATCGGCAGTAAGGTCCAACATTCTGATACGGTCGCCTAAAATTGCACCGCCGGAGAAAGGACTTGTAGGATCAATTGCGATAATACCAACTGTTTTACCGCGTTTACGATATTCTTTAGCAAGCTTGTCGGTCAAAGTACTTTTGCCAGCGCCCGGAGGTCCGGTTATTCCGATGACATAAGCATTACCGGTGTGGGGATAAATGGCTGTCATTATTTCAACAGCGTTATCATACTCGTTCTCTACGGCAGTAATAGCTTTCGCTAATGCTAAACGAGAATGGTTTAATACGCCTTCAACAATATTCAATGATCACACCGCCTTGTTGAGGTCCAATAAAAATTGTATTATGCAAGCCGGGACAAGCCCGGCCTGCAAAATTTTTGAGAACCTTAATTATTTTACGTTAGCGTTGATGAATTCAACAATGTTGCCAGTCGGAGTGCCAGGAGTGAATACTTCGGCAATGCCAGCAGCTTTCAAACCAGGAATGTCAGCGTCAGGAATAACGCCGCCGCCGATAACCAGAACATCAGTCAAACCTTTTTCTTTCAGCAGTTCAACTACTTTCGGGAAAAGGGTGTTGTGTGCGCCGGAAAGCAGGCTCAAAGCAACAACTTTAACGTCGTCTTGCAGAGCAGCTTCAGCGATTTGTTCCGGAGTCAGACGAATACCGGTGTAAATAACTTCAAAACCAGCGTCGCGCAATGCACGAGCTACAACTTTAGCACCGCGGTCATGGCCGTCCAGACCCGGTTTTGCTACTAAAACTCTAATATTAGACATTATTTCTTACCTCCCTATTATTGTTGGCTCTAAATTACAGAGCAGTATGAGATTGATATTCGCCGAATACTTTTCTCATTACGCCGCAGATTTCGCCTTCAGTTGCATAAGCACGTACAGCGTCAAGAATCAAAGGCATCAGGTTAACGGATTCGTCAGCACAGCCTTTTTCCAGAGCAGCTAAAGTTTCTTCAACTTTAGCATTGTCACGACGAGCTTTAAGGGCAGCAATCTTATCAGCTTGCAATTTGCCAACGGAGCCGTCAACACGCAGCAAGTTTTTCGGCGGTTCTTCTTCTTGTTGGAATTTGTTTACGCCAACAATAATACGGTCGCCTTTTTCAATGTCCATTTGCCATTTGTAAGCGGAGTCTTGGATTTCTTTTTGGATATAACCTTTAGCGATAGCTTCAGGAGCGCCGCCAATTTCGTCAATCTTTTTGATATATTCCCAAGCTTCAGCTTCGATTTTGTTAGTCAAAGCTTCAACATAGTAGGAACCACCCAACGGATCAACGGTGTCAGCCAAGCCGGATTCGTAAGCAACGATTTGTTGAGTACGGAGAGCGATGGTTACAGACTCAGTGGTCGGCAATGCCAAAGCTTCGTCTTTGGAGTTAGTGTGCAAAGATTGAGTACCACCCATTACAGCAGCAGCAGTTTGCAGAGCAACACGAACGATGTTGTTGTTCGGTTGTTGTGCAGTCAGCATGGAACCTGCAGTTTGAGTATGTACGCGGAGCATTTGAGATTTCGGTTTTTGAGCGCCGAATCTTTCTTTCATAACTTTAGCCCATACACGACGGGAAGCGCGGAATTTAGCAACTTCTTCGAGTACGTTGTTATGAGCGTTCCAGAAGAAGGACAGACGACCAGCAAAATCGTCAACGTTCATACCAGCTTTGATAGCTGCTTCAACATAAGCGATACCGTCAGCGATGGTGAAAGCGATTTCTTGAGAAGCGGTGGAACCAGCTTCACGGATATGATAACCGGAAATGGAGATGGTATTCCACAGCGGTACGTTTTTGGAGCAATATTCGAAAATATTGGTGATCAAACGCATGGAGGGTTTCGGCGGGAAAATGTAAGTTCCGCGAGCAGCATACTCTTTCAAAATATCATTTTGAATAGTACCGCGCAGTTTGTCAGCGGAAACGCCTTGTTTCTCAGCAACTGCGATGTACATGCAAAGAAGTACGGATGCAGGAGCGTTGATGGTCATGGAAGTGGAAACTTGATCCAAAGAAATTTGGTCAAATAAGATTTCCATATCAGCCAAGGAGTCGATAGCTACGCCAACTTTACCAACTTCGCCTTCAGCCATCGGATCGGTAGAATCATAACCGATTTGGGTCGGAAGGTCGAATGCGCAGGACAAGCCGCTGCCACCGTTAGCCAAGAGGTAACGATAACGTTTGTTGGATTCTTCCGCAGTGGAGAAACCAGCATACATACGCATGGTCCAGAAACGACCACGATACATAGTAGGTTGTACACCACGAGTGTAAGGATATTCACCAGGGAAGCCAAGATCCTTCTCATAGTCGAAGCCTTCGATGTCGAGAGGGGTGTAGAGCCTGTTGGGCTCAAGGTTTGCACGTTCGGGATTTTTAGCAAGTTTAGCTTCTACGCCAGCCATGTACTTGTCAAATCCAGCTTTCAGAGTTTCATTTGCCATTCTCAAATCCTCCTTAAGAATATTGTTTTTGCACAATCCGGTTTGGACTGACCGAATTATGGTGAGAGTGTCCGTCATAGACGGTGTATATGGCAAAGCCCGAAGGCCTCGTCAACAGAATTTATTTACAGATAAGCTGTAAAGTTTGCCGGCAGAACTAGCTATCTGCCGGCAAAATATTTCAGACAACAATCTCAGTCAATCGTCTTGACTAAGAATTATTTTTCCATGGTGCCGGTTTTTACGAAACGATCATGGAAGGAGAAAGCTTCATCCATAATATGCGGAGTTTGGCTATTGCCACAAGCTTCGCAAGCTCTCTTGAAGTAATCAAGAAGCAGCGGTTGATATTTCGGATTAGCAACTTTATCAATGATAACCAAAGCGCGTTCTTTTGGAGACAAACCACGAAGGTCAGCTACGCCGCGTTCGGAAACGATAACATCAACGTCATGTTCAGTATGGTCAACATGAGAGCAGAAAGGAACTACAGAACTGATAGCTCCGCCTTTTGCAAGAGATGTAGTGAAGAATACGGTCAGATAACCATTACGAGCATAGTCTCCGGAACCGCCGATACCATTCATAATCTTAGTACCGCAAATATGAGTGGAGTTAACATTACCATAGATGTCAACCTCAATAGCAGTGTTCATTGCAATGACACCGATACGACGAGCAACTTCCGGGCTGTTTGCAACTTCTTGCGGACGCAGAATGATATATTTTTTATATTTTTCTACATTGTCATAGAATTTTTTGAGGCAATCAGGGGATGGGCTCAAAGCGGTACCAGAGCAAACGCGGAGTTTGCCAGCATCGATCAAGTCGAACATACCGTCTTGAATAACTTCGGTATATACAGTCAAATCTTCAAAATCAGAGTTAACCAAACCGTTGATAACTGCGTTAGCAACAGAACCTACACCAGACTGCAGCGGCAACAGATTAGCGGGCAAACGACCTGCAGCAACTTCAGATTTAAAGAATTCAACCAAGTTTTTACCCATTTTTTGAGCATCTTCGTCGATTTCGCCCAACGGACGAACTTTATCAGTAATATCGCAGGGAACTACTGCAACGAGTCTGTCCAAATCGCAAGGAATATAAGGAGTGCCGATTACATCTTCCGGTTTTTCAACAGGAATAGCTTTACGATTCGGAGGATCCAAAGGCACATAGGAGTCATGCATGCCTTCCAATTCTACTGGTTGAGAAGTATTTACTTCAACAATAACTTTTTCAGCACATTGAACATAAGAAGAAGAATTGCCCATGGAAGTTGTAGGAATCAAACCAACCTGACCATTGCCAAGGTCAATGATTTTGCAGGCTTCGACGATAGCAACGTCTACACATCTGCGGTTTTCCATGAAACCATAGCGAGTCATTTGAGCAACATGGCTCAAATGCAGGTCAGTATATTTTACGGAACCGTTGTTGATAGCTTTACGCAGATCATTGTTAGTTTGGTAAGGCATACGACGAGCAACGATACCAGCTTGAGTCATTGCGGTATCCATTTCAGGACCTACAGAAGCACCGGTCCAAACGTTGATTTGGAAAGGAGTTTTTTTGCCTTTTTCTGCCAGAGCAAGAGGCACAGCTTTAGGATAACCAGACGGAGTAAAACCACTGGTACCTACGTTGTCGCCATCCTTTACAAATTCTGCAGCTGCTTCGGCGCTCATAATTTTGCCGGCTACTGCTTCGCATACGCGATCTTTAATGTCGATCATGTTTACCTTCCTCCTTGTAAATAAAACAAATTGTGGCTAATGCCAGCGAAGTCTATTAACTTCACTAGTAAAAATACACTTAGTCGGCTAAATACCAACTATAAAAGCATAAAGTATTATTTGCCGAATAAGATTTTACCCATAAAAAAGGAGCACTTAGAAGTTTTGATTTACTAAAACAAAACATAGCCAAGTGCCAGCTTACTTCTATCCAAAGTGGCTACGCTCTGAATCGCAAACTGTCAGCAGGTAAAGCTTTCAGTTGAACTTCTTCGTTCTTCTGTCTACCAACCGCTAAAACATATCCAAGATATTTAGTTCTGCTTAATTTACTTCGACATTCCAACAAAAAATCCTTCAAAAAAAACTTTAATTGTGATTTCTTTTTGAACTTTTTGTGTCCAGCTCTATTATAACACATAAAGAAGCAGTAAATTTTAGGCAAAATCACTACTTTTTTTAGTTTTTAAACATTTTTTCTTTAAAACGCTATACTACATATGATATCAGTAAAACTGTAACATGGCAAGCATTTTCTTTACAATTTACAAAGAAACACCCCTTGAGCAAAACTACTCAAGAGGTGTTTTGTGGTATCAAATTAGTACTTTCAACGTGTCTGTTGGTGATAGTGCGTATGCAGTAGACTATGAGCTTTTTCTCCGAGAGGTTTACCTAACCAAGTATCATAAAGCTCTTTAATTTCCGGATTTTCATGTGATTTTCGTAACTCATTGGCACTATCACAATCAAACAACCCTTCTCTACGGGCTCTTCTAATTTCTGCATTAACGGGAATCGGTTGACCGCCGCCGCCAATACAGCCACCAGGGCAAGCCATAACTTCAATAAACTGATAATCTGCCTCACCGGCTCTGATACGCTCTAATATCTTGCGTGCAGAAGCAAGAGTATGAACAACTGCTATTTTTACAGTATTTCCTGCAATAGTCAGTTCCGCCTCGCGGGTCTGTTCCATCCCCCGCACATCATTGTAATCAACAGTCTGCAAATTTTCACCTGTTAAAACATCAGCTACAGTACGCAGAGCAGCTTCCATTACACCTCCTGTAGTACCAAAAATAACAGCAGCACCAGTACCTGTACCCAGCGGAGAATCATAGCTGTCTTCAGGCAAATGTTTAAAATCCAGTCCTGCTTCCCGTATCATACGGCCAAGTTCTCTGGTAGTAATAACAACATCTACATCACGATATCCGGAAGCATTCATCTCCGGACGTGCTGCTTCCGCCTTCTTAGCAGTACACGGCATCACCGAAACACTGACTATTTTTGCCGGATCAATACCAGCTTTTTCAGCATAATAGGTTTTAGCAATAGCGCCAAACATTTGCTGGGGTGATTTCGCAGAAGAAAGATGTGGTAACAAATCAGGATATTTAAGCTCTATCATATTTACCCAGCCAGGACTGCAGGAGGTTATCATCGGCAATACACCTCCGTTAGTCAAACGATGGAGGAACTCATGCCCTTCTTCCATAATCGTCAAATCAGCCGAAAAATTAGTATCGAATATCTTATCGAACCCTAGATTGCGCAATGCTGCAACCATTTTCCCTGTAACGATAGAACCTGGTTCCATACCCAATTCTTCACCCAAAGCCACGCGTACTGCCGGAGCTGTTTGAACTATAACAATCTTATCAGGATCATTGATAGCCGACCATACTTTTTCCGTATCATCTTTTTCCACTATAGCTCCAGTAGGACAAACACTCGCACATTGTCCACAGTAAGAACATTCTACTTTTCCAAGATCCTGTTCAAAAGCAGTAGAAACAATTGTGTCAAAGCCGCGCTCAGCAAAGCTGTAGACGCTCATTCCCTGCACATCACGACAAACACGTATACAACGTCCGCACAAAATACATTTTTCCTGATCGCGCACTAAGCAGGGGTTACTGGCGTCAATAGTATGTGCTTTACGGGCTCCGCCTTCGAATCTGATCTTACGCAATCCCAAATCAGCAGCTATATTCTGCAATTCACAGTCACCGCTTTTTTGGCACGCAAGGCAGTCCTTGGGATGATTGGCCAACAGCAATTCTACGACCATTCGTCTTGCTGCGCGGACTTTATCCGTATTCGTTTTCACTACCATACCTTCTGCAACAGGATAAACACAGGAGGCTACAAGCGTACGCGCTCCGGTAGCTTCTACGACACACAATCTGCAGGCCCCTTCCGGAGCAAGTTCAGAATGATAGCACAACGTAGGAATATGAATGCCGGCAGAACGCGCGGCTTCAAGAATAGTAGCATTTTTAGGGGCCTGTACAGTCTGCCCATTGATCGTTAAGGTAATCATTTCCATATCTATATAATCCTCCCTTAACCCTTAGTAATGGCCTTAAACGGACAAGCCGCCATGCAGGCACCGCATTTTATACATTTAGTTACATCGATAACATGTTTCTTTTTCACTTCTCCGGAAATGGCATTAACCGGGCACTGGCGTGCACATAACCCACAGCCTTTGCATGCATCAGTAATTTCATAATTGGCAAGCTTTTCACAGGCACCGGCAGGACAGCGTTTTTCTTTGATATGAGCTTCATATTCATGACGGAAATATTTTAAAGTACTCAATACAGGATTAGGAGCAGTTTGTCCCAATCCACATAAAGCAGTCTCTTTAATATTTCTGGCCAGTTCTTCTAACAGCTCTATATCGCCTTCTCTCCCCTGCCCTTCAGTAATACGTGTCAGGACTTCCAGCATACGCTTAGTCCCCTCACGACAGGGAGTACATTTGCCACAGGATTCAGATTGAGTAAAATTCAGGAAAAATTTTGCAACATCTACCATGCAGGTATCTTCATCCATAACTACCAATCCGCCAGAACCCATCATAGCACCTGCCGCTGTTAACGAATCATAATCTATAGACAGATCAAGCATTGATTCAGGCAGGCAGCCACCAGATGGACCGCCTATTTGAACTGCTTTAAATTTCTTACCTCCGTTAATACCACCGCCGATATCATAAATAATTTCGCGCATAGTAATACCCATAGGAACTTCGGCCAGACCTGTGTTATTTATTTTACCAGTCAGCGCAAATACTTTAGTTCCTTTTGACTTTTCAGTACCAAAACCAGCATACCAGTCAGCGCCATTAGTAATAATTGCAGCTACATTACCAAAAGTTTCAACATTATTGATATTGGTCGGCTTTCCCCAAAGTCCGGCAACTGCTGGAAATGGCGGTCTTGGCCGCGGCATACCGCGTTTCCCTTCTATTGATGCCATCAATGCAGTTTCCTCACCGCAAACGAACGCACCGGCGCCTTCCTTGATATGCAGTTTGAAGCTGAACCCGGAACCAAAAATATTTTCACCTAACAACCCCATAGCTTCAGCCTGTTCAATAGCTATGCGCAGACGTTTAATGGCCAGCGGATATTCCGCACGTACATAAATATAGCCTTCATCTGCACCTATAGCATAACCACAGACAGCCATACCTTCTAATATCTTATGCGGATCGCCTTCTAAGACGCTCCTGTCCATAAATGCACCAGGATCACCTTCATCTGCATTACAGATAACATATTTTTTATCACTTACAGACGCTTTAGCAAACTGCCATTTCATTCCTGTAGGAAATCCGCCGCCGCCACGTCCACGCAGACCTGATTTTTTGATTTCTTCAATAACATCTTCAGGACTCATGGTAGTTACAGCTTTAGCTAAAGCTTCATAACCGCCGACAGCAATATATTCTTCAATTTGTTCAGGATTGATAGCGCCGCAATTTTCTAAAACTAACCGATGCTGTTTCTTATAAAAATTTATTTCCGAATAATTAGGTATACTTTCATGAGTAAGCGGTTCATGATAAAGCAACCGTTCAACAATACGGCCCTTAAATAAATGGCTTTCAACTATTTCTTCTACATCCTCAGCTTTTACCTGGCAATAAAAAGTACCTTCAGGATACACTATAACCAGTGGACCATGTTCACAGAAACCATGGCAGCCTGTTTCTACTACCATAACCTCGTCGCTCAGGCCTTTAGCTTCAATAGCCCGACTAAAAGCAAGCTGTACTTCCTTTGAACCGGCAGATTTACATCCTGTTCCTCCGCAAATCAGGACGTGTGCTCTAATGTGCTGCATATGATTTCCCTCCAAATTTTATCAAATCAGTCTTGCATAATTTTGCCTACAACCATTTCTTCAACAATACGGCCATTGACAACATGCTCTGCAATGATCTTTTTCACGTCCTCAGGTTTTACTTTACCATAAGTAATACGAGGTTCTCCAGGACGGACAATATCTACCAGGACTTCTTTCTCACACATACCGATACAGCCCGTCTGCTGTACCTGAACATCATTAAGTTTACGCACTGCAAGCTCATTCAAAACGGCAGACATCACTTCGCGCGCGCCTGCAGCAATACCACATGTACCCATACCTATGATTATTTTAGTGCCGTCATTCTGACGAACTTTCATGTCTGCCTTTAATTTTTCACGTAGGGCCTTCAAATCTTCCAACGTTTTCATTTTATACCTCCTGCTCACACCTCAACTGCGATATTTCCTGCTTTAAATATTCTTCAAACCATGTATAAACTTCAGGTCTGGTAAAGTCTGCTTCATCACCAAGGAGAGATCTGATAACCCTCGTATCAATATCAAATCCCGATGTACCTATCTTATAGATAAACTTCAGTTCCAGATACGGCGTGCCTACCAGCAGCACTTTAATACTTGATACAATATCACCCAAAGGCGGGCGATCAATATTATCCTTTGCAAAAGCAGCTTCTACGACAGTACCTTTACCCTTACGAGATTGTATTAACAAATGTCCTCCGCATTGTTTAGTGACCATGTCCATAAAAGGTATTCCCATACCTACTTTACGTGTAGTCCGCGTAGTCACAAAGGGATCGCGAATTTTCTGCACCATTTCCTCACTCATACCATGTCCATCATCACTGATACGAAAAACAAAAAATCCATTTTCATTCTCATTTATTTCTATTATTACATTATGAGCTCCTGCCTCTATGGAATTCTGCGCTAAATCAAGGATATGCAAAGACAATTCACGCATGATTGTTATTGATATTTAGCTAAAATAGCCGACAGTTTGTCCGGAGTCAAACGACCATGAGTATCTTCATTAACCTGCATAACCGGTGCTAAACCACAAGCGCCGATACAAGCAACAGTCTCAAGGGTAAAACGCAGATCTTCCGTAGTATGTCCGGCCTTAATTCCAAGCTCTTTTTCGATAGTCTGCAAAATTACTTTACCACCACGTACATGGCAGGCAGTTCCCTGACAAACGCGGATAATATTACGCCCGCGCGGATTAAGGTGAAACTGGGAATAAAAAGTAACAACACCATAAATTTGAGCAATGGGTGTTCCTGTACTGGCAGCAATGTACTCTAAAGCATCTTTGGGCAAATAATTGTACAGAGCCTGTACTTCCTGCAAAATCGGGATCAAAGATCCTTTTTTACCCTGATATCTAGCCAGAATAGCATCAATCTGCACCTTTTCAGGATTTTCTCCGCCGCAGCAACTGCATCTTTTGTCAACCATATTCATAGTACACTCTCCATTTCCCTAAACTTTAATGTACGAATACTACTATAGCAAAAAAAACGTATATAATCAACACTATTTATGATTTTCAAGCATGAATAGTGTATACTTTATACTTTTAGTGTAACTAATATTCAAGATCATTAATAAAATAACCCGGAAACCAACTACGCCCGTCTTTTCCTGCAAGTGCAAGTTTTAATTCTGAAATAGTCGCTTCTTCAATGGTAATTTTATTCTTGGGGCCTTCCAAAAATTCAAGCATTCTGTGAGCATCAGAATTAGTGACATAAGGTAAATTCCCAGATAATCTTTTCAATTTCAGCTGCTCCAACTCTGCTAAACTGTTACGGCTTATCTCTACTCCTTGCAAGCCCATATCATTAGGAATAAATCCCAGCTGTACAAGCAAACTATATGCCGGTCTATCTATATGGGCAGCTAAACACAGCCCGCCAATTTCGTTTACTTTTCGTACAACCTCCTGCGCAGATAGCTGCAATGGTCCTAAAAGCATTCTTTCCTCTTCTGCAACAAAATTATCATCATCATCAACGACAAATTGCGCTCCAAACCGTTCAGGAATGTTTTTGAGGCCACGCATTGAAAAATCGACTATTTTCTGCCACCGCCGCAGCTGTTTCAAATTGTCAAACAAAACCACTATATGCGCTTCTTCCCTGCATTCAACTTCCATTCCCGGGAACACCTTAATACCATAACGTTCACCAGCCTGAATCGCCGCCACAGCATTAGCCGAAGCATTATGGTCAGTAACCGCCAACAGCTGTATACCATATTCAGCAGCCTGCATCACTATATGATGCGGCGTCATTTCGATTTCAGCACACGGGGAAAGCAAGGTATGGACATGAAAATCTCCGATAACGGTTTTCATTTTACATTCCTGATACCAAGTTCATAAAGCTTTCCAATGACATCATAAGCAGGTAAAGATGTAGCCAATATCAAAACGTCGTTCTGTTCTGCTTTTTTCAGGGTATCCTCTTCTATAGGCGCATCGCCTGCCACAATAACTGCCGACAGACCAATCAAAGAAGCTACTGCCGCTATATTCTGATGCCCCTGCATTGTCACCCAAATCATACCGGGAGCCGCCTGCCCCATAACATTACTCAAAAGATCAGAGGCATAGCCACCAATAACATCCACATCCACAGGAACCTCATGTGTCATCAGCTTTAACCCTAAAGTTTCAATAACTTCACGGACTTGCATCGCTTTCACCATCCTCCCGCAGTTCTTCTTCCGGCTCGCTGGCTATAGGTATCTGCTTTGCCAGTTCAAGCATACCATGTGCCAGGCGTTTTACACTGCTCCTTAATTTAAAAATACAGTCAATTTCATTGGCTTTCCCCTGAACGATGTCTTCCGCCAGGCATTGACAGCTTGGTGCTCCGCATGCTCCACAATCAAGCCCCGGCAAAGATCTGAGGACCTCCTCCATCTTTTCAAACTTTTTCATAGCCTCTAAAATATCGTCATCTAATTGCATCATCGGCCGCGGGATTAATTTTTTTACATAGGAAGCCGATTTGGGAAAATCCTCACATATCATACTCTGGGCCATGGTAGCCAGACGATCATCAGGTTCATTCTGCCTCATAATACTCAGCCTTAGCTTCAAATTTTTCTCAGCAACAAATTTATTCTCAGCAGTCAGCGGCCCGCCAATGCAGCCGCCACTGCAGGCAGAACACTCTACATAATCGACATCGCGCATCTTATTCAGGGAAATTTGCTCCAGCACGTCGTACACGTCATTAATACCGTGTACAGCCAGACCGTTTTCAATTCCTGCAGCTTCCAGTTCCCCACCATAACTGCCCCAACTCATACCATAAGAAGATCCAGCAGTCACCTTTTTATCCGGCTGAATCTCTCCGCCCATGATTTTTAATATTTTTCCATAAATCTCTGAAATACTTAAACTGCCGTTGATTTGTGTATGCCGGACATCAACGGACTGCCTGATATTAGCATTTTTAGAAGGGCAAGGTGCAATAAACCAGACACCTATTTCTTCAGACTTTAAGCCGGTACGCTGCATAACTTCATTTTTTACATAAATAGCTGCAGCTTCTGTTGGAGGAAGTACAGGCACTACCTGTTTGATGAGTTCCGGAAATTTGACCTGAATCAGCCTTAAAACCGCCGGACAAGTGCAGGAAATCAAAGGTTTTCTGCCACCGTTATAATTTTTCAGGTAAGCAGCTATTTCCAAAGAAATATATTCAGAAGCTACTGCTACATCAAAAATTTCATCAAATCCCAGTCTATGTAACCCTTCCCAAATAGCCGCCGCACTTGTTTCAGGCGGAAACTGCGCATATAAAGAAGGAGGAGGCAAAGCGATATTATATTTAAATTGTTCAGTTTCTTCCAGTTTATCCGTTTCCGCCACGATAGCATGATAGCCACAACGCCGTAAACACTCGCCGCAGTCAATACAACGTGCTTCTATAAGTTCTGCTTTACCATTGCGGACACGAATGGCCTCGGTCGGACAAGCTTTAACGCACGTTACACAGCCTTGACACTGAGACCGTAAAAGGCGTATGGAATGAAAATATCCTCCAGCCATCGTATCACCCCTCTTATAAGTCTTCACTGATATGTTTGAATTTCATCTTTATATTAGTACCTGAGCCAACTGTCGATTGGATATCAAAATCATCTGAACACTTCATCATATTCGGCAGACCCATACCGGCGCCAAACCCCATTTGTCTTACATGATCCGGTGCTGTAGACCAGCCTTCCTGCATTGCCAGTTTAATGTCAGGGATTCCCGGTCCCTGATCAGCAATATATACAACCGTCTCTTCAGGAAAAATTTCAGCATCAACCTGACCACCGCCGGCATGAATGATTACATTCATCTCAGCTTCATAGGTTCCAATAGCAATACGTCTGATTATATCTGCCGGAACGCCAATTTTCTGCAGCAACCGCTTTAATCCGGCAGAAGCTTCACCAGCCCTTTCAAAATCGTCACCGGCAACATCATAATGCATTTTTACTGATTTAGAATCACTCATTGCTCTTCCGCCTTTCTGGAACAGCCTCTCAAGCCATTACTATAAAGAATCCCGCAGGCTTCAAACAATGTATATTCTGTCGACATAATCGGGAGTTTGTTTTGGGCAGCTTCTTTCAGCATATCTTCTCCGGGCAGTTTCCCTCTTACCAAAATCACACCGCATAAATCAGTCATATCCGCTGTTCTTATAACCTGCATATTAGCCAACCCTGTGCAAAGCAGAGTTTTACATTTTGTAAAGGCTAAGACATCGCTCATAAGGTCAGACCCGCAACAGGTTTCAACCTGCCGACCAAGATATTCTTCACCTACGCAGATTTTAGCGTCTAAAAGTTTTCGCACGTCATTTAAATTCATTCCGCTCCCCCTACGATTCCATATTTCCCTGAATTTATTGTAACTTGCCAAGTTTTTCCTGTAAAGCTAAATCTAAATCTTCCTCTTATGGTTATGCTTTTGTTAATTTTCTGTTAAATTCTGAACAGACCATTATTAAAATTGCAAAAAGCCAAAACAAAAGCCCCATTTGCATATTAAAATAAACATGGTCAGTCAAACCGCCCACTAAAATACCTGCAGACGCCATTAAATAACCTCTGCCAAAACCCTGAAGCCATCTGCTTTTACCAAAACGGGCCAATTCAGCAGCTTTCCAGATAATACAGAACCATAAAAGCAAGAATACTGCCAATCCATGCCAACCCAGTTCTGCCGTAATATTCAGTAATAAATTATGACAATGATACATAATGACGTCAGGATTGTTAAGATAAAAATCATATTCCGGATAAATAAACTGATATCCATACCAGCCAACACCCCACGGATGTTCTTTAATAATAAATAACGTACTTTCCAGATAGGCAAATCTAAGAGCAACAGAAGTATCTTCAGTCCCAAAAATAGAAATTATCCTATGCCATACTGCGCCACGGGCAAACCACATTCCCAAAATACCAATGCCTATGAGCGGCAATAAAGCCCGACGGCAAAAGCATACGCAAAACAACAATAATCCAACAGCTAAAGCAACCCAATTCCCACGTGAATATGTGTAAAGCAAACAAAGCCCGGCTATTAAAATTCCGCTGCCAAGTACCAGCTGCCACATTTTTTCTTTACTTGTACTAAGCAATCCTGTAATCAATGAAATAACCAGTACAAGATATCCGCCCAAAATATTCGGATTGACCAGAGTGGAAATAACACGTGTTTTCAATTCCGGAAAAGCATCATTATCAACCCAGGCCTCAGTAGGTACAACCCCAGTAAAATGCTGTACAATGCCATATACCGAAACAAACAATGACATTCCCAAAAACACACTTATTATTTGCAGAGGCCTGGGCCACTCATGCCACTTGTGCAAATCCAAGTCACTAGCTGCAGATGTTTTTTTATCAACAGCATAATGCAAAATCAGCCAGACCAATAGCGCGTATTGACCGACAACATAAATAAAATTGTAGGTAGACAATACCTCATCAGCTGAATTATGCAGCGACCAATAACCAAGTAATAACAGTAACCATAATAAAATCTGTACAAAACGTGGTAAAACAGGCTTCCTTTTTTCATGGCGCCGCAAAAACGCAACAATAAAGCCACTGAAGCCAGTGACTGCCACCATTGCCGAAGAAACTTCCTGCTGCAGCGGGATAACAGCTATTGTCGCCAACAACAGCCAATATACATATTTTTCTAAATTGGCATATTTTACGGCTGCAGCAGTCATCAATGACACCCAGCTTTCGCTTTCAAAAGCATATTCTTAAAATTCCCTACCAAATAAAGGGAACCGCATACACATATTACACTGTCTGCATCAGCTCCGGTTACAGCGGCTTCATACGCAGATGCCAAACTGTTCATAGCTTCAGCCTGATTTCCAATAAGGCTGGCCAATTCTTCAGCAGATGCTGCTCTGCCACCTTCGTCTGCCTTTACCGTATAAACTGTATCCATAGGTCTGAAAAGCTTCCCTATGACGCTTTTCATATCCTTATCACCCATCATCCCAAAAACAAACGTCCTTTTCTGCTGCGGATAATATTTATCGAGAGCATTTCTTAAAGCATCTGCTCCAGCCGGGTTATGAGCTCCATCCAAAATCACGTCAGGATTTTGAGAAATACGCTCTAGTCTGCCTGCCCAAATAGTGTTAGCAACACCAATATGCAAAGCTAATTCATTGATCCTGTCATCCTGTTTGGAGACAAGTTTAGCAGCAACTACAGCTAAAGATGTATTCGCTATTTGATGTTCGCCAGGCAAATTAATATTGTAGTCAGAACTATAATACTCACCTGCATGCAAAGTAAAAGTCTGCCCCTCCATAGTGCTTTTCACTTCTGTGCCCCAAAAAGCACTGCCATAAATATACAATTTGGACTGCTTGAACATCGCGACAGCTTTAATCGGTCCCAATGCATCATCTCCATCTGCGGCCGTTACTACCGGAACATTTTCCTTAATAATTCCTGCTTTCTGCATCGCAATCCGTTCTACAGTCGCACCGCAGCGATCAGTGTGATCCAAACTGACATTAGTAATAACAGAAACTACCGGAATGATAACATTAGTTGAATCCCAAAGTCCCCCCATGCCAACTTCAATGACTGCATAATCTACATTTTCCAAAGCAAAATACATAAAAGCAGCAGCAGTCAAAACCTCAAACTGTGTCGGCTGCTCACAAATGCCCTTTGCCACCACACTGTCTGCCGCCTTTTTCACAATAGTAATCAGAACTGCAAAACTATAATCATCAATATCCTGCCCGTTGATAACAAGTCTTTCATTATACTTTACCAAATGCGGTGACGTAAATTTACCTGTTTTCAAATCAGCAGCAAGCAAAATATTCGCTATCATACTGCTGACAGAACCTTTGCCATTTGTTCCTGTAACATGAATGGTCTTTATTTTTCTTTCAGGATTCCCTAATTCCCGCAATAATCCTTCAATACGTTCCATTCCCAAACGAATGCCAAATTTCCCCAAACTATCCAGATATGCCAATGTCTCCTGATAATTCATTTTAACCTCCAATTAATTACGACAGTAAAAACACAAAAAGCGGCGCGGAGGATCCGCGCCG
>ERZ779942.636-NODE-636-length-23969-cov-5.93874_pt1 | contig 23969 bp, 27 predicted proteins | sample MGYA00511941_ERZ779942 | MGnify/ENA primary metagenome ERZ779942 (study PRJEB29588, sample SAMEA2148265) | human gut metagenome | biome: human gut; feature: human-associated habitat; material: faeces | place: Denmark | collected 2008/2010 ... | reverse complement strand
GATCCCGATTCAGATCAGCCCGAAAAGCCCAAACCCAAGCTGAAATTATAGCCCCTATAACCGAAGCCACAAAACAACCCCACCCCGCCAGCTTTCCATGAAGCAGCGGAGTGGGGTTCCAATAAATATATAATAGATATTATCTTTTCTTTTTTAGATTCCGACCTTTCTTCTTTTGAGTTCTTTTGGGAATACATGCTACATATTTAGATAAAAAGTGACAATCTTTATCTTCACTTACTATATCAACAAAATCTTTGGGAGATAAATGTTCATAAAGTCCTAATTTGTATTTCCCCTTTCTTGACATATTAATATCCAAATGATGTATAGGATGTCTGGCTTCCTTACCTTTTGCCGTTATTGGATCATAATCGTATCGCAAATAACTAGGTTCTGTGTGCAGTAATAATTCCAGAATATCTAAGGAAGCCTGAGTGTTAGAGCCATCATCATTCATCCATGCATCAATAAAATTGCCATTTGTTGCTAAAGAACTTATAATTCCAATACATTCAGATATAACTTGATTAGTTACTTCTACATTTTTTTCCGTAGAGTAAATTTTTACATTACCACCATCCTGTTTTATATTTAATGGATAAGAGACACAAAAATATTTATTGTGAGAAATAAAAAGAAAAGCTCTAGAATTTTTGCATATATCCATCATTAAAAAAGGTTTTGAAATACTATTAATATTTTCTTCGCTTAGGTGAGGAAAACTTATAAGTTTACGCGATATTAAAAGAATTAAATATGCATAGTCTTTCATTCCATCTTTATGAACCTTATAATCATCTAATTCATAGTTTTCTATAGGAATTATTACTCTTTTCATATCATTGAACTCATTAAGCTAACCATTGTTTTTAATTTTTCATAATCTAAATTTTTTATTTTATCAATATTAATAGTTGCAAGAATATTTTCTTGCATTTTCATGTCGTTTATATTTAACTCTTTAAATACTTTTTTTAGTTTTTCTGCTAAAGATTCCACTCGTTTAGCACCTTCAAACCACTTTAACATATCTTGTGTTTCCTCCTGTGTTGGAGCTGTTACTTCTATCTTTTTATCTCTTAATGTCATACGTATACCTTGTAAAATTTCTGCTGTAAGTCCATTTTCTTCACCTTTTTCAATTAAAAGATAAGAGCGAATAAAAGAACGAGTCAGCATAGTGTATAAAGTATTTCGATATGAAATTGTAGAATGAATTTTCTTTGTGATACAAATAACTATAGGAAACTCAAGTCCTTTTACGTTATTTCGATTACTAATAAAAACAGAATCTTTAGCTGTATGCTTTGTTTCATAAGCTACATTTGTTTTCCATTCAAATTGCATATTTATAATATTGACTATATTAGAAGACAAATCATAAATGTAACTTTCATCATCAATATATATAATACCAATATCTTCAGGGCTAACATTAGGAAATTCCTCTTTGATTTCTATTAATATTTTTTTTATACCATTACAAAAGTTATCTGTCCTTAATATCTCAAAACTTCGAAATTCATCATTATCATCGTCAAAACGATGTAAAGGATATCGAGTAAGAGAGAATACATTCTCTTTTTTTTCTACAATATAACCACATTGTTTCCATTCTTCTTCCTTTAACCACCATAATTTCTTTTTCTCATAAAGTCCTAACCCTAAAGCATGCGCTATCATTAGAGTTTTTGGATCTGTACGATAACAATTACTTAATAATAATGTCGGAGTCCTTTTAGTCTTTGCATTTTCTTCAAAAATACTTTGAAATATGTCGCCAGCAATAAACACTTTGTGTTCAGTAACCATTTCACACAACGTGAAAAAAGCATCATCAAAATCTTGACTTTCATCAATGAATATATAAGAAAAAGCAAAATTGTTTTTTATTTTAATAGATTTGAGTTCTTCTATAGCCTTTTTACAAGCCTTATTAAAAGAACCACATTGCCTAAAGTTCCAAAAAGGAATATCATAATAATTACAGATATAACGGTATATTCCAGAAGTTATAGAACTTGATTGTCCCCATGCATTAACACAAAGCAATTTATCCCATTCTATTTGTTTCTTTACTTTCATGAAATTGAAAAAATCAGGAATCCTTTTTCTTAAGCTATCTGCTAATATTTTGTTATGACAAGTAAAACCAATAGGTAATTTGGGATCTGTCAGATATATTTCTCTTAGTTTATGCAATAAAAGTTCTGTCTTTCCTGTTCCTGATAATCCTTGTACTATTATTTGTTTTCCTGTTCCTGTATAATCTCCATAGATAAACCTAGTTTGTTCTCCATCAAACACTTGTATTTTCTGTTTTACACGTTCAATAATACTTGTTGATTTTTCTAAAGACAGGTTTGAAACATCATTGATACTACCAATAAAAAGAGTTATAATTAATTCTAATCTCCTATATTGATTTTCGTCATGAAGTTCTAGTCGTTTAATCCATTTTATATAATCATCAATTTTATCTAAAAAACAAGATATTGTTATCTCATTTTCCCATTTACGCACCCTACCGACAAGATTACGATAGCCATAAGTATCGCTTAATGAATTAATATCTTCAAGTACATCTGTTTTATAGTCTTCAAATTGATCTTTATTATCTTTTTTAAAAGAAACAAAAGCAATTTTGTGCTTCCTCATCAAAACAATACCTACATCATGAACTTCATAACTATATTTTGAATCCGTTAAAGGATGCTGAAGAAGATATATTTGTTCTTTTACCTCTTCTGCGTAGTTACGAAGAGCATCAATAAAATCACGATTAAGATCGTTTTCAGCTATGTGTGAATAAAAATATTCCATATTCAGTTTTTATTTTTTATTTTTTATCTTGGCCCTATAAATCTATCTCCATTAAAATGAATCATATGATCTGGATTCTCCGCTATCCAAACCTCGGTTTCCCATGCAATATCAGCCACATGTTTCTTAAACTCGGATCTGTCAGGAAAAGCAGTAACATATACTTTCCCCGCTTTGCATTCTTTCATGAAATCTTCCAGTTCGATTACACGCTTAGGAGATACCGGTCCATGCGAAGTAACCACTTCAATTAAGAATAGCCATTCTTTATTACTGTCATAAATAACAATATCCGGTAGTTTGCTGTGTTCTGTGATTGGAATGCCAATTTCTTTTAAAAGCTCCTTGTTACAATAAAGGTCTTTATTAGCAGTATCACCAATATAAAGGACTTTTGCGCCTGCCGCAAAACGGGGTGCAAACTCGTTAATGACCGCCGCTTGTACTTCATTATGTTTACCCGGAGATAGCTTAAATTCTGTACCTTCAATAGTAACCGGTATCATTTCCATCTCACGGCTTTTCTCATATTCTTCAACCAATCGTCCTACCGCATCATTAAAGCCTTGAGCTTTTGTTTCCCATTCTTGGGTATTATATGATTTTATAGCTTCATAGGCTTCTGCCGTCAATTTGTAATGGGCATTCGGACTATTTACAGGTAAAGCCGGGTTATCCGGATTATAATCTACGATACGTGCTTGTAGGAACTGATGAAGTACCTGCCGTCTGAAAGTTTCCCGTGTATTGGGGGCATACGGTTGTTCTTTTTTATAGTGCTTATTAACAAATGCCATAATATCCTTGCTTATTTTTAAGCTCGTACGAGTGGCATTTGCCCAATTGTCTTTCTCCTTTAATCCGCATAATGCAAGTAAAGTCAAAGCGGATATTTCATTCTGCTGTGCCGGAGGTAAACCCAACACTGACAATATATCTTGTGCATCACTTATTTTGCTCATATCACATAAAATATTTGTTTACAATCTTATTTACGTTCACCATAGAATAATCATTCATGGCAATCAAGTCTTTTCCAATACATTCAATGACTTCAAGGGGAGGCATGGGCATTTCCCTTAGCTCCGTAGCACTGACATTTACATTTCCATTGAATGTTCTAAAATAATTATCGAATAAGTCACTATTCAATAAAGCGGCTATTCCCATTACCTCCATACGATTCAAATGCCCTTTAGGACGATAAATATAATTCAGTTTGTTTTCGATTCCTACATATGCACAAGAAGTCATATTGCCAAAATAAGGTGCGGCAATCAACCGGCTATTATCGTCTTTAGAACTAAAGCGTCGCAACAGAACATAGTTCTTGTTGGGTAACAAAGTGGAGACAGAGTTTTCATTTATACGAATGAATTGGTGCTTTCCTTCCTTCATCACAGGATGATCTGCCAACATCTTTACTACATTATGTAGCCAATATAGTGATGCGGTTCCCTCTTCTGCGGTATCACATAACTGTTCTTTTGAGCGAAACGCCACAACTGGGCCGGTGGAGATTTGAATATGATATTTATTCAGGTTGCCATTCCATGATTTGAATAACTTAATGATTTTCTCATCTTCAAGGCTGACCGGCAAATGCAATATCAATTCTTTTGAGGTAAGGTCAATGATTTCTTTCCGTTGTACTTCTTTAATTGCAGGGGTAGCCAAGTCTGAAATCCCTTCACTATATGATAAAACGACATTATAATTTGTTCTCTTTTTAGGAGAGCATTTCATTATAATTGTTTCCTGAAGCACATTATCTTTGGAAAACGTATCTTTCCGGGTATTGAAAAGGTGGACAAAATCTATCTGTATATGCTTAAACAGGAAATTACGGAACAAACGGAAATATCTTCCCGAAGTGAAACTTCTTGGGGTTATATAAATCATCTGACCTTGTTCCGCAAGCAATAAGGCTGAAATGGCCATAAATATAGAGTATATATTGGGCTGTCCGTCTATAATGCATTGAGCCGCTTTCACCCGTTTGTCCTCTTTGGAAAGCTTGAAATAGGGAGGATTGGATATGATCAAATCATATTTCTGCAAATTCACAGCCCTTTCATAAATCGTATCAGAATATAATACTGAATAATTGGATAAAATAAAGTCCTCACAATATGAACGGCAATCAATCCGGATATTATGGCGCATCCCCCATATTGTTATATATTCCAGAACCTTTTGTAATCCCGGTATAAGGTTCTCATCGGTTTCATATGTAACCAACTTTATTCGTTTTACTTTTGATTGCAAAACCAAATTCTCGATCACGGCACATGATAATATGGCGGTTCCACATCCCGGATCTAATATGGAGATAGAGTCCTTATCCATACTTATCTGTTTGCCCATAAAATAGGCGATAGATACAGGTGTGAAAAACTGACCGTTACTTTTCTTAAAAGTAGCAGTAACAGTATCAGTATATAACCTGCCTATTCTATCTGCATAGTTAGTAGGCAACTCATCTTCATAAGGCTTTACTTCAGACCAACTTATATTCATAATTGCAAAATTAGGAAAAAACCTTTGTATTCTTCTTATGAATGTATTTTTCTTTTTCTGCAGAGTCGTGATAGATGCTTGGGTATTGAGGGAACTGACTTTTTATACTCCAGTTTCTACGCCAAAAAACTGGAATATTTTAGTTCCGCACATAAAAATGACACCCCACTCAGAGACACGCCCCAGCCGAACCTTATATCCACCGAATGCTCAATTTCCTTACCGACAGGCAGTATATCCCGCCCAAACTAAGCGGAATGCCCCAAAGCGTCAGCATCAAAGAGGCAATGGGAGCGCTTGGCGGCAAGCTCGTCACCGGAGGCGTCCCCAAGCCCGGCAACAAGGACGATCCCGATTCAGACCAGCCCGAAAAGCCCAAAACCAGGCTGAAGTTATAGTCCCTATAACCGAAGCCATAAAATAACCCCACCCCGCCAGCTTCCAACGAAGCGGCGAAGTGGGGGTTATATTATCACACAACCGAAATTTTACCTCCGTAAAGTTTACTACAGTAATATTTCATTCGGTAGATATAAAAAATCCAGCTTTTTTGGGTAAAAGCAGCATCTTATATAGTTAAAAGTATCTTTTATTCTTTCGTATAATTCAAATCAAGTTGAATACCCAATAATTTATTAGTATCTGAAATATCATTCAACTCCAAAACCTCCGTATCTACTATTAATGCCTTATATTCTTCCTCTGATAACTCTTTTGCTAATAAATCTAATGTTGATTGATTAACAGACAATATATACTGAAAATATTGTTCACACATTCTTTTTGTGCAATTTTCAACATTGTAGCAACTTGGCGAGGATCATTTTCTGAAACCAATCGGCTATCATGAAAAATAAATTTTACAGAATGATTATATTGTCCTTTCAATAAAGTCCAGTCAAAGCAGAAAGTTCTAACTTCATTTACGCCATCACCCGTATCATCCATTATTTTAGCCTTTATATCAAAGCGCAATTTATTTGTTCCAGAATTATTTTCAATTGTGATACCGGATGTTTTATCTTCATAGAATTGTTCCGTCAAAGACTGAAATGTTAAAATATTTTTCTTTATTAAAGATTCAACTTCTTCAAGGTATTTATTGGTGGAAAGATTTTCATCCGCAAACTCTTTTTTTACTTCTCTAACTTAGCCTTATACTCTTTTACCAATTGCTTATATTGCTCCAACTTAGACAACTCCATCCTATATTCAGCTAACTCTTTTAGGACGAATGAATCTTGAAATAAGACTTCTAAATGTTAGATAATTAACAGGGGTTGTCAATCCAAACACCTCTTGTCCCATGAAACTTCTGAACTCAGCTAAAGACATCTTCTCATCATTCAAAAATATTACATCTTGTTGTTCAGTTGTTCGATAAGAAGCATATTCTTTACCATCTATCTCAAAATCAAGATAGAATATCCACCCTTGAAGCAATTCCTCAAATACAGGTATTTTATTTGAGGCAAGACAAAAATGTATTAAAACAATTGATAAGGATTTTCCAACGCTATTATATGTGTTTCTTTCGTTTTCAGTTCTCTTTTTGGCTACAATCAGAGAAATACCTTTTGATTTAAAAATTGTATGAAAACTTTCTTTATTTGCTCTTAATTTAAGTAGTTTCATATTTTATATCATAATAAGGTACTACTATCCTTTATGGCAAATATTTTTTCAGCAAATTGTTTACATCAAGTGCTTTTGTCAATACCACAACATACAAATTACCATTATGTAGATTAAAAACTAATTCAGCGTCAACCCTATTGTTGTCTATACCAAGATTATAGGAAAGCCCTACCTCTGAACTATTGTTCAAAGCTATGTCTATTCGATTTGCTGATACTTCGTACTTAACGGTAGTTGTCGACTCACTAATTTTATTTTTAATCTGCCCTTTAATATATAATTTTACCTTATTTAGAGAGCTATAGGGCATTGAGTAGACATTGTAAAAAGAAGTTATCTGAACACTCACGCTATAAGGTTCAGCAGCTATTAAATTTGGAAAAAAAGAATTAGGAAATGATATGGGAGTATTTGTAACTTCCACTATATCTTCCACATGATGAAATAACGGATCAACACGCCCCAGATTTACCAAATCCAGACAAGAATCCTTATATACGCATTCATACTCTATAAAACGACCGTCGTTGTAGACTTCTGAATGCTCCGAAATAGAAGCACGCTCAATAGCAACAACTTTGGTTATATCAAAAGTTGGATTAACTACTCTATTTAATCTACCTTGTGCCATGTAGTTAAGAATAAAAAATGATATCATTGCTAATGCAATTGATAATCCGAGAATTTTTAGAATAATGCTTATCTTCATTGTATAGCACTTCTTTTGATGGAACAATAAGCGTCACACTTACCGGTGCAAACACCTTAGTTGAGTTTCTTATTGATGATTCCTTGCTGTAAACCTCCTATTGTTAATGTATAGCCATATTGGGTATAACCATCATCATGCCTGCTAACACTGGTAATCCGTCAAAGTTATGTGACCTCATACCCATTTTATAGGAACAGTAAAATAAATAATCATACAGAATCATAACCCATTATTATTTCAATTTAAACGTTTACCTTACTTCTGTATTTCTCAAATTCCGGTATGTCCGGCAACTCCTCTTCTTCCATGTATAGTTGTATGAAACGTGCAAAACGCCTGGCCTTATCCAGATCACCGGGCATCAAGGAGACTCCACTTAACAGACTGGATGAATTGGCATTGGAAATTATTATATCCGCTGCAAGCCGTGAACTATGCCTATAATAACGAATCGTGAGTTCAGTCTGACTATAAGGTATCGTTTCTTTTTTATGCAACAGAAGTCGTCCCGGTATCGTTACGGTCTTGGAAACACGATCAAAAACAATCCGCCGCCAAGGCTGTAGAATGGCACTTATTCCTGCTATCAGGATAATCAAGTACAGCTCAAGAAGCAGTAATATACTTCCATAATCTTCAGTTGTAAGGTTTGAAGGAATTAAACCGGCGCAAACCGAAACTAAAAATACAAAAAGCCAGATCAGGAAAATCACCATTCTCATCGAGATGCCGTCATTATCAATAACAATCTGTTTGTCATCACACCGGCTTAAATATTCAGGCTCTACCGGAATCCCTGAAGAATCCGGTAACCATTGCGCGTTTCCCGTACTTTCGCCATTTTTCAAAGGTATCCAGACGGTCAGATTCCGGGCTTCTTTAAACAGCAAATACATGCACAGGCAAATCCACCCGTTAATGGTTATCAATCCAAGTATGATATTGGTGAAGGTGTTACGTATATCTGACCCCGTGACAAATACAAGTAATGGAAAGAAAGATATGAATATTCCCCACAATATGATATGGGATTTGCATATACGCCACCTTTCTTTTCTCCTTTCCTTTCTCCACTCGGCCTCTCTACGCTTGACATCGGCTATGATTTCACGCCTCGATTGCTTGTTGCTCTTTTTTTTCTGCTTTTTCATGTCACCTGTTTTTCTGTCATAGTCTGTTTATATTGATTTCTTCCTGTATTTGCCTGAAAGTTTCAAATTCGGGATAGTTTGACAAATCTTCTTCAGTCATATAAGCTTGAATCAAACGGGCAAAACAATACCCGTTTGTACGACCGGCAAACTGCAAAGAAACTTCACCAACAAGATGCTGGTAATTGGCTATGACTACGCCATCAATTCCTCGGAGAGCATCCTGCCCAAAGGAAATCACCGCTTTTTGAAATGGTATCGTTTCTTCTTTATGGATTAGCCAACGGCGAGGAATAGTGATTGTCTTCTTTTCTCGGTCAAAGACAATTGTCCTTCGGGGGGATAAAAGCATCGGTATTCCCAATATCAATACAATCGTATAAGCGTAAACAATTAGAAAATTATCTACGAAATTATTATTTCCGTCTCTAAAGGGAAACATTTCCAATAGAGCAAGTAAAACAAAAGCCAAAAGACAAGTCAAAAACACTCCAACTTTATCATGATTACTTGCATCAATCACTATTCTTTTCTCATCGAATTGTTTAAATACATCAATATATTTATACACCCATTCATCTCGGAAATCAAAACAACCATAATGTCCAAATTCGTCATTGTTAATAAGAGGAATTTTTGGGAAAACTTTAGGAGCTACTTTGTAAAATATCAATACTAACCAAAAGCAAAATCCTAATATTGTAACACCTACAGATAAAGTCAAGTTGGTTATTGTTGCTATCTCACAGATAAAGCAAGCCGCAAAAAATGAACCACAGAATGATAGACTCGCACACAGAGCGAAAAAACAGCCTACAATTTTCCATTTTTTCGCATCATGTTGCACTGCTTTATTTAATGCCTGAATTTCATCAAGCCAGTGTTGATATTCATTTTTATATTCTTTATGGCTTTTCATTGTATTATTGCTTTTCAGCCTCTTTCCGTAGTTTGTTTATTCTCATTTCCTCTTGTATCTGTTTGAAAGCTTCAAATTCAGGATGATTTGATAAATCGTCTTCAGTCATATAAGCTTGAATCAAACGAGCAAAACAATACCCGTTTGTACGACCAGCAAACTGCAAAGAAACTCCCTTGACGAGGTGTTTGTAATTAGCTATTACTATTTCCTCATCTCCCTTAAATGATTTTTGATCTACTTTAGCACCAAATGTAATAACGGCATCATAAAACGGTATAGTTTCCGCTTTGTGTATCCTCCAACGCGGAGGAATGGTGATTGTTTTCTTTTCCCGGTCGAAGATAACTGTTCGTCGGGGGGATAAAACGGAAAGTAGTGCTAATAGAATGAAAATTGCATAAACAGATGCTAATGCCATATTGCTTGCAAACGAGAGTTTATTTATCATGACGTTATCATTATTTGTAAATAATACACCTCGCTCATCCAGAATTCTGTGATAAACAGTATAAGCTTGAGTAGTCCCCCAGATATCTCCATCTAATAGGTTGTCATATACTTTAGGATAGAAATCAAATAATGCCAATGTTATCAAAATTGCAATATACAAAATTGCTGCACCATTTCGAGTCGGGGAGGTTGCATCTATGATGATTTTCTTGTCATCAAACTGCTTAAATACCTCTATATTTTCACTAACCCATTTATTTCCGAAATCGAAACAACCATAATACTTAAGTTGGACGTTATTGATAAGAGGAATTTTAGGATATATCTTGGGGATTATTAAATAAAGTATCATAATAAGCCAAGCAGAAGTAATAACTAACATCATTACTACCGAAAGAGCAAGATTAGTGATTGTTGCCGTTTCAAAAAGAGAACAGGTGACAAAAAATACAGCACAAAATGATAAACTAACGCATAATGCCATAATGAAAAAAATCTTTTTCCATTTCCGTTCTTCCCTTTGTTCTGCCTCTTTTCCTACTTGAACCTCATCAGCCCATTGATGATACTTATTAAGAGAATGTTTATGACCTTTCATTGTTTTTTGTTCCATAATTTCCAATTTTTCTTTGTATGGTGAAATGAATTTATGAAAAAATAGTCGACACTCCTTCATATATTATCATCCATAGGATAAATATTATAAACCCGGAATATATAATGTTTAGGATTATACTACCGATTACTCCCCATAAATAGTCTTTACGTGCATCTTTGATTACTTCGTCCCAACGGATATAGGGCATTTCCTTTTTCTTCTTTTCTGTCAGATTTTCCTTCAGAGCGGTGTAATCATTAGCTTGAGTCTCATACATTACTATTGTACCAATACAGAGTAGCGGCATAGTAAAAATTACACAGAATACATGCCAAAGAGAATGACATTGAATTACGAAAAGCAAAGTCATGATTGTTGCATTCGTATGGCTCCATATTTTTACCAACTTATATGCACTTTCTGGTTTCATATCATCTTATAACGTTGAATCATCTCATTCAGATCTTCATTTGAGATAGTAATATCCGACTTTGATTTGCAAATTTCCTTTGTAATATTGCCTTTTCCGTCATATTCTAATGTAGTGACCGATTTATTTTCAGGCGAGACGGAAACACTTCTAACCTTTTTTCCTTTTATCTGATAGATGCTATCAACTGTAATAATTCCGTTTTTTACTGATTCTCTTACTTTAATATCAAAGCCATTGGCCGTATAATTGGTGATTTTATTCTGCGGCTTCTGATTTTCATCGAATGTAATCTCAATGGTTTTGCCATTATCTATGTATCGTTTTACAGCATATGAAGTATCCGTATTGATGCGGTAATAAATAATTGTCGTATCTGCAATAACTTCTTTAAGCCCATATGTTTCGACAACTTCACCGCTATTAAAATCCCTCTTTATTATTTTGATTAAATCACCTTTATCATCATAATAATAATTTGATTCTATATTTATGTTTTCCTCTTCATCAGTAATTGGGAATCCGGAAAGTGTATAGTTTTCTCTTTCCACCAGTGGCTTCGATTGTGTTGCATCCGTATAAGTACGCATACGAAACTTAATGGTATCATTATTTTTGAGTGTATAATACTTTTCAAAAGTTTTACCTTTGATTACTGTTGATATTTCATTGGGAGATAAATCATCAGTCTCTGTAATCATGTACGTATCATTATCCGGGTAGTTATATCTTTGAGTAATTTCAACAGCCCGTCCCGAAATATATGCTCCATTCTCCAGAAATTGTGATTGTTGTTTGATAAGAACCTCGGCCAAGCGTCCATCTTTACCATAACTGTTTGTATAGCTGTACGTTGTTATGGTATCAAATTTTTCTTGTACCTTAGATTGCCCACAGGCGCTAAAGAGTACAAGCATTCCATATAAAAGACTATATATCGTTTTCATTTCAGATATAGTTTATAGTTTGACTTCTGCTGTTACATTATCATTTATTCTTAGCTCGAATTGACACCCTCGATTTCCGTATTTTGCATAATGGCCGTCCCATTCGTCCCAACCTTTCCGGTTGAATGGGACAGCACGACGATGTGTACAACCCATTTGCACGCAGACAAATACTCCCATAACGATAAATGTTTTAAGTTTCATGTTACGTTGATTTATAGTTCTGTATTCCCATATCTCTTACTGTTTCTTCGTTGTTCTACATAATAAGGTACTATACTATCCTTTATGGCAAATATTTTTTCAGCAAATTGTTTACATCAAGTGCTTTTGTCAATACCACAACATACAAATTACCATTATGTAGATTAAAAACTAATTCAGCGTCAACCCTATTGTTGTCTATACCAAGATTATAGGAAAGCCCTACCTCTGAACTATTGTTCAAAGCTATGTCTATTCGATTTGCTGATACTTCGTACTTAACGGTAGTTGTCGACTCACTAATTTTATTTTTAATCTGCCCTTTAATATATAATTTTACCTTATTTAGAGAGCTATAGGGCATTGAGTAGACATTGTAAAAAGAAGTTATCTGAACACTCACGCTATAAGGTTCAGCAGCTATTAAATTTGGAAAAAAAGAATTAGGAAATGATATGGGAGTATTTGTAACTTCCACTATATCTTCCACATGATGAAATAACGGATCAACACGCCCCAGATTTACCAAATCCAGACAAGAATCCTTATATACGCATTCATACTCTATAAAACGACCGTCGTTGTAGACTTCTGAATGCTCCGAAATAGAAGCACGCTCAATAGCAACAACTTTGGTTATATCAAAAGTTGGATTAACTATTCTATTTAATCTACTTCGTGCCAGGTAGTTAAGAATAAAAAATGATATTATTGCTAATGCAATTGATAATCCGAGAATTTTTAGAATAATGCTTATCTTCATTATAGTACTTCTTTTGCTGGAACAATAAGCGTCACACTTGCCAATGCAAACACCTTAGTTGAGTTTCTTATTAATAATTCCTTGCTGTAAACCTTCTATTCTCTTGCTGTTTCATTCTCCATTCACATATTTTTCATATTCAGGGCCATCATAGGGAGGGTCACCAATACCACGTGAATTAATGGCGGCATTAAAACTTTCAATATCAGTGCCATCATTCGATTTTCTAATCATGTAAGTATAGTATTTTTCCTTTCGGTGAATAGGTGCTTTTGTATAGTCCCAGTCATACAAATCACAGAAATAAAGCAGTGGGAACAGGTCGTTACTAAATTTTAAATTCGTTTTTTTTAAGAATTGGTCAATATGCATCCCTCTACCCAAAACAGCACCACCGACAATGATTTTGCCCGTGAAATAATGACGGGGACAACGGTTTCTTAGCCATTTTATATTGTCTTCACTGATAGCTCCCCGCAACTCTATATTCCAATCGATAAGTATTCCGTTAACAGGAGAACTATCTTTTCCGCTTTCATCCAATGAAGTCATAGTAAGCCCTATAGAGTCCCCAATATAAATTCCGGGCTCTGCAAGACGTTCGTATTGTCCGAAAATCTCACACAGTTCTCCAATTGTCATTCCCGGCATAAACGATTTGCCATTGTAAGTCATGGTAGTATCCGTAAAAATAAATAAGTGCTTGGTGTTTACCCCTTCCTTCTCGTAATCAATAGGCGGTTGGGGTTTGGCAACGGCTTTATGTTCTTCCAGAAACCGGTCCACTTTACCTATCAGGTTATCAATTCCATTCAATAACTGATCATTGGTAGAAGCACAACTGTTGCACGAAGAAAGGGTGAACAGGGAACCAATACAGAACAATATTTTTATAGACTTCATCATTTCTATTTTTATATAATTAAAATTTCCATTTCCAATTATTATATCCTGCATATAAATCGAGAGAATAGATATAAAAAACAATTGTACCGTAACGATATTTTTTTTAAAGTTTCATGTTATTATTGATTTAATAAAACGTCTTGTACATTATTTATCACATATTTTACCGTCAGATCCGATTTGATAGCTACCTAATTTCTCTTTATAGACCTCTTCTTTAGTATTGTCCGTTTCATTGTATACTGTTTCTGCGCTGAATCTCTCAATATTGAACGCTGTATCTATACGGAATGAAACTCTACCGTTATCGTTTGATTCGCCTACCTCTAAATGGTCAATTATTTCACCTCGTTCGGCATCAACGGTCACGAGCAGATAGTAGTCGTTGTCTCCTAAGGACAGGCAAAGCAATACCGGAAGAATATTCTTATTCCTGAACGGAAGCGTATGGCACATATGAAATTCCATACCCTCGAATCCGAGTGTTTTTAAGAAAGAGATCAAACTATCGGCAGGTTGATATCCCGGATTTTCTTGTCCATAGTTATAATAGCCGAGGAATGAAACAGGCAAGGGTATTGCCACATTCTTCGCATCATCTGGTAATACCAGTAACTTATTCAGTGCAAGATACGGTGTACCGTCAATCTCTATCACGTTCAGTTTGTCCTGTGATGTCTTCTGACATGAAGGCAAGTTGGTTTCCGAACTGGTATTCCCGGTTCTTTATTTGGACGCATTGTTACATCCCGTAAACGCACAAGCTGCCGATAAGGCTGCAATCATTATAATCTTGTTCATATTCTATAGGTTAAATTGTTATATAAAAATCTCCTGTTCACTCTTTGGCTCGCTCTTTGTATGTCGTTTTCGTTCCTGCAACTCATGGTAGTATCGCACGATTTCATCATCCTTATGCCTCTCATAAAAATTAGAATCTCTTTCGTCATATAAAATGTAATCCTTTGTTTTGCACCCGATATAATCGGCATCGGGCTCTGTCCCCAGATTATAACTTATGGAAATCTTCCATTTATCAGGACTTCCTTCCATGCTGCGGACAATGCCAATAGATCCTATATAGGTTTCATTATCGTTACATTTTACATTTCTTTGTTTCTCTAAATGAAATTTCCGGGTAGCACAGGTGTTTTTCGAAAATCCCATATAATAGAATGTTATATCTCCTTGCTTCTTTAAATCAACTAAAGACACGCCTGCTGTGTCGTAATAGTTTATCATCATCTTCATGCGCTCCAAAGTATCCTTAGGAGGATGTGCCACCAATATATCCTCGGTATAGATATAGATACTGTCTGTTCCTCTTGGGTTTACCAAACTTTTACCGTCATTTATGTGGATAAACGGAGGTTGCAATACGTTGGAATAAAAGAGTCCAATACTTCCAACAATGATTACGGATATCAGTATCAATCTGACAGTCTTTTTATATCTCATGCTTTTCTGCTTTTTAATCATTTACTCTTTGTTACCCTCCGAATCATATCTTTCAATAGTATTCCAACCTCCGCCCTTGCGCTCGGCAACCGATTTGAGCTTGCCGTTAGCGTAATACTCCTTGCGATAGACCTCGCTATCAGCTTCACAACAACCCTCCTCCCGCAACTCTCCGGTATCAAAGTAACGTTTATATGCTCCTTCACGTTGACCGTTCTTGAAAGTATATTCCGATTTGCATTTGCCTGATCCAAAATAGAATTCCTTTGTCACTCCGTTCAATTTGCCATTGAGGTAGTTTGACGACTTTTCAGGAGTGCCGTCAGTGAAATAAGTAATCTCTTCTCCGTTCTTTTCATCATTTTTGTAGGTGGTGGACTTTTCGGGCTTGCCGCCTTTACCATATCTAATCCAGACACCCTCTTTTTTGCCGTCTTTATAGCTACTTTTGCTACGGGGCTTGCCGTCTTTCCACGTTTCGATCCACTGACCGTCGGGCAAGCCGTTCTTATAGAAACTGATGCGGATCACATCACCTACGTTGCCCGACAAATGTTCAGTCCATTTGCCATCGCGTTTACCGTCTTTATAACATTCGTCGAGCGTCAGAGTGCCGTCGCTGCCGTATCGGCGGTCATAACCATCTTCAATTCCTAACTTATAGACTTTTTCTGTTTCAACTTTGCCGTTCGAGTGATATGTCCTGCTCACGCCATCCACTTTGCCGTCTATAAACGTTCGCTCACTTTGCACGGTCTGTCCGTCACCATAATAGTGCTTATATAATCCATCCCTGTTTCCCTCTTTGTAATGGCACTCTTCAAGTAGTTTGTTCTCTTTGAAATGTCGGTAATTGCCATGATACATGCCATCCTTAAAGTCAGCGAGAATGTACTCCGAGTGATAGCCGTCAATCAGGCGGTGAGAGCCGTTGAGCGGGGTCTTTTCTTCATTGTTCAGGCGAAAGAGCATTCGGCCATCCCCATAGTTGATAACGGTGATTTCTTCTATCTGGTAAACCTTTTCCTGTGCCGTACTCGTAAGTACAATTACTCCAGAAAGGAGTAGTAACATAATTTTCTTCATGCTTTTTTTGTTTTATTACTCAATCGACAAAAGTAGCATAAATAGATTATAAGAAATATATTTTGCTTATAAATATGATATACATTTTAATTATTATTAGGATTCGAACCAAATAAATTTACATGTATTTTGGATGGTTACACCATTAAAATATCCGTCAATCTATTGATTTATAATTGAATAATATTTTGCATAAATCCTTCTAAAAATGGAAATATGATTATTCCAATCGCATCGTGAGAAAAAAATATAGTCATATAAAATATGGCTATATAAAAAGTAGTGCCGTGGTTACTTTGAGAGCAACACTTTTAAGTCATTCTTGCTAATGCCCATGTATTTGCATATCTTTAGCTCGCTTATGCCGTCAGCCAGCATTTGCCGGACTGCATTTCTGTCTCTTTCATACGCTTCCAATCTATTGAAAATGGTATCAGTCAAGAAGTCTATTCCCTCTGAAAAGGCTTTTTCTCCTTCCGGGGTATTAAAGTCTATCGTGCAGATTTTGGCACACTCCTTATGAAGTATCAAATAGTAAATTCCTCCGATTAGGATTGCGGCGATGCTTTTAATATTGACTTTTGCAGGTTTAAACAGCGTTTCATAGTATGTAATCAAATTAAGGTTCATAATGTCCCGCGTTTCCGCCGTTCTTTTTGTGGTATCATTGACGACTGACATTTCGTAAAGCAACAGCTTTTGCATAACAGGATTATCAGACAAGTTCCTGAAGAGTGTCTTGAATGTTTCAGCGAAGAACTTTTTAGGTCCCAATACATTCAAGTTGGAAATATCGATGGCATTGTTCATCCAGAAGTCATATTGCTTGGCAAGTCTGTCATAGAGATTATCCATCGAACCGTATCTTCTATAGAATACGTTGGCTTCCATTCCTGCGGCCTTTGTCAAAGTACTTAGATTGACATTGCCGAAGCCCTGTTCCGCCACAAGTTTTTCGAGTTCGGACATCACATCCCTGTCTAACTGTTCATTGGTTCGTCTGTTTCGATTTTTTTTCTCTTCCTGCTTCATTCTTATATCATATTTATACCGGCTATATCCGCTTTTCTATAGATGGTTTTGTTGCAAATATAGGTGTTTTACACTTTACAAGCAATATATTGGTGATAAAGATAATGCCAATAGTGGCTTGATATTTAGATAATAGACTAATTAATTTGCTTATTTATTCTTTCAATCATACTTGTATTATGGTATTTTAGATTTTTATCGGTTTGGCCTAACCGATTGAAGAATAAACTTTTAGCGAATTATTTGAGAAATAGAGGTAACGATTTAGCAACTGTGCGAATTTCAGCGTTTTGCGTTGCTATGCTGTTAAATAACTCTTTCATTTGCAAAAATGATAGTTTCCCCCGAAAGTACAAACTATCGCAATTTTATAAAATCGGCTGGCAAAAAAAAGAAAATCATTCGTCCTATTCACAAGTTGGCATATCAAGAACGTTGTCCGCTTTGTCATTCTGTTACCGGGATTTGTCCGCATGGGTGCGGATCTGCCCCGGTCAGTAAGGCACTCAATATCATTTTGTCGTGACAAGCAGGTACTTTTTAGAGTGTAATGCTCCGATATAGCTTTCTTTTTGCTTTTTATATGTACAAAGGTCAAAAGCCCCCAGCGAAAACCCCGCCGGAGGCTTTTATTTATTGTTTACATTCGGTTTCTTTTGTGATGTCTTCTGAACCGGATTTCCAATCAATAAATTTATAACTGACCACTAAGGAGTCTTTACCGAATTTTATGAATAAGTCTTTTCCCTTGTAGGGGTCAATGTCGAGGAATTGATACTCAACGTCTATTTCGTAACGGATGCCGGGCATCGAATCCTCTTCATTCACAAAATACGATTCTCCCAACAGATTCAGTATTTCCCTGTAAGTCATCCCTACCTTCAGACGGTTATTTACCAAATCGTCAATCATGAACTTTCTGGAATAATAATGGCCGTCCCATTCGTCCCAACTTTTCCGGTTGAATGGGATAGCACGACGATGTGTACAACCCATTTGCACGCAGACAAACAGGAATAACACAAATACAAAAACGGGAGTGCTTATATTTCCAGTTGGCATTATGCTCATGTTTTTCATACACTTGACAACTTGATTTATGTATAAATAAGTTTGCATTCAACGGGTAATTTCATTATCTGACTCCCATCGGAGTTTTTTTGTTTTCTTTATTATATTTCCTTGTTCATCATATTCTGAAATTTCAAGTGTTATGGTGCCATTATAGTCAGAATTATAAATGTGCTTAACTTTTTTGTTTCCTTCATAATAGATACTGTCGGTTGAGTAGCCTGTATTTCTTAAAGTATGATTGACGTTTACCCTCAGTCCGTTTTCTTCATACTCTGTTTCTTTATTGACTAAAGTCATACCATTGTCAAACTCTTCCTTAATTTTCTTTTTTCCGATCGTGTATTCCTTCATCACTCTATCAAGTACACCGTTTAAGGTAATCCGAGAGATTAAGGTATCATTGACAGTTTGTTTCAATGAACATTCGATGTTTTGTTTGTAATCGGAAGAAGGGACAAGATTAACAGCTTCCTTATAATCCGTATCATTAAATTTATAGGTTTCTTCTCTTTCCCCGGTGTTCAAGTCATGACGGATTTTCTTGGTATTATTTCCATTATTGTCATAGTAGTAGTATTCCTCATATCTTGAGTCAGAAAAGGGGTCATCTCCTAATATTATAATACTTTTTTTATACTTAGGTTTATTCTTATCATAATAGAGGGAAAAAGAATAACTAAATGTATCCTTATTATTTTCCAATACAAGTTCTTCTATGCTATTTACAGTATATCTCATTGTTTTTAGCAATGATCCTGACAAGGGCTCCTCTACGGTATAGCAGTAAGAATCATTATCATAACTATATGTCTTTGTAAAATTATTTGTCGCTGCCAAGATCCCTTTATCTTTATTGTCTCCAAAATAGAGATAGTCATATTCACTACCCTGTGCAGTTAGAATCCTGTTGTTTTCATCGTAAACATTAACATATTCGATAATATTAACAGAATTATAGCCTTCCGGCTGTTTACTATTCTTGCAGCCCGATAAAAGTAATACACTACCTAAAAAAAATAAAATTATTCTATCCATTACTTCAAAAAACAATTCCCAATTTGTATGATTGTTTACATCTTCTTTATAATGATAATCCATTATCTTGAAATGTTTATCCCTTTCTTTATCCTGTATAATTACAAATATATAAAAAGTACGGTACACCACGAACGGCACACCGCACTTTTTTCGGTAAATCGGACGAGATTTAACATTTATAGCCCCCCCTGCCTTTCCTTCGTAGCTGCATGGGGTGGTGTATGCTCTGCCTTAGCTTGTCGAATTGCTCCTTGAACCACTCGGCAATGGGCTTTCGGTCGATGGCAAGAAGCAATTTAGTCCCGTCCGTCAGGGCTTTCAGCACTTGCCCTCACCTTTTCGGTCTTGAATTTCCGCTTGTGTTCCTCCGAATAGAGTTCCCCTGCGTATTCCAACGGTTTTCCCTTGACGAACGTTGCTGTCTGCCCATCGCTGAACCCGACAAGGCGGCAGAGGTTCTTGATACGGAGTATTTCACGAAAATAGGAAATTTCATAATATATATTCCCTATTTTTACAATCTGTTTTTAATTCATATACGCACAATATATATACAATATTCGCAAAATTTAGCGACATCCACAAGCTGTTTACAGGGAATTTGATCAATGGGCAAGGAAATTTACCTCAGTGTGGGGGCGTTCCCTGATTTTCTTATTTGGAAGTGGTTGCTCTCAACATGGCTTCCGGATCCATTGGTATTAACAGCGAATCCCTTTTATTTGTTAAGTTGAGAGAGTATCATTCAGAGACTCCTCATTTGATATCCCGTCGGCAATATAATGACAGATGAAAATTTACGGCATCTCTCTGTTCTACCATTCGTGAAAAGATGGCAGAAGCCATTGTTCTTCCACGACGGTTATGCTCTTCGCTTCATCGTTGGCGCATTTTATCAAATCCGCAATTCTGTCTATCACTACCAGATGCCACCATATTGATAATGGTATTTGTCCAAACTCTGGATAATGGAAAGCAAGCACTCTTTCCGGCTCATTCCCGTAAGGTAATACGCCTTAAACCATTCCAGTATCGACTCACGTCTGCAACGACGCAGCAGGTTGATGATATTCTTATACAGCTGCACTTCGCTCTGCTCCATGTCATAGAACAGGACTGCCTTGTTCTTGCTGTTTTCGTGGAGCGTAACGCTCAGCGCATCCATATCCGTTCCGGAAGAACGGATAGCACCGACAATCAACGCCGCCACATAGTTACTTTTTCTCGTGCCTTCTCCGCCGGTGACACAAAGCAGATTGCCTTGAGTTCCGAGAGACATGCCCCCGCCGAGCCTTATGTCCACCGGATGCCCGATTTCCTTACCGACAGACAGCGCATCCCGCCCAAACTAAGCGAAATGCCCCAAAGCATCAGCATCAAAGAGGCAATGGATACACTCGACGGCAAGCTCGTCATCGGAGGTGTCCCCAAGCCCGACAACAAGGACGATCCCGATTCTGATCAGCCCGAAAAGTCCAAACCCAAGCTGAAGTTATAGTCCTTATAAGCCATAAAATAACCCCACTCTGCCAACTTCCCACGAAGCGGCGAAGTGGGGTTTATATTATCATATAACCGAAATTTTACCGCCGTAAAGTTTACGACGGTAAAATTTCGGTTGCCATAAGGTTAAAAAAACATATATTATCCCTTATATATATCCAAACTCTTGTTTAGAACAAAAGGAATATCTATATTTGCAGTGTCATCGCTCGAAGAACGAAGGACTTGGTTGCCCGCATTACCGTAAATGCGGTTTTTTTATGTCCTCATTTTTCTCTGTTTATATATTTGTTTTGGTAATAAGGTTGATTATCACAATCAACACAGAATCCTGTAATTAATGCGTAATCCGGTTGTATATATTCAACTATGACAACATACTGTTTACCCCTATACCAATAATAGTCACGAAGAGTTCCGTCATCTTCAATGTACTGAAAATAAGTAATGCGCTTATCTTCTTTATTTTCTAAAATAGGCCTTATCCAATGTACCCTATTAGCTCTTTCTTCACGAAACTCTCGTATTTTACCAGAAGTTTTATACTTTCCACCTTTGATAGTACGAGTAACCACATGAACAAATTTCTCACAGTACCGTTCAAAATCAACGGGAAGATTATCTTTTTCGCTATTTTTATACAAATATGGTTTTACTTTTAAAGGAATACCATCAATAATTACGGTATTCTCAAAAAAGTCTCGATGAAAAATGCCATAAAGTTCATCCATTTTTTCCTGTTCCGTTTCCGCAACCCCGTCTGCAAAATACGGTTTTAAAGCTCCTAATTCATCTGCCACTGTCATTGCGCTTACGAGGTTGGTGATCAAAAATATTAAATTTAATTTCTCCTGGTTCTGTACCTTCATCCAAAACATAACCAGATTTCATTTCAATATAGTTGATCAGTTCTTTTTTTGCCAAACTTCCATCTTTCTTCAAATGAAGACCTCTCGCTTTATAAGCTACTGCACCTATGAAAAAATCTGCTAACTGTATAAATTGTGATTCATGGGAGCGTATATGCTGAAAAGAAAGAAAAGGCGATTTGCCATGAAACTTATTAAAGAAAATCTCTTGGATTTTATTAAGTTTAGCACGTCCTTTCGTATCTTTTATATCCAAAAAAACGCGGTAATTATTCATTGTAGGAGGATTGGTATATGGATTGACAAGCAAGTAATAAATCATTTTATAATAAAAATTATCATGCTCGCCATTATTGAAAGACAGATTGTCTAAACGGTCTTTGTACTTAACAAGGATACATCTGAATTCCATATTTGAGTCGAAAAAGTAATCGATAAGTTCTTTATACATATCAATATGGGTGTTACTGATTGTATTCCATTTTATCTCATGTAAAATATTATATTCCCGTTTAATCGTTTTTATGCATTGCTTCATTTCTTCAGTCTGTTCCTTTGGCACCTTTATATAACCGATACACATGACAGGAAAATGATCATGCTCTAAATGACAGCTTTCATCTATATAGAATGTAAATTGTTCTTTGTTCATATCCAAAAAGTTAAATAAAAAAATATTTTACGCTTTTATTTTATCGAAATCTTGCCGAATCTCTTCTATAAATCGAATATTATATTTTATTAGTTCATACAAGGCTATAAATTGGTTCATGGTATTACTCTGGCGATATTGTAACTTTCCTGTATACTTTTTTATTACTGCTGAATAATAATCAATGGCCTTTTGATTTCCAAGTTTTATTTTGAAATTCCCTAAAATACTATCACTATAGTCTAATTCATTGCACTTTTGGAGAAAATTCAAACATGCAATTTCTATATTTTTCCAATAGGAAAGATCAATTTCCAATAATAGCCTTTCTATATTATGACACAATTTATTTTGAACTTCGTAATAATTATGTATAACAGTTTTTGTCGGATTGGATGCTAATTTTAAACTCTGATAATATAAGTCACTCATATCGTTAAAATGAAAATTTTCATTAATTATTATCTTAGCAAAATTTCGATTACTAAGAGGTGTAGTTATTTCATATATAGCAATTATAAATTCATTAATTATAGGCTCAATTAGTTTGTAATGTCTTAATAATTTCGCTCGTTCTTTTTCACGTATATTTTCTTCATGCTTTTTCTTCTCTTCTTCCGAAATTATCTTTGATTGCTGAAGAGAAAGTGCATTTAAAAATAAGCCTATAAATAAAACCCCACTTACCGTTTCTATTGCGACCAACAATCTTCCTAATGTAGTAATTGGAGCTATATCTCCAAAGCCTAATGTTGTTATAGTAACCATACTAAAATATAAACAATCCCACCAATTTTCTAAATCTGAATTTGCAGACCAAGTTTCTGTCGGCAAAAACAAGAAAACAGTAGCGAAAACAGGGATTATCAGAAAATATAATATTCCCCAAAAAAGAGGTGATTTATTATTTAAGTATCTCATAACCATTACACATTATTGAATAAGTGCAAAGATACAGCTTTTAATGATAAAATAAATAGAATAGCTTAATTTTCAAATTACTGAAATGATACCCCTCCGGACCGCTGTCCTTTGGAGTATCACCATTCAAACAAGAAAAGAAGCTTCATCCTGTTTCACAACTGTATGAAGCCATTGCTATGACAAACACCAATACGCAGTTTGGGATTTCCTGCCTCACGGTAGTAGTTTCACCGGTATAAAACAAAAACATGGACTTATTCTTTCGG
>ERZ779942.550-NODE-550-length-26566-cov-4.44404_pt1 | contig 26566 bp, 23 predicted proteins | sample MGYA00511941_ERZ779942 | MGnify/ENA primary metagenome ERZ779942 (study PRJEB29588, sample SAMEA2148265) | human gut metagenome | biome: human gut; feature: human-associated habitat; material: faeces | place: Denmark | collected 2008/2010 ... | reverse complement strand
TTCCAGCTTACCGCCAAATTTATTGATAGTATCAACTTCTTCCTGAGGAACTGAAGAAGAACCGTGAAGTACGATAGGGAATCCCGGAAGTTTCTCCATTACGGCATCCAATACCGCAAATTCCAGAGGAGGAGGAACCAGGCGACCTGTCGCGGGATCTACGTGGCATTGTTCGGGTTTGAACTTGTATGCACCGTGAGAAGTACCGATAGAGATAGCCAAAGAGTCGCAACCTGTGCGAGTAGCGAAGTCAATAACTTCTTCAGGGTTAGTATATGTGTGGTGTTCAGCAGACACTTCATCTTCTACACCTGCCAATACGCCGAGTTCGCCCTCTACTGTAACATCGAATTGGTGAGCGTAGTCAACAACCTTCTTTGTCAGAGCTACATTTTCTTCGTATGGAAGATGTGAACCGTCAATCATTACTGAGGAGAAACCTGAATCGATACAGCTTTTGCAAGTTTCGAAAGTATCTCCGTGGTCAAGGTGAAGAACAATTTCAGGATGTTTGCAGCCCAGTTCCTTGGCATATTCCACAGCGCCCTGAGCCATGTAACGCAGCAAAGTAGCGTTAGCATACTGGCGAGCACCCTTGGATACCTGAAGGATAACCGGAGACTTAGTCTCTACTGCAGCCTTGATGATAGCCTGCATCTGTTCCATGTTATTGAAGTTGAATGCAGGGATTGCATATCCACCTTTGATAGCGCGAGCAAACATTTCTCTTGTGTTTACAAGGCCTAAATCTTTGTAATTAACCATTTTGTTTAAAGTTTATTGTTAGTGAATTAAAATTCTACGCAAAAGTAAGCATTATCCTTTAAAAAGAAGAACGGGAGAAGAATAAAATATCTCTATTTATCTGTCAAATCTGTTCTATTTTAAAGCCATTGGCTTGAATTAACAGAATATTGTAATCTCCATATTACAAAGTTCTTGCATCTGTCTGTTCATTCAGCCTTTTGCGTTCTCACCTCTATAAACAAAAAAGCCGGAAAGCAAGTTTACGTTCCGGCCGATTATTTACACATTATTATATATAAAGTAAATAAGTAAATACGCGTAATCAGCTTGTACGCTCTGAATGACAGTTGCTCCTGATATAAACCAAGAGCTTGTGTAACATCCGGCGCCCGCTTACTTTTTCAGATAAACAATCGTAGGCAGATGGTCGCTGTAACCGTTCAGCCATACACGCCCGCCATGGGTACGCAGAGGCGCACCTTTGTACTTGCCGTCCTGCTGAATCAGATAGTCGCGGATAAAGACCTCGCTATGGTCGTAGCGTAATCCTTTCTTCGCTTTCACCACCGGCCTGGACAGTACAATCTGGTCGAACAGGTTCCACTTGCCGCGATAGAGCAGAGTTCCCACGCCCTTATCCTCCAGTATCTCCCACCAGGGATTGTAGAACTGATTCGCTTTCATACCCGACACATATTTACGGGCTCCCAGAGTCTGCATGCTTTCGTCCATCGGGTCATCGTTCATATCTCCCATGACAAAGAGTTTCAGCTTTTTGTCCTCACGCAGCAAGGAGTCCGTCAGCGCCTTTACCTGCTTGGCGGCATGCACACGCACCGGTGATTTCGCTCCGCGGGAAGGCCAGTGATTCACGATGAAGCACACACGCTCACCTGCCATTCGGCCGTCCACAATGAGGAAACCGCGTGTCAGATGCACCGTATCCCCTTCAAACGGAGTGGAGAGCACCAGTTTGGAGTTCGTCACGGTAAACTGCTGCGGGTCATACAGGAGCGCGCAGTCGATACCGCGTCTGTCGGGTCCTTCGTAATGCACAAACTTGTAGTTGGATATGGCCGGCCGGCTGACAAGGTCTGTCAACGCCCTTCGATTCTCGACTTCCGCCACGCCGATTACCGCCGGCCCCTCTGGAACCAGATCCCGTGACAGGGAGCTCAGTACTTTCGAGAGATTATGCAGTTTGGCTTCGTACTTCCGCGCACTCCACCGATAACTGCCATCGGGCAAAAACTCATGGTCGTTCTTGCCTGCGTCATGAATGGTGTCAAACAGATTCTCAAGATTATAAAACGCTATGCTGTACAGCTTGCGCTCCGTATTCTGGGCCGTGACTATTGTAACGCCGAACCAGAAAGAAAAGAATATAATCAGTTTTCTCATAGGTGATATGGTATTAATCTCCTGCAAAAATCTAAAATAAAAAGCTATAAACCTATCAATTTCCGGCTTTTTTTGCAAAAAACCTTTTTTCATTTCATAGAAAAGCATTATCTTTGCGCACTGAAAAAGACCATTACACTATTTATTACCAAAATAGTAACAGAATATAAATTAAAAAACAAATATTGAAATGAAAAAAGGTATTCATCCTGAAAATTACCGTCCGGTAGTATTTAAAGATATGTCAAATGGTGATGTATTCTTGTCTCGTTCCACTTGCAACACGAAAGAGACTATCGAATTCGAAGGTGAAACTTATCCGCTGGTAAAGCTGGAAATCTCCAGCACCTCTCACCCGTTCTACACAGGTAAGTCTAAGCTGGTTGACACTGCCGGTCGTGTTGATAAGTTCATGAGCCGTTACGGTAACCGTAAGAAATAATCTGTTTTTTAAAGAAGCAGAAAAAGGGAGTCTGATACAGATTCCCTTTTTTTATTATACCGCGCATACTCAGGTTCAGCCAAACGACAGGATGTACATCAAAAAAAGTTTTCAAGCCTATCAAACAGACTTTTCAAGCGCACCAAAGACGATTATCACCGTACACAAAACCGTCCCGCAAGATGAAATTATTTATCCCGCAAGGCGGATTATTTTGTCTTACGGGATAGATAAATCCGTCTTGCGGGATGGTTCTTTTCGTCTCGCAAGACGGATTTACTTACACAATTACCTCCGTGCACATTTGCCGGCGCCCTTCAAACATTTCAAAGCCGAAAACAAGGTTTCACCCGCTATCCCGCATAAACAGGCGTGTGGAAGGTGAAGGCAAATATCATCAAACTGAAAACGGAGAGAGCTTATGCCTAAAAGAAACAAAATAAAAAGTGGACAATCCATTCTCTCTTAACAAAAAACTACTTATCTTTGCGAAAGTTCCATTGAGCGCAACGAAACTAATTATTTTTTAAGAAGCGTTATTGAAATTATCTTCTACAATCAAACTTCGCAACTTTGAAACCCATGAAGATGATAACAACAACGCTCACGTCTGTGTTATATACCTACTTTTCCATCGGTGTATCCGGTAGAGGAGTATCTATATACAAAATGGCGTGAGTGGCTGTTGTTTATCCATGGGTGGGGCAATGCGAAGGCCTGATTGTAGGATAAACAAATACAGCAACTCACGTTTTTTGTATGTTTAACTTAACAATATAACACATGGCTCAAAGCAAACAAACTCTCCAAGACACCCCCTGCACTTCTCACCTTATTCTCCAAGAAGAAGCAACACCCCACACGTCTTACACAGACAGCGGCAGACGCCGGCATATCGGCAGAAAAGCAAACAACAACAATACTTACGGATATATTATGAAAAAGAACTTAGTTTTACTGCTCACGGTCATAGCGGCTCTGAGCGGTTGTATGCAAAATGATTTAGCCGAGATACGCAGAGAACAGGCAACTCTTGCCGCACGCATATCGGCTATTGAGAAATGGCAAGCATTGGTAAACGACAACATCGCCGGCTTGCAGTCCATCATCAATGCACAAAGCGACAACGACTATGTGACGAGCGTAACTCCCCTCACCGATGGCTCGGGCTACGTAATAAACTTTGTGAAAAGCGGAGCCGTCACCATCAGAAACGGCGAGCAGGGTATTGCCGGAGCCACTCCCCAAATCAGCGCAAAAGAGGATAACGGCATCTACTACTGGACTTTAAACGGCGATTATCTCCGTGTCGACGGCAAACGGCTGCGTGTCACCGGCGAACCGGGAGCTACCGCCCCCACTCCCCGGCTGAAAACAGGCAGCACGCTCAATTCGGAAAGCGGCGGTTCCGCTTATGAGGCGGATGCGACCTATCTCAGTGTGGACAACGGCGCCAATTGGACAAAAGTAACGGGACCTCAAGGCGACGCCATCTTCACAACGGACGGTATCGATACCGACAACGACGACTATATAGAGCTGACGCTGGCCGACGGCACAACCAAAATCCGGCTTCCCCGCTACAAGACTTTCCAAATAGGTACGGATACGGAACACACCAATGCCGCCATCTCCCTCACCGAGCTTGCTACCGACATTCCTCTCAGTCTGCCCAGCGACCTCAAGGCAGACAGCTATACCGCTATCATGGCTCAAATCACCAGCGACCGGGGTACAAGCACGGATATCAAAACCCGCGCCGCCGCTCTCCCCTGGACAGTGAGTGTGGAACATCCTACATTTGACCCGGCTACCGGCAACTGCAAGAATGACGCCAAAGTCACGGTCACCGCTCCCGAGGACATTGCTGACGGCGAAACCGCCATGCTCGAAGTAAGCATTATAGGCGCAGACGGCCGGAAAACAATAGCCACCCGCGCTTTGAAATACACCGCAATAGTCAACACAGGTGACTATTATTACAGCGACGGCACTTTCTCCGCCTCTCTTATCTCTTCCAAAACATGCATAGGCGTAATCTTTCATGTGGGCGATGTAGCAAAAGACGACGCTGTATTAAGAGCAAAGATAGGCGACACGTCTACCGGTAACCACGGACTTGTGGTAGCATTGAAAGACGCCGGCAAAGGAGTAATTTGGCAGACAGCCGATGCAGCTATCGGCGATGCCGGCCTTTCCGAGCCTTATGTCAGCATCCTTATCGCAAAGACCAAAGATGAAGACCCTGACGGCAATCTGAATATGATGTTAGGATATAACAATACGGAAGTTATCAAAAAATACAACAAAAGCAATAGCGGCAGTAAAGCCACCATCCTACAATCCATAGATACTTATGCGGCAAGCAATACGGCTCCCGGTAAGAGTAGCGGGTGGTATCTTCCCTCCATCAAGGAACTTTCCCTTATATACTCGGGGGTTATCAACGGAAGTATCTGGGATCTTGGGTATGATATTCCTGCAAACACATCCAACAAAATCTTAATCGAGAAAAAGTTCAGTACATTAAACACCCAAGCAGCCGGTAGTGCCGAGAACTTTTCAATACGCAGGAACAATGACCCTTCCAATAACTACTTAGGCTATTGGTCGAGCTCGGAAGCTCCGGAGAAACACACTGCAAATCCTAATCAAGATTATTTCAATCGCGCATGGTATGGTGATTTTCTTGACAGCTACATTAATCAAACCTACAAAAACGATGACGGGCGTCTTTGTGTCAGAGCAATTTTAGCATTTTAACTCCCGATATGTAATAATATTGAGTTTTAGAAATTCAGGCCTACCGCTATCAAACAATCAAGGCTGAATTAAAATTCAGCCTTGATTGTTTTAAATAAAATAAGATATCTTTATTTCATAATCCTATACTTTGCCCCGGAACGGCGGACGTACCCCCACCGCTTTCAGCTTGCGCCCGCGCATATCGATACAGATTTCCGTACCAACCTTACTATATTCGGGCTTCACATATCCCATACCGATACCGATTTTACGGGTAGGCGACATGGTACCCGACGTAACCACGCCAATGGGAGTGCCTTCCGGGCTCTGCAATTCATAACCGTGACGGGGAATACCGCGATCCACCATTTCAAAGCCAACCAATTTACGCGCCGTACCCTCCGCTTTCTGTTTCTCCAGCATCGGACGGTTGGTAAAGTTCTTACCCTCCGCAAACTTGGTAATCCATCCCAGCCCGGCTTCGATGGGCGACGTGGTATCATCCAGGTCATTTCCATACAGGCAGAACCCCATCTCAAGACGAAGCGTATCACGGGCACCCAAACCGATAGGCTTGATACCGAACTCCGCACCTGCCTCGAACACGGCATTCCATATCTTCATCGCCGCTTCGGGATAGAAATAAAGCTCAAAACCTCCGGCTCCGGTATAGCCGGTATTGGAGATTATGACATCCGGCTCGCCTGCAAACTCCCCATGCGTAAAAGTGTAATATGGAAGCTCGGAAAGATTGACAGGCGTCAGTTTCTGCAATACCTCGACAGCTTTCGGTCCTTGTACCGCAAGCTGCGCCATACGGTCGGAAGCATTCTCCAATTCAGCCCCCTCCGTATTATGAGACACACACCAGTTCCAGTCCTTCTCGATATTGGAAGCGTTGACAACCAGCAGATATTTCTCCTGTTCGTACTGATAGACCAGCAAATCGTCTACAATACCGCCATCCTCATTGGGAAAGCAAGTGTACTGTACTTTACCGGGCGTAAGGGCGGCCACATTGTTAGAAGTGACTTTCTGCAAAAAGTCCAAAGCATGCGGGCCTTTCACCCAAAACTCTCCCATGTGGGAGACATCGAATACGCCGACGCCCTTGCAAACGGTGAGATGTTCGTCAATGATACCGGAATATTCGATAGGCATATTGTATCCCGCAAATTCGTGCATCTTAGCGCCCAGCGAGATGTGTGTTTCTGTAAACGGAGTGGTTTTCATGGTATGAGGAATGAGTTATGAGTTATAAGTTATGAGTTATATTGGGCGGCAACGAGTTCGGCGATCTTGATGATAACATTCATGGCCTTCTCCATGTTCTGAATGGGAACGAACTCGTAACGTCCGTGGAAATTCAGACCGCCGGCAAAGATGTTGGGACAAGGCAACCCTTTGAACGAAAGTTGCGCACCGTCCGTACCGCCGCGAATAGCTTTTACGTGAGGCTCTACGCCGACAGCTTCCATAGCCTTGAAAGCGGTATCGATGATGTGCATCACCGGTTCAATCTTCTCGCGCATATTATAATATTGGTCGTGCAGCTCCAGTACGGCCGTACCCTCGCCATATTCGGCGTTAATCTTGCGGACAAGGTGTTCAAACTCTTTCTTGCGGTTCTCAAAACGAACACGGTCGTGGTCGCGAATGATGTAGGAAACCGTAGTCCGCTCCACTTCACCCGTAATGCCGATGAGGTGATAGAATCCTTCATAACCTTCGGTATGTTCCGGCGTTTCGTGGCCGGGAAGCATGGAAATAAAACGGTTGGCTACGCGGATAGAGTTTATCATCTTGTTTTTGGCATATCCCGGATGTACATTGCGTCCCTTGAACACAATCTTGGCGGAAGCCGCATTGAAATTCTCGAACTCCAACTCGCCCACTTCACCACCATCCATGGTATAGGCCCATTCGCAGCCGAATTGCTCGACATTAAACTTATGCGCTCCCAAACCTATTTCCTCGTCGGGATTGAAACCGATACGGATTTTACCGTGTTTGATTTCAGGATGCTCTTTCAGATAGGCTATCGCCGAAACAATCTCCGCGATACCCGCTTTGTCATCGGCGCCCAGCAAAGTCTTTCCGTCGGTGACAATCAAATCTTCTCCCTTATGGTCGAGCAGTTCCGGGAACTGGGCGGGAGAAAGAACCACTTTCCCTTCTGCGCAAAGAACAATATCCTTGCCGTCGTAATTCTCCACAATGCGCGGAGAGACATCTTTTCCGCTCATATCGGGACTTGTATCCATGTGCGCGATGAAGCCGACAACAGGCACAGGCTTATCTGTATTGGCAGGAAGGGTGGCAAACAGATAACCGTTTTCATCCAACGTAATATCTTCCAAACCCAAAGATTCCAATTCTTCTTTCAAAAACCTGGCAAATACCATTTGCCCCGGAGTACTCGGAGTTACTCCACTCTCCTCATTCGATTGCGTATCGAAACTTACATACTTTAAAAAACGTTCTACTAAAGTCATAATGATTAGTGATTAGGGTTTAGTGATTAGTGATTAGCGATGAACGATTAACGGTCGGTAGGCTGCAACCGCGCCCTCCCTCTTTATCCGAACGGCATTAATCACTAATCACTAAACCCTAATCGCTATTTTACTGTTTTCCTGCCGTAAAGTTAAAAAAAGGGTCGTGAACTGCCAAGCAATTCACGACCCTTTTTTATTCCTTGATAACTATTTTGTCAATCAAAAGTGGCTGCTACCGTCAAAGCAGTGGGTACAAAGTTTACATTTAGGCAGGCCGATAGCCTCAACCAGTGTCTCCAGCGTATTGAACTTTAATGAAGACAGACCGAAACGCTCGCGGATAACTTCTACCATTTTCTCGTACTCCGGCGAACCGGTAGTGGCGTATTTCTCAAGATTTTTGTTTTCATCGCCTTCCAGCTCCTTAATGACACGACGGGTAATCAACTCCAAATCGCCTTTGGATGCCGTGAAGCCGACAAACGGACAGCTATATATCAACGGCGGACAGGCGATACGGATGTGTACCTCTTTCGCTCCATACTCATAAAGCACCTTTACATTATCGCGCAACTGGGTTCCGCGGACTATGGAGTCGTCACAGAACAACAGGCGCTTGCCTTCCAGCATGGCGCGGTTGGGAATGAGTTTCATCTTCGCCACCAGCGAACGCATTTCCTGTCTGCTGGGCGTGAAGCTGCGCGGCCATGTCGGAGTGTATTTTGAAATGGCGCGATGATAAGGCACTCCCTTTCCTTCGGCGTATCCTAACGCCATGCCTACGCCGGAATCAGGAATACCGCAAGTGCAATCCACTTCCGAAGTATCGGTTTGTCCCATCTTCAATCCGGAAGAGAAACGTACGTCTTCCACATTCTTTCCCTCATAACAGGAAGTGGGGAAACCGTAATAAACCCACAGGAAAGAGCATATCTGCATCTCCTCATCGGGCTTGCGCATCTGCTCTACTCCATCGGCATGCAGGCGGACAATTTCGCCCGGACCCAAATAACGGTCTACCTCGTAGCCCAGATTCGGGAAACTGCTCGACTCGCTGGTGGCTGCATAAGCGCCTTCTTTCTTGCCGATGACAACGGGAGTACGCCCCCAACGGTCGCGTGCGGCGATAATGCCGTCTTCAGTGAGCAGAAGCATGGAGCATGAGCCTTTAATATGCTTATATACATTCTCAATGCCGTCTACAAAATTCTTGCCCTGTATCAGCAGCAAAGCGATAAGTTCTGTTTGGTTGGTTTTGCCGGAGCTTAATTCGGCAAAGTGCATGTTTTGCTCCAGAAGTTCGGCTTCCAGTTCTTCCAGATTCACAATCTTGGCAACTGTGACGATGGCAAAACGACCGAGATGGGAATTTAAGATAAGAGGTTGAGGGTCTGTGTCGCTGATGATGCCGATGCCGGAATTCCCTTTGAATTTATCCAGCTCATCTTCAAACTTCGTACGAAAATAGGTACTTTCCAAATTGTGGATAGAGCGCTTGAAAGTTGCTTCTTCCTGATCGTAAGTAGCCATACCGCCACGTTTTGTCCCTAAGTGCGAATTATAATCTGTGCCGTAAAACAAATCTGCCACGCAACTTGCTTTGGCGACTGTTCCGAAAAAACCTCCCATAAGTTCCTTGTGTTATTAGTTATTTTATTAACGGCCGCAAAGGTACAAAGAAGTTTCCTTGTTAGCGCCATTTTCCACCTCTAAAAAAATAATAAAAAGACTCCCCGCCGAACGAAAATCCGGCGGGGAGCCAACCAATACCTAATCGGAAACTCTTTTTACCCTGATTATTTCCACTTCTTCACAGCTTTCTTGTCAGCCGGAGTAGCTTCAATCAAGCTCAGCGCAAAGCCACCGCTACGCGCTTCCTTAACGGACATTTTGGTTTTGGCGGTTACGATGCCTTTCTTTATCCGGTAGGAAGTGGGGTTCTCTTTGTAGTCGGCATCCTTACCGTCGGCATACAGGGTAGCCACATATTGCTTGCCCGGTGTCAAGAAATCGAGCGTAAAGTCGGCCGTACGGGCGTTTTCATCTGTAATACCGCCTACAAACCAGTTATCGGTACCTTTCGCCTTACGGGCTACGGTAATGTAATCTCCCGGTTCGGCCTCGATATATTTGCTATCATCCCAATCTACGGCTACATCCTTGATGAACTGGAACGCATCCATGTGCTTCTCGTAATTCTCCACCAGGTCGGCAGCCATTTGCAGCGGACTGTAAAAGGTTACGTAAAGAGCCAATTGCTTGGCAAGCGTGGTTTGCACCTGTCCGTGAGGCAGGTCGCCCATGAAATCCAGTTTTGTATCGAAAATACCCGGAGTATAGTCCATCGGACCGCCGATAAGACGGTTGAACGGAAGCAGTGTAGTGTGGAACGGCTTGCTGCCGCCAAATGCCTCGTATTCGGTACCGCGGGCGGATTCGTTACCAATCAGGTTCGGATAAGTACGGCACAGCCCGGTAGGACGTACGGCTTCGTGGCCGTTGACACAGATTTTATAGTCGGCGGCTTTCTTTACGGCATGGAGATAGTGATTGTTCATCCACTGTCCGTAGTGATGTTCGCCGCGGGGAATGATATCGCCTACGTAGCCGCTCTTCACGGCGTTATAACCGTTGTCCACCATAAACTGATAGGCTTTATCCATATGGCGTTCGTAATTGCGGACGGAAGAAGAGGTTTCATGATGCATCATCAGCTTAACGCCTTTGCTCTTGGCGTATGCATTCAGCATCTTTACATCGAAATCGGGGTACGGAGTTACAAAATCGAAAACATAATCCTTGGAATGTCCGAACCAGTCTTCCCAACCTTCGTTCCAGCCCTCTACCAGCACCTGGTCGAAACCGTTGGCGGCCGCAAAGTCTATGTATCTCTTCACATTCTCATTATTGGCGCCATGACGTCCGTTGGGTTTTGTTTTGGAATAGTCCGTTTCGCCCAACTTAACGGAAGGAAGATCGTCCGTATATGCCCATGTGCTCTTACCGGCAATCATTTCCCACCATACGCCTACATACTTCACCGGTTTAATCCAGGAAACATCTTCATAAGCGCAAGGCTCGTTCAGATTCAAAGTCAGCTTGGAAGCGAGGATATCGCGCGCATCGTCACTTACAATCACCGTACGCCACGGCGACTTGCAGGGAGCCTGCATATAACCTTTATCACCTACCGCATCGGGTGTCAGCCAAGATTCAAAAATAAGGTTCTTATCATCCAGGTTCAGGTGCATGCAAGAGTAGTCTACCAAAGCGGCTTCGTGCAGATTGATATACAGGCCGTCGGCCGTTTTCATTTGAAGAGAAGTCTGTACGCCTGTCGGAGAGAACTGCGTCTGCGACGCATTACCGGTAATGGCTCCTTTCATCAGGCCGCGGATTTCGGAGAGTTTGGACTCTGTAAAGTCATACTCCTGCGTATCGTAGTCACCCGGAATCCAGAATGCCTTATGGTCCCCCGCCATGGCAAACTGGGTACGTTCTTCTTTGATAACGAAGTAATTCAGATTCTTCTGCAAGGGGAACTCATAACGGAACCCGAGACCATCGTCGAAAAGACGGAAACGGATAATGATATTACGGTCTTGCGCTTTCTGGTTCAGCGTTACGGCCATTTCATTATAGTGGTTGCGGATTTGTTTCACTTCACCCCACACCGGTTCCCATGTTTCATCGAATGTGGAAGTTTGGGTATCGGTCAGAGTGAATCCGTTCATCAGTCCCGGATCGTTCTTCAGTTCCAAACCGAGCTTTGAAGGTTTAATAACGGCCTTTCCTTTATAGAAAAGTTCATAGACAGGTTCACCTTGAGGATTGACGGAGAAGTTTAATTGAAGTTGGCCGTTGGGCGAGGTTATGCTCCCGGCCATTGCTGCGCTGCCCATAAAAAGGGCGAGCAGGAAGCAGGTTAGTTTAGTGCAAATTGCTTTCATGTTTCTCATGCTATGGTTTATAATTTATTTAATGCAAATATAAGCAGGAAAGTCTCCTGATTTAAAGTTATCAAATGAAAATAGATATGAAATAAAAGCAAACGTTTGCATAAGTGATTATAAACCTGTTTTTTAAAGAAAAGACGCCCAGTCGAAAATACAAATGGGATGAAAACATTATCTTTGCCAACCAAATACCAGACTTCGATTATTATGACTAAAATACTGATAGCCATATTTCTTGGCGGCGGCACCGGCAGCGTATTGCGCTATTGCGCGCAAATGGCGCTCCACGAACGGATAGTACCCTACTCCTTTCCCTGGGCCACATTTGCCGTAAACATCATCGGAAGTTTCCTGATAGGATTGTTCTATGCCTTGTCCGCGCGCTTCAACTTATCCACGGAAGTAAGAATGCTGCTGACTACCGGCTTGTGCGGCGGCTTCACCACCTTTTCCACATTCTCCAATGACGGATTGATTCTGATAAAACAAGGATTCTACGGGTTATTCGCCCTATATACCTTATTAAGTATTTTATTGGGATTTTTTGCGGTATTGGGCGGAAGTATTTTAGGAAAGACCTTTTAAAATGGCAGCCATGAGACCGAGCAAACCTTTCAGCATGCCGCCCGTACGGATTGTCTCGCCCACTCTTGAAGGACAGGCCGAGAGCTCCAAATCACTCAAGGAATGGTTCGTGACAGAAGAAACCGTCAGAGGGCTGCGCTTCAACAAACAGACGGAAGAGTCTATCGATTGCTCTTATAAGAGTATCACCAATTGTACTTTCAGTCATGTACAGTTCAACAACTGCAAACTGAAGGCAACCCACTTTACGGATGTCCGTTTCGAGCATTGCGATTTGTCCAATATATCGTTTGCGGAGAGCTCCCTTTTCCGGGTAGAATTCATTTCCTGCAAGCTGGTCGGGACAAACCTGCCCGAAACGATTCTGAATCATTGCAGGATGCGGGATTGCAATGCAAGATATCTCAATCTGTCCATGAGTAAAATCAACCAGGCGGAATTCGCCACCTGTGATTTGCGCAACAGCGACCTCAACGACTGCAAACTGACTTCCGTCGCCTTTACAGATTGCGAACTGGTGGAAGCGGAATTTTCGCATACTCCGCTAAGAGGCATCGATTTGAGTGATTCGCATATCGAGGGCATACATGTCAATCTGCCGGACATACGGGGAGCTATCGTCAGTACCCACCAAGCCATGGACCTGACCAGCCTGTTGGGACTCGTAATAAAAGACTGAAAGCCCGAACAATTTTCCGTTTTCGCTTGTTATAGTCATAGAATTTACATTTAAAATAAAATAAGATGAAAATAGAAAAGATTATCGGACGTGAGATTCTCGATTCAAGAGGAAACCCTACTGTAGAAGTTGATGTAATATTGGAGTCAGGCTTTATCGGCCGCGCTTCCGTACCCTCCGGCGCATCCACCGGCGAACATGAGGCTCTGGAATTGCGCGACGGCGATAAGAAACGTTACGGCGGCAAAGGCGTGCTGAAAGCCGTTGACAATATTAATAATATCATCGCTCCCAAACTGATTGGCATGTCTGCTCTCGAACAGATGAGCATCGACCATGCCATGCTGGCGCTGGACGGCACAAAGACCAAATCCAATCTGGGCGCCAATGCCATTCTGGGTGTTTCACTTGCCGTAGCCAAAGCGGCGGCGGCCTACCTCGACGTTCCCCTTTACCGCTATATCGGTGGAACAAATACGTATGTAATGCCGGTTCCGATGATGAATATCATCAATGGCGGTTCGCACAGTGATGCCCCTATCGCTTTCCAGGAATTTATGATACGCCCGGTAGGCGCCAATTCTTTCCGCGAAGGCCTACGCATGGGTGCAGAAGTGTTCCACGCCCTGAAGAAAGTATTGCACGACCGCGGCCTCAGTACCGCCGTTGGCGATGAGGGCGGTTTCGCTCCCGGTCTGGCAGGAACGGAAGACGCTTTGGACTCGATTATTGCCGCCATTAAGGCTGCCGGCTACGAACCGGGTAAGGACGTAATGATTGCTATGGACTGCGCCTCTTCCGAATTCTATCACGACGGCATTTACGATTACAGTAAATTCGAAGGCGAGAAAGGTAAGAAACGCACAGCCAATGAGCAAGTTGATTATCTGGAAGAACTGATTAACAAATATCCTATCGATTCTATCGAAGACGGAATGAGCGAAAACGACTGGGAAGGCTGGAAGAAACTGACCGACCGCATCGGAAATCGCTGCCAACTGGTAGGTGACGACTTGTTTGTCACCAATGTGGACTTCCTCGCCATGGGTATCGAAAAAGGTTGCGCAAACTCCATACTGATAAAGGTAAACCAAATCGGCTCCTTGACAGAAACGCTGAATGCCATCGAAATGGCGCACCGTCATGGCTACACAACCGTTACTTCTCACCGTTCCGGTGAAACGGAAGATGCTACGATTGCGGACATTGCCGTAGCGACCAACAGCGGTCAAATCAAAACCGGTTCTTTAAGCCGCTCAGACCGTATGGCCAAATACAATCAGCTGTTACGCATCGAAGAAGAGCTAGGAAACAACGCCGTATACGGATACAGAAGAATAAAATAAGTACATGTAAAAGTCAGTAAATGACAGGTATTAAAAAGTTAAAGGGAGTACACCATAACAGTGTACTCCCTCATCTTTTATAGCAATATTATAAAGAAAAAGAGATGCGTCATTACTGATACATCTCTTTTTTGAGCCTCTTGTCGGATTCGAACCAACGACCCCGAGATTACAAATCACGTGCTCTGGCCAACTGAGCTAAAGAGGCGGGGGTGGGTAAGCTTACTATATCGCGCCGCTACAACCAACTACCTTTGCTGCGATCAAGCCCTGGAGGATTTGAAGGGAGCTGGCCGTATAGGACTTACCCATGTTTGCGGGTGCAAAGGTAGATAAAAATTTTAAATCCGCAATACCTTACCCTAACTTTTTTCAACTTTAACAAGAATACAGGGTCTACAACCAATATTATTTATAACTTTGCGCCATATTTCTAAGAAAAATGGCAGAAAATAAAGGTTACATGCAATACGCGATGTTGTTCGGCACCTATTTGGGCGGATATTGGATTTTAAAATTCATTCTCTTTCCCCTGGGGCTGACAATTCCGTTTTTATCTTTCCTTTTCGTAGGGCTCACGTTATGTGTTCCTTTCATGGGGTATTATTATGTACGAATGTATCGTAATACTGTATGCGGTGGCGGTATCAGCTTCCTGCATGCATGGATATTCACAGTATTTATGTATATGTTTGCCGCATTGCTGACGGCTGTGGCACATTACATTTATTTCCGTTTCATTGATCATGGTTTCGTTATCAATGCCTACGAGTCGCAAATCGATATTTTAAATCAAAGTGGCGTACCGGGCATAGAAGCCTACGCAAACATGTTTCAAGAAACACTGGAGACTGTGAAATCGCTCACTCCCATAGACATCACCATGCAATTGGTGTCATGGAATGTATTTTGCGGCTCATTACTTGCTCTTCCCACCGCCTTATTTGTAATGAGACGTAAGAAGGAATGACAAGCAAAGACGGATTTCAGATAAATTCAGGTATAGTGTAAATAGTAAAATCGTAAATAAGCAAATGGATATTTCAGTTGTCGTTCCTTTATATAATGAAGAGGAGTCTCTTCCGGAATTGTTTGCATGGATTGAGCGGGTAATGAAAACCCATAACTTTTCTTATGAAGTTATTTTCGTCAACGACGGAAGTACCGACCGTTCCTGGCAAATAATCGAGCAATTACAAGCAAAGTCCGATAAAGTTCGCGGAATAAAATTCCGTCGCAATTACGGTAAATCACCGGCGCTCTATTGCGGTTTTGAACAGGCCCAAGGCAATGTCGTGATTACAATGGATGCCGACCTGCAAGACAGCCCTGACGAAATACCGGAACTATACCGCATGATTACGGAAGATGGTTATGACCTGATATCCGGCTGGAAACAAAAGAGATATGATCCGCTGTCAAAGACCATACCGACAAAGCTGTTCAACGCCACGGCACGCAAGGTGTCCGGCATAAAGAACCTGCATGATTTTAACTGCGGCCTGAAAGCCTACCGCAGAGACGTTATAAAAAACATAGAAGTGTACGGTGAAATGCACCGTTATATCCCCTATCTCGCGAAAAATGCCGGATTCAAGAAAATTGGCGAGAAAGTCGTACATCATCAGGCACGGAAATTCGGCAAAACAAAATTCGGCGGATGGAATCGTTTCTTCAACGGATATCTGGACTTAATATCGCTTTGGTTCCTTTCCACGTTCGGCATCAAACCTATGCACTTCTTCGGCATATTGGGTTCGCTGATGTTCTTTATCGGATTCGTCGCTGTCATTATAGTCGGTGCCAGCAAGCTGTATTACATGAATCAGGGTATGCCATACCGCCTTGTGACAGATTCCCCTTACTTCTACCTGTCACTAACATCCATGATTATCGGTACGCAGTTATTTGTGGCCGGTTTCCTCGGAGAACTGATATCCCGCAATGCGCCGGAGCGCAACAAGTACCAAATTGAGAAAATGATTTAACCATGAAAGCATTAGTCAAATTCATAATATTCGGGGCTATTCTTTTCCCTGTTTTCAGCGTAGTAATATCCTGTTCGGAAGAAGCAGACTGCTCAATGGCGACACGAGCCATGATGCAATGTTACCTATATACATTAGATCCTGAGACTAAAGTGGTATCTAATGATACACTGGATTCGTTGACGGTTACTGCCTTTGGTACGGATTCCATTATCATCAACAACCAAAAGAAAGTGCACGACCTATCATTGCCATTGAGATATACCGCCGACTCCACTGTACTGGTATTTCGTTACAGCGAAACATTGACAGACACACTTGTAGTCCACCAGACCAATACGCCTTACTTCCTGTCAATGGATTGCGGTTATCAAATGAAACAAGCCATAACAGGTGTCCGTTATAGTCGTCACAGCCTTGATTCTATTCGCATTGCAAATAAAGAAGCCGGAATTTATGGAGCAGAAAATCTTAAGCTATTCTATTAGTCTGGCACTCTGTTTACTGTTGTCTCTTCCTTTGCAGGCGCAAAACAGCAACCTTTCTTCCCCACCGGCAAACAACCCGCCCAAAAAGGAGAAAAAGGAAGCCAAAGAGGAAGTGTACTATCCGCTATACAATGGTATTTCTATCAGCGTAGATTTATGGGGTCCCGGAAGCAAACTGCTTGGAAGCGACTTCTTCAGCAGCGAAGTGGCTGTCGATGTAAATCTTAAAAACCGTTTTTTCCCCATTGTAGAATTAGGATACGGCAATACCGATACCTGGAGTGACAAAGGAGTGCATTATAAAACCGGCGCTCCCTATTTCCGCATCGGCATGGACTATAACGCGCTTTATAACAAGAAACACGGGCATATGATTCTCGTCGGCCTGCGCTATGCGGCAACCGGTTTTAAATATGATGTAGAAGCGTTAGCAGTCAACGATCCTGAATACGGCGGTAGTTTGGGTAATCCGAATTTAGTAGACGGCATTTGGGGAAACAGCCTGCCTTTTAATTATAAAGGAATGAAAGGCTCGATGCAGTGGGCTGAATTTTGCGTCGGCATACGGGCGCACGTATGGAAAGACCTGTATATGGGTTGGGCCCTACGATTTAAATTCCGTCTGAGTTCTTCCGTTGCCGGGCACGGAGATCCATGGTATGTACCGGGCTACGGCAAATACAACGGAAACACGACCGGGGTTACCTATACAATAACTTATAAACTACCATTCTGAGACAATGACAGGATTAGAAATCTGGCTGCTTGCTATAGGGCTTGCGATGGACTGTTTCGCCGTATCTATAGCCAGTGGGATTATATTAAAACGTGTTCAGCTGCGTCCGATGCTGATAATGGCGTTGGCTTTCGGCTTTTTTCAGGCGCTCATGCCATTGCTTGGCTGGATAGGCGCCAGTTTTTTCAGCCATCTCATTGAAAGTATAGACCATTGGGTAGCTTTTGCCATTTTAGCTTTTCTTGGTGGACGCATGGTCATGGAATCTTTTAAAGATGAAGGCTGCAGGCATGAATTCGACCCAACCAGTCTGAAAGTAGTCTCCGCATTAGCAGTAGCCACCAGTATCGACGCTTTGGCGGTAGGCATTTCGTTTGCATTTCTGGGTGTCCGTAATTTTGCAGCCATTCTGCCGCCTATCGGCATCATAGGGTTTGTGTCTTTTGCTTTATCATTTATCGGACTGATGTTCGGTATCCGATTCGGATGTGGTATTGCCCGCAAGCTGCGTGCAGAACTTTGGGGAGGGATTATCCTTATCATTATCGGTACAAAGATATTGATAGAGCACTTATTCTTGAATTAAGAGTTGCAAACCGGAGAAGAAAAAATTTGATTCATTTATTTTAGTATCAGACATTATGGATAAGAAAGTACAACGGAACTTTTTATGGATTGCCTTACTCGTATTAGGTACTATCGGAATACTTGCGCGTCACAATCGCACGGCTCCTTATCAGACTGCCAGCGGACTGATTTTTGGAACCGTCTACAACATAACTTACCAGTACGACGGTGATTTAAAAGCAGAAATAGAAACCGAGCTCAAACGATTTGACGGTTCGCTGTCGCCATTCAATGACACAGCTACCATTACTCGTATCAACCGGAACGAAAATATTATTCCCGACACATTCTTTGTCAACGTATTCCGCCGCAGTATGGAAATATCCCAGGAGACCGAAGGAGCTTTTGACATCACAGTAGCCCCATTAGCCAATGCTTGGGGATTCGGATTCAAGAAAGGGGCATTTCCCGACTCCACCATGATAGACAGCCTATTGGATATTACAGGCTACACAAAAGTTTCATTATCCGCCGACGGAAAGGTAATCAAACAAGACCCTCGTATCATGCTTTCGTGCAGTGCCGTAGCCAAAGGGTATGCAGTAGATGTCGTTGCGCAGTTATTGGAGAAAAAAGGCATCAGGAATTTTATGGTAGATATAGGCGGAGAAGTAGTAGTTCGCGGAGAAAACCCGAAAAAAAGTTTATGGCGGATCGGTATCAACAAACCGATAGATGATTCGCTTGCCGTAAATCAGGAATTGCAAACGGTATTACAGGTCACCGATGTGGGTATAGCGACTTCAGGCAACTATCGAAACTATTATTATAAAGACGGCAAGAAATATGCCCATACCATCGACCCGCGTACAGGATATCCGGTACAGCATAACATTCTGTCGGCCACCGTAGTGGCCCGCGATTGTATGAGCGCAGATGCTTACGCCACCGCCTTCATGGTGATGGGATTGGAGGAAGCCGAACGTTTTGCCGACGCCCATCCCGACCTTGACGCATGTTTTATATATACTGATGAAAACGGAGAATTCCAGATGTTCTATACGAAAGGAATGGAAAAGTATATGACAGGAAAATAACAAATTAGCGGGTAAAACCCGCTAATTTGTTATTTATAGAAAACGAAATATACTGCCAAGACCAGGCATACGAATGCCGCAAAATGGTTCCAATGCAAAGATTCCCCTTTAAACAGCACAGTAGTAAATATCGTAAAGATAATAAGCGTTACCACTTCCTGAATAACCTTTAACTGCATTAATGAGAAAGGACCGCCGTTACCGATAAAACCGATACGATTTGCCGGAATTTGAAAAGCATACTCTGCCAGCGCTATCATCCATGAAAACAAGATAACGGCATAAAGCGGCCAATTAGAGATAACTTTCATTTCTTGCAGTTTCAAATGTCCGTACCAGGCAAATGTCATAAAGACATTGGATACAATTAAAAGTAAAATGGTATAAAAAGCTTTCATATAATAATTGAATATTTAGAAATTACTTACAAATGATCTATCCTATCTCTGTTCTTTTCGGCAACAATTCATCTTGTACATTACTCATGCTCCCCCATAAACTATACCGGGCTTCAGGATTCATCTCTTCCAACTGATGCAAAATACCTTTCATCGTGCTTCGGCTCGACTGCGATTCATAAGGACAGTTCTTCATTTGTTTCCGATAATCCCTTATCCTCGCCAATTCTATCAAGTCCGCTTCGTGTACAAGACACATCGGCCGTATAATCGTCATATCAAACTTCTTCATTACCAACCGCGGTGGCATTGAACTGAATGCCCCCTGATAAGTAATATTCATCAGCAGAGTCTCCAAAATATCATCCATATGATGTCCCAATGCGATTTTGTTGCATCCCTGCTCTTTAGCTACAGTAAATAAAGCCTTTCGCCGATTCCAAGAACATAAAAAACAAGGAGATTTACGAGTATCAGTACTCGCATCAAACTCTGTTTCATACAGAACAAAAGGTATGCCCCATGATTCTGCAAAATTTCTAAGATACTCCGCATCGCTCTGATAAGGAATATTCTTCATGACTACGTGCACGGCAACCACCGAAAACTTCGGTTTAAAAACCCGGGCGCGACGAGCCAACAGTTCAACCAACGCCAAAGAATCTTTCCCACCGGAAAGCCCGATGAGAATCCTGTCGCCGTCTTCAATCAGTCCGTATTCCACCACACCTTTACTGAACCGTTTTTCAATACGTCGCAATGTCTTTTCTTCCTCTGTAAACCGTGCCATAAAAATCAGTTAAAAGTCGGCTGCAAAAGTAACTGAAAAGAATCATTTAAAGAAGAATTAACATAATAGAATCACGGAAAACAGCTTTATTCCCGATTAATTTGTATTTTTGAACTCATTAAAAAGATTTTTAGTATGAAGAATAAATATATACTGCTTTTACTTTTTGTTTTTTGGGGAATACATGCTTCAGCGCAAACCCTTGCCCAGGCTAAAGCGCTCTATGAAAAAGGCCAATATGAACAAGCAAAGCCCGCTTTTAAGAAATTTGTGAAATCACAGCCCAATAACGGAAATTACAATTTGTGGTATGGAGTATGTTGTCTGAATACGGGAGAAGCGGAAGAAGCCATAAAGTATTTGGAAACAGCCGTAAAGCGCCGGGCTACCAGCGGGCAGTTTTTTTTGGCACAAGCTTATAATGCCACTTACCGATTTGAAAACGCCGTTAACACTTATGAAGATTATATTGCCGAACTGGCAAAAAGGAAACGTTCTACCACCGAAGCCGAAAAACTTCTGGAAAAGAGCAAAGCAAATCTTCGTCTGCTGAAAGGCGTAGAAGAAGTGTGCTTCATCGACAGTTTTGTTGTAGATAAGAAAGATTTTCTCGAAGCATATAAAATCAGTCCCGAATCCGGGAAATTGTTTATGTACGATGCCTACTTTGAGAATTCCAATGGTACAGGCGGTACCGTATACGAAACGGAGTTGGGAAATAAGATTTATTATAGCGAGTTACAGAAAGATAGTACGCTCAATATCCTGTCGCGCAACAAGATGATGGACGAATGGGGGAAAGGCAGTATGCTCCCCGGCAGTATCAACGAGTCCGTGAATGCCAGTTATCCATACGTATTGGCAGACGGCATCACGATCTATTACGCAGCAGACGGTCCTTCATCAATGGGCGGATACGATATTTTCGTAACACGCTACAACACGAATGCAGACACTTACTTAACTCCGGAGAACGTAGGCATGCCGTTCAACTCGCCTTACAACGATTATATGTACGTTATAGATGAGTTCAACAATCTCGGTTGGTTTGCATCTGACCGCTATCAGCCGGATGGTAAAGTCTGTGTATATGTATTCATTCCTGCCTCATCCAAACAGGTATACAACTACGAAAGCATGGATAAAAACAAGCTTATAAAGCTTGCCCAGCTCCATTCCATTAGAGATACTTGGACAGATGAAAGTTTGGTAACTGATGCAAGAAAACGCCTGCGGGAAATAATGCAGGAAAAGCCGGAAACAAAAAAACACCATGAATTCGAGTTCGTGATTGATGATCGGAATACTTATCATTATGCTGCCGATTTCCGCTCTCCGCAGGCAAAAGCGCAATTTAAAAAATATCTGCAACTGGAAGAAAGCTACAATCAGCAACTGGGTAAACTGGAAAATATGCGTACCCAATATTCACGTGTCAATCAAAACGAAAAAAATAAAATGGCTCCGGCCATACTTGATTTAGAAAAACGAGTACAACAGTTGGTAACCGAAATAGACCGTGCCGCTATCCAAGTACGGAAGTTAGAAAAGCAAATCATTAAATAGAACAGCCATGGACATATTCATCATCGCAGTTTTAATCGTTGCAGCAGTTATACTGTTCCTCGTAGAACTATTCATAATACCGGGTATCAGCATTGCCGGCTTTTTAGCGGGCGGTTGTATCATTTACGCCAATTACTATGCTTTTGCCAATTTAGGAACAACAGCAGGATTTATCACACTCGCCATATCCGCTATAACCTGCGTCGGTTCATTAGTGTGGTTCATGCGCTCCAAAACCCTGGATAAGATAGCCTTGAAAAAAAATATCACTTCAAAAGTAGACCGTAGTGCCGAAGAGAAGGTAAAAATAGGTGATACCGGTACTACCACTACCCGCCTTGCTCTCATCGGATATGCCGAGATAAACGGTGACATCGTAGAAGTAAAATCCACAGACGGTTTTCTGAATGAAAAAACTCCCGTTATAGTAAATCGCATTACAGACGGAGTAATACTTGTGGAGAAGAACAAATCGTAAATTACAAATCACTAATAAGTAATCATTAATAACTAAAATCATGGATCCAAGCACGATGTATCTCACCGCCTTTATTATCATAGGCGGTATCATTTTTCTGGTACTGTTTTTCCACTATGTACCATTCTTCCTATGGCTGTCTGCCAAAGTTTCAGGGGTTAACATATCACTGGTTCAACTATTCCTGATGCGTATTCGTAATGTACCGCCTTATATCATTGTGCCGGGCCTGATTGAAGCACATAAAGCCGGTTTGAGTAACATCACCCGCGATGAACTGGAAGCACACTATCTGGCCGGCGGACACGTCGAGAAAGTAGTGCATGCCTTAGTATCGGCTTCTAAGGCCAACATCGAATTACCTTTCCAAATGGCAACTGCCATCGACCTTGCCGGACGTGATGTGTTTGAAGCAGTTCAAATGTCAGTAAATCCAAAGGTTATTGACACCCCGCCTGTTACAGCTGTGGCAAAAGACGGTATCCAGCTGATTGCCAAAGCCCGCGTAACAGTACGTGCCAACATCCGTCAGCTGGTAGGTGGTGCCGGAGAAGATACTATTCTTGCTCGTGTAGGCGAAGGTATCGTATCATCCATCGGTTCTTCTGAAAACCATAAATCGGTTTTGGAAAATCCCGATTCCATTTCCAAGTTAGTGCTTCGTAAAGGATTGGATGCCGGTACGGCTTTTGAAATCCTGTCTATTGATATTGCCGACATCGACATAGGTAAGAATATCGGTGCTGCCTTACAGATAGACCAGGCTAATGCGGACAAAAATATCGCTCAAGCAAAAGCTGAAGAGCGTGCTATGGCCGTTGCCAGTGAACAGGAAATGAAAGCAAAAGCACAAGAGGCGCGTGCTAAAGTTATCGAAGCCGAGGCTGAAGTACCTAAGGCTATGGCAGAAGCATTCCGTAGCGGTAATCTGGGTATAATGGATTATTACCGGATGAAAAACATTGAGGCCGACACTTCAATGCGCGAGAACATTGCCAAGCCGACAACCGGTACATCCAACCAGCCATTGAGCAAATAACCCGGTAAAGCTGCCGATATAAACGTCGGAACCGGTGAACAGAAATCGGTTACCGGCGTTTTCTCTTTATAAACGAACTTATAATACCCCGTAACATGAAAAAGTATTTTGCATCTTCCGAACTTATTATCAATGAAGACGGTTCCGTTTTTCATTTACACGTAAAGCCTGAATGGCTGGCAGATAAAGTAATCCTCGTAGGCGACCCCGGCCGGGTAGCATTGGTCGCTTCCCATTTTGAGACTAAAGAATGTGAAGTAGAAAGCCGCGAATTTAAGACGATTACAGGTACTTACAAAGGTAAACGTATCACTGTTGTTTCTACCGGTATCGGTTGTGATAACATTGATATTGTTATGAATGAGTTGGATGCCCTTGCCAACATCGACTTTCAGACGAGAGAGGAAAAGCCTCAGCTACGCCAATTGGAATTGGTTCGTATCGGTACGTGCGGCGGTCTGCAGCCTTACACTCCCGTAGGAACTTTTGTCTGCTCTGCCAAATCCATCGGTTTCGACGGCTTACTGAACTTCTATGCCGGACGTAATACTGTTTGTGATTTGCCTTTCGAACGTGCTTTCCTTAATCACATGGGATGGTCGGGAAATATGTGTGCTCCTGCTCCTTACGTAATTGATGCAGATACAGAATTGATAGATCGTATAGCCGAAGATGATATGGTACGAGGCGTCACTATTGCCGCCGGAGGATTCTTCGGCCCGCAAGGGCGGGAACTGCGTGTCCCCCTGGCAGACCCACATCAAAATGATAAAATTGAGAAATTCGAATACAACGGTTATAGGATTACTAATTTTGAAATGGAAAGTTCAGCATTAGCCGGTTTAAGCCGTTTAATGGGGCATAAAGCTATGACCGTTTGCATGGTAATTGCCAACCGCTTAATTAAAGAAGCCAATACCGGATATAAGAATACAATAGACCAGCTTATTCTTAAAGTACTCGAACGTATTTAAGTATCTTATAACAAAGTCTTAATCATTTCTATCAGATAGTACAATGAATAAGGCTTTGTTATATTTATTACATCCTGCATGATATGCCTGCTGTTGTTTTGCATGCGTGGGCGTCTTGTCACAGTAGCAGCAGGCATAGCTATGGAGGGCTATTATTTGTATACTATTTGTTGGGGATGGTTTCAGATTAGCCAATACTAAATCAGAGAGAAGCATAAAGATTATATTTACATTTCCTCGTTATTCTTTACCCATAGCTACTCACATTTTTTACAGCAAGACATCTATTTGTAATACTGCGATTTCTGATTCATCTGGTGCTAAGTTCTTCTACTCTACCATTACGTATTTCCTTCAAATAATCCTTCCCAATGTAATACGTCCTTTTTGAAGTATTTTTAATAGCATTAAACATTAAATTAAGAGAAACCACTATCTTTGCCAAATAAAATAAACTGGAAATAATGAACCAAGATACTATTTGCGCCATAGCGACCGCCCAAGGAGGGGCTATTGGATGTATTCGTGTTTCCGGACCGGAAGCTATTGAGATCACATCTCGCATTTTTATCCCCGCCGCTACCAATAAAAAATTAGAGAACGGCAAACCCTATACACTTACTTTTGGGCACATTTATGACGGTCCTGAAATTATAGATGAAGTACTTGTCAGTTTATTTCGCGCACCTCACTCCTATACCGGTGAAAATAGCACAGAAATCACTTGCCATGGTTCAGCCTATATTCTTCAAAAAGTATTACAACTACTTATCAAGAGCGGTTGTCGTATGGCCGCCCCGGGTGAGTATACTCAACGTGCGTTCCTAAATGGGAAAATGGACTTAAGTCAGGCTGAGGCAGTTGCCGATCTAATCGCCTCGTCTTCTGCAGCGACCCATCGTCTTGCCATGAGCCAAATGCGGGGCGGTTTCAGTAAAGAACTTACTGCTTTACGCGATCAATTGCTTCATTTTACCTCACTTATCGAATTGGAATTAGACTTTAGTGATCATGAGGAGCTGGAATTTGCCGACCGTTCCGAGCTTTGCCAACTAGCGAATAACATTGAAAAAGTCATAGCTCGTTTGGTAAATTCATTCAGTGTAGGTAATGCCATTAAAAACGGTGTTCCTGTAGCTATCGTTGGTGAAACGAATGCAGGAAAATCTACGTTACTCAATGTCTTGCTTAATGAAGAGAAAGCCATTGTCAGTGATATTCATGGTACTACACGAGATATCATCGAAGATACTGTTAATATAGGTGGAATCACTTTCAGATTTATTGATACGGCAGGTATCCGTGAAACCAACGATACGATTGAAAGTATCGGTATTGAACGTACCTTTCAAAAATTAGATCAAGCAGAAATCGTTCTTTGGATAATTGACGCTACGGATGCCCAAACTCAAATTACCCAATTAGCCGGTCAACTTCTTCCTCGTTGTGAAAGAAAGCAGCTTATCCTCGTTTACAACAAAGCCGATTTGGTGGATAATATACAAAATAGTATTCCTAATGATTTTCCTGACAATGTAAAATCAATCATCCTATCCGCAAAAAATAGAGAACATATTGAAGAACTTCAACAAATGTTGATAACATCTGCTCATCTTCCTACTGTTACTCAAAATGATGTTATAGTTACCAATGTTCGCCATTATGAAGCGTTAAACAATGCATTGGAATCTATCCACCGAGTGCAGAAAGGTTTGGCGAATAATATTTCTGGGGATTTCGTATCACAAGATATTCGGGAATGTATTTTCCATTTGAGTGATATTGCAGGAGAAGTAACGAATGATATGGTATTACAGAATATATTTCAGCATTTCTGCATCGGCAAGTGATGGCTTAGAAACTGCCATAACTAACTATAACCATTCAGAATAAAGTCGCTGTATTTCAGCGACTTTTCTATTTTAACACTTTCCAGTCCATATTTGGAGGTAACGGTTTTTATCCATATTTTTCTATCATATTTCTACCGTGACACAAATTCACGGTTAGCCCGAATGTCACAGTGACGCATTAGTTGACGTGTGT
>ERZ779942.423-NODE-423-length-31912-cov-4.41837_pt1 | contig 31912 bp, 30 predicted proteins | sample MGYA00511941_ERZ779942 | MGnify/ENA primary metagenome ERZ779942 (study PRJEB29588, sample SAMEA2148265) | human gut metagenome | biome: human gut; feature: human-associated habitat; material: faeces | place: Denmark | collected 2008/2010 ... | reverse complement strand
TAACACCCCAATATCATACACAAAGGTAAGGATAAAACCGAAGAATCTGTTAAAAATATCTCTTTCTTTTGATTATTATGCGTTTATATCACGGTTTTTATTAAATAAATCCGTACTTTTGCAGTCAAGAGCTGTGGTTGCTTATGAATGCTTATTTTCAGATTTGCGTTATATTTGCAACACGTGTACGCAAGTCGCTGATAGATATATCACGTTGATTTTGAGGAAGTGAAGTAAGTTGCGATAAACAACGATAACTACAAATAGGGAAATAGGGTGTAACTCGCTGAGTTACACCCTATTTTTATTCTCTACAAAGAAAGCCCCAAGTCTGCTAAAAGGACAGCTGTTTCCGGTTCATTCTTTTCTGCGTCTTTGGGTTTCCATGCCATTACAAATCGCACGGATGCGGATTTTACTTTATAACCTCTTTCTTCCCACTCAGACAATATGCCCTGCATTTTTGATGATAGCTTTGCCACAGGTCTATCGGTCAATGAGCTGTACAAAAAGAAATTACTGTAAATCAATGAATCTCCCCCTCTCAATGCCAAGACCTCTTGTTTTCGTTCTTTGAAGAAGTCCAAATAGACATCTTTATGAGAGAGCTGTAATACGATTTCTTCAGGCATATCATATTGTTGTTGGTCGATAAAATATCGGTCTGTACTTAAATGATTGAAGTAATCGCCATTCGTATGTATAAACAGCCGGTTCGCGGGTTATTCCTACATAATATCGACGCATCAGATGGGAGTCCTTTATATAACCGTCGGATACGAGCATATACACGTCGTCAAACTCTCTGCCTTTGGCTTTATGAATGGTCGATACCACGACATCGGCTCCTGATATGTCGCAAAAGTCTTCCACTGACGACTCAAATACAAATTCTTTGAAGTCACTGAAATATTTTGTCTTGTTGGTTTGTTCAAACTGCTCCACACACTGCTTTACATACATCAAACTTTGACTTCTGTCATAAGCGGAGAAGGTTGCACATTTGGCTTCCTCCCACAGTTCTTCTGTAATTAGCGGTGTGTTGATCCGTTTGTTTATATACCTCAGGAAAAATCTCATTTCAGCCATGTTCCAAAAGCGGAGGCCGTCCATTGATTGTATAAGTTTGCTGCTCACACCTTGCTTTCGTAAGAGCCCCATTAGGATAACAGCCTCTTCGTTTGTTTGGGTGAGTATACACGATGTGCCTTTGTCTTTGTGTCGGAGTAAGTTTTCGACAAGCGGCTGGTACATATACTTTGATTGATGGCGTGTCACTTCCACCCGGCCTTCCTCTTCTCTCATGGAGATGATGGGCGTACTTTTTATCCGTTTGTCAATGTTTTTTAGAAATTCGTTGGCAAAATTCACCGGGTGGTGCGCACTGCGGTAATTCTCGGTCATTTCGACAAATGTACTTCCGTTTTCTTGTGCCAGCCGATACATATAACTTGAATCGGAGCCGCGGAATTCATAGATGTTTTGGTCATCGTCTCCCACCGCTATCACACGCATTTCCTCGTTGTTAGCCATCAGAGCCTTTACAAGTGCGTGTTCTTCGGTTCCCATATCCTGAGCCTCGTCTATGACCAGCACTGTCTTGCCGATTTTATTTGGTTCTACTTCTCCTTGGTATATCATCTCGGCAGCTTTTGCAACGACATTTTTGGATTCTTCAAGATTTCCTATCCGTCCCAGAAGGTCGAAACAATAGGAATGGAATGTTTTTATTTCGACAAAATGGGCGGCGTTGCCTATCAACTCCATGAGCCTTTGTTTGAATTCCGTTGCGGCTGCTCTTGAAAACGTCAGCATCAGAAGCTGTTCGTGTTTTACATCTTCAAGTAGCAGAAGCGAGGCCAGTTTGTGGGCCAATACCCGTGTTTTTCCCCTACCGGGACCGGCTGCCACCACAATGCAACGTGAGTCCTTATCGGAAATAATTTCCATCTGTCGTTTGGATAATCGCCCAAACAATTGATTGTATTTCTGTGGCGTTAAGTTGCGTTGTATCTCGCTTACTCTGTCTCCTTTGAAGTATTTTGTGACAAACTTCTTGTAGTCCATTTGGAAATAGTCTTGAACATATTGTAAGGCCGCATGGTAATTTCTCACCATCAGATTGGCATATTCGCCTACAATATGCACTTGCTGGATTTTCAACTTGTAGAATTCGTTGAGCATCCGGTAGTCGTCTTGCTTATATCGCGATTTGTTGTCCTTTATTCTTTGGATATTCATGGCATTATAAAGTACCAAGAAACCACCTTCAAGTTTTAGCGCGCCAATTTTGGACAAGTACAGAAGCGCTTCTTCCACGTCTTCCAGCTGAATGTCGTCAAGTCCTCCGAATAGGGATTGAGAACTTGATTTTATCCGGTCTAAAAGTTCTACTACGGAGAACTGAATAGCTTTGCCCGGTACATTTTCCTTTTCTGCATCTGAAGCTGATTTGTATAGCCATTCCACGGTAAAACGGCTTATTTCCAATCGTTTCTCAAAGCGCCTGATGGTAGATTCCAAGTCTGCTTGGCGCCTTATTTCCATATTATGGGCCGCATCCTCTTTCTTACGTATATATCCCTTGACGGTAAGGAAATAGAGCAGCGTCCGAATGTCTTTTTCTTTGGATGTATTGATTCCGTCGTTCACGGCATTTTCATTCAGTTGTTTGCATGAGATTCGTAAAGACTCATCGGGAATATGTTTGAGGATGTATTGTTCGAGTTTTGCAAAGCGTTCGAGAAGCATTTGCGACTTTCGTTCCGAATCACCTGCATCCTGCAAATAGGCGGATATATCTTTGCTGTCTGCCAATATGCCTTCCTGCCGCATGCGTTCCACTACAGATATAACCTCTCTTTTACTTAGTCCCAATATATCTGCCAGATAGTCGATTCGTGATTCCGCTTCCGCATCCTGTGCCTTGGCGATGTACTTTTGAGATATCAACGACTTGATGATGCGGACTGCTTTTTCTATTTCGTCACTGCCAAAAAGTAGTGAGGCTGATATGCGTTGTCTTGCTTCGTCCATATCCTTCACTGTGATTCCCGTGGCATATACATGAGGTACATTGTTTCCTCTTACCAGATATCCGCTTTGTTCCAAAGCCGCTAATGCTGTTCGTACGCGGGTTTCGATGTCGGATACCGAATCATCCCATCCCGCTTGCCGGGCGATTTCCAATGCGGAACAGTTGACTTTCATGCGTTGTCTGGTAAGGTTTTTGACGACTTTCCATACCTGTTGTATTTCGCTGATGCTTAGTTTTGTTTGGTTTAACAATATAAAATGCTTGTCCAAATCATTGTCGCTATAAAGCACATAACAACGTGCGCTGAGGCCTGGGTCACGCCCTGCTCTACCTGCTTCCTGAACATAATTCTCCAGTGAATCGGAAATGTCATAATGTACCACAAGACCGACATCTTTTTTATCGACTCCCATGCCGAATGCGGATGTAGCCACAATGATGTGTACCTGATCGTTCATGAAGGCGTCTTGGTTGGCTATTTTTTCATCAGCTTCCATTTTGCCATTGAAAGGGAGTGCCTTATAACCGTCGCGAGTCAATTTGGCCGCCAGCTCTTTGGTTCGTTTGGTGCGTGATACATAAACAATTGTCGGGCAATCGGATTCAGCTACGAGTTCTCTTAACTTTAAGTATTTATCATTGTCGCTTTCTAAATGTATGACGGAATAATGTAGATTTGTTCTTGAAGCCGTTGATGCGAATAACTCCAAGTCCAAATTCAAGGTTTGTTTGAAATAGTCGCAGATGTCTTGTATTACTTTCTGCTTTGCTGTGGCCGTAAAGCAGGATACGGGTATCGGACTCTTGCATTGTTTCTTTTGCTGGTATTGCCGGATGAATTTGCCGATGTAAAGGTAGTCAACTCTGAAATCCTGCCCCCATGAAGAGAAACAATGCGCTTCGTCTATCACAAACCTTACGACGTGCCGGGCTATCAATATTTTCTCAATCGTTTTTGAGCGAAGCATTTCGGGGGATATATACAGCAGTGAGGCTTCTCCGTCTTGCACTCTTTGTATGGACAGTGATCTTGTGATGGGGTCTAACATTCCATTTATGGTTACGGCGTCCGTGATACCTCTGTCGGCAAGATTGTCTACCTGGTCTTTCATTAAAGATTGCAGAGGGGAGATAACAACCGTGAGCCCGTGCATGGCGTGTCCTGCCATGAGTGCCGGCAATTGGAAGGTAAGTGATTTGCCGCCACCGGTAGGAAATATCGCCAGTAACGATTTACCCTTCACCGCTGCCTGGGCTGCTTGTTCTTGCAGCGGCTCGCCTTCGTATGTTCGGAAACGTTCATATCCGAAAAAGACTTTTAGATTATGGAGAACATCCAATTGCGTATGGCAGTAGTCGCAACCTTCCCGGCAATTGGTGTGGCGTAGGAGTTTTACAATAAATTCCACTTCCGGATAATTGTAAAGTACCCATCCGGGGGTGATGGAACGGTAATCCGTAGTGTCAATCAGAGCCAATGCGTATGCCAATCCGCATGGGTATTGTTTGATGAGCATGTCAAGGTCGGCATGTTGGCAAATCTTTCCTGTATAAAGTTCTTTGATGAGTTCGGATATTCCTTCATGGGTATACTCCGCACTTACCATGCTGAGAAATCCGGTAAATTCTTTCTTGTCTTTCAGTAGCGATGCGAATAATATACGCTTTTCCTTTGGCAATGAATTCCAGCGTACTATTTCATCCAGTAATAAATCTTTTGCTTTCTTACAATCATTCACCGGATTGTTCATCTGTTCGCTAATCAACTTGTCATCTTTCACAAGCTTATGGTAAGGGTGTTCCGGGAATAACAAAGGCGAAATATAAAGTGTATCGACTAAAATCCAGAGGCATGTCTTATCCGTGAACAGATATTTGGCGTCATGGTGAATGATATTGTGGCCACAGATATAGTCTATGTCGTTTAAGAAAATAAATAGCTCCTCTTTTGACGTTTTGTGGAATGTCGTGTCATTATGTTTGAGTGCTCCTATATCATGGATTTTATGATCTTTCAAACCTACTTCAACATCTACTATGGCATAATTTTGGATACTACATGGTACAGAGGTAGTTTTATTGCCGATGATATTATTCCTATCCTCGGTTTTCTTGCTTCCTATGAGCTTGCTCCATATTGACATATGTTCAATATAATAAATAGTTCTATAACTTGAATTGGTTATGTATCTGCATCGAACTTTTTTTCATTTATCTTTTCTTCAATACACTGTTCACCACCCTGATGGAAGACACGAGCTTGTTAGTGGAAGTGAATACATCTACATTCCACACATGGGATGAGCGTCCTTTATGTACGATGGTTGCCACAGCCCGAACGGTATCTCCTTCATGTGCGGAAGATATATGGTTTCCGCTGACTTGCATACCTACGACTATCTCATCGGGTTGACAAGTTATCATGGAGCCGAGCCCGGCGACGGTTTCGGCAAGTGCGAGGGTTGCGCCGCCGTGCAGAATACCAAAAGGCTGGCGGGTACGGTGGTCTACGGGCATGGTTGCTTCTATGCGATCTTCCGAGGCGTAAGTGTATTGGATACCTAAATTGCCCATTAATGCATGATGTGCCCGTGCGTTTAACAGGTCAAGAGGAATTTCGGCGGCATGAACTTCGGCTAAAATCATTTTTTCGACGGCTTGGGCAACGCCGTCTTCTTCATTGGAAGCCGTTACGTAGTCGGCGCAAACTTTTACGGAATCTTGTGAATGCCCCATGGCTATGCCTAAACCGGCAATCTGGAGCATATTGACATCGCATACGCCGTCTCCGATAGCGATTACTTCTTCACGAGTTATGTCCAGATGCGACAATAAAGCGCCTAAGGTATTGGCTTTATCGATTCCGCAAGGTACGACTTCCAAAAAATAAGGTTCCGAACGAAAGACATCCAAAGTTCCGTCCAGACGTTTTTTCCAATGTTCTTCCAGTCCGGCCAGTGCTTCTTCATCATCGCTGACCAACATACATTTGCATGGTGCGAAGTCTACAGCCGTGGAGAATTCTTCCTCCTTAATAACTTTCAGATTATTCAATTCGGCTTCGGTGCGGATATGTTCATTGTCGGGACTGTCTGTCAGGATAGTGTCATCATGATAAGTGAATATGGCGAAGCCATTCTTGCGCGCCTTCTTTTCCAGATAAGGCAGCATTTCCGGGTTGATTCGCCTCTCGAACAGGATTTCTCCGTTTTGAGCATTGATAATCTGACAACCGTTATAGGAAACAATAAAGCCCCCATAATGCCCCAGCTCAAGAGTTTTGGCCAGTGGCATGAGGCCATAAGTCGGTCTGCCGGAAGCCAATGCGATACGTACTCCCATTTGCTGCGCTTTGAGTAAAGATGCAAGAGTGCGTTTGCTGATTTCTTTTGCGTCGTTGAGAAGCGTTCCGTCCACGTCAAGAACTAATAATTTATATTTCATGGCGACTCGATTTTGGTTATGCTAACAAAGTTAATAAAATGACGGTTAAAACGAACGGATTTAATTTATTTTGACGAAACTTATTGTAACAGTTTCTGCAGGCGGAATTCCTTAGGAGAGATACCGGTATTCTTCTTAAAAAAACGACTCAGATAAGACTGATCGGCAAAGTGCAACTGTTCCGCGATTTCGGTAACGGATAGTTGCGGCTCATTTAAAAGAACTTTGGCTTCTGCTATCAGTTGCTCGTCTATCAGTTGCTTGGGAGTTTTTCCATTCATGTATTGAGTAGTGATTTCGTATAGATAGCGAGAAGTAATGCACAGTTGCTCTGTATAAAACGGAACCTGATGTTCGCAGGTGCTGTGCTCACGTATCAGTTGCATGAATTGGTGGCAAAGCATCTGTTTTCTGCTGTATTGCTTGTTGGCGGCCAGCTTCTCCGGAATAGTGTTGAACAGCCACATTAATAAGCTTTGCAGGAAATTAAATTCTTGTTGTTTTCTGAACTGGAGCGTATTGTCTTTGAAAAGCATTTGCGCTATATCCATCCATAATACTATTTCCCGCCATGTTTTCTGGCTTCTCTCATCTGCCGTGTGATGATAGTGCGGGTGTTCATGGGTATAGTTGAAATAGGGTGTGTCAATTGGTAATATGGCTTTTAAGAAAATATCTTTGGGGAATAGGAGCATGCGTACGTTAAAATCTGCTGAGGCTTGTATTACCTGGATAAGGCTTCCTGTAAGAAAAATCAGTTCGGTCTGTTCATTAAAGGTATATTGTTGTACTCCTGTGGAGATGATACTTTGCCCCTGTGTACAGATTAAGTATATACCGCATTTAAAACGGTATGGACGCTGTTTCAGATACGATAAATCGGTTTCCTCATATCTGATGCTGGAAGTATCGGGTGATAACGGTTCGTACATGTGAATATAGTTCTTTTTTACGCAACAAATGTAGCTATATTCTATGATAATATCGTATATTGTTCCTAAAATGAAACGTTTTGTACAAGATAAGCCATAGCTTATCTTGTAAATATGGGGTAATTTTGCCGCCGATTTATAAAAGAGGAATAGGTAATGACAGGTAAACAAAATTCAAAAGGTTTTATATTGGTATTTCTGGGAATGTTGAGCGCTTTTGGCCCGTTTGTCATGGATATGTACCTGCCTACTTTACCGGCAATGTCGGATTTCTTCCAAACCACATCTTCAAGAGTGCAGTTGGGGCTTACTACAAGTATGGTAGGCTTAGCGACAGGCCAGCTGATTTTTGGTCCGTTAAGTGATAAGTATGGCCGTCGTTCTCCTTTATTGATAGCTATGGCCTTGTTCCTGATTTCTACCGTCGGCTGTATTTTTTCTCAAAATATATCACAATTCGTCGCGTTACGTTTTGTACAGGGAATTGCCGGAGCCGGAGGAGTTGTGATATCCCGGTCTATTGCCGCCGATAAATATTCTGCTCACGAACTTGCGGGGATGCTTGCCACTATCGGCGCTATTAATGGGATCGCTACGGTGGTTGCTCCGATAGGTGGCGGGGTACTGGCTGACTTTGGCGGCTGGCATGGTATCTTCTGGTTCTTATTTATAGTAGGCGTTCTTTTGATTATCGGAAGTATGCGTTTTAGAGAGTCTTTGCCGGGCGGACAGAGGCAGAATATAAGGTGGGGAGATATGTATCGCCGTTTTGGTATTGTCTTGCATAACCGTCAGTACGTACGTTACATATTGCAGTATGGCTTTACGATGGGAGTTTTGTTTACCAATATAGCTTCCGCTCCTTTCATCATGCAGCAATATTATGGTCTTTCACCGATGTTGTTCAGTTTCTGTTTCGGAGTTAATGCCGTTGCCATGGTGATATCTTCCGCTTTGGCTGTTCGTTTCTCCACAATGGAACGGGCTTTACATGTAGGTAATCATGGCATGTTATTTATTTCTATATTACTTTCTGTGGCATTTTTCCTGGATTGTAATTTTTGGATTTACGAGATACTGATTTTCTGCCTGCTTGCGATGGTAGGGATGACTTTTACGGCTTCCAACACTTTGGCGATGGATTGTGAACGTAAAAACGCCGGAGTGGCTTCCGCTCTTTTGGGCGCGATAGGATTTGCTTTTGGCGGGATTGTATCGCCTTTGGTAGGTATGGGAGATATCAGAATGTCTACCGGCTTTTTATTCTTTATGGGGTCGTTATGTTCTTGCGTATGTGCTTGTTTTTCTTTCCACCGGTTGCCTTTCCGCAAGAAGGCTCTGAATTTCGCTCCTTATAGAATAATAAATGTTTTTTTGCAGAAACTGTTATAAGGGGCTGAGTAATATTTATATTATATTCTTATCTTTGCCCGCGTTTTGTTCCGGTTCCCTATTCGGGAAACGGATGAAAAGGGAATCGGGTGTAAATCCCGAACAGTCCCGCTGCTGTGAGTTTCGCGTTGAATGTATCATTCTTTAGCCACTGTTTTAATTAAAATGGGAAGGCGATACATTAGAAATAAGTCAGAAGACCTGCAAAACAAAGTCAAAAAATTGTCCGTTCGAGGAAAGCGGACAGTGTATGTCGTTTAAAGATAATCTTTACTCTTTTATGATGTGGAGAATGAAGGTGCGGTTTGCCTGTATCGGTTTCTTTTGTATGGGCGGTGCTCTGCTTTCGGCACAAGAGGTGGCGAAAAAGGATACGATTACAGGAAAAGTGCACCAAATTGAAAAGGTGACTGTTACGGCACGGCGAATGCCTAATAAAGTAACTTCGGCTGTACCTATACAAACATTGTCGCAACAAGATATAAGCCGTCTCGGCATACAGAATATGGCAGATGCCGTACGTCGTTTTGCAGGTGCCAATGTAAAAGATTATGGTGGTATCGGCGGGTTGAAGACTGTTTCTGTGCGCAATATAGGGGCGGTGCATACGGCTGTCAGTTATGATGGGGTTGTTGTGAGTAATTCTCAGGCAGGGCAAATTGATATAGGGCGTTTTTCGCTTGATAATGTCTCAACCCTTTCTTTAGCAATAGGACAAACAGAAAATATGTTGCAATCAGCCCGTTTATATGCATCGGCAGGTGTATTGAGCATTGAGACTGAGAAACCGCATTTTGATGAAGGGCGCAGTGCTGCTTTCCAAGCTAGGATAAGTAGTGGATCGTTTGGGTATGTTACCTCCGCGTTGCGTTGGTGGCAAAAAATAGGTAACCGTACGCGTCTGGCTTTGAATGCTAATTATATGCGTGCCGATGGAAATTATCCTTTTACTTTGGTCAATGGAAAGTATGTGACAGAAGAAAAGCGTAATAATTCAGATATTTATTCTTGGCAAGGAGAAGCAACGCTATATCATACTTTTAAAGATGGTGGTGAGGTGGACGTAAAAGGATATTATTTCAATTCCCGTCGTGGGCTTCCGGGGGCGGTAACTCTTTATAACCCGATTTCCGACGAAACGCTTTGGGATGAGAATGCCTTTGTACAGGCGCGTTATAAAAAACACTTCTCTTCGAAATGGAGTTTGCAGGCACAGGCAAAGTATAACTATGGCTGGAATAGGTATGAGGATGAAGGGAAGGAATATGCGGACGGATATTATCAGGCTGTACATAGGCAGGATGAATATTATTTATCTGCAACGGCTCTATACCGTCCATTTAAGACTTTATCCTTGTCTTTGGCACAAGATGGGGTTGTAAATACATTACGTAGTAATCTGAAAGACTGCCCGTTTCCTACCCGGTATGCATCATTGACAGCTTTCAATATCCGTTACCAATACGGAAGAATTACCGCTTCCGGTTCATTGGTACATACTTTTATCACTGAAAAAGTGGAGGTTGGGAATGCTCCTGAGAATTTCCGTCGTTTGGCTCCTTCGGCTTCCGTGAGTATACAGCCTTGGATGGAAAAAACTTTTTTTCTGCGTTTTATGTACAAAAGCACTTTTCGTACACCTACTTTTAACGACTTGTATTATTATAGATTGGGCAATCGAAGTTTACGTCCGGAGAAGGCGAATGAATATAATGTAGGGATTACGTGGAGCAGTTCATCTCTGTCTTTTTTAGACTATATTTCTGTGACATTTGATGCCTATTACAATGATGTGACTGATAAAATTGTAGCTTTTCCCACTACTTATGCGTGGCGTATGGCAAACTATGGGACTGTCCGTGCTACAGGAGTAGACGCTACTTTGGCGATATCAGCGCCGTTAGCTAAAAATATAGATTTGATTATATCCGGCGGATATACTTTGCAGAAAGCAATTGACCTTACAGATTCGGATGCCAAAAATTATAAGGAACAGTTGCCTTATACTCCGAAGCATAGCGGCAATGTATCTGCGAGGTTTGAAATGCCTTGGTTTAGCATAGGTTACTCCGTCGTAGGTGTAAGTAAACGTTATTGCTTGTCACAAAATATTCCTGAAAATGAGATAGCTGGTTATATGGAACATACGGCCAGTATCTCTAAAGAGTGTGCTTTTAAGAAGTGTAAATTACAGCTTCAAGCAGAAATCATCAATCTGACTGATGAACAGTATGATGTGATAAAATATTATCCTATGCCGGGGCGTTCGTGGAGAGTGACAGGGACGTTTAAATTTTAAAATTAATTTAATTAATAAAGTGTTATGAAAGTAAGAAGTTTATTATTGAGTGTACTGTGTATGTTGGCACTGAGTGTTTCATTTTCATCTTGCAGTGATGATGATGGGCAAAGTTGGGACGATAGCGGTTCAAAGATTGAATTACCTTATGTCCGTGCTTATTTCTTGAATGAAGGAACTATGGGACAGAATAATGCCGGTATAGCATTTTATGCTCCGAATAAAGACAATGATGTTATCGGTGATATTTATAAAGCACAGAACAAGGCTTCATTGGGAGATACCGGTCAGGATATGATAGAGTATGAAGATTACATCTATGTTTCTGTTTATGGTTCTAATTATTTGGCCAAACTGAATGCAGCATGTGTGGAGCAGGCTCGTGTTTCTTTTGTAGGTGATGCAGATTTGTCTGCCGGTATTCGTTATATTGCAGCTCATGACGGCTATATTTATGCGTCTTTCTATGGCGGTGTGGTTGCCAAAATCAATGCCAATACATTGAAAGTAGAAAAGAAGCTAACAGGATATGGTGATAATTTGGAAGGGGTTGCCATCTGTAATGATATGCTTTATGTAGCCAATGCTTATAAGATTGAAGGTGGAAACTATATTTATCATACGGAAGTTTTAGTTTTTGACTTGAATGCATTCTCTTTTAAAGAGACTTTGACGGTAGCCTCAAACCCTAATAATTTGACGGAAGATAATGACAAGGTATTTCTTATTTCTTGGGATTATAGCGCTGAAAGCCGGGTATTGCAGATGATAGATTCAAAAAATAATAATAAGGTGACTAATTTGGGATATGCCACTCACGTGGCCGTTGAAAACGATAAATTGTATTGTGTGGACTCTAGAGTGGATTACAGCAATTGGCCGGAAACTGCGGCAGTCAATACGTTTTATACTTATGATGTAAAGCTTGGCACTAAAAGCTCCGGTTCTTTCTTGAAAAATGCTCCAGAAGAGCTTTCTACAGCAGTTATCTACATGATAGCGGTCAACGATAGTAATGGTGATATTTATATCGGTACTACAGGACATAGTAATGTAAACGGTGATATTTACCGTTTCAGAAATGACGGTACATATATGGAAAAATTTGATTGTGGTGGTCAAAACCCAAATTCTGCTGTATTCTTTAATTAACAGAGACAATGAGGAGACTTGTATTATCAGTCTTGTTTTTAGTAGCTTTGCTTTTCTCTTCTTGCGGAGGGAGAAGTAAAGCTTCTTTGGCTTTAACGGCCGGTGACACCATCCCTCTGCGCTATGCCGACAATCTCACATTGGTGACTTATTCCGACTGCACCGTCGCTACTTTGCGCAACCCTTGGGACACCCTGAAAACATTGCATACGTACATACTGGTTCCGTCATCCCAATCATTGCCGGCTCATTTACCCGAAGGTACGATTGTCCGTACCCCTCTCCGCAAATCGGTAATTTATTCTTCGGTTCATTGCAGCCTTATGGAGAGTTTGGGAGTTACGGGCAGTATCGGTGGCGTTTGTGACTTGAAGTATATCAAACTCCCGTCTATACAGGACGGATGCAGTAAGGGAACTATTATTGACTGCGGCGACGGAATGAACCCTGATATGGAAAAGATTATTGAGTTACATCCCGATGCCATCCTGCTCTCTCCATTTGAGAATAGTGGCGGTTACGGACGCATTGAAAAACTGAATATTCCCATTATCGAATGTGCCGATTATATGGAAACTTCCGCTTTAGGCCGTGCCGAATGGATGCGTTTCTATGGATTGCTTTTTGGAGTTGCTTCCGAGGCTGACAGCCTTTTTGCCGAAGTGGATAGCTGTTATAGCCGGCTTAAAAAGCGTGCTGCGCTTTCGTCAGTGTCATTATCAATTGTTAGCGAACTGAAAAGCGGTTCTGCATGGTACGTTCCGGGTGGTCGCAGTACAATCGGACGCTTGTTTAATGACGCCTGCGGACGTTATGTCTTCTCGGAAGATAAACATAGCGGTTCCATTCCTTTGGCTTTTGAAACAGTTTTTGATAAAGCCGGAGATGCCGATGTCTGGACCATCAAATACAATCGCGACCGGGATATGACTTATGCTGATTTGAAAGCCGATTATATGGGTTATACAGGTTTCAAGGCATTCAAGACGAGGAATATTTACGGATGTAATACGGCGAAAGTACCTTTCTATGAAGAAACGCCTTTCCGTCCGGATTATTTATTGGCGGATTTGATACAGATTCTACACCCTGAAATAGGAGATTTAGGCGGTTTGCGTTATTTTTGCAAATTGAATGAGTAAAGGATGGAAATATGGTGTCGGATTAGGAATAGTAATAGCATTACTGTTTGTGGCTAATCTGTTGATAGGGTCGGTTACGATTCCTGTGTCCGATGTATTCCGTATACTGATGGGAAACGAAGGGGAAAAAGCAAGCTGGAGTTTTATCGTATGGGAGTCCCGCTTACCCCAAGCCTTGACGGCATTGCTTTGCGGAAGCGCATTGGCTGTTTGCGGGTTGATGTTGCAGACAGCCTTTAAAAATCCGTTGGCAGGCCCGTCTATTTTGGGCATTAATTCCGGAGCGAGTTTGGGAGTGGCATTTGTGATGTTATTCTTTGGCGGGAGCATATCGGCCGGAACGTTCAGCCTGTCCGGTTTCTTTTCCGTATTGGCAGGGGCGTTTGTAGGAGCCATGTTGATAATGGGGCTTATCCTTTTCTTTTCTACGCTGTTAAAAAGCAATGTCATGTTGCTGATAACGGGCATTATGATAGGCTATATCGCTTCTTCCGCTATCGCTTTGTTGAATTTCTTTGCTACGGCGGAGGGGGTACAATCTTATATGATATGGGGATTGGGTAACTTCGGTGGCGTCTCTTTGCAACAAATGCCCGCTTTCGCATTGGTAACGGTAACCGGATTATTCGGTTCCTTACTACTGATAAAACCTCTGAACGCATTATTGCTGGGAGAGCGCTATGCCGAGAATCTGGGCGTAAATATAGGGCATGTACGTAACTGGCTTTTGGTTATAACCGGCTTCCCCCCCGCCATAACCACTGCATTTTGCGGACCGGTTGCATTTATCGGTCTTGCCGTGCCTCATATAGCCCGTATGATATTGCGGACTGCCAATCATAATTCTTTATTGCCCGTTACTATTTTGAGTGGCGGGGCGGTGGCTTTACTTTGCAATTTGATTTGTGTTCTGCCCGGTGAGGCGGGGATTATCCCTTTGAATGCGGTTACGCCGATTATCGGGGCGCCGGTAATCATCTATGTTATCATTAGTCAGAGAAACCCGCAGCATTTCAATTGATTTTCTTCAACTATATAGGACTTTTTTTTAGAGCGCTCATAAATAGCGGCTCCCCATTGCATTTATGTTATTTCAATCGTTTGCGTGGATAACTTGCAGATTTCAAAGGATTAGATGCTTTCGTATTATTTTTTATAGTACTTTTGCACCCGGTATTAGTTTTAATTTAAACAAAGGTTGCGATTATGAAATTACCTGAAGATCCGATGATGCTGTATAGCTTCATCAACATGAAATTGCGTGATTTTTATCCTTCACTGGATGCACTCTGTGAGGATATGAACGTAGAAAGAGATGAAATTATCCGGACGCTGAAAACGGTGGGATTTGAGTATAATCCTGCACGAAACAGATTCTGGTAATTCCGAACTTATAAACAGATGGATTAGGGCTGCGTCTTTATCAAGATGCAGCCCTGATTTTTTTTGTTAATAAACAACAAATGTACCGCTCCTCATTTAACTTCGGCCTTTTTTCCCTTTCTAACCTGTAAAACCCGGATGAACTGATGATAAACGAAAACAAGATTCGGCAAATATATAAATCCAACCGTGAGCAAGGATTCCAACTGTTGGTGGAATGCTTTCAAGAACCGATATATTATTATATACGGCGTTTGGTGGTGTTGCATGAAGATGCGGAGGATGTATTGCAGGAAGTCTTTATTCAGGTATACAGGCATTGGGAGCAATTTCGTCAAGAGAGTTCATTGAGCACATGGATTTACAGGATTGCGACGAATGAAAGTCTTCGCTTGTTGAACAGCCGTAAGAAACGGGAAACGGTTTCGACCGAGGATGTTCAGGAAAACCTGATTTCTCAATTAAAGGCTTCCGATTATGTGGATTATGAAAATGAGTTGGCTGTCAAATTTCAGGAAGCAATATTGAGATTGCCGGAAAAGCAGCGATTAATATTCAACCTTCGCTACTATGATGAGCTTGATTATGAAGAAATAGCTCATATCCTCGATAGTAAGGCAGACACGCTTAAAGTGAATTATCATTATGCGAAGGAGAAGATTAAAGAGTACATACTAAATAATTAGGACTATGAAAAAAGAGTTTGATTTTGATGATATAGGAAAAAAAACACCCTATCGCGTTCCCGAAGGCTTCTTTGAGGAGATGCAGCGTAATGTGCGGAAACGTACTTGTGGCGGCAGGTCTCCGGGACATCGTTTATGGATAACCGTTTCTACGGGTGTCGCCATAGCTGCGGTATCAGTTGGCTTTCTGTTTATACCGTCCCATTTTTGGAAAGGCGAAAGAGGAACTTCCGATTTGCAGATATTGGATACCAAAAATTGTACGGCGGTAGTTCCTGCAGATAAATGGATTCGTGAAATGTCGGACGAGGAGCTGGAAGAGCTCGTCAGCTTCTTCGAAAGCGATATATTTTTAAATTAATAGTATTGTCTTAAAAAAGAAAGAATTATGAAAGCAAAATTTATTTACGTATTTTTGACATGCCTTATGATAGGCGGTCAACTCGGTCTCTCTGCTCAAACCCCAGTGAACAAGGATAAGAAGAAACGCCATACACCGGAACAGGTCATGGAGCATCAGACTAATCAAATGGTAAAAATGTTGATGTTGGATGATGCCACTACCGCCAAGTTCATTCCGGTTTATCAGAATTATTTAAAAGAGTTACGCGAATGCAGAATGATGAACCGTGCAAAACAAAGAGCGGAAGGAACGGGTGTGAAGCCGGAACCCAAACCGTTGCTGACAGATGCCGAGGTGGAACAGCAGATAAAAGGACGTTTTGCCCAAAGCCGTAGGATTCTGGATGTACGTGAGAAGTATTATAATGAATTTAGAAAGATACTTTCTCCCAAACAGATTATGAAGATTTATCAAACGGAACAGAATAATGCCGATAAGCTGAAAAAAGAATTTGATCGCAGAAAAAAACAAACTGTTGCGCAAGGAAAGCAGAAACGTCCGGTACGTCCTGTTCAGAAGTCTTAGAGCCTGTTTAAAGAAGCTTATCGGTTTATATAAAAGTGTGTCATAGTATAAAAAGTATCGTTCTGCTTCTTGGACATAGCCAAAAATCTCCTCTCTGTGCATGCAAAGGGGAGGTTTTTTTGTATTTCCGGAAAGGCTGAGAGGTGAAATAAATATAATAGGATATCGGTTCAGAACTTCGCAGGGGAGAATTTGTTGTAGGGAAATGCAGATAACAAAACATATCCCATGCGGTTGTTTCAGAAAATAAAGAATTGGAAAACTGTTCGCGGCTGGCATATCTGGAAGTTGAAGCTGGTGGATGCGCGGCTCTATTTTGTCAGCATGATTGTAGGCTTGCTGACAGGCCTCATTGCGGTTCCTTATCATTATCTGCTCTATTATTTGCTGCATATCCGTAGCGACTTCTTTGCATCCCGTCCGGCCTGGTACTGGCATATCCCATTGTTCTTATCGTTTTGGGGAATTCTGATTCTTGTATCCCGTATGGTCGGCAGAATGCCTCTTATCGGTGGTGGCGGCATTCCGCAGACACGTGGGGCAATTAACGGCCGGATCACTTATAAGCATCCGTTCATAGAGCTGGTGTCCAAATTCACCGGCGGAATCCTTTCCGTTTCTGCCGGATTGTCATTGGGGCGCGAAGGGCCGTCCGTACAGATAGGTTCTTATATAGGCAGTCTCGTTTCACGGTGGACGCATATTCTGCAGGGAGAACGCAAGCAGTTATTGGCGGCGGGAGCAGGAGCGGGGCTTGCGGCCGCCTTTGCCGCACCGCTGGCCTCTTCATTGATTGTGATTGAGTCTATCGAACGTTTCGACGCACCCAAGACGGCTATTACTACGCTGTTGGCCGGTGTGATGGCAGGGGCTATTGCCAGTTTGGTTTTCCCTGTGAATCCTTATCATCTGATTGAGGTGTCGGAACCGGTTTTGACCTTTTTCGTCCAGATGAAATATTTTCTCATACTGGCTGTCATTATTTCTATTACCGGTAAAATATACTCTGCGCTTATGATTTCGTTCAAACGGGTATATTCTACGGTTAAGTCTCCGGTATATATCAAGATGTTTTATTTGGTGCTGGTTGCTTACATTATCTCATTGATGCAAGTAAACCTGACGGGTGGCGGCGAACAATTCTTGCTGGAACAGGCGCAGAACGGCAGTACGGAAATAATGTGGGTACTTGCCGTCATGCTGCTGCATTTCGGTTTCTCGGTATGCTCCGTTTCTTCCGGTCTTCCGGGCGGAAGCTTTATTCCTACTTTGGTGACAGGCGGGTTGTTGGGGCAGCTCGTAGGGTTGATTGCTGTGAAGCACGGCATTATCGAGCCTCAAAATATCACTTACGTCATGCTGATATCCATGTCTGCATTCCTGGTGGCTATTGAGCGTACGCCGCTTACGGCTATTGTGCTGATAACAGAGATTACCGGGCATTTTGAGGTTTTCTATCCTTCGGTGGTAGTAGGCGGGCTGACCTATTATTTTACGGAACTGCTCCAGATGAAGTCCTTCAATGTCACTTTGTATGAAGATATGATTAACTCTTCCGATTTCCGGGAAGAAAAACGATATACTCTGGCAGTAGAGGTCATGACGGGTTCCTATTTTGACGGAAAATCCGTAAGCGAGCTTTCCTTGCCCGAACACTGCGTTATCATCAATGTGCATAGGGACGGAAAAAACCTGGTCCCTGCGGAAACAAGTTTGATTCCGGGAGACCAGGTGCAGATTGAAATGGATTCGCAGGACATAGAGAAACTCTATGAACCGCTCGTCAGTATGGCGAATATCTATTAGGCCAGATTGCCTATTTCATCCAGATTCTTCTGAATGTCGTTGTCGGTCAATTCATAATTTTGCAAGTCACCGGCCAGGTATTTGTCGTACGACGCCATATCGATGAGGCCATGACCGGACAGGTTGAACAGGATAACTTTTTCTTCACCCGTTTCCTTGCATTTATTCGCTTCGCGGATGGTGGCTGCAATGGCGTGGCAAGATTCCGGCGCGGGAATGATACCTTCCACTTGTGCGAACAGGCAGCCCGCCTCGAACGATTCGAGTTGCTTGATGTCCATTGCTTCCATATATCCGTCTTTCAACAGTTGTGATACGATGACACCTGCGCCGTGATAACGCAGACCGCCGGCGTGAATGTTGGCGGGAGCGAAGTTATGTCCCAGTGTAAACATCGGCAGCAACGGAGTATACCCGGCTTCATCGCCGAAGTCATATTGGAATTTACCGCGTGTCAGCTTCGGACAGGAGGCCGGTTCGGCGGCGACGAAACGTGTTTTCTTTCCTTCAAGAATGGTATGGCGCATGAATGGGAATGCGATACCGCCGAAATTGGAACCGCCGCCAAAGCACGCGATAACCGTGTCGGGATATTCACCGGCCATTTCCATCTGTTTCTCGGCTTCCAGTCCGATTACAGTCTGATGCAGGGTGACGTGGCTCAATACGGAACCGAGTGTATATTTACAGTTGGGAGTGGTGCGTGCCAGTTCGATAGCCTCGGAAATAGCCGTACCCAATGAACCCTGATGATTGGGGTGGGCGGTCAGAATATCTTTCCCGGCACGGGTAGACATGGACGGTGAAGGAGTAACCTGCGCACCGAATGTTTGCATGATGCTGCGACGGTAAGGCTTTTGCTCATAGCTGATTTTTACTTGATAGACAGCAGCTTCCAGACCGAAGAGGCGGGCGGCATAGGCCAGTGAGGCTCCCCATTGCCCGGCTCCGGTTTCGGTAGTGACATTCGTCACGCCCTCTTGCTTGCAGTAGTAAGCCTGCGGTATGGCGGAGTTCAGTTTGTGAGAACCCATGGGGCTGACACTCTCGTTCTTGAAGTAGATATGTGCCGGTGTGCCGAGTGCTTTTTCCAGTCCGTAGGCGCGTACCAGCGGAGTGCTTCGGTAGTATTTATACATTTCGCGCACCTGTTCGGGAATTTCAATCCACGCATCTGCCTGATTGAGCTCCTGGCGGCAAAGTTCTTTTGCGAAAATGGGATACAAATCTTCCGCTTTTAACGGTTGCTTGGTAGCGGGATTAAGCGGCGGCATGGGTTTGGTTACCATATCGGCTTGTATATTATACCAGTAACGTGGAATTTCGTCTTCCGGAAGAATGAATCTTTTTGTCTTGTTGCTCATAGTGGTTATAAATTAAAAGTGATTCAGTGTCCAAATGTAGCTATTATTTTTAAACCAATTTCTTTTTTCCATTGTTTTTTGTTTATGAAGGTAGATTTGTCTAAGTTTGCCACGTCTCATCAATCGGTGTATTTATGAAGATTTATCATAAGTTTCTTTTGTATCAAAATAAGTGGATTCATCCTTATGTACGTGTGGCGTTGGGGGTGATGACGACCCTGACCTACCTGGCATCCATCCTGTTGATTGTCGGTTTGGTGTATGAACATGGATTTACAATTTCGGTTGCGGAAGCTCACCAGTTGCAACGTCTGTATCATGGAGTGTGGATTGTCTTTCTGAGCGATATATCCTTGCGTATCGCATTGGAATATAAAGATACGAGGCAGACCTTTAGCAAGCTGACGTGGATATTGACTTTCCTGCTTTATCTGACGCTGGTTCCGGTAGTTTTTCATCGTCCGGAGGTGGAAGGGGCCATACAGGCTGTCTGGGATTTTCTGAACGGCAGGATATATCATCTCGCGTTGCTGCTGATGCTTTCTTTCCTGAATCTGTCTTATGGCTTGGTACGCTTGCTGGGGCGACGGACAAATCCTTCGCTTATTCTGGCAGTCAGTTTTCTCATTATCATACTCATCGGGACGGGATTGCTGATGCTCCCCCGTTCTACGGTGGCGGGTATCTCGTGGGTGGATTCGCTGTTTATTTCCACCAGTGCGGTGTGTGTGACGGGGCTTACCTCGGTGGATGTGGCATCCACCTTTACGACGACGGGCTTTGTAATCATCATCCTGCTGATTCAGATTGGCGGTTTGGGAGTAATGACGCTGACGAGCTTCTTTGCAATGTTCTTTATGGGGAATACTTCGCTGTACAATCAGTTGGTGGTGCGTGATATGGTCAGTTCCAATTCATTGAATTCATTGCTGTCCACACTGGTCTATATCCTCGGATTTACATTGGCGATAGAGGGGGCGGGCATGCTCGCTATTTGGAGCGATATTCACGGCACGATGGGGATGGATATACACGAGGAATTGGCTTTCTCGGCTTTCCACTCCATATCGGCGTTCTGTAACGCCGGTTTTTCCACATTACCGGGCAATTTGGGCAATCCGCTGCTGATGTCAGGCCATAATCCGTTCTATATATACATCTCTTTATTGATTATTCTTGGCGGTATCGGTTTTCCGATATTGGTGAATTTCAAGGATATCATCCTTTACCATATACGCCGTTTCTGGAGATTTCTGCGTACGTGGGAGTGGGACGGCCGCCGTTTTTACCACCTCTACAATCTGAATACGCGTATCGTGCTGATTGTTACCTTCCTGTTGCTGGTGGTCGGTACGGCCGGTATCGCTCTTTTTGAGTGGAATGCGTCTTTTGCGGGTATGTCGGTTGCCGATAAGTGGACGCAGGCGTTCTTCAATGCGTCTTGTCCCCGTACGGCCGGCTTCTCCAGCGTGGATTTAGCCGGTTTGAGCGTGCAGACCTTATTGATTTACCTTATTCTTATGTGGATTGGCGGCGGTTCGCAGTCTACTGCAGGCGGTATCAAGGTGAATGCTTTTGCTGTCGTGGTATTGAATCTTGTGGCTGTATTGCGCGGCACGGAGCGGGTAGAGGTGTTTGGACGCGAATTGTCTTACGACTCCATCCGCCGTTCTAATGCTACGGTGGTGATGTCGTTCGGAATATTGTTTGTATTTATATTTATTATCAGCATATTGGAGCCGAAGCTGTCTTTGCTCACGGTTACCTTTGAATGTGTTTCGGCCATCAGTACGGTCGGTTCCAGTTTAAATGCCACGCCTCTGCTGGGCAATGACAGTAAACTGCTGGTTGCGCTTTTGATGTTTGTCGGGCGTGTAGGGCTGATAACGTTGATGCTTGGTATCATCAAGCAGAAAAAAAATACGAAGTATCAGTATCCGAGTGGACAGATTATTATTAATTAATGACTTATATGAAGTATATTATTATCGGTTTGGGAAATTACGGCCATGTGCTTGCCGAGGAACTTTCTGCTTTGGGGCATGAAGTGATAGGTGCGGATATCAGTGCCGGTCGTGTGGATAGCTTAAAGGACAAGATAGCAACCGCATTTGTGATTGATGCGACTGACGAACAGGCTTTGTCCGTACTTCCGCTGAACAGCGTCGATGTCGTGATTGTGGCCATCGGTGAGAATTTTGGCGCGTCTATCCGCGTGGTGGCGTTGTTGAAGCAGAAAAAGGTGAAACGCATTTATGCCAGGGCTATCGACGGGGTTCATCGTTCGGTGCTTGAAGCTTTCGGGTTGGAACGTATTCTTACTCCCGAAGAAGATGCGGCTCGCGGTCTGGTTCATCTGTTGGAATTTGGCGCGGATATTGAAACTTTCCGTGTAGATTCCAACTATTATGTAATGAAGTTCACAGTGCCCGAAAGATTCATCGGCTATGGTGTCAATGAATTGAAGCTCGATAATGAATTCGGCTTGAAGCTGCTTGCGCTGAAACGTGCCGAAACGTTGAAAAACTGTCTGGGCATCTCTTTCATAGAGCATGATGTTGTAAACGAGTTGCCGGATAACGACCAGATACAGGCAGGAGACCAGTTGGTGTGTTATGGACGGTATCAGGACTTCCGGAAGTTCTGGAAGGCGCTGTGATAATCGGATGCATTTTCTTTGTGATTTTATTGCTTTTCCTATGGAAGAGTAGTACCTTTACTTCCTAATAGCAAATCGTTCCACCACGGAGTAAATTTCGTTCCGCCATGGAGAAAGTTGTGTTCCACCATGATGGAACGAAATTTACTCCGTGGTGGAACGATTTAGTATTGGGATGGTTTTCTCTCTTTGTCACCGTGAGAAAGGATGCCGGGTATGACTATGGTGAAGCTTAATATCAAAGAATATGAGTGCTTATTATGACCTTTTTGAAAAGCCGGATATTGGTCGGACCGGAGAACAACAGCCTCTTTATGCCCGCTTTGTGCCTAAAGGGACAATTGATAAAAAAGAGTTTATAGACCGCGTACATCTTTTCACGGGTATCAGCCGAAGTGTGCTTGAGGGGACAATGGCGGCTTTTATGGACGAGTTGCGCGATTGCCTGGCTAACGGTTGGACGGTAGAGTTGGGAGAACTTGGCTATTTTACTCCTTCACTGAGCTGCCAACGCCGTGCAATGGAGAAAGATAAAGTGCGTGCCGCGTCCGTGGCTCTGCGCGGACTGAATTTTCGTTTGGGAAAGCGGTTCTATGAGGAATTAGGCGGTAAGATGAAGCTTGAACGTAAGCCGCGACCTGTGGTATCGGCCTCCTCGGATACCTTTTTATCTATGGAGCGCCGTTTTCAATTACTGGATGAATACTTACAACGGAACCCTTGTATCAACCGTGCCCAATATGCTCGCCTGACGGGACGTAGCTACAAACAAGCCATTAACGATTTGAATCTGTTCATAGAAAACGGGGTATTGTTCAGATACGGAATGGGCAGGAATGTGGTGTATGCGGGAAAAAAGTGAAATATTTTTTATTGATTTATATCTTTTTATTTATCAGAGACTTACTTATCCTTATTAATCCTTCTTTATCCTTACTGAAACTTACTGAAACGACAGTTAAAGCACCATGCCGGTTTGCGCCTGTTGTATCTTTGTATCGTGATCACAGAGAAACAGGTTTTGCAAACTGACGAGTGAACAAGGCCGAAAACAAATTTATTAATCATTTAAAATTAAAAGAATTATGGCATTTAATTATGAAGTGAAGAAGAGAGTGTTCGGTTTTGATAAGACAAAAACGGAAAAGTATGTGGCGCAAATGAAGACGCTGGGTATAATACAGTTTGGAGATTTATGCGATGAAGTCACTAAGGTAGGCATGGCTCCGCGTGGTGTGGTGAAGATGGTATTGGATGGGTTGATAGACACATTGAATATAAACATAAACAAGGGCTTTTCTGTGCAGTTAGGTGATTTTGGCTGTTTTCGTCCGGGTATTAACGCGAAAAGTCAGGATAAGCAGGAAGATGTGAAATCGGATACGGTTTATCGCCGAAAGATAATTTTTACTCCGGGGCAGTATTTTAAAGAGATGCTGACACGTGCCAGCGTGACGAGAGCTAATTGGGAAAACTCGGAAACAACTTCGGGAGGCGGTTCTAATCCTGATGCCGGTGGCAATGGAGAAGAGGAAAACCCGCTGGGATAATATGCTTTCCATCTGTTTAAACTAAGTGGATGTAGATGAGGGAGATATGAACTTCTTTTATAAGGGTTCATATCTTTCCTCTGATTACTTGACTTCGTCTTTCGAATGTTGTATCTTTACATCAATAATAAAAAACGGCACATAATGATAAACCTGCAAAAAACTATGGAAAATGAAAATGACTTTCGTATCAGGACGTATACGAAAAAAGAATTAGCATGTTTGTATTGCCCCAATGCTACGGCACGCTGCGCCATTCGTACACTGACACGCTGGATTAAACGCAATCGCGAATTGTATGCGGAACTGCTTCTTACGGGATATCATGTAAGAGTACGGACTTTTATGCCGAGACAAGTCGGGATTATCGTTCACTATTTGGATGAGCCTTAATTAACGGGCTGCTTTTAAGTTCATAAAAAACGGAAAGCTTTAATAGCTTTCATTTGTATTTCTCCCGCTCTTTTTGTTCCTTTGCCCTTGTCAATTTAAAAAACGAATCAATGAAAACCGTTGTTTATATAGTGACTTGTGTGGTAGCGTTGTCAGTCGTTTCCTGTACATCCCGGCAAAAGGGTGGAGACGATGTGCAGGTATTGATGCAGGACAGCACCGTGACTTCCGCTCCGCAGCGTATGCAGGTTTCCGATACCAAAGTGACCATTACTTATAAAGGTAAGGAGTATCGCTCGTCTGTGGTGCGCCGTCCGGATGACAGCCTGCCCATTGTGAAGAATGAACAAGGCGAGAAGTTCGTTGATAACAGCATTACCCTGCGCATCACCTGTGGCGGTAAGCAGATTGTAGACAGGGTGTTTACGAAAGAGAGTTTCGCCTCGCTGGTGGATGCCGGATTTATGAAGTACGCTATTCTGGAAGGGTTGGTTTATGATAAAACTACCCCTCAGGGAATTATGTATGCTGCCAGCATCTGCTATCCGCAAACAGACCTTTACGTGCCTCTCCGACTGACGGTTTCCGCCGATGGTAAAATCTCGATGGCGAAAGAAGAACTGTTGGAAGATGTGTACGAGGAAGATACTGTTTCCAATTGATGTTCGGGTAATTCCAGAATGATTCCAGATTTGTGAGGTTCCTTTGCTGACATGAAAATCCTGATTGTAGAAGATGAGCAAGATTTGCGGGAAACCATTCGCGCTTCGCTCCTGAAAGAGAAGTTTGTCGTAGAAACGGCTGCCGATTATTTTTCGGCATTGGATAAGATAAACGACTATGATTACGACTGCATCCTGCTGGACATTATGTTGCCGGGCGGAAGCGGTCTGGATTTGTTGCGTGAGTTAAAGCGCTTACGCCGTACGGACAGTGTGCTTATCATCTCCGCCAAAGATTCGCTGGATGATAAGGTGGACGGTCTGGAACTCGGAGCCGATGATTATCTGACGAAACCTTTCCACTTGGCAGAGTTGAATGCCCGCATAAAGTCTTTGATCCGCCGCCGTCAGACGCAGGGTGATGTGACGGTCACCGTAGGTAATTTGCTGCTCTATCCTGACAAGCGGCAGGCGGAAGTGGACGGTGCGCCTTTGCAACTGAACCGTAAGGAGTTCGATTTACTGTATTACTTTGTGGTGAATCCCAATCGGGTTATTAATAAAATGAGCCTTGCAGAGTCGGTATGGGGTGATAATATAGACCAGGTCGATTCTTTGGATTTCATTTACTCGCAAGTAAAGAATCTGCGCAAGAAATTGAAGCAGGCCGGCGCTTCCGTGGAACTGAAAGCCGTCTATGGCTTTGGTTATAAACTGTCCGAGTTATGAAACTGGTATATTACACATATCGCAAAATCTCCTTATTGCTATTTGTCCTGATGACTGTATGGGGTGTATTGTTTTATTATGCCATTATCGATGAGGTTGTTGACGAAACGGATGATACGCTGGAAAATTATGCCGGGATATTAATGGAACATGCGCTTCATGACCCCTCTGTTCTTGAAACGGAAGGCTCTCTGATGTCTTTCTATAAATTCCTTCCTATCTCCGAAGAAGAGGGACGCCATTATCGGGAAGTCTTCTATGATTCTACCGTCTATATCGAACTTGAGGATGAGGACGAGCCGGTACGTGTGATGCGCACGGCTTTTCGTATGCCCGACGGACAGTTTTATGAGCTTACCCTGATGATTTCCATCTTGGAACGCGACGATATGGTAGAGGCGATGCTCTGGTATCTGGGAGCATTGTTCCTGCTTTTCCTGATTTGTACCTCTGTCGGTATTCAGCTGGTGCTGAAAGGAGTGTTCCGCCCGTTGCATAAACTACTGGACTGGTTGCATGGCATCCAGCCCGGAAAGGAAGTTCCGGTGTTGGAGAATCCTACGAAAATACGTGAGTTCCGCCAACTGAGTGAGGCGGCGGTAGATATGGGAAACCGTAGTTATAAAGCCTATGAGGAGCAGAAGCAGTTTATAGAAAATGCTTCGCATGAGTTGCAGACACCGCTTGCCATTGTACGTGGCAAAGTGGAATTACTGGCGGAAAGCGATAGTCTGACAGAACAACAGATGAAGGAACTGGATGAAATTTACGCCACTTTGGGGCGTGCGGTGAAACTGAATAAGTCTTTGTTGCTGCTTTCCCGCATAGAGAACGGACAGTACACGGAGTCGGAAGATGTATCGGTAGACGAGATACTGGATAATCTTCTGCCTGATTTGATGGATATATACGAGCACAAGCAGGTACGCTTGTTGCGTAAGCAGGGAGAACATCCTTTTATTATCCGCTGTAATCATTCGTTGGCGCAGATTTTGGTTTCCAATCTGGTGAAGAACGCGTTACTTCATAATGAAGAAGAGGGAGAGTTGCAGATACTTACCACTCCGGTTTCATTGACAATAAAGAATACGGGCGATACTCCTTTGGATGGTGAAAAGCTGTTCCGCCGTTTCTATCACAGCGTTGACGGAAAGAAAGAATCCACCGGATTAGGGCTTGCCATAGCCCGTTCTATCGCTCGGATTTCCGCTTTGAAGCTCACGTACGAATGGCAGGACGGGATGCATTGCTTCCTGCTTGTTAAAGAAAATAAAAATAACCGTTAACGCCTGTTATTCCCAAATCTTTCCTATTTCTCTGTCGTTATTTGCAGTGTGAATGATACGAAACGAATTAGTAACATTAAAAAATAACGATTATGAAGAAAGTATTGTCTATTCTTGTATTGGCTCTTATAGCCGTTCAGTTTGCATTTGCCGGCGATGTCATTACACGCGATGCCAAGCAGCTGCCTTTGACCGCCCGTAACTTTATCAACCAGTATTTCACCAAGCCGCAAATCTCACATATTAAGATTGAGACCGGCATGCTGGGCTCTAAAAAGTATGAGGTACTGTTGACCGACCGTACCGAGATTGATTTTGACAGTAACGGTAACTGGACCGAAGTCGACTGTAAGAAAGCTGCCGTACCCGAAGCATTGATTCCGGTATCTGTGCGAGAATACGTAAAAACAAACTTTCCGCAGGAGATGATCACCAAGATTGAACGCGGACGGAGCGGGGTGGAAGTTGAACTCGCCAATGATTACTCCTTGAAATTCAATAGTAAAGGTAAGTTTGTCAGCATGGACGATTGATTGTAACATAAAATGTATCACTTTAATTTTGATGGCATAATATGAAAATGAAGTTTCAACTATTGGCGATGATGTTCATTGCTGCATTGGCTTTCAGCGCGTGCGGCGATGATGACAAGAACGATGGCATAACCGTTCCGGATGCGGTTTCTAAAGCTTTAAAGAATAAATATCCCGCTGCTACCGATATTGAGTGGGAGCGGAAAGGCGATTATTTCGTGGCCGACTGCTGGATGGACGGTAAAGAAATGGATGTGTGGTATGATACTCAGGCCGTTTGGCGATTGACCGAGGTTGATATCCTTTGGGGGAGTTTGCCCCCTACGGTACAGACTGCTTTTGAGGGTGGGGAATATGCTAACTGGAAGCGGGAAGACATCGATATGCTCGAATACCCCGTACAGCCCGTTCAATACGTTATTGAGGTAGAAAAAGGTAATCTGGAATATCAGTTATTCTATGCTGAGGACGGCGCTTTATTGCAACAGCGTGATGTCAGTGGCGATAAAGACGATACGCACTGGCCGATAGATAAAAAAGTGGCGGAGTGAGCCACTTTTTTATCTACATCGGTTTATAATCTTTAGCCAGACCGCCCTCGCTTGTTTCTTTGTAAAGTGACGGCAAGTCATTTCCGGTTTCTTTCATAACCTCTACTACCTTGTCGAAAGATACGCGGTGCATACCGTCGGTGAAAGAGGAGTAGAGATTGGCATCCAAAGCGCGTGCGGCGGCATAGGCATTTCGCTCTATACATGGAATTTGCACCAATCCGCATACAGGGTCGCAGGTCATTCCCAGGTGATGCTCCAAGCCCATTTCTGCGGCATATTCTATTTGTGCGGGGCTACCGCCAAACAACTGATTGGCTGCTGCCGAGGCCATTGCGCAGGCTACGCCGACTTCTCCCTGACATCCTACTTCCGCACCCGAAATGGAAGCGTTGGTCTTTACTATATTTCCTACCAATCCGGCTGTGGCAAGGGCGCGTAGGATACGTGTGTCGCTAAACTCACGGCTCTTGGCCAGATGATAAAGCACGGCAGGCATCACGCCGCACGAACCGCATGTGGGAGCAGTAACAATCACACCGCCCGAAGCGTTTTCCTCACTCACTGCCAATGCGTAGGCGAATACCAGTCCGCGTGATTGCAGAGACTGTTTATATCCGCTGGCACGTATGTAATAGGTTGAGGCTTTGCGTCGTAAGTTCAGCGGGCCGGGGAGTACTCCTTCCTGTTCCAAACCCCGTTTTACGGCATTCTGCATGGTTTTCCACACTTCTTGCAGATAGTCCCATATATCGCTGTCTTCACATTCCTTGACATATTCCCAATAACTTTTCCCTGTGCGTTCGCACCATTGCAGAATTTCCGTCATGCTGTTCATGGAGTACACATCGGGGGTGTTAACCGAGGACGCTCCGTCGCTCTCTTCCGCCAAAGCGCCGCCACCGATGCTGAACACTACCCATTGGTCGGTTTCTTTTCCCTCTTTGTCTACCGAAACGAACTTCATTCCGTTCGGGTGGAAAGGAAGGAAAATCTTAGGTTCCCAAATAATCTCTACCGGCGCTACCGGTTGCAGCACTTCGGTAATGGCGATATTGGTCATGTGGCCTTTGCCTGTTGCCGCCAGACTGCCGTATAGCGTTACTTTGAATGCCGTTGCTTCCGGATGTCTTTCCAGAAATATTTCGGCGGCTTTGCGGGGGCCCATTGTATGGCTGCTTGAAGGACCTGTACCGATGCGATAGAGTTCTTTGATTGATTTCATGTTGGCAATTAGTTATCGGGTAATTAGTATTTATTTGATTTCTATTTCTCAATTTCTATTTCACAATTCTCAATTAACTCAAGTCTACCACCGTAATTCCCGCCCCGCCGAACTGGATGTGTTCATCGGCGAAATGGCTTACGCCGGGTACGGTTTGCAGATACTGACGGATAAGAGTACGCAGAATGCCCGTACCTGTTCCATGAAGAATCCGTACGCGGGACATTCCTACCAATATGGCATCGTCTATAAAATAGGTCACTGCCTGCAAGGCCTCATCTCCACGCATGCCGCGTACATCTATGTCTTGTTTGAAGTTCAACTTCTTTTCGTACATGCTGTCTTGGGTTTGCGAACTGATGTAAGTACTTTTGGTAGAAACATCCGCTTGCTTGGGCTGCGCGTTTGTCCGTTCCAGTCTGTCCAGCTTGACGGTGGTTTTGATGCTGCCGAATGCAACGACGGCGTTCTTGCCGTTTATCTCCAGCACTTCGCCTACCGAAGTTTGCCCTTTTATCTTGACATTGCTTCCGGGTACGATTGCTGCGAGGCGTTCGGCCTCTTTCCGCGCCTGTTGTTCTGCCAATGCTTGTGCGGACAGTGCGTTTTCCTGACCTCTATTGGCTTTCTTCTCTTTCTTCCGGTTCTGTTTTTCTTTCAGTTTTTCTATTTTACGGGCAATCTTTTCTTCCTGTTCTTTGGCGACAAGAGCTTCCATCGATTCGCGGAAGTCACTTAATTCCTGACGTACCTGACGTGTCTTTTCCTTTTCGGCTTGCACCTCTTTAATGGTACGGATGGTATTTTCAATGCGGGCGTTGGCTTCCTGCATCAGTTGTTCCGCTTCTTCTTTGGCTTTCCGTAGAATCTCCTTGCGTGATTTCTGCAATTCCTCTATCTCCGCCTGATAGCGGGCGATGGTTTCTTCCATATGCTTTTCGCGTTGCCGGATGGTCTGGCGCTTGCCTTCCCAGTATCGTTTGTCACGTACGATATCTTGCAGATACTTGTCGGCATTGATGTACTCGCTGCCTACAATCTCCGAGGCATCGGCAATTACATCTTCCGGCAATCCGATTTTACGGGCTATCTCTACGGCGAACGAACTGCCCGGATTGCCTATCTGGAGTTGGAATAAAGCCTGCATCAAATGGCGGTCGTATAGCATGGCGCCATTCACCACCCCTTCGTGGTCTTCGGCAAAATGCTTCAGATTCTGGTAGTGCGTGGTGATAACGCCGAATGTCTGCTTTTGGTTGAAACGTTTCAGAACGGCCTCGGCTATCGCTCCGCCAATCTGGGGTTCCGTACCGCCGCCAAACTCATCGATAAGGATAAGGCTGCGTTCGTTACAGCTCTTCATCATTATCTTCATGTTCGTAAGATGCGAAGAGTAGGTGCTCAGGTCGTCTTCGATAGACTGCTCGTCACCGATGTCAATGAATATATTGCTGAATATACCGGCGTGACTGCGTTCATGCATCGGGATGAGCAGGCCGCATTGCAACATGTATTGAAGCAGTCCTACGGTTTTCAGGCAGACTGACTTTCCACCGGCATTCGGGCCGGAGATGATGAGGATACGTTGTTTTTCGTTCAACTCTATATCCAGCGGTACTACTTTCTTTCCATGTTTGGCAAGGGAGAGTTGCAACAGCGGGTGTACTGCCATTGTCCAGTCTAACACCTGCTTATTCTCGAAAGCCGGTTTCAACCCGGTGATTTGTTCGGAGAATAATGCTTTGGCACGGATAAAGTCGATTTCGGCGAGAAATTCGTACGATAGCAACACATCGGGGATGGACGGACGCAACAGGTTGGAAAACTCCATAAGGATGCGGATAATCTCCCGTCGTTCGTCACCCTCGAGTTCGCGGATGCGGTTGTTGGCTTCCACTACTTCGGCGGGTTCGATGAACACGGTTTTACCACTGGCGGATTCATCGTGTACGATACCTTTTATTTTTCGCTTCAAGGCGGGTACTACCGGAATCACCAGTCGTCCGTCGCGCATGGTGGGGGCTACGTCTTTATCTACGACACCTTCCGACTGGGCATTGCGTAAGATGCTGTTCAGTGAACGTGAGATGCTTCCCATCGTACTTGCCAGTTCGCGGCGGATGCGTGCCAGTTCTGCCGATGCGTTATCTTTTATTTTTCCGTAAGGTGAAAGAATACCGTTTATTTTTCCGATAAGTTGGGGAAAGACCGTTATATCTCCCGCCAGTCGTTTCAGACAAGGGTAGGGGGATGTGTTTTCCTCTTCGTCCTCGCTTTTTTGCAGGAAACGTACAATATCGCGTATCGTTTCCAGGGAACGGCGCAGGTCGAAAAGTTCCTGTTCATCCAAGTACATGCCTTCCACCCGTATTCGTTTCAGGGACGGACGTACATCAAAAAAATATTGTGCCGGGAAATTATCTTCTTCTTGGAGTATACGTACGAATTCTGTAACCTGATCCAGACGCTCTTCCACTTCACTAAAGCGGTCGGAGAATGCCATGTCTGTCACTCGTTCTTCGCCAAGCGTACTGAGACATTTTTCTTTCAGCAGTTGGCGTATCTGGTCGAAGCCTATCTTCTGTTCAAAGTTCTGTGGGTATATCATGGATGCAAAAGTACAATTATTTCGTGAAAAAATAAGAAGTATGTTTGCAGAATTAAAAATGATTTGTACCTTTGCACCGCTTTAAGAGAGAAGCATTTCTGAAAAAGAAGTTTTGGAGAGGTGGCAGAGTGGTCGATTGCGGCGGGGGGGG